>Ga0210110_1000195_pt1 | contig 21515 bp, 17 predicted proteins | sample China_Galinas_PW_2_FD_184865 | JGI IMG/M metagenome (GOLD analysis project Ga0210110, IMG submission 184865) | Wetland microbial communities from San Francisco Bay, California, USA, that impact long-term carbon sequestration - China_Galinas_PWB_D1... | ecosystem: Environmental > Aquatic > Marine... | reverse complement strand
CCTCGCTGCTGTTCCCGGCCTCATTCCTGGTGTTGATCGCGTTCTCGGCGACGTTGCTGCGGCTGCCTGCCGCCACGCCCGAGGGCGACCGCATCGGCTGGATCGACGCGACATTCACGGCAACGTCGGCGGCGTGCGTGACCGGGCTCGCGGTTCGGGATACGGCTCACGGGTTCACTCCGTTCGGGCAGGCTGTCATCGCCGGCACGATCCAGGTCGGCGGGCTCGGCGTGATGATCTTCGGCTCGACGCTCGCGCTGCTGTTCGGCGCGCGGATGAGCTTCCGCGAGAACGTCACGCTCAGCATGGCGCTCGACGAGTACCCCGCCCACCGGATCGCCCGGTTCGTGTGGTTCATCGTGCTCACGACGCTCTGTTTCGAGCTGGTCGGGGCCGCGATTCTCTACCTTTCGTGGCCTGCGGGCGCCCTCGACGGGGGCGATCGTGCGTGGTGCGCCGTCTTCCACAGCGTGTCGGCGTTCTGCAACGCCGGGTTCGACATCACCGGCGAGAGCCTGATCGGCGTGCGCTCCAACGCCGCCCCGTACATCGGCGTCATGCCCATGATCATCCTCGGCGGGCTCGGGTTCATCGTCCTCGACGACGTGTGGCTCGCGCTGAAGGACCGAGTGCGGGGGCGGCGGGACCGCATCCGTCTCTCCACGCACTCCAAGCTCGTGCTCGCAACGACCGCCCTGCTGCTGCTCGGCGGCTTCGTGACCATCTTCGTCGCTCAGGCGACCAAGACCGGCGGGCTGAGCTGGCAGCACGTGCTCGACGCCGCCTTCATGTCCACAACCGCCCGCACAGCCGGGTTCACGACCGTGCCGATGAGCGAGTTCACGCCCGGCTCGCGGTTCACGCTGATGGTGCTCATGTCGATCGGGGGGAGCCCCGGCTCGACGGCGGGCGGGATGAAGACCGTCGTCTTCGCGGTGCTCGTCCTGGCGATCATCTCGACGGTGCGGGGACGCAGAGAGGTCGAGGTCTTCGGGCGCGCCCTGCCCGATGCGCTAGTCAAGAAAGCGGCGACGGTGGCGGCGGGGCTGTTCGGAGTGATCGGGCTGGCGACACTCGTGCTCGACCTGACCGAGCGGATCCCGTTCGAGTCGCTGTTCTTCGAGGTCATCAGCGCGGCGACGACAACGGGGCTGTCGCTGGGTGCCACGGGCGAGCTGACGCCGCCCGGGCGTGTGGTCATCACGGCGGTCATGTTCCTCGGGCGCATCGGTGCGCTCTCTCTGGTCGCCTCGCTTCTCGGCACGTCCGGGGCGTCCGGGCGGTACGAACTCCCGCGCGATACAGTCTCGCTCGGCTGAGAGCAGAAACGAGGTCTCCCCGAATGCCCGCCGATTCCAGAGATCCGAGACCCGTGGCCGTCCTGGGGTTGGGGCGCTTCGGGCTGCGCATCGCCAAGCTGCTCACCCAGGGCGGCGAGGAGGTCATCGCGTGCGACCTCGACCGCAGCGTCGTCGAGCAGATCGCGCCGGATGTCACGCAGGCGGTCGCGCTCGACGTGACCGACGAGCCCGCGATGCGGGCACGCGGCATCCACCGCGCCAAGGTGGCCGTCGTCGCGATGGGTGAGGACTTCGAGGCCGCGGTCCTCGCCACCGTGATCCTGCACCAGATGGAGGTCCCACGGATCATCGCGCGGGCTCGGTCGCGCACGACCGGCGAGGTGCTCCGGCGCGTCGGGGCTCACGACGTCGTGCTGGCCGAGGACGAGGCCGCCGACCGCTGGGCTAACCGCGTGCTCGGCCCGCGCGTCCTGAACCAGATCGAGTTCCACCAGGGGTACAGCATCGTCGAGTTCATGACTCCGAAATCGTGGGTCGGGCAAGGGCTGGCCGAGCTCGACGTGCGCAAGAAGCTCGGGCTGCACGTCGTCGCCGTTCGGCGCCCGGACGAGAGCGCCCGGGGCGGCGTGCGCGTCGCGGTGATCCCGCCCGACGAGCCGCTGACCGACAAGGACGTCCTCATCGTCATGGGGCAGGACGAACACATCCGCGCCATCCCGGAGCTCTGATGTACACCGGTGGACGCGCGCGCACTCGATCGGAATCGCGCGATCAGAAGCTCAGAATCTCGGCCCCGTCCTTCACCCACTCGAGCATCGCGGGAGCGCCTGCCCAGATCACGCCGTCGATGAGATCCTCCTCGGTGTAGCCGCGGACCTTGGCACACGGCGGGCAGACCTGCAGCGTACCGCCGTTGGCAACAAAGTTGCTCATGAACTCGCCGATCGGCGGGTCGGCAGCGTTGAGGTGCGGCATGTCGGCCGCCCCCTTGCGCAGCCAGTCCGCACCCGAAGCGACAAAGAACACAAGCACCTCGAAGCCCGAGGCCAGCCCCGCGTTGGCGATGCTCCACGCGACCGACGAGCGTTCGTCGTCGAGCCCGCGCGAAAGCACGATGACCAGTTTCTGTGCCATGCTGTTTCCTTTCATGTGCGGCGTGTCGCCGCCTTGACGCGGGGCGGCCCATGGATTGAAATGCGCAGCGGTGCCCCCGAGGGCGACACGAATGTACAAAGAAAGGCGGTTCCGGTGGGTGAACGCTGGGATGCCGGCGAGATCGGATGCGGACGGCTGGCCTCGGAGTTGAAGGCACGGGTGGACCGGCTCGCGCCCGGGGAATGCCTGGAGATCACGATCCAGGACCCAGGGGCCAAGGCCGATCTGCCCGCCTGGTGTCGCTTGACCGGGCACACGCTGCTCTCGGCCGAACACCCGGTGTATGTGATCTGCCGCAAACCGGACTAGCCGTTCATTGCGGTCGGCCCACTCATCCGGATGCCGCCTGTTGACGGGCTTCGCTCCCCGGTACTCGGGGCGGTGATGCGCCGCATGCGCAGCCCGTGGTGCCCCTGACCGTAGTACGACGCCAAGCGGTGCAGGGGCGCGAAGCCGGCCGAGCGGTAGAGCGCGATCGCGGCGTGGTTCGACTCTCGCACCTCGAGGTACACGCGCCCGATGCCCTCGCGGGCGAGCGTGTCGAGCGAGAAGTTGAGCAGCGCCCGCCCGATACCGCGACCGGCCAGGTCACTCGGCACCGCCACGCTGTACACCCGCCCGGAGCGCCAGCGCACGTGCGTGCGGATCAGTGCCACGCACCAGCCGACGACACGACCCTCCATCTCGGCGACCCCGACACGAGCACGCGGGTTGGCGACCAGGCGTCGGATCTGACGGATCGAGAAGCGGTCGGTGCCGTGCTCGAAGGCGTGGTTCTCGACGCCGAAGATCGCCCGCGCATCGGCGATGGACGCGGGGCGGACGGTGACCCCGGGGAAGGGCTCGCGCAGCGGCCGCCGGCTTGCCGGGCGCCCGTGCGTCAGCAGGCGGACGGTCGACGCCGCAGGCGCCAAAAGCACCAACTCGGGCTGGCGGGTCAGGACGTTCTTCTTGAGCATGCGGACCGGGCGGTAGCTCTGCTTGGTGAACCGCAGCGACGCGATGCCCCAGTCGTCGCCGGCGTTGATCTCTGGCGTGTCGGACAGGCGCGTGCGACAGAACTCGCTATAGATGAACTGCGGGGCACCGTCGAAGTCGGGGTGGGTCTTCTCGACGCAGACGACGCTCATGTTCGGGGTCAGGCGTTCGGCGATGGTAAACCCGACGAGCCGCCCACCGACACGGACGACCATCGACGCGAGCCCGAGTGTGTCGATGATGTCGAGGTAACGACGGGTGCACGTCTCGTCGCGGCGGCGGAGGATATCGACGCCGATCAGACGCTCGTTGGCCTCGCCCTCGTGGCGCCTATCGGCCGCCCGGCGCCATACGTCGAGCAGTTCGACGCACTCTGGTACGTCGTCGGGAGTCAGATCGGCGGTGGTGATGTCGGCGTTTTCGCGGAGGAACCGGGAGCGGAGCTTGCGTTTGCCCTTGAGAAGCCCGCCCGCGAGTTCGACCAGCGCATCCCTCGAATAGACGAAGTCGCCGGGCATGGGCGAGGCGCTGAGTTCCCGTGCATCGCTCTCGCGGATTCGTGTGAGCATCTCGTCGGAGACGTACTCGATGCGGGAGCGTTCGACGCCGGGCCCCTCGGCGTTGGCGCGGTCCATGATCTCGAAGCAGGCGTCGATGGCGGACCCAAGGCGGGCGGGATCACCGACCGACATCGGCGGGAGCATCATCGAGAGGTCGCCGTCGGCCGCGCTGAACAGGCAGAGGTGGTCCTCGATCACGCCGCGCCGGAGCAGGAGCGGTACGCTCCAGCAGTAGGAAGCCGCGAACGACGCGTCAGAGATCGGCTCGTCCAGCCTGGAGAACGCACAGTGGAACAGATCCCGGTCATCGAGCGCGACGGGGACGAGATCGTGGTCGGCCAGAACAGCGCTGCCGTAGACAGCGGCGTGCCCCTCGTCGGCTTGTTCGTTCATGGACTGGCTTCGAGCCAACCTCGTGGCGGCGACCGGCACCGCGGCGGCCGGGGGCGGACGCCTTTCGCAGCGCCCGGTCCGACGCCAATACGGTACAGATCACTCCGGGAGACATCAACGGATCCGACCAGGGGATAATCGGCTGGGGTCCCGGACACCCGGGCCGCGAAACCGCGAGCCCGCGCCCCGGTAGCACTGCCGTGGGGCGCGGCCCGAACCGGACAGGGGGTGAGCGCCATGGCACTTCGTCTGACTGCACGCCTCGCGGGCATGACCGCTCTGTGCCTTGTTCTCGCGACGGCGTCCGGGCAGACCGCACCGTCGATCGCCCCCGGTGACCGTCCGGCGCCCGTTCCGGTAAGACTTGAGACCGACGCGGCGGTGCTCTCGGGACGGGTCTTCGCCCCCGCCGGCGACGCCGAAGTGCCGGGGGTCGTGATCCTCGGCGGGTCGGAGCGCGGGCCACAGACGACGATGAAACAGCAGCTAGCCGAGCACTTCGCCGACGCCGGGATTGCCGCCCTGATCTACGACTCGCCCGGAACCGGCGGCTCGACGGGCAACGCGCTGCTCCAGACGCGCGCCGACCGAGCCGACGAAGCGATCGCGGGTGTGAAGTTCCTCGCCGGTCGCGACGGCGTGCTGTCCAACCGCGTCGGGGTCATGGGGATCAGCGAGGGAGCGCTGGTGACGATGCTCGCGGCCGCTCGAGATGACTCGATCGCCTTCGCCATCCCCGTCTCGGGGAGCTTCGGCGTCTCAACGCCCGAGGTCACACGCTACCGCATCGAGACGATGTGCCTGGCGCGCGCCGTCGAGCCCGAGGAGATCCAGAAGGCGCTACTCCTCGAAGAGATCCTGTTCGCGCTGTTCGGCAACCCCGAGGGCTTCGAGTGGCGGCTGATCGAGGCGAAAACGGCGGGGTGGGCGGACGAGCCGTGGGACAAGCTGATCGAGTTGGCGCGGACGATGAGGTACGCGGACACGCCGGACGAGCGCTCGGCGGCGCTCGAATCGCTGCGGAGTTCGCTGGTGGTGTTCCGCGACCGCCCGTGGTTCGCGGCGGTGGTCGTGGACCCGGAGCGCTTCGACGCCTTCATGGCGATGGACGCGGGGAAGTTCTACATGTTCCTGAGGCACAGCCCGCTGGGCGACGACGACTTCGGGAAGGTCGGACAGGAGTTCGAGGCGTGCCGGAGCGTGGCGTGTCCCGTGCTTGCGATCTGGGGCGAGCAAGACGACTACCTGCCACCTCACCGCAGCGCCGCCTTCCTGCGGCGATGTTTCGATAACGGCGGCAACGACGATGTGACGCTCGTGATCGTCCCCCTGGCGAGCCACATCCTGACCGAGCCGGGCAGCGTTGACCGCTTCGCCGCGGGGTACCCCGAGATGCTGAGCACGTGGATCCTGGAACGGTTCGCCACACCAGCAGACCGCTGACGCGAGGAGGGGCGAGCGTTCTGAGGGCGCGGCCTCTCGCGGCGCTGGATCACTCGCGGGCGCGCGTTCGTGTGAACCCACATCCGCCCACGCCCGAACTACGATCGGTCATCGGCACGGAGCCCGGCATGAGCGACTCGGTCTCAACTACCACACGAACCGCCGGGCGGAGCGTCTCGCTCGGCGTGTTCGGGCGCGGGGCCGAGCTGTGCGAGGCGTGCGCCGGGCGGTGCCTGATCGTCCCCCTCGAAGGCATGAACTCGCGCCGGTGCGAGCGCACCGTCGAACGGGTGCTCTTGAACCGGCACGGTGTAGCGGCGCGGGCGTCGTACCCGGCGGGCGTGGTCCGGCTCGAACGCACCACCCCGATCCCCCCCCTCGACGTGCTCGACCGAACGCTGCGCCGGCGCGGGTTCCAGCTCCGGGCAGACGAGGCCTACCCCTGCGAGCACGGCGTGGGTGCGCCCGAGATCACCGAGCCGCGCCGCAAGCACCGGCGACTCAGCGGCGAGGCGCTCCCGTTGGCGTGCGTGCTGGCGGGCGGCGTGCTGCTCACCCTCGGGTTTGCGGCACACGTGCTCGACTGGCCGGCGTGGGCGCGGTTCGTGCCCCTGGCGCTGGCCGCTGTGTTGACGAGCGTGCAGACGTTCCCGGGCGCGCTGCGGGCGCTGGGGAGGTTCGCGCTGGACGTGGACGTGCTGATGTTTGTCGCGGCCGCCGGCGCTTCGGCGCTCGGGCAGTACGAGGAGGGCGTGTTCCTGCTGTTCCTGTTCGGGCTCGGCACCGCCGGCGAGCACCTCGCCCTCGGGCGAGCACGCCACGCGATCGAGGCGCTCAAGGGGGTCGCGCCGGAAACCGCGCGCCGCATCGACGCGAACGGCGACGAAGAGGTTGTTCCGGCCGACGCGGTCCGCATCGACGACCTGCTCGCGGTCCTGCCGTTCGAGCGGCTTCCTACCGACGGCGTGGTCGAGTCGGGTAGCGCGGCGATCGACCAGAGCGTGATCACCGGTGAGTCGGTGCCGGTCGAGAAGGGCGAGGGCGACCCGGTCTTCGCCGGCACGATCAACGGCGACGCGCGGATTGTCGTGCGCGTCACCCGCCCCGCCTCCGAGTCCACGCTCAGCCGTCTCATCCGCATGGTTGAGCTCGCGGAGACCGAGAAGAGCCCAGCCCAGATCCTCACCGAGCGGATCGAGCGCTGGTACGTGCCCGGTGTGCTCGGCGCGACCGTCGTCGTCATCGCTCTGCCCACTCTGTTCCTCGGCGCCGAGTTCGGGGTGTGGTTCTACCGCTCGATGGCGTTCCTGACCGCGGCGTCGCCCTGCGCGATCGCGATCGGCGGGCCCGCGGCTGTGCTGTGCGGCATCGCGCGCACCGCGCGCATCGGCGTGCTGGTGAAGGGCGGCGGGCCGCTCGAGACACTCGGACGCGTCCGCGCCGTCTGCTTCGACAAGACGGGCACGCTCACCGAGGGCACGCCCCGCGTCGTCGAGGTCGTGCCGATCGGAGACGCCGACGCCGACGCAGCGCTGGCGCTGGCCGCCGCGGTCGAGGCAGAGACCACCCACCCCTTGGCGACGGCGGTGGTCGAGGCCGCCGAGCGGCGCGGGCTCGAGGTTCGCGACGCACGCAACGTCCGCCAGATCACCGGGCACGGGGCGCAGGGGCTGGTCGGCGACGACGAGGTCGCGGTCGGACGGTTTACCGACGAACTCGCCGAGCGCGTCGCGCCGGACGAGCGAGGGCGGGCCGAATCGCTGGCGCGCGACGGAAGGACACTGGTGTGCGTGACGCGCGGCGACGAGCCGCTTGCGGTGCTGGCAATCGCCGACGAACCCCGTGCCGAGGCGAAACGCACCATCGAACGGCTGCACGCGCTGGGTCTGAACCGGATCTCCATGCTGACCGGCGACCGGGCGGCGGTTGCCGAGTCGATCGGGACACGACTCGGCATCGACCGCGTCTACGCCGACCTGCTGCCCGAGCAGAAGCTCGAGTCGATCGCGGCGCTGTCACGCGAGCACGTTACCGCGATGGTCGGTGACGGCGTCAACGACGCGCCGGCGCTGGCGCGGGCGCACGTCGGCATCGCCGTCGGCGGCGCGGGCGCCCACGTCGCGATGGAGACGGCCGACGTCGTCCTCATGGGGCAGACGATCGAGCGCCTGCCCGACGCGATCGCGGTCTCGCGCCTCGCGCGGCACATCACGATTCAGAACCTCGTCATCGCGCTCGGCGTGATCGGTGTGGTCGCGCCGCTCGCGATCGCCGGGCACGCGAGCCTCGGCGTGGCGGTGCTGCTGCACGAGGGCTCGACCGTCGTCGTCGTCCTCAACGCGCTGCGGATTCTCCGGTACCGCACCGCGGCCCGCGCCGCGGCGTAACGCGAGCGTGAGCCGGCTCGGTCCGACCCGGTACACCCGAGGAGCGCCCCACCGTGGACTTTCGGCCGGGATTTGTTAGTATCAGCACATGCCCCCGGAGACCCGCCCCGGTTCCCCGTGCCTCGCGCCCGCGCTCGAACAGATCCGACGCGTCTGGGGCTTCTCGACCCTCCGCCCCTTCCAACGCGAGGCGATCGCCGCGGCGCTGGACCGGCGTGATGCGCTGGTCGTGCTGCCCACCGGCGGCGGAAAGAGCCTGTGCTACCAGGCGCCCCCGCTCGTTGACGGCGACATGACAGTCGTCATCAGCCCGCTGATCGCGCTGATGAAGGACCAGGTGGACGGGCTGCGGCTCAACGGCTACCCCGCCGCCGGGCTGCACACCGGGTGCTCGGGTGACGAGTTGCAGCGGGCGCGGCGCGCGCTCGCGGGCGGCGAGATCCGCCTGCTCTTCGTCTCGCCCGAGCGGTTGCTGAGCGACGGGTTCACCGACTGGCTCGCCGGCGTAGAGCAGCCGTCGGGCCGGCGCGGTGTGACCCGCTTCGCGATCGACGAAGCGCACTGCATCAGCCACTGGGGGCACGACTTCCGCCCCGAGTACCGACGCCTCACGACGCTGCGCGACCGGTTCCCGGAAGCGTGCGTCCACGCGTTCACGGCGACGGCCACCGCGCGTGTGCGCGACGATATCGCCGTCCAACTCGGGCTGCGCGAGCCCGACGTGCTGGTGGGCACGTTCGACCGCCCGAACCTGGCGTACCGCGTGGTGCCGCGGGTTGATCGGGACGAGCAGATCGCGGGTGTGCTGGCGCGTCACGCCGGCGACGCCGCGATCGTCTACTGCATCTCCCGCCGCGACACCGAGCAGATCGCGGAATCGCTGCGCGCCCACGGCGTGCAGGCCGAGGCGTACCACGCCGGGCTCGCCCCCGAGCGCCGGCGCGCCATCCAGGATGACTTCCTGCGCGAGCGGCTGGGCGTGGTGGTCGCAACGGTGGCGTTCGGGATGGGCATCGACCGCTCCGACGTTCGCTGCGTCGTTCACGCGGCCATGCCCAAGTCGATCGAGGCGTACCAGCAGGAGACCGGGCGGGCCGGGCGCGACGGGCTGGAGGCCGAGTGCGTGCTGCTCTACTCGGGATCCGACGCGCAGCGATGGCGCACGCTGTTCGAGATGTCGGCGCGAGAGTCCGGCACCCCGGCCGAAGTGACCGCGGCCCAGCTCGGGCTGCTCGACGAGATGCAGCGTTTCGCGATCGGCATGACCTGCCGGCACCGCTCGCTCTCGGAGCACTTCGGGCAGGCGTACCCGTCGCCCGACTGCGGCGCCTGCGACGTCTGCCTCGGCGAGGTTGACGCGGTCGAAGACTCGCTGACCGTCGCGCAGCAGATCGTCTCGTGCGTCGCGCGGATCCGGAACCACTCTGGCTGCGGGTTCGGGGCGGCGCACGTCGTAGACGTGCTCCGAGGGTCGCGGGCCGAGCGGGTGACCCGACGCGGGCACGACACGCTCTCGACGTACGGGCTGCTCAACGGCCTCCCGCGCCCGGTGGTGATGAGCTACGTCAGCCAGCTCATCGACGAGGGTGTGCTCGTGCGCGACGAGGGTGAGTTCCCGACGATCGGGCTGACCGAGGGCTCGGGCGAGCTGCTGCGCGGCGAGCGAGCGGTCACGCTGCGGCGCCCCCGCCAACCGGTCGAACGGCAACACGGGCGCGGCCGCACCGACCTGACCGACCAAGAGCGGGCGCTGTTCGACTCGCTGCGCGCCCTGCGCCGGAGCCTGGCCGACGAACTGAACACGCCGCCGTACATGGTCTTCAGCGACGACACGCTCAAGGAGATGAGCCAGGTGCGCCCGGGTTCGCTCGACGCGATAGCGGGGATCCGTGGCGTGGGGGCGCGCAAGCTCGCGGCGTTCGGCGAGGCGTTCTTGCAATCGATCGCGTCGTGGTGCTGCGACCACGCCCTCGACCTCGACGCGCGCCCGGCCGCTCCGGCTCGTCGGTCTCGCTCGACCCGCCCCGGTCTCTCGCCGGCGAAGCAACGCACGTTCCGGCGGTTCGACAACGGCGAGCCGGTCGAGGAGGTCGCGCAGGCCGAGGGGCTCGCGCCCTCGACCGTCCACGGGCACCTGGCCGAGTGGATCGAGGCGCGGGCGCCGGCGGATGTCTCGGCGTGGGTTTCGACCGAGGAGTACGAGCGGATCGCCGCCGCGGCGAGGGACGTCGGCGTGAACCTGCTCAAGCCGATCCGAGAGCGGCTCGGCGATGACACGCCGTACGAGCGCATCCGCGTCGTGTCGGCCCACCTCCGCGCCACGCAGACGTGCGGGAGTTGAGACAGCGCACACCGCCATCGGTTCGGGCTCGGATCACGCCGGACCGGGCAGGCGGTGCGGCGGCGCTACGATACCAGCGGATCCTCCGCGTTCACTCCACCACCGGGCACAGCCCGAATCGAGACCGATGACCGATCAGCCCGCGGCAATGCCGCACCCCTCTCCCGAACCCGCCCCCCTGCCCGTCCTCCAACGCCTCACAAACCTCGTCGTCATCCTCGTCCCGTTCGGCGCGCTCGTCTGGGCGGTTGCTCTGGTCTGGGGCAGGGGCTTCGATTGGCTGCACCTCGGGCTGTTCGCCGGCATGTACGCGGCGACCGGGCTGGGCATCACGATCGGCTTCCACCGGTTCTTCACGCACCGATCCTTCGCGACCAGCCGCCCGGTGCAGGCGCTGCTCGCGGTGCTGGGCTCGATGGCCGTCGAGGGGCCGCTGCTGCGCTGGGTTGCGAACCACCGCCGACACCACCAGCACAGCGACCGCGAGCACGACCCGCACTCGCCGCATACCTACGGCGCTGGCTTCTGGAACATGACGCGCGGGCTGTGGCGGGCGCACGCGGGGTGGATCTTCTCGGGCAGCTCCCCCGACCTCCCGAGGTACGTCGGCGACCTTCGGTCAGACCCGCTCATCCGCAACCTCAGCCGTCTGTTCCCGCTGTGGGTGCTGCTGGGTCTGCTGATCCCCGGCGCAATCGCCGGCGCGATCACAGGCACGTGGTCTGGCGCGATGCTCGGCGTGCTGTGGGGAGGGCTCGTGCGCGTGTTCTTCGTGCACCACGTCACCTGGAGCGTCAACTCGGTCTGCCACATCTGGGGTGCCCGCCCGCTCAAGACCTCCGACCAGAGCAGGAACAACGCGATCTTCGGCGTGCTCGCGTTCGGCGAGGGATGGCACAACAACCACCACGCGTTCCCGAACTCTGCGCGACACGGCTTACGCTGGTGGCAGTTCGATATGAGCTACCTGATCATCCGCCTGATGCGCAGCGTCGGGCTGGCGTGGAACGTCAAGATCCCGCCGACCGCCCGGATCGCCGCGAAGCTCCGCTGAGACGCGGTGGCACGACCGCTCCGCGGTCGGGGTCGGGCGGGTTCAGATCGCGCCCGAGCCGACGCCCAACGCGATCACGAGCAACAGCACGCCCGTGAGCACCTGCACCGTCTCGATCGTGACCTTGTGCACCCAACGCTTGCCGAGCAGCACGCCCGCGAACGCGGCGACCACGCCGGTCGCGATGAGCGGCCACATGCCGGACTCGATCGGGGAACTCTTGCGCGCCGCGAGGATCGCGATGGCATAGACGGCGATGCGGGCCGCGTCGACCATGAAGCCGATCACGGCGTTGGTGCCGACGAACGCCTCGGTCGAGACACCGGTCTTGACCAGGAACGCCGAACGCAGCGCCCCCTGGTGCCCGCTCAGCCCGCCGAAGAACCCGCTGAGGACACCGCCGAGCACGAGGTACTTGCGGGCGAATCGGATCTTCTTGAACCGCGGCGCCAGCTCGAAGGTCGCGAAGAACAGCATCAGCAGACCGATGACGAGCTTGATCGGCGTGATCACGCACTCGCGACCCGCGACGCTGTAGCGCGCGACCTCGCCGAGGTGGGTCATCGACTCGAGCAACGCCGCGCCGACCACCGCCGCGAGGATCGCGGGGATGCCGAAGCCCAGGACGAGCGAGCGGTCGGCCAGCCGCCCCACCACCGCGATCTTGAACGCGTTGTTGGCGCCGTGGACGACGGCCGTCGCCGCGATCGCCACCTCCAACGGGAAGAACAACGCGAACACCGGCATCAGCAGCGTCCCGAGCCCGAACCCCGAATAGAGCGTCAGACCCGAGACGAACAGCGCGGCGATCGCGACAGCGGCGAACTCTATCGGTGTGTCTCCTGAATGAACGTGCGCGCCAGCTGCGGTCTGCTTCGGGATCGATCCCGCGGGCCCCGTGTACAGCCCGCAGGCCCGCGCATCGTACGCCCCGATCTGCACCGCCCGGAGCCGGGGTATCATCGGCGCGTTCACGCCGGGCGGAGACGAAAGCAGAGTTCGAGCTACGGATCCCGTCGCAAGACAGAGACCGCACTCATGGACGACCGCGCCGCCATCGATCGACTGCTCATGCCGTTCCAGCGCTTCATGCGTGCCGAGGCCGCGGGCGGGATCGTGCTGCTTGCGGCGACGTTGGCGGCGCTGGCGTGGTCGAACTCGCCGTGGGCCGTGTCATACAACGACCTCTGGTCGATCCCGGTGAAGGTCGGCTTCGGCGGGTTCAAGATCGACAAGCCGCTCCTGCTCTGGATCAACGACGGGCTGATGGCGATCTTCTTCCTGCTCGTCGGGCTGGAGATCAAGCGTGAGATCCTGGTGGGCGAGCTGTCGTCGGTTCGGCGGGCGCTGCTGCCCGCGGCGGCCGCGATCGGCGGTATGGCCGGGCCCGCCCTCATCTACCTCGCCGTCAACGCCGGCACCGACGCCGCCGACGCGTGGGGCGTGCCCATGGCGACCGACATCGCGTTTGCGGTCGGCGTGATCGCGCTGCTCGGCAACCGCGTGCCGCCCGGGCTCAAGGTCTTCCTCGTCGCGCTCGCCATCGTGGACGACCTCGGCGCGGTCGCCATCGTCGCCCTCGTCTACACCGAGGAAATCTCGCTGCCGGCGCTGGGCGGAGCCGGCGCGGTCCTGATCGTGCTGGCCGCGATCAATGCGCTCGGGGTCCGGAAGGTTCTCCCCTATGTCCTGCTCGGGATCGTCCTGTGGGTGTTCGTGCTCAAGTCGGGCGTGCACGCGACGGTGGCGGGCGTGCTGCTCGCCGCGACCATCCCCTCGCGCGTCCGCATCTCGGGCGACCGCTTCGCCGGTGAACTCCGCGACACCAGCGAACGCCTCGCCGGCGACGACCCGGACGCGAACATCTACGCGAGCGAGCTGCGCCAGGCCGCGATCCACGACCTCGAGCACGCGTGCGGGGCGGCGCAGGCGCCGCTGCTGAAGATCGAGCACGCGCTGCTCCCGTGGGTCGGCTTCCTGATCATGCCCGTGTTCGCCCTGGCCAACGCGGGGGTGGACCTGACCAGCGGGCTCGCCGCCGCCACGACCAGCCCCATCGGCTGGGGCATCGCGGTCGGGCTCTTCGCCGGCAACCAGATCGGCATCACCCTCATCACATGGGTGGTGCTCAGGCTCGGGGTCTGCAGGTTGCCCGAGGGCGTCGGCATGAAGCACGTCTACGGGGCGGCGTGTCTCGCGGGCATCGGCTTCACCATGGCGTTGTTCATCGCCGGGCTCGCGTTCGACCGACCCGAGCAACTCGAGATCGCCAAGATCGCGATCGTCGCCGGGTCGCTCGCCTCGGGCCTGCTCGGCGTGGGCGTCCTGCGCGCGGTCGGGAAGTAGCCGCTACTCGCCGGCCTTGAGGAACAGCCCCGGCACCGCCGGGTCGGCGTAGGCGGGCACCCACGCCCCGTGGTTCACGCCGTCGAGCATGTGCAATTCGACATCTGCGCCCGCCTCCTTGAGCACCTTGTACATCCCCTCCGCCTGCTCGGGCGGCACCACGTCGTCGTCGGTACCGTGGTAGATGCGGATCGGCTTGTCGCCCGCCGCTTTGACGATATCGCGCACGAAATCCGATTCCGGATCGAACCTCCACGCGCGATCGGGGCGCTCGCCCGTCGGCGCGTCGGCGTACGCGCACACCGCAACCACCGCGTTGAACCGCTCGGGCGCCGCCCGCAGGAACGCCCAGCACCCGTGCCCGCCCTGGCTCAGCCCGGTCAGCGACACACGCTCGGGGTCGCCGTTGAGCTTGACGATCGCCTCGTCGAGCGCCGCCAGTGTCTGATCGACGTAGTCGTCCCACTGCGCGTCGAAGTCCGGTTTCTGCGGGTAGACGATGATGAACGGCCATCGCTCAGGGTGCTCTGCGGCGGCCGGGCCGATGCCGACCGAGCGTGCCTTGCCCGCGTCGCACCCGCACTCGCCCCACCCGTGCAGGAAGAGGATCACCGGGAGCTTCTCGTCGGGGTCGCGGTTGGCGGGCACCGTCGCCGACCACGCGATGTCCTCGGGGACGACCTCGATCGCGACCTTGGGAGCGGACGGGCTGGGCTGGGCCCCCACCATCACCGAAGCGAGTGCGGCGTTGAGGATGAGCATGGCGTCAGGGTAGCACACGCCGCCCGCGGGCCCGCGCGGGTCACTTCACCGCCTGCCTGCCGAGGTATTTGGCGATATCGAAGTCCACGAAGTCGGCGTGGTGGAAGATAATGCTCTCGATCGAGCGCTGCACCTTGTCGCCCTCGTGCGAGTGGGTCGCGACGATGTGCATGACCTCCGGCGGGATGCCGTGCTTGTAGCACAGCGCCACACCGCTGAACGGGTGACGGAGCATCTCGCCGAAGTGACCCTTGACCACCTCGCCCTCGGCGTTCTTGTCGAACTCGAGCGGCTTGCCAACGTCGGCCAAGAGCGACCCGGCGATCAGGTGGTCGCGGTTGATCGGCACGCGCCCGCCGAACACCTCGCCGAGCACCTTGGCGATCGCGATGCACTGGAGTGCGCACGAGTTGAGGTGCTCGATGTAGCGCAGGTCGATGTCGCCGGCGAGCAGCGTGAACGGCACCGCCCGCAGCTCCTCGACCGTCCACCCCTTCCCGCCGCACCCGACCCGGATCGCCTCGTCCCAGACGGCCGCGACCTTCTCGCGCAGGTCGGCGTCACCGATCTCCATCAGCGGCGGGAACAGCTCGGCGATGCGTGGGACGTGGCTCATGGCCCTAGCTTAGGCGTATCCCTCTCCCGGGCAGCCGCCCTGCATCTACGATTCCACGGGCTGCGAACAGGACGCGGAAGGGAGAGGTGCCGATGGACCGACCGACTACGCTCGCCGAGTTGAACGAGTCCGGGTGGCGCTCGCGCACCGTCAAGGACGAACTCCGCACCAACCTCGTCGCCGCCCTCGAACGCGGCGACGAACTGTTCCCGTCCATCATCGGCTACGACGACACCGTCGTCCCCGAGATCGTCAACGCCGTCCTCGCCGGGCACGACATGCTCTTCCTCGGCGAGAAGGGGCAGGCGAAGACGCGGATCATGCGACTGCTCGCGTCGCACCTCGACGAGTGGACGCCGCGGCTCGACCTGCCCGAATGCCCGGTGCGCGAAGACCCGCTGCGCCCGATCACGCGCGTCGGGCGGCAGTTCGTCGCGGCCCACAAACCCGAGGAGGTGCCGATCGCGTGGTGGCACCGCGACGAGCGCTACGCCGAACGCCTCGCACCCGGCACCAAGTTCGCCGACGTGATCGGGGAGATCGATCCGGGCAAGCTGGCGGCCGGCGAGTCGATGTCCGCCGAGAACGCACTCCACTTCGGGCTCATCCCGCGCATGCACCGCGGCATCTTCGCGATGAACGAGCTGCCCGACCTCGACGAGCTGGTCCAGGTCGGCATGTTCAACATCCTCGAGGAGCGCGACGTCCAGATCCGCGGGTACCCCGTCCGCTTCGACATCGACGTGCTCATCCTCTTCAGCGCCAACCCCGCGACCTACAACCGCTCGGGGCGCGTCATCCCCCAGCTCAAGGACCGCATCGGCGCGACCGTTCAGACGCACTACCCGCGGACGCGCGAGCTGGGTGTGCGCATCATGGAGTCCGAGGCCGCCGTCCGCGACGACCCCGACCACCCCGTCCTCATCCCGCCGTTCATGAAGGAGGTCTGCGAGCAGATGTCGGTGGCGGCGCGCCGCTCGAAGTACGTGGACCACCAGTCCGGCGTGAGCGCCCGCTTCTCGATCGCCAACTACCGCACCATGATCGCCAACGCCCGTCGGCGCGGGATCGTCCTCGGCGAGAAGCCGGCCGTCCCGCGCATCTCCGATCTCGCCCACTTCCACGCGTCGGCCGTCGGCAAGCTCGAGCTCGACCTGATGGGCTCGCACCAGATGAGCGAGCGGCAAGTGCTCGACGCGATCCTCGCCGAGGCCGTCCGCGACGTCTTCGAGGAGTACACCGACGAGCACGGCTTGGGCGAGATCGCCGAGGTCTTCGCGTCGGGCGTGCGCGTCGAGGTCGGCGACATGCTGCCGAGCGGGCACTACGCCGAGCTGCTCAGGCGCGTGCCGCCGGCGTGGGACAAGGCGTTCGAGGTCAACGCCTCGGAGGACCCGTCCGTCCGCGCGAGCTGCGTCGAGTTTGTGCTCGCCGGGCTGTGGGCGACCGACCGCATCAGCCGGGCCGAGCGCCACGGGCGGGTGGAGTACGAGGTTTAGCGCGACGGGGGTGGGGCAAGCCGGTAGACTCCCCGTCATGTCCGGCGCAGCGCGTGCAATCGGCGGGTTTCTGAAGCGGCACCTGTCCCGCCGGACGTCGGGCGGCGCGCTGATCCCGGAGATCGACGGGCTGCGGTCGATCGCCATCGTGTCGGTGGTGCTGTTCCACGCCGCCGGCAACTTCCGCTTCTACGCGGCCGGCGGGCAGACGGCCACGTACCCAGGGGCGGCGGCGAACGCCCTGGACTCGGTCCTGAAGACCGGCGAGTACGGGGTACCCCTGTTCTTCGCGATCTCCGGGTTCATCCTCGGGCTGCCGTTCGCAGCAAAGTTCCTCACGGGCGGCAAGCCGGTAAGCCTGAAGAAGTACCTCCTGCGCCGCGTGACACGCCTCGAACCGCCCTACTTCTTCGCGCTCGGCGTGCTGTTTGTCAAGAACGTGATCGAGAACCACGGGTTCCAGTTCTTCCCGAACCTGCTCGCGTCGATGTTCTACGTGCACAACATCTCCTACGGCGAGCCGAGCAAGATCCTCATTGTGGCGTGGTCGCTCGAGGTGGAGGTGCAGTTCTACCTCTGTATGCCGCTGCTGGCGCTGATGTTCGCGATCCGCCCGGCGTTGCTGCGCCGGGTGATTCTCGCGGCCGGGATCGTGGTATTCAGCATCCTGTTCGGGCACGAGAAGCCGATCGAAGGCAGGATGCTCTGGAACCAGGCGCCGTACTTCCTGGTGGGGCTGCTGCTGGCCGACCTCTACCTGACAGGGTGGCTTAAGAAACCGCTGCCGGAGAAGCTGTCTGGGCGGATGAGGCCAACGCACCTCACCTGGGACGCGTTGGCGCTCGTTTCGCTCGCGATGGTGTTCAGCGTGCACCTGCTGCGCTGGGCGCCGGTGATCGCCACACCGTGCTGTATCCTGGCCGGGTACGCGGCGGTATTTCGCAGCGGGCTGGTGCGCACGTTCTTCCGGTGGACACCGGTCGTGATTGTTGGCGGGATGTGCTACACGATCTATCTCTGGCACTTCCCGTTTATTGCTGGGTTCAGGATCCTCTACTTCAGGTTTATGCACCCGGGCACCGGGTTGCTCGACCTCGTCTTGTACGTCCTGATCGCGGCGACGGCCGCGATCTCGGTGAGCGCGGTACTCTTTGCGCTGGTCGAACGCCCGACGATGGACCCGAAGTGGCCGCAGAAGATCTGGGGGCTGGCGCAGAAGATCACCGGGGGGAGCAGGAAAACGGATGCGACAGAAGCGCCCGCCGAGTCGTAGTGTTTCGCGATGACGGCATGGAATGATCCACTCGGTAGACGAGAGAAAGCTCGTGTCAGGACGCCAAAGACCGAGCCCGCGGATCTGCCCCGCCGGGACAGTGTTCGGACCGCCAACGCTGACGGGCTCATCCCGGTCACACCGGTTGGCGAAGGAGACGACGAATGACCATGCGCGGGCGGCGCCTCGGCGGCATCGTCCACACGTACCAGAGGTACGACCCGAAGCGGTTTCCGTCGCCGACCGCGCCGCCGCCGGACCTCGCCTCGGCGGCCTTCGAGCACATGCTCGCGTTCGGCTCGACCGAGGGACTGACGCCCGAGCAACTCGCCGAGGCCGTCGAGCTCGATGTCTCGCAGATCGCGGGGCTCGGCCCGTCGCTCGACGCGCTCATCCAGATGCTCCTCGAGCGCAAACGCAAGATCCTCTCGACCTACGAGACCGACACCGTCCAGAACGAGGCGTCGCGTGCCTACCACGAGCACGCGGCCCAAATCAACCCGCCCGACCGGCACGCCCGGGCGTTCGTCGAGGGCGTGCGGGACGCGCAGATCCGCGAACTCGAGCGCCTGTGGTACGCCGTGGACAACGAGCGCCACTCGCGACGCGGGCGTGACGACCGCTTCGCGGCCGAGCTGCTTCGCCTGATCGAGACGCTGGGCGAGATGTACGAGGTGGACGAGCTGGCCGCGAACTACACGTTCACCGGTCGCACGCCGATGGACGTGCCGCGGGCTATCGAGATCAAGGAGGAGCTGGAGGCGATCGACCGGCTGCTCGAACAGCTGCGCGAGGCACGCCAGAACGCGAAGGTCGGCATCATCAACCTCGAGGAGCTGGCCCGCTTCGCCCAGCAGAGCGACGTCGAGAACCTCGAGCGGATGCGCCAACAGATCGAGGACTTCCTGCGCTCGCAGGCCGAGGCGCAGGGGCTCGAGGAATCGCCCGAGGGTTACCGCCTCACGCCGCACGCGATGCGTCTGTTCCAGGGGTCGCTGCTCTCGCGGATCTTCGAGGACCTGCAAGCCGCGCGCTCCGGGCGTCACACCGGCCCGATCTCCGGCGAGGGCGCCGTCGAGATCCCGGCGACGAAGGGGTACGAGTTCGGCGACTCGCCGGCGCAGATGGACGTGCCGCAGAGCTTCATCAACGCCCTGCTGCGCGAGGGCGCCGAGCGCGGCGCATCATCGGGCGAGAGCCCGCGCGTCCGCCTCAAGCCCGAGGATATCGAGATCCACCGCACGCGAAACACGCCGAAGTGCGCCACGGCCGTCCTCATGGATATGTCCGGCTCGATGCGCTACGGCGGGCAGTACGTCAACTGCAAGCGGATGGCGATCGCCCTCGACGGGCTGATCCGGCGCGAGTTCCCCGGCGACCATCTGCAGCTGATCGAGGTCGCGACCTTCGCCCGCCCGGTGCCGATCGCCGACGCGCCGAAGCTGATGCCCAAGCCGGTGACGATCTACGACCCGGTGGTGCGCCTGCGGGCCGACATGAGCCGCGACGACATCGTCGAGTCGATGATCCCGCCGCACTTCACCAACATCCAGCACGGGCTGCGCCTCGCCAGGCGGTTCCTGAGCACCCGCGACACGCCGAACCGCCAGATCGTGCTCATCACCGACGGGCTGCCGACGGCCCACTTCGAGGACGAGCAACTCTTCATGCTCTACCCGCCCGACCCGCGCACCGAGGAGCAGACGATGCGCGAGGCACGCTTGTGCGCACGCGACGGCATCACCATCAACTTCTTCGTCCTCCCCAACTGGTGGCAGTCGTCGGAGGACATCCAGTTCGCCCACCGCGTCGCCGAGACGACCCGCGGTCGCGTCTTCTTCACCGGCGGGACCGACCTCGACCGCTTCGTCCTCTGGGACTACGTCGGCATGCGCCGGTCGATCATCGGGTAGCGCCGCCGCCCGCTAGAAGCCGTCCAGCGCCACACTCATGAGCGCAAAGCCAACCCACCCACAGGATCGCCATGAGTCCCAGCGTTGCGCAGGAACCCGCCAGAATAAGCCGCTGCGCGAGCACGGGCCAGCGGGCCCGGGCGACGATAAGCACGATCCAGACAAACGGGACCGCGCCGACGGCGTAGCTGCCGGGGACGCTCAACAGGCGGTGGCCGTGCAGGTGCGTGAGGAACGGCACGTAGACACAAAGCGACACAAACGACGCGGCCAGGGTGAGAACCGCCCGCCCGCGTCGCGCCTCGAGGAGCCGCTCCTGCTCGCCGGCGCCCGCGCCGCACTCCGGACAGACATCGAGCCCGGTGAGGTCGTAGCCGCAGCGTTCGCAGTTCTCAGTCATTACAGACACCCGGGATTACGTCCGCCCGCTTCCGCGGGTTCGCCCGTTCGGCGCTTGGAGAGACTCGCACACGCCCCGCACTCGGGGCACTTCGTCAGCCCTGCGACGTCGTACCCACAGCGCACGCAGCGCCCACGTCGGCGGCGGAGCGTGCGGCGCAACGCGAACGGCCCGAAACCGACGAGCCAGATCAGAACGCCGTAGATCGCGGTGTTCACCGCGAAGCCGGGCCAGACCGGGAGCGTCGGGAGCACGCACCCCGGCTGGAAGCCGTAGTAGAAGTACGACGGCTTGCGCCACGGGATCCAGATGCCGTCGGTCCAGCCCGTGATCATGTTCAGGGACCCCTCGTCGTCTCCGTCGAAGTACCGGGCAAACCCTGTCCGCTCGTAGTACAGGCTTCGCATCGGGAAGCCGGCGGCGACCACGCGCCGGGACGCCCCTTCGGCGAGCAGCCCCAGCGGCGGGTACTCGTCGTCCCTTAGCCAACCGCCGAGCAGGTAGGTCACTCCCAACGAGTCCGCCCGGTGGGCGTACTCGACCTCGTCCGGCTCGAACGGCTCGCCGTCGTAGCCTCGCCACAACAGCGGGTGGTCGTCGATGTCTCTGAAGTCGTGCCGGGGCACGCCGAAGACGACGATCCACCCCCACGCCACGAGGACATTGATCACCGCGCCGAGCAGCAGGCAGACCGCCGCGATGGCGAGACGGCGCTTCACATTCGCAGTCTACCGGTCGCCGGCCGCTACGGGTTCCTGAACTTCACCACCGTCGCCGGGTTCAGTTCGATCACGTGCGGGTAGACCATGATGTCGCTGCTCGGCTCGATGCTGGCGATCTGCCCGCGCAGCGTCAACGCGGCCTCGGGCTCGATCTCGCCCGGGAACCCGTCAACCGTCGCGCGCACGACGACCGAACCGGGGACCGTCGAGCCGTGGACCTCCATCGCGATGCGGTAGACGTCGCCGCGCCGCACGCTCTTCATCGCGGTGCCGATCCACCCGCGCTCGCCGACCCACGCCCCGACGTACAGCTCCGCGGCCCCCGCGTCGGCGAGCACCTCGTGCACGATCGGGAACGGCCCGACCTCGCCG
>Ga0210110_1000194_pt1 | contig 21530 bp, 10 predicted proteins | sample China_Galinas_PW_2_FD_184865 | JGI IMG/M metagenome (GOLD analysis project Ga0210110, IMG submission 184865) | Wetland microbial communities from San Francisco Bay, California, USA, that impact long-term carbon sequestration - China_Galinas_PWB_D1... | ecosystem: Environmental > Aquatic > Marine... | reverse complement strand
TGCTCGTTCTCGCCCACCCGCCGTTCGCTCCCCGCGAACGTCCGCGCCAGATTGCCCCGGTGCTTGAACACGACCAGCACCGCCAGCACCCCGGTGGCGATCGCCCACGGTGCGGCGTGATCGAGCCGCCCGGCCGCCATCATCCCAGCCCCCACAAACAGGGGGAGGCTCGCCGCCGCTACACACGAACTCAGCCCGACGTAGTGGGTCAGGCGCACCGACAGGGCCCAGACCACCACTGCCCCCACCGCCGGGACGGTCAGGACCGGGAAGACAGCCGCGACCGATCCGAGCCCGGTGGCGACGCCCTTGCCCCCCCTGAAGCCGAGCCAAGGGCAGAACATGTGCCCGAGCACCGGGCAGGCCATGACGCCGAGCCACGCCCACGCCTGATCGGGTGGCAGGTCAAAGCGTCCGACGGCGTCGTGGTACAGCCCCGCCGCCAGCGTGGGGACCAGCCCCTTGCCGACGTCGAGCAGCAGGCAGAGACGCCCGAGCCTCTTGCCGAGCACGCGCCCGACGTTGGTGGCTCCGATGTTGCCCGAGCCGTGGGTGCGGATGTCCACGCCGCGGGCGCGCGCAAGAAGGTAGCCGAAGGGGATCGAGCCGATCATGAACGCACCGCCCGCGGCGATCAGCCAGGTGATCACCGCCCGGCTCCGGCGTGGGTCAGGCGTCCGCGCAGCCCGGCGACCAGCGCCCTCCACACCTGGTCCTCGTCGCCGCGCGCGTCGATCAGCAGGTGATGCTCCGGGTCGTCGCGGGCCTGCGCGCGGTACCCCTCGCGGACGAGGCGGTGGAACTCGGCACCCTTGGCCTCCATCCGGTCCATCAGCGGGTTCATGCGGTGGGCGGCCGTCTGCTCGTCCACGTCGAAGACCACGACCAGGTCGGGCTCGATCGTGTGGAGGACGACCTGGGCGACGGCCCGGATCTCGTCGAGCGGGACACCGCCCGCCGCCCCCTGGTAGGCCAGCGTGCTCGAGACGAAGCGGTCGGCCAGGACCAGCTCGCCGCGCCCGAGGGCGGGGATGATCTTCTGCTCGACAAGCTGGGCCCGGCTGGCCATGTAGAGGAGCATCTCGCAGCGGACGCTCATCTCCTCGTCGGAGTGCTCGAGGAGTGCTTCGCGGATGCGTTCGCCGACGTGGGTGCCGCCGGGCTCGCGGACCTCCTCGACCGCCAGCCCGGCGTCGCGGCAGGTGCGCACGAGACGGTGGAACTGGGTGGTCTTGCCCGAGCCGTCGGGCCCCTCGAAGACGCAGAACTTCCCGGCCAGTCCGTTGATCCAGTCGTTCACGGGGCGAGTGTAGCGGCGGGGAAACGGGTGGTCGGGGCGTGGGAAACGCGGCCGTGATCCGGCCGGAGCGCGGCCCGCGCTACGGGCAGCCGGCGAGCCAGAGGTTGACGTAGAACTGGAGGTCGGCCGCGGTGACCGCGCCGTCGGGGACGCCGTAGTTCGGATCGCCCGCGGGCGCGTTGGTGGTGGTCATGTCGGCGAGCGTGTCGAGCGTGATCCAGGCGTTGATGTAGAACTGGATGTCGGCGGCGGTGGTGGCGCCGTCGGGCACGCCGTACGCGGGGTCGCCGGGCGGCGCGTTGAGCGAGGTGAGGTCGGCGCGGCAGGGGTCGGGGCTGGTGCCCTGGAACTCGTAGGGGCCGATGTCGACGACCTGCGTGTAGCCCGCGCCGGCGACGCCGGAGTCGGGGATCGCGGTGTCGTCGAGGAAGCGTGGATTGCCGTCGAGGTCGTAGGGGATCGGCTCGGCCGTGTCGCCGTCGTTGTCGAGGTCGAAGAGGTCGGCGGGCACCGCGGTGTTGTCGCCGGCGTCGATCATGGGCGAGTTTGGCGCGGGGCGGAGGTCGCCGTAGTCGTTGTTCGATTCCGCGTCGGGGTCGAACCAGAACGGGCTGGACCTCCACCCGTCACCGCCGTCGAACGGCGCGCGGGTGAATAGCGGCTCGGCGTCGATGACGGAGTCGCCGAGCGCGGCCCCGTCCTGCACGATGCAATGCTCGATTTCCGCACTCGCGCCGTAGGTCATGTCGATCTCGTTCGTCCTCATTCCCCAGATAACGGAGTTCGTGACCGCGATGTTGTTCGCCTGCAGTTTCAGACCGTTCGTGTCGTTGTCCACCATCACGGTCCCGTCAATCGTGAGATCCCCCGAAGAGCGCCAGAGGATCAACCGCGACGTCTCGGTGACATCCGTGCTATTCCCGACAAACCGGCAATTGGTGATGGCGTTGGCGGTCGCGACCGGGGTGCTGTACACCCAGATTATGCCGGAGTCGGAGTAGTTGGCAAAGAACCCGCACCGATCGATGATCGAATCCGTCCGTGCCGTCTGAACCGTCGATCCGAACGACCCCGAGTTCCCCAGAAACTCGCAGTCTTGAGCGAACAGATCTCCATTGTCGCCGTGACTCAAAGCGACCGCCGAGTTCGCGATGAAGCGGCACCTCCGGACATCGCAGTCTTCCTGTGCTCCGAGCCCGATGTAGCAGAACCGGAACTCGCAATCGCGGAACACCGAGGGCGTTGCCACGCTGGTCCCGGCCCCACACCCCTCGAAAAGACAGCCGGTGATGGTCAGATCGCCGCCGGACTGGCTCTCGATCGCCGCGTAGACGTAGCCGCTGTCGTAGAACCCCGATTCCGTCACGACACCCACGGACGCGGTGAAAAACGCGGATGATTCATTGCTGAACGTGCACGCGTGGATGTCGGCCGCACCATCGTTCAAGACACGAAGTAACGCGTTATCGAACATCGATGACGTGAGCGTCAACTCAGATCCAGATGTCTGCACGGAACTGCCAAAGAAGAAGCTCTCGACGATGTCGGCCGTGCTGTCCACGAGGTACAGCGCGCCGGCGTACCTGTAGGGATCGTTGTCCATGTCGAGAAACACACTGTCTTCGATCCGCAATTCGCTCGACCCCGTCGCCGCGATCGCTTCGCCACGCGAGGTGGCGTTGCGCCATTCAAAGGGGTCCGTGAAGATACACCGACGCACCAGGACCGTACAGCCCTCGATTCGTAACGCGCCGCCGACATTGAATGTGCCGTCACTGGTGCCCTTCCCGTTGGCGAAGCTCAGCCCGTCGACGGTGAGAACCCCCGGGCCGCCGTGCTCCACCAGTGCGATCGGGCCGTACGTGCCGCCATCCAGGATCGTCGCGGCCGCAACCCCCGGGTTCGTGGGGTCTTGGCTCCGCAGCGTGATGGTCTTGTCGGGGATGACCAGCGCTCCGTCCGGCGCTGACAACTCATTCAGGATGTGTCTCCCCGGCGCAATGACGACCTCGTCGCCGTCGACCGCCGCGTCGATCGCCTCCTGGATCGTTGCGTAGTCGGCGGGCACGTTGAGGATGTCCGCCTGCGTCGGCGCGGCCCACAGACATGGCAGCGCGAAACAGAGCGTCCCGATCCGAGCGCACGACGGCATGGCTGACCTCCCCTCGTCGCGAGGATGATATGAGGATACAAACATCCACTGTCCACGGGAAGCGCGACCCGGGCACCCGCCGACAGTCCGCCGGGGTCCAGGCGGCCGGGAAAGCCCCTACCGCGGGCGGCGCTCCACCGCCTCGATGCGGTCAGCCCAGGGCTCGCCGCCGAGGTCGGGGTGGGCGGCGCGGAGGCGGGCGACGTGGGCACGGATGGCGTCGGTGCGCGAGCCGTCGCGGTTCTGCGACGCGAGGATCTCGAGCGCGAGCGCCCAGCCGTGCCAGAACTCGGCGCGCGGGACGGCGGCGCCCTCCATCGGGTCGAGCATGCGCCGGAGGACGGCGAACGCGGCCGAGTCGTTGCCCGCGGCGTGCTGTGCGCGCGCCAGCCCGAGCAGCAGGCGCGGCTCGCCGCCCGGCACGTCGGCGCCCGCTTGCACCAACTCCCGGAAGATGCGCAACGCCTTGGGGTCTCCCGCATCGACGAACGCATCGGCGAGGTCGGCACGGAAGCGGTCGAGGTCGTCGAGCCCGCGCGACTCGGCGAAGGCGACGGCGCGGCGCGCAACCTCGCCGGCCGCGTGGACCTCCGGCAGATCCGCCACCGACCCGTGAGCACGCGCGTCCTCGACCTCGAGGCGGAGCAGGTCGAGCGCCGAGGCGGCGGCCTCGGCGTAGATAGCGCTGGCGGTGCGCCCCTCCGGCGTGTTCGGGTTGATCTGCGCAAGCCGGTCGAGGGCCGCGGTGGTGTCGCCGTGCATGAGCAGCAGGCGCGCGCACTCGAGCAGCCACGCGTCGCGCCCGGGCAGGTCGGGGAAGGTGTCGAGCGCGAAGCCCAGCGTCTCGCGGTAGTGGTCGGCGACCGACGGGTGGTCGTCGTAGGCGCGGGCGAGGTCGAGGGCAGCGGTGATCGCCTCGAGCCCGCGGGGCGTCGCCGGCTCGAGGCGCGCCAGCTTCGCGAGCCGCTTGGAAGCCTCGTAGTTCGATTCGGGCTCGGGCGACTCGATGAGCAGGGCGGCGGCTTCCCACAGCGCGTCGGCGCGGAACCGGTTCGCACGCTCGCCCGCGACGTCGTAGAGCGCGACGGCCTCGGCGTGCGTCGCGGGGTCGGACGTCAGCGAGGCGGCCCGCGCGAACGCAACCTCGGGCTGGACCCCGGCGAAGGGTGTGTCGGGGCGGGCCAGGGCCGCGAGGTGCTCGAGCACGAGCGAGCGCCGTGTGGACGCGTCGAGCCCGAGCGACTCATTGTCGAGCAGGGCGAGCTGAGCGGCGAACCCGCGTCGGAGCAGGACGGGATCACCGGATCGCGCGCACGCGCGGGTGACAGCGTCGGCACTGGCGACGGTCAGCGCCGGATCGGGCACGCCGTCGATCGTGAACGGGGGTTGTGCGCGCGCGGCGTCGAGGCGGTCGAGTGCCGCGGCGAGCGATGCATCATCGGGCGCCGAGAGCACAAGCCCGAACCAGCCCTCGGCCGTCGTGAACGGATCGATGTCGGCCAGGTCGTTGGGGAGGTCGGTGACCTTGGTGAAGAGCTGGTGTGCGCGTTCGGTGTTGCCGCGGAGCATCTCAGCGGCGCCGAGGGTGACGAGGCGTGCGGCCTCGAGCACCGGCGCGTCGAGGTCCATGGGTTCGAGCAGGGCGGCGGCGGCCGAGGCGGGCGCGTCGCGTCCGTCGGGCCCGGCCAGCGCCGCGCGCAGCACCAGAGCCCGTGCGCGCAGGAACGGCACACGCAGGTCGCGGTCTTCGGCGATCGAGGCGGACGCGCCGGCGCGGGCGAGCAGGGACAGGGCCTGCGCGACGGCGCGGCTCACGCGGAAACGCTGCTCGTCGAACGGGACACCGAAGAGAACGGCCGTGTCGGCGCCGTCGGTGGCGAGGTCGGCGAGGGCGGAGGCGGCCCGGTTGAGTTCGGGCGATTCGTCGTCGTCGTGCATCGCGTTTCGCGTGCGTTCGACGAGGTCGTCGAGGGTCAGCACCGAGTGCGACTGCGGGTCGCCCGGGTCGCCGTGCTCGAGCCCGATCGCCTGCATGATGCCGGTCGGGTCTTCGTCGAGGAACTGGATGGTCTTGATGACGACGGGTCGGCGTCCGGTGTCGGGGTCGCGCGGGTTGAGGCGGTCGAGCTCGGCGAGGATGGCGTCCTTGCCGCGCCCCCACCGCGCGTCGGCGGTGCGCTGGATACTGCGGCTGAGCATGAAGACGACGTCGGGCTTGAATTCGAGGGCGCGGCGCAGCCCGTCGAGCGGGTTCGAGCGCCCGCCGGCGTAGACGGTGTCGAGCCAGAGCGCCGTGCGTTCGCGTTCGGCGGGGGACGCACGAACGAGCCCGGTGCGCCCGGGGATCGTCTCGACGAGCGCGTCGCCGGTGTTGTGGAACAGGACGACCTGGAACCGCTGGCGGATGGAGAGGCGCGAGACGGATCGCTGGAGCTCGTCGATGACGAAGCCGAGGGAGTTGACCATCGCGCCCGAGACGTCCACGACGTAGACGACGTCGGTGACGGAGGTGGCTCGCATCCCGGCGAAGGTGGCGCTGCGCCCGACGGCGCGGGCGCCGGAGCGAAACTCGTCGAGGGCCGGCGCCTGCTCGGGTCGCTGGACACGGGCGATGGTGACCGATCCGAGAGGGCGGGCGATGCGCCCGAGCTCGGAGCGGGGGCGTCGGACCGACGGGGGCGGGGGGTCGAAGGCGGTGTGCACGCCGGCGGGCGCGAGGACCCGATCGGGCGTGTCCACGGGCTCCGTGGTGGCGGGGTCGTCGAGGGTGACGGTGGCGACGTACTCGCCGGCGCCGCCGGAGCGGGCGACCGTGGTCACGGTGATGGTGATTGTCAGGACGAGGACGAGCAGCGCGACGTGGAGCACGAGGCTGGTGGCCGTGGGGACGATCGCGCGGCGGAAGTACGAGGGGTGCTCACGCACACCCCGAGCTTACCCCGGTGAAGGCGGGTTACTCCTCGTCCTCCTCGGACTCTTCGTCCTCTTCTTCTTCCGCGGGCTCGGGGGCGGAGCGGAAGGCGAGGGCGTCGATCGAGATCTCGCCGGGCCCGAGCAGGAACAGCGATATCGCTGCGCCGAAGAGCGCGAACTGGAGGAGCAGTGTCTGCCAGGCCTGCCCATCGAACGGCGCATAGTTGGGAAGGAAGCCAAGGATAGTGTCGCCCGACTGGACAGCGGGCCCGATCTGGGTGAGCCACATCGCGACGCCCATGACGAAGGCGAGGTCGAGCGCGCCGAGGCGGGCGAGAAGCCCGATGAGCAGAAAGAAGCCGAAGACGATCTCGGAGAGGGCGGCGACCCAGGCGAGTGCGACAACGGTGGGAGAGTCGGCGGCCCAGGCGGGCCAGATCGGCTCGAGCGGGTTGCCCTCGTCGTCGTACCCAGGGTGAGCCGCGCCGTGCATGAGCAGCACGAGCGAGTAGAGGCGCATGGTGCGCACGGGCTCGGGGAAGTCGGCGGCGGTGAAGTTGGTGCGCGCCTGCACGAGCGAAACCGAGTACCCATCGCCGGTCTGATCGGGCGGCGGTTCATCGGCGGGCGCCGCGGACTCGGGTTCGGCAGGGGGCGGCTGCTCGCCCGGCGCCTCGGGCGGGGGCGTCGCCTCGACGGGTGCGAGCGTCTTGAGGCGGACACCGAGGTTGGCGAGTGTGGCGGCGTCGCGCCCCTGCACCGGCATCTGCTCGCTGATCTTGCCGAGCCCGGCCCAGAGGAACACCGCGCCGAGGACGATCCTCAGCGGAACGGGGGCAAGGTGCAGGGCGATCTTGTCGCGCAGTCGCATGGTCGCAGCCAACGGGAGTCCTGACTGGGAATCGGCTTTTCGGCGTTTCCGGCGTTAGGATCGGGCAGAGCGGGCGTGGCGGAACTGGCAGACGCGCGGGGTTTAGGTCCCCGTGGCCGCAAGGCCGTGCAGGTTCGACTCCTGTCGCCCGCATACGAAACGAGCCCCGGGGCTGCCCCGGGGCTCGCGTGTTTCAGAGGGTGGTTGGGGTCACGGGCAGCCGGCGACCCAGAAGTTGACGAAGTAGTTGAGGTCGGCGGCGGTGACGGAGCCGTCCGGCACCCCGTACCCCGGGTCACCGGCGCCGGCACCGGTGGTCGTGACGTCGGCGATGGAGGTGTCGGAGGCGACCCATGCGTTGACGAAGTAGTTGAGGTCGGCGGCGGTGACGGCGCCGTCCGGCACGCCGTACCCGGGGTCGCCGACGCCGGCGCCGGTGGTGGTGACGTCGGCGGGTCCGCAGGCGACGGAGCACTCGTCGGGGATCTGGTCCATGTTGGCGTCGGCGCTGTAGGCGGCGCCGTCGTAGCTGACGGCGACCTGGATGTACGAGCCGCTGAGGCACTCGCTGGCGCTGACCTGGCTGGTCGGGGTCATGTTGATGGTGACGGTCCCGGCGCCGCTTGCGACGGCCGCGTTCCAGTTGGACATCGGGACGATGAGCTGGTCGGTGTCAACGATGGTGCTGGGGCAGTTGGTGCCGATCTCGAGGACCTGCCCCTCGAGCACACCGTTGATGAAGACCGAGACTTTCTCGCTGGTGGCGTCGAAGTCGCCGGAGGCGGTGAAGTCGAGTGTCACGTCGCCGGTCGCCTCGCGGACGAAGTTCATGATGAAGCTCTTGTTGGCGCCGAAGCCGATGGGGCTGAGCTGCCCGGACTGCGCACCGACGAATGCGGGCACGACGTCGCAGTCGTCGGGCTGGAGGTTTCCGTTGCAGTCGTTGGTCGCGAGCTCGTCGGGGTCGTTGATGAGGTTTCCGTTGCAGTCGATGATGGTGGTGAACGAGATGGTGCCCTGGAGCGACGCGCGGGTCTCGAGGTAGTTCATCGCGTCGACCTTGAGGTAGTAGGTGACGTCGTCGAGCAACTCGCCCTGGGCGGGCGTGTACTCGCTGGTGGGCGCGGCGATGGTCTGATCGATGGCTGGGCTGGCGAAGTTCGGGTCGTCGTCCACGAGGAGGCGGTACTCCTCGGCGTTGGTGGAGTCTGTCCAGTCGATGGTGGCGGTCGCGGGGACCAGCGGGTCGCCGTCGGTGGGGGCGACGATGTCGAAGTCGCTGAGCTCGGGAGGTGTGAAGTTGAGCGGGTTGAGGGTGCCCTGCCCGGTGCCGAGGGGGTCGAGCCAGTCGCTGAGGCGTGTGGAGGAGGAGCCGCCCCCGGTCCACCCGAGGTCGAACCGCCCGTAGTACTGTGCCTGCCCGGAGCCGCAGATGACGCTGAAGGTGTTGACAGCGGTGGCGGTGCCGACGATCCGCCCGATGTTGTTGTAGAGCGGCGACCCGGAGGACCCGCCCTCGAGCCCGCCGACGTCGTAGTTGATCGACCAGACGGAGATGCCGGGCCCGCCGATGGAGATGGTGGTGTTGTTGAAGGTGTTGTTTTCGAAGGCGATGCGTTTCTCTTCGACGTTGGGGTGGTGGACACCGAAGCCGTTGGGTGGGCGGGCGGTCAGCCCGCGGTTGTCCCACCCGGCGTAGTCGACGTTCCAGGCGGGGTTGGGGACGCTGTTGAGCCGGACAAGGGTGGTGTCGGAGGGCTGGTAGGTCATGCGGGCCTGGGCGCCGTTGGTATGCATATTGAGCGGGCCGTCACCGGGGGCACCGCTGGCCGCGCTGCCGGGGGTGCGGCAGTAGGAGTTCTGGTAGTTCCAGTAGACGACGATGGTGCCGGGGCTGTTCTGAAGCCCGCAGTGATTGGCGGAAAGGAAGTAGGGGATGCCGTCCTCCGCGGTGTTATTCACCAGCGAGCCGGAGCATGTGCCGAAGCCGTTGAGCGTGTAGGCACCGACAGAGCTGATCTGGCTGGGCCAGGGGTCACCCTCGGGGCAGACAACGTCTGTGTGGCAGGCGTTGGAGCGCAGGGTGTTGCCGCCGAAGTCGAGCGCCTCGCCGAAGTCGAGGAACCCGAGGCTGATGCGCTTGATGCGGAAGCTGTTGAGGAACGCCTGCCAGTCGTCGGCGTCTACCTCGGCGTAGACCTCCATGGCGCTGCCTTCGACGATGGCGGTGTAGATCTCGCCGTTGGGGTTGTTGAGGTCGGCGAGCATGGGCTCGTCGGCGGGCTCGCCGTTGCCGTCGAGCAGGAGGACGAACGTCGATTCGGGGACGTTGTCCCAGACGAAGCCGAGGTTGATGTTCTTGGCGTTCTTGGACTGGATGCGGAGGCTCCACGAGACGAACCCGTCGTCGTGGTAGGTGATCTCGCCGACGTCGGCCGGGGAGAGGTCCACGTCGGAGGGGATCGCGAAGTTCCGGATGAGCCCCTGTGCCTCGCGCTCGGTCTCGATCTCGCGGAGTGACTTCAGGTCGAGGGCGCCGTACGAAATGGTCGTCTGCCGGTCATTGATCCGTGCCGGTGGCTCGGGCGAGACGGTCGTGATCGGGTCGGTGTTGGAGAAGACCTGGGCGTTGGCGGCGCCGGCGAGGAGGCTGAAGACGACGAGAATCCGGAAACGGGCAAGGTGTGACATGGCGGCTCCACGGATACGGCGGCCGGCACGGCCGCTTCGGTTCTGGATCGGGCTTCGGAGCCCGTGACGTAACGAAGACGGTCGGCGCGGCAGAACACCGGGCGACGCCTCTCCCCACGCCGGGCGATACGCACGCTGCCGGGGCGCGGATCACCCTTGGGGACGAAAAGGGGGAAAGGCCCGATAACCACAGGTATGAGGGTGTCGGCGGACGTCAGGCGGCCGCCCGATGGGCCCCGAGCACGCCTCCGAGCAGTCCCGCGGTGTCCTTGCTGAGAGCGGATTTCGAGAAGAACTCGTCGGCGCCGGCGTCGAGAGCGGTTTGGCGCCGCCGTTCGTCGGTGCTCACGGCGAAGATGGGGACGTGGGCGAGGTGGGGGTTGGCGCGGGCTGCCCGGATGATGTCGGTACCGTCGCCGTCGGGGAAGCCCATGTCGGCGAGGATGCGGTGGATGCGGACGGGGCTGCCGGCCTCGTTGTACCGGGAGAGGAACTCGACGGCGGGGCGGACGCGTGTGAGCCAGATCGTGCGCACGGATTTGGTCCGGGAGAGAACAACCTGGATGAGCTTGGCGGCCAGCGCGTCATCCTCGATCAACAGGACGTTGAGGCGATCGGCGGCGTCTTGCCGTGCGGCGGCGCCTGTGGAGCCGTGCTCCGGGCGGTCGGCCTCGACCCGGTTGCGTCCGTTCGCCTTGGCGACGTAGACGGCGCGGTCGGCCCTTTCGACCAGATCGGTGGCGGCGATCGTCGGGCCCGTGTCACACGCCACACCCACGCTCACCGTGACCCGCAGGCTCCCGACGCCCTTGATCCCGGTCGGGATCGGCTTGGCTGAGACGTGCTCTCGGCACGATTCCGCAACGGCGACCGCGTCGTCGAGCCCGGTGGCGGGGAGGAGCACGGCGAACTCCTCGCCGCCGTACCGGCACATGACGCCGGGCTCCGGCACCATACTGTGGATTCGTTGCGCGATCGCGCGGAGGACGGAGTCGCCGGCCTGGTGCCCGTGCGTGTCGTTGACGGACTTGAACCGGTCGGCGTCAATGAACAGGATGCTCAGCGGGTCGGATGCGGCGTTGGCCGCTTCGACGATCGCTGCGATCTCCTGCTCGAACCGCTTGCGGTTCCCGACCTTCGTCAGCGCGTCGGTGAGCGACTGCTCCATCAGTTGCTCGTTGACCTGCTGGAGTTGCTCGGACTCTCGCTGGACGCTGAAGGTGTGCTCGGCGAGGGCATCGGAGGCCTCGGCCATGATCTCGGACGTCGACTGTGTCCCGCCGACGTCCTGCTCGAACAGATCACCGAGCTGGGCGGCGTCGCCCTGGATGCGTTTGAGAAGGCGTTCGACCTCGTTGGCGCCCCTGTCGCACCAGGCGCGGAAGTTGGCGAGCAGAGCGTTGGTGCGAGCCGTGCTCGGGCGCCCACAGAAGCAATCGGCGGCGCCGACACCGAGCGCCACGGTGCGGGCCAGACCGGCGTTGGCGCCCGCGGCGGCGTCTCCGGCGTGGTGCAACGCGATCGCCTCGATGATGGGCCCGGGGAGTTTCCACTTCCGGGCCAGCTCGGCGCCCGCCTTGGTGTGGTCGAAACCGAGCGACTGGCGTTCGCACCGGACCAGCCCGGCGCTGGCGTCGGGCGACTGGGCGAGGACCGCCGAGTACTTGTCGCCCAACGCGACGAACGAGGCGAGCATGCCGATGTCGGCGAACAACGCGGCGCAGAACGCCTCGTCGGGGTGGACGTTGGTTGCCTCATCGGCGATTCGTCGCGCGGCCGCCGCCGAGTAGATGGACCTCTGCCAGTACGCCTCGAGGTCGAACCCGTCCTCGATGCTGTTGGACATGTCCACCAGGCTGAACCCGAGCACGAGGCTCTTGACCGCGTTGAGCCCGAGGTAGCCGATGGCTCGGGCGATCGTCCCGCAAGGCTGCCCCAGCCCGAAGTAGCTCGAGTTGACGGTGCGGAGCACCTTGGCGGCGATCGCCTGGTCGTTCTGGATCACCCGCGCGATGTCGTCGAGCGAGACGTCGGGGTTGCGCGCGAGCTCAAGCACGTGGACCGCCACGGCCGGCAGGGATGGCAGGTTCTTCGCCGTGATGACACGGTCGAACTCGGTCGCGGACATGGACCTCTCCGAGGGTGCTCGCCTCGCGGGCTGGCCCCCTCATTTCGGCCGCTACCCCCCGAAACTGGAGTGAGGCTTATCACCCTGTTTGATTTCCTGAAAGCGCGCGCCGATGGGGCGGGTGACGCCCGGGTTTCCCCTTGGACGGCGTGGTGTGAGGAGCCAGAGACCACGGGCAGCCGGCGACCCGGGCGTTGAGGAAGTCGTTGAGGTCCGCGGCGGTTATCTGCCCGTCGGACACGCCGTACCTGGGGTCGCCGACGCCCGCGCCGGTGGTTGTCGCGTCGGCGATGCCGCAGACGGCGTTGAGCGGTGTGCTGAGCGCGTCGGCCGGATCGGCGCACTGGTCGATCTCGTCGCGGTCGAGGTACGTGTCGAGGTCGCGGTCGGGCTACGGGATCGGGGCGAACGGGACGGTGGCACCGTAGGTGAGGTGCGGGTTGAGATCGCTGATGGTCGATGTGCCGCCGCCCGGGGTGAACGTGGCCGCGTCCACGCGGACGAAACGTCCGTTGAGGACGGGCTCGAAGCGGACCTCGTTGGTGGCGTCGGTGCCGACGACGGTGACATCGCCGGTGGCGGGGTTGACGCCGAGAGCCATGCAGGCGTTCATCAGTCCGCCCGTGTACGAAACCGAGAGCGAGTTGGCGTCCCGCCGGACGATCAGCCCGACCTTGGGCGGCGTGGGGAGCGCGCTGTTCATGGGCGGGTTGAACACGGCGCCGTCGTTGGGCGGCGGGTTGACCCCGCCGTGCGGGCCGGTGGGGTCGTTGACGATGTTGGGCGGGAACCCGCCGGAGATCAACGAGCCCCCGCCGAGGATCGTGGTGGTGTTCCCCGATTCAAAGACGGCGGCGTAGACGGTCTGCCCGTCCGGGCTGACCGCGAGCGCACGCGGTTCTTTGCCCTCGATCGCGATGTCAATGGGCGCCGAACCGAGCGATGCGGGGTCGAAGACCTGCACGAGGTCGGCCTGCGAAGCGGTGGCGAAGGCACGCTGGGGCGTGCCGGCGAAGACGACGTCGGCCGGCTCGTCGCCTGTCGGGAGCGTCGCGACCACGTTCATCGACGACAGGTCCACGACGCTGACCGATTCGGAGACGTGGTTGACCACCCACACCTCGGTATGTGTGCGTGCGCGAACCGACACCGGGTCAACCCCGACCGGCGCCCGCGGCGTGGGACGGATGGCGTTCGGCACACCGACCTGAGCCAGCGCGGCGGCGGTATGGCCTGCCAGCACGGACGGATTCGGACCAGCGTCTTTCGCGGGACGGCGGTGAACGATTCCGCCGTGGCGGGCTCTGACCACACGCCGAACGGGGCGAGACCGCTGCCCCCTGGGGGTAGGCGAATGGACAGCCCCCGGGCGCATGCCGGGGGCTGTGCGGGTATGGGTCCAGAGCAACAGCAGGTCGGGTCTGCTTACGGGCAGCCGGCGACGTAGAGGTTGACGTAGAACTGGATGTCGGCGGCGGTGATCGAGCCGTCCGGCACGCCGTACCCGGGGTCGCCCACCGCCGCGCCGGTCGTGGTGAGGTCGGCGGCGGGATCGGCGGCAACGTAGAGGTTGACGTAGAACTGGATGTCGGCGGCGGTGATCGAGCCGTCCGGAACGCCGTACCCCGGGTCACCGATGCCGGCGCCGGTGGTGGTGACGTCGGCGGGCGAGCAGGCGGTCGGGCCGGCGTTGCGCTCGTACGCGCCGAGGTCGAGGTCGGTCACAGATCCCACGCCGGTATCGGGCGTCGGGTCGTCAACGAGCCTGGCGCTGTTGTCGAGGTCGAAGGGGATGGTCTCGGCGGTGTCGGCGTCGGCGTCGAGGTCGAGGATGTCGGCGGGCAGCGCGTCGGCATCGCCGGCGTCGAGTGCGGGCGAGCCGGCGGAGAGGCGTAGATCGTCGTCGAGCGTGCCCGCGGTCATGTCCGCCCCGAGTTCATCGACGAACAGCGGGTCGAGCCCGGAGTTGCCGACGCCGCCCATCGAGCCGCTCCAGTTTTCGAGGATGCTGTAGTTGATGACTGGGGTTGAGACGACGTTGCTGATCTGCGCCTGCTCGGTCGCGCCGCTGCCGTTGCGGTTGTTCCAGAGCAGCGTGTTGGTGATGACGGGGTCGGACTTGTAGTTCTCGATGCCGCCGCTGTAGATCGAGTACTGCGTCTCGTTGTCCACAAAGGTGCAGTTGGTGACGATGGCGTCGGCGCCGTTGGCGCTCGAGTTGCTCATCGCGGCGCCGAGCCAGTAGGCACGGTTGCCGAGGAACAGGCAGTTGGTATAGCTGGGCACGCCGCCGATGTTGACGACCGCGGCAGATCCTGGCGAGTGGTTGCCGATCACGCGGCAGTTGACGACGACCGGGTCGGAGCCCGCCACCGGCCCGTTGGAGAAGTACATCGCGGCGCCGCTGGCCGACGAGGGCGTGCTGATCGCGTCGTTGGAGATGAAGTCGCTATCGACGATGTTGCCGTGGGAGTTTTGCACGACGGCGAGACCGCCACCGTAGACGCCGGCGTTCTCGGTGAACAGGCAGTTGCGGATGGTGACGTCGGTGCCGAAGACGAACATGCCGCCGGCGTAGTTGTCGAGGTTGCAGTTGGGCGGGAACTCGGCCATGCCGCCGGTAACGGTGAAGCCGTCGAAGTCGAGGGTGCCGGCTTGCCACATGTGGACGACGTGGAGCGAGTTGTCGTCACGGTTGACCACCCCGGTCGCGTCGTCGCCGAGCAAGTCGCCGGAGAGGATGGTCGGATTGGCGGCGATGTCGCGTTGGTCGAGCGAGGTCTCTGTCCCCGCGAAGCCGCCGTACATCGACACGCCGGGCGGGATGTCGAACGGACGGTCGCGCCAGGTGTTGGGCACAGGCTTGTAGGTGCCGGACGCGACCCAGATCTCGCTGACATCGCCCGAGGCCTCGGCGATGGCGAGTGCTTCCTGGAGGTCGGTGCGCGCGTCGCCCCAGCCCGCCCCGGTCTCGGCGCCGGTTGCGGATTGATCGACGTAGATGCGCGACAGCTCGACCTCGTCGGGCACGCCGTCTCCGTCGGTGTCGAGGCTCGTGCCGCTCGTGATATCGCAGTCGTCGGGCACGCCGTTGTGGTTCCAGTCGATCTCGCACTCGTCGGGGTATCCGTTGGCGTTGCAGTCGAGACTGGTCATCGCGGCGATGTCGTCAACGTCGCAGATGCCGTTGCCGTTGCAGTCGCGCGAGCGGTAGGCGGCGACCTCGGGGGCAACCTCTGTAATGGTCCGCGCCGCGTCGGCGGGGTCGGTCATGCCCTCGGCGACGCCGGTGGGCATCCCCCCGTAGTTCACGTCCGGGTTGGAGTAGTAGAGGACGCGCGGCGCGGTCCCGGTGGCGACGACGGTCTCGAAGGTATCCGACGGCTCGATGTACGCCTTGGCGTATTTCGTGGCGCCGTTGGCGCACGGGAGGGCGGCCCATTCATGGCGCACGCCGAAGTTATGCCCGAGCTCATGCGCGAAAGCCGAGACGGGCGCGGTAGCGCAGTTGACGTTGACGACGCTGAAGCCGAGGTCCTCGTTCGGGGTCTCGCCGGCGAGCACGCTGATGTAGGCGATGCCGCAGACGTCGCCGGGCTCGGAGATCAGGCAGACCAAATCGGCCTTGAGGTCGTCGCGGAGTTGGGGCACGGAGTCCATGTACCCGTCGGAGGGGTCGCGGAGGCGCGCGAGGTCGGTCGAGAACGAGCCGCTGGTGGTGTACGAGACCTCCTCGGACCAGGCGAGGTTGACCTGCGTCGGGACGAGTGAGTTGGAAAGCGCGAGATTCATCTCGTCGATGCTCGCCTGGATCAGCGTGTCCATCGCCGCCTGCCCGCCGGCGAGCGTCACCGCGCCCGGTGTGTAGACCACGAGCACGTCGATCCCAGAGCCGTCCTCCGAGCACGGAGCACGGAGCCCGGGCGGGGCGATGGTCGCGGAGAACTTCGGGGTGTGCGCGTGGTGCTCGGGCTCGATCGGCTCGCCGCACCCGCCCGCGGTGGAGGCATCAACAGAAACCAAGTCGTACCCGTCGCCGTTCGACTGGATGCGGAACGACCCCCGCGAAGGCGAGACGACACTGGCGAGCACCACGCCCCGTTCGACGGTGACGACGACCTGGCTCGCCGTCTCGTCGGCGAGCGATCCCGCGAGCGAGAAGTGGTCCGGTCCGTTGTCGCGCAGCACACGCAACGATGCAGACACTGTCCCGCCGGGGATCTCGAATGCGACGGGCTGCTTGCGCGGCGTCAGCGCGACCAGTTGCGCCGCCTGCGCCGTCGCGTCGGCAACAAACGTCGAGTCAACGCCGACACGCACGGGGCGCGCAATCTGTTTGGCGGGAAGAACGTCGGGTTCGGCCGAAAGGTGGTCGGCGGGTTGAGCCGACACGACTCCGCCGAGCGCGCACAGCACAGTGATTCCGCAGGTGATAGTCCGCATATCCAGAGCCTCCTCGGCGGAGCACGCGGAGCCCGCCGCCGGAGCGCCCGACGAATCTCGCGACAAAATCCGGGCTTCGCGGCGGCGTCGCCGAGATCACGTGCATCAGCCCCCGAGCGGGTGATCCGGACCCATCACGCTGTTGTTATGAGACGCGGGAAGGGGACACGTCAGGGGCAGCCGGCGATGTAGAGGTTGACGTAGAACTGGATGTCGGCGGCGGTAACCGCACCATCCGGAACGCCGTACCCCGGGTCTCCCGCGCCCGCGCCGGTGGTGGTGAGGTCCGCCAGGGGGCTCTGGACGACCCAGAAGTTGACAAAGAAGTTAACGTCGGCGGCGGTGACCTGCCCGTCGGGGATGCCGTAGTCCGGGTCGCCGACCCCGGCGCCCTGTGTCGTCACGTCGGCGTCGGAGCAGCCGGCGGGCTCACACGGGTCGGGGGTGCCGTTGGCGTCGAGATCGACGATGCCGCCGGGGGGGTCGATGCGTGAGACGGTCCCCGAGAGCGAGCAGACGTACATCTCTCCGTCCGCGTCGAGCCCGAAGCCCACGATGGTGGAGACGCCGGCGAACTCGGCGGTGCGTTCCTGGAAGTCGGTGACGCTCACGCCGTCGTAGCGCAGCGACCAGATCCGGTCGGAGCAGTAGTCGGCGAAGAAGTAGGTGCCATCGAGCCCGGGGACGGCGCATCCGCGGTAGACCTCGCCCCCGGTGACCGCGCACCCGTCGGTGTGCGGGTAGGTGTGGATCGGTTCGGTGAGCGAGGTGTCGAAGCACGGCGGTGCGCCGTCGGTTTGCGAGTTGTCGTAGCAGGTGTCGCCCTCCATGACCCGCCACCCGAAGTTCTCGCCGCCGGGCGAGGCGGCGGGCTGGAAATCGATCTCCTCGACCGCGGCCTGCCCGACGTCGGCGATGTAGAGGTCGCCGGTCAGGCGGTCGAAGGCGTTGCGCCACGGGTTGCGCAGTCCGTACGCCCAGATCTCGTCGTCGCCGGTGACGCCGACGAACGGGTTGGACGCGGGGATCGCATAGTTGCGGTCCGGGTCGGCGGGGAAACCATCACCGTTGACGTCGATGCGCAGCATCTTGCCGAGCAGGTTGTCGGTGATGTCCTGGGCGTTGCCCTGCGCGGAGTGCCCGGGCCCGGTGTCGCCGCCGTTGCCGCCGTCGCCGGTGCTGATGTACAGGAATCCGTCGGGCCCGAACGACATCCACCCGGCGTTGTGGTTCGTCTGCGGCTGGGCGATCGTCAGGATGCGCCGCAGCGGGACGGGGTCGGCCACGTCGGGATCGCCGGAGACCCGGTACTCATCGACGATGGTGGAGTTGCCCGGGATGTCGTCGGTGTAGTTGACGTAGAACAGCCCGTTGTTCGCGTAGTTCGGGTGGAACGCGAGCCCGAGCAGCCCCTGCTCGCTGCCCGTGGTCACGCCGTTGATCTCGAGGAAGGGCGCCGCGAGCAGTTGTCCGGTCGTGAGGTCGAGCACACGGATCGCGGCGCGGTCGGCAACGCCGGCGTGCCCGCGCTGCTCGACGATAAACAGGCGGGACTCGTCCTCGGGCGCGTGCGTTGCATAGACCGGGCGCGAGAGCCCGCTCGCGACCGGTGTAGTCGTGACCTGCTGGGCCGACGCAAGCGAAGGGACGACCGCCAACCAGGCGAGAGCTGCGCGCATGTAAGGCCTCCTCCTCGGGCAGCCTATCCGCACACGGAGCGTTCGGGATGCGATTGTTCAGACACGCCGCGCTATAGTCGGGCCGACTCTTGAATCAGGAGCGCAAGGTGGCGAACAAGCACTACGACATGGTGGTCATCGGCGGCGGGCCGGGCGGGTACGTCGGCGCCATCCGGGCCGCTCAACTCGGCTACAAGGTCGCGTGCGTCGAGCGCGCCAAGCTCGGCGGCGTGTGCCTCAATTGGGGATGCATCCCGTCGAAAGCACTGCTCGCCAACGCCGAGCTGATGGAGAAGCTGCACCACCGCGAGCTGTGGGGGCTCAAGGTCAACGGCGAGATCGGGTTCGAGTGGGACACGGTGATCGGGCGGTCGCGCGAGGTGGCCGACAAGCTCAACAACGGCATCAAGTTCCTGTTCAAGAAGAACAAGATCGAGCATATCGTCGGGTCCGGGAAGATCGTCTCGGGGCGCACCGGCGGCAAGTGCACCGTCGAGGTCTACGACTGTGAGGTGGACGAGGAGCGGACCGACGCGCCGGCGACCCCGGGCGCGAAGGCGCGCGAGACCATCACCGCGACCAACGTGATCATCGCGACCGGGTCGGTCGCCCGCGATCTTCCGTTCGCCCGATTCGACCACGACCGAATCTGGGGCGCCCGCGAGGCGATGTTCAACCAGGAGCGCCCGGAGAAGCTCATCGTCGTCGGAGCCGGCGCGATCGGCATGGAGTTCAGCTACTTCTACCACCAGTTCGGCACCAAGGTCACCGTGGTCGAGATGCTCGACCGCATCCTGCCGGTCGAGGACTCAGACGTGAGCAAGGCCCTCACGCGCGTCTACAAGAAGGGCGGGATGGACATCCGCACCGCGCACACCACGCTCGCGGTGGACAAGACCAAGAAGGGTGTGAAGGTCACGATCGCACCGTTCAAGGACGGCAAGGCCGACGAGAGCAAGAAGGAAGTACTCGAGGGCGACCGCGTGCTGCTCGCGATCGGCGTCAAGGGGCGCACCGACGGGCTGTGCGACGAATCGCTCGGGCTGAAGATCGAGCGCGACCACATCGTCACCGACTACACGCCGGGCGAGACGGTCAGCCAGCCGCTCGACTACAGGACGAACATCGACGGTCTGTACGCGATCGGGGACGTGATCGGGCCGCCGTGGCTCGCGCACGTCGCCAGCGAGGAGGCGATCCTCTGCGTCGAACGGATCGCGTGGCGTGACAAGAAGCTCGACCACGAGCCGATCCCGATGGACTACTCGGTGATCCCCGGGTGCACGTACTGCCTGCCGCAGGTGGCCAGCGTCGGGTTCACCGAGGACGCGCTCAAGGCGAAGGGGCTCAAGAAGGGCACCGACTACGAGGTCGGACAGTTCCCGTTCACCGCGCTGGGCAAGGCGATCGCGACCGCGCACACCGACGGGTTCACCAAGATCATCCGCGGCTTGCCGCGCGGCGAGATCCTCGGCGCGCACATCCTCGGCGACCAGGCGACCGAACTGATCGCCGAGCTGAGTTTGGCGCGCCGGCTCGAGGCCACCAGCGAGGAGCTGATCTGCACGGTGCACGCGCACCCGACGATGCACGAGAGCGTGCACGAGGCCGCCCTTGCGAGCGAGGGGCGCGTGATCCACGCGTAGGGTGTCGCGCCCGCCGGGTGGCTATCGGGCTTCGACGGCGCGCTCGGATTGCGGACCCAGAACTGATACAATCGCCCCGGGGCGGAGAGGGCGGCCCGTCCGCCCGGGGGAGGAAGCCATGAAGCCGTTCCGTCTGGTCCCTTTCGCCGTGGCGGCGTGCGGCGTGGTCGCGTTCGCCGAGACGCCGCCCCCCAAGGGCAACGCCCAGTTCGACGACGCCCAGAACAACGTCTTCCTCGACGACGAGCTGACGCAGATCTACGTCACTGTCGACCCCGGCGACCTCGACGCGATGCTCGCCGACCCGTACTCCGACACGATGTACCCGTGCACCGTGCACATCGTCAACTCGCAGATCGACGAGGTGTACGCGAACGTGGGCATGCGCCCCCGCGGCAACACCAGCCGAAGCTCGATCAAGAAGTCGTGGAAGCTCGACTTCAACGAGTACGTCTCCGGGCAGAACGTCCACGGGCTCGAGAAGTTCAACATCAACGGGCAGCACAACGACCCGTCGATCATCCGGGCCAAGCTTTCGAGCGACCTATTCGTCCGCTTCGGAGTGCCGGCGCCTCGTTCATCGAACGTCTACTTCAAGGTCAACGACGGGGCGCTGGTCGAGGGGCTGTACACCAACGTCGAGCAGGTGGACGAGGAGTTCGCCGACGTCTGGTTCGGCAACAACAACGGGAATCTGTACAAGTGTCGGTACCAGGGCGCGCGAGCCGACCTGCGGTACGTCCCGCCGGGCGACCCCGCGACCTACGCGAACCTCGGCGGCGGCGAGGTTTACGAGGAACACATCAACGACCCCGGCACCGACTACACCGACCTGGCCGACTTCATCGCGTTCATCGATGCGACGCTCAACGACGACGCGGCGTTCGTTGCCGGCATCAATGACTATATCAACGTCGATTCGTTCCTGCGGGCGATGGCGGTAGACATCTGCACCGGCAATTGGGACGATTACTGGTTCGGCGCCAACAATTTCTACCTCTATCACAACGAGGACACCGGCGCGTTCGAGTACATCCCGTTCGACTTCGATAACACGTACGGGGTCGATTTCTTCGGGATCGACTGGTCGCAGCGCCCGGGCGCGACGTTCGGCGACAACGGATTCGGGTGGGACCCCGACGCCCCGCCGCTGATCCGGCACATCCTCCAGATCCCTGAGTTCCGCGATCAGATCGACCGGTACGTGCGTGAGCTGGTCGGCTCGCAGAGCAGCCCTGAGCCGTCCGTCACGACCTACACCGACTCGGCCGACGACCTGTTCTTCTCGCCGGATGACCCGCACTTCGACATCTCATCGGTGGACGTGAGCAACGACGAGACGAACCTGTACCTCACGATCCACACGACCGGGCCGATCGATGTCGGCGGCACCACCGACCAGGCGCGGTTCATCTTCCTGTTCGACACGCGCCCCGGCGGCAGCACGACCAACGCCTGGGGGCGACAGATCAACGCCACCGTCGAGCACGACTACCACATCGGCAGCTGGACCGACGGCGGGGGCGGCGTGCATTACTACGACTACGACGGCGGGTGGAACTACCTCGGTACCGCCGGGCTCTCGCAGGACCTCTCCGACGCGCCCTCAGGCATCGTCCGGTACACCGTTGCGCTGGCGAATCTCGGGCTCAGCCCGGGCGACTCGTTCGACTTCGACTGCGTCTCGACCGACGACCCCGGCGGGGG
>Ga0210110_1000189_pt1 | contig 21801 bp, 10 predicted proteins | sample China_Galinas_PW_2_FD_184865 | JGI IMG/M metagenome (GOLD analysis project Ga0210110, IMG submission 184865) | Wetland microbial communities from San Francisco Bay, California, USA, that impact long-term carbon sequestration - China_Galinas_PWB_D1... | ecosystem: Environmental > Aquatic > Marine... | reverse complement strand
GCGGTTGTCTGAGTACGCCCACTGTCGCTCAACGCGCGAGCGACCCGGGCCGGCAAGCCGTGATGCCGTTTGCCGACCCGAGCACGCTCGATTCGAGTATTCGCTCGCCGGGCGATTTCGTCGGGCACGTGATCGGCGACGGGGCCGTGCGCCATGCCGAGGTGGTGGGTTATCTGAAGTACCTTGCGGGGGCGTCACCGTACGTGTCGCTTCACAAGTACGCCGAGACGCACGAGGGCCGCGGGCTCTACTACGCGACGATCACCAGCGCGGAGAACCAGGCGAATCTTGCGCAAATCGAGGCGGACAATCGGCGATTGGCCGACCCGCGCCTGCTCAAGGACGAAGCGGAAGTGCAGCGCCTGATGGACTCGCTGCCCGGCATCGCATGGCTGGCGTACTGCATTCATGGGGACGAGCTGTCGAGCACGGACGCGGCGCTCATGGTGGCGTACCGACTCGCCGCCGGCACCGATGAGGACACGAAGCAGCTCCGCGACCAGCTCGTCATTCACATCGATCCACTTCAGAACCCGGACGGTCGCGAGCGGTACCTCAACCAGTTGCAGCAGCTTGGTGGCAAGGTGAAGAACTTCGACTACCAGGCGATGCAGCACAACGGGCTCTGGTCCGCCGGCCGATGGAACCACTACCTGTTCGACATGAATCGCGATTGGGTGCCCCTCGTTCAGCCAGAGACGCGCGGGCGGGCGAAGGCCATTCTCGAGTGGAACCCGCAAATGCTCGTCGATTCGCACGAGATGGGGCCGCTCGACACCTATCTGCTGGACCCGCCGCGCGAGCCGTTCAACGTCGAGCTGTCGAAGAAGGTGCTCGATTGGCGCCGGCGTTTCTCGGAGGACCAGGCGGCCGCGCTCGATCAGCACGGGTGGAGCTACTATACGCGCGAATGGTATGAGGAGTGGTATCCCGGCTATACGAACTCGTGGGCCAACGTACAGGGTACGATCGGCCTATTGTACGAGCAGGCGAGCGTGGACGGGTCGGGCGTCACGCAGCAATCCGGGCGGCTGTTGACCTACCGGGAGGCGATCCATCATCAATACGTGAGCAGTTTCGCCAATCTTGAGACGCTTCGCCGCCATCGCCGCGAGTTGCGGGAGGACTATCACGCGGACCGTGTCTGGGCGGTTTCGCCCGAGCGGTCCGGCACGGAGGTGTTCGTGGTCGTGCCGTCGGACGATGAGGCGAAGCTCGCGCGTCTGACTTCGCTGCTGGACGGGCAGGGTATCGAATACGGTTTCGCCGAGGATGCGTTCAACGCCGATGGCGTGACGGATCTTTGGGGCGAGTCGACGCCGCAACGCAAGTTTCCCGCGGGGTCGCTCATTGTGCGTGCGGCCCAGCCGAGGCGGCGGTTGCTGCGGGCGATACTCGACTTCGACCCACACATGACGGACGACTTTCTTCGCCGGGAGCGGCAGGACCTCGAGCGGCATGAGGGCACGCGGCTGTACGACACCACCGCCTGGAACGTCGGGATGGCCTACGACCTGGACGCTTATTGGGCGAAGGACGCCGATGCGGTCAAAACGGGCGCGACCCATGCGACGCCGGCCGGCTCCGCGCTGGACGATGCGCGCTACGGATATGTGATCGACGGCGCATCGAGCGCCGTCTTTGGTGCGATCGGCAAACTGACGGCCGAAGGGTGCCACGTTCGTGTCGCGACGAAACCGTTTGCCATGTCGGGCCGAGCGTTTTCTCCTGGCACATTGCTGCTTCGTCGCCAGGAAAACTACGAAGGGCTCGAATCGTCGGTGGCCGAGTTGCAAAAATCGCTGACGCTGGACGTCGCACCGCTGACGTCGGCGCGTGCCCAGGTCGGGCCGGACCTCGGCGGGCCGCGTTTCCCGATGTTGTCAGAGCCGAAGGTCGCGATCGCCTCGCAATGGCCGGTAGCGCCGACGTCGTTCGGGGCCACCTGGTACCTGTTGGACTTCCGGCTTGGAGAGCGCGTGTCGCCGGTCAACGTTCAATCACTCGGGCGGCTAGACCTGCGCCGCTACAACGTGCTGATTCTGCCGAACGTGTGGTCTTCGTCCGCGTTGCGGGGCGTGCTCAATGCGGGTGTCATCAGCAAGCTCAAGAGCTGGGTCGAGGCGGGCGGTACGCTGATTGCCTACGGCGGTGCGGCCGCCTACCTCGCGAGCGAGGACCAGCACTTTGGCAGCGTCCGACTGAAGCGCGACGTGCTCGATCAACTGGACGTGTATGAGGAAGCGCTGGCGCGCGAGTCGGCCGCGCGAAAGGTCCACGTCGACCCAAGCGAGGTGTGGGGCGAAACGGAGACGGAAGAGCCCGCGGACGCGCATGAGGGCGACAACGAGTCGAAGGAGAAGGACTCGGAAGGAAAGCACGGACACGGCGACGCGGAGGCGCGCAAGCGCCTGGACGAGTGGCAGCGCCTGTTCAGGCCGGAAGGGCCGATTGTCGGGGCGATGCTCGACGAAGAGAACTTCCTGACGTTCGGCCTGAGCGGGGATGACGAGTCCGCTCATCGGCTGCCAGTTCTGATCAATGGGTCGTATGCCTTCATGGCGAAGTATCCGGTCGGTGTGCCGGCACGATTGATGTCCGCCGACCAGTTGCGCCTCTCCGGGTTGATGTGGCCGGAGGCACGCGAGCGGTGGGCCGGTACCGCGTATGCGACGGTCGAGTCGATCGGGCGCGGGCAGGTGATCTTGTTTGCGGCCGATCCTTTCTATCGCGGCTATTTCGAGGGAACCGGGCGAATGCTTCTGAACGCCGTGTTCCTGGGTCCGGGGGTTGGCGCGTCGCAGCCGATCCCGTGGTAAGCGTCGTTCGCGACAAGCAGGAAGGGCAGCATGAAAATCTTCGACCTTTCTCCCCTTGTCAGTCCCGAGTTGAAGGTCTGGCCGGGTGACACGCCCCCGTCACGCGAAGTTTTGTGTGACCTCGCGCGGGGTGACAACATCACGCTGTCGACGCTGACGACGACGGTACACGCGGGTGCCCACGCCGATGCGCCGAGCCATTACGGCGCCGACGGCGCGACGATCGACGAGCGCGATCTCGAGTTGTACATCGGCCCTGCCCAAGTGATCCGTGTGGCGGCCGAGCATGGCACACGGATCGGGGCGGGAGCATTGCCGAGCGTGATCGACGCGCCGCGCGTCTTGATTGCGACGGGCACGTATCCCTTAGACGGCGCGTTTCACGAGGACTTTGCCGCGCTCGCCCCCGATCTGGTGGATCACCTGCACGCGCAAGGCGTGCGCTTGATCGGCGTCGACACGCCGAGTGTGGATCTGTTCGATTCGAAGGACTTGCCGTCGCACCATCGCTTCTTGGCGCACGACATGGCGATACTCGAAGGGCTGGTGTTGGATGAGGTGCCGGCCGGCGTGTTCGAGCTGGTGGCCCTGCCGCTACGTCTGGCGGGTTTCGACGCCAGCCCGGTGCGTGCGATCTTGCGCGACAGGTTATGATGCCTCAGAAAGAAGGGGCGAGATGGCATCAGCCACCTCGCCCCATAGAAGCACCCTATCGACTGGCCCGAAGGACCGCGGTCCACAACGTCAAACCTCCGTTAGAGCAGATTCAGTCCACTCGTAGCGTTTGCGTTATCGTATCTGAGCCGCGGGCGGTACCTGTCCGCCTCAGGCGGAGCCCGCGCGGCGCCGCGATCGCCACGATAGCTATCGAATCCGTGAAATCGCGCAAGCTGAAGCTTGCGGCTCGGGATGCCGACAGCCGCTACGTTTGAACTGAGAGCGCTCTAGCGGCACGTGCTGTTCGCCTTGCATACGAGTGAGCAGCAGTCGCCGTCCACGGAACACGGAGCGCCCTTGGCGCCACAACTGCACGCCGGGTCCGTCGTGCAATCGGCGTCGTTGCAGTCGGTAAATGTATCGCAGTCGTTATCGATACCGTCGGTGCAGCTCGACTCGGTCAGCGGCGGGAGTCCACAATCGTCCGAGCAGTTGCACTGATCCTCGGAGCCGTTGCAGGTGCCGTCTCCACAGGCCGGCGGTGTGCCGCAGTCGATCGGGCAATCGAACGAGGTCTCGCTTCCCTCGCAGACCAGATCGCCGCAGCAGGACGGTACCGACGGTGTGTCGGTACACGCAAAGCCGCCGGACGAGCACGCGGCGTCACTGCACGGAAGCGGCCCGTCGCCGCCGCCATCACCGCAGCAGAACCGGTTGGACGGCTTGCCGCCCTGGAGCCCGTTACAATCGGCCGGGCAATTGACGCAGTTCTCCGCGTCACCGGCTTCACAGAGTCCGTTGCCGCACGACGCGCCGCTGCCGCTCGGGCAGTCGGCCGGACAGTTGTTGCAATCCTCGCCCGAGTCACAAGTGCCGTTTTTGTTGCACGCCGAAGCCTCGCACATGTCGGTGGTCTCGTTGCAGGTTTCCGACGGCAGACAGGGATTCGACCCACTCACGCAATCGAGGATCGGATCACAGGTCTCTGCACCATCACAGAAGAGGCCGTTGTCGCAGTTGGCGTCGTTCGCGACGTGATCGCACGAATCGGTCGTCTCGATGCAGGAGTCATCGGTACAGCCGACGCCGTCGTCGCAGTTCGGGGCCGTGCCGGCTTGGCAGTCGAGAGCCGCGTTGCACGTCTCGGTGCCATCGCACCAGAGGCCGTTGTCGCAGTTGGCGTCGTTGGCGATGTGGTCACACGAATCGGTCGTCTCGTTGCAGGAATCGTCGGTGCAGCCGACGCCGTCGCCGCAGTTCGGGGCCGTGCCGGCTTGGCAGTCCAGTGTCGCGCTGCACGTCTCGGCGCCGTCGCACCACAGACCGTTGTCGCAGTTGGCGTCGTTGGCGACGTGGTCACACGAATCGGTCGATTCGTTGCACGAGTCGTCGGTACAGCCCACGCCGTCGCTGCAATTCGGCGCCGTGCCGGCCTGGCAGGTTCCGCCAACACAGGTCTCGGCCCCGTTGCACCAAAGGCCGTCATCACAATCCGGGTCACCCTGGCAATCGACGCAGACATCACCTACTTCATCACAGGCTTGCCCCGGGCACGGATCGGTTCCGCCTTGGCAGTCCAGGGCCGGGTCGCACGTTTCCGCCCCGTTACAGAAAAGCCCATCATCGCAATTGGCGTCGTTGGCGACGTGGTCACAAGAGTCGGTCGTCTCATTGCAGGAGTCGTCGGTACAGCCAACGCCGTCGCTGCAATTCGGAGCCGTACCGGCCTGGCAGTCGAGCGTCGCGCTGCACGTTTCCGCACCGTTGCAGAAAAGCCCGTCGTCGCAATTGGCGTCGTTCGCGATGTTGTCGCACGAGTCGGTCGTCTCGTTACACGAATCGTCGGTGCAGCCGACGCCGTCGTCGCAGTTGGGGGCCGTACCGGCCTGGCAGTCGAGGGTCGCGCTGCAGGTCTCTGCTCCGTCGCACCACAAGCCGTTATCGCAGTTCGCGTCATTGGCCACGTTGTCGCAGGAGTCCGTTGCTTCGTTGCAGGCGTCGTCGGTGCAGCCGACGCCGTCGTCGCAGTTCGGTGCCGTGCCGGCGATACAGGTGCCGGCGTTGCAGGTTTCGGCGCCGTTGCAGTACAAGCCGTCGTCGCAGTCGCCGTCGCCCGTACACCCACCGCAACCGTCAAACGTCTGTCCTGTATTGGGCAGGCCACGAGTCTGGGGCGCTTCCGGCTGCCAGGTGAAGTCGGTGGAGGTGGAACCCGTGCCGGCGAGTTGGAGCGAGTCCCCGACGGGTGTGCTGGTGGACTCGGCCACACCGATGTCGACCGACGTCATGCCGTCGGCCGGCCCGCCTACGGCGGTGAAGGAACCCTCGTAGCTGATGAATTCGATGACCGATCCGGTGTCGTCGATCAGCGCCAAACCGTCCGGCGAGCCGTTTTGCATCGGGATGAAGTCGAAGTCGAGCGTACCCATGCATCCACCCTGATCGGGGATGACGCCTGAGAGGTTGATCAGGGTGCTGTAGGTGCCTCCGCCGTTGCCGTTGTAACCCTGGACCTGCCAGCCCGCGAGGTTCAGCCCGGCCGGGCCGGCGATCTCGACGAATTCGCCGGTGTCCGTGTTGACGTTGTCGTAGTGAAGCTCGTTGATCCAGGGGTTTCCGCCCGTTCCACCGCCACTGCCGCAGGTATCCGTTGATTCGTTGCACGTTTGAGGCGTGCACGGGTCGGTGCCGGCTTGGCATACGTTGGCGACGCACGTTTCGGCGCCATTGCAGAACAGCCCGTCGTCGCACTGGGGATCGTTGAAACAATCCGCACAAGTTTGCGTACCCTCATCGCAATTCTGGCCGGGGCACGGATCGCTGCCGGCCTGGCACACGTTGCTGACACAGGTTTCAGCGCCATTGCAGAACACGCCGTCATCGCAGTCGCCATTGACCGAGCAACCGCAAATGCCGCTGAAGACGCACTTCACCCATTCCGGGTGGTCAATAAACGGGTTTCGGTTACCCTGGAAGCTGAAGACGACGTCGTTGCGGTTACGCTCGCGATCGTCCACTGGATCTTCGTCGCTCCACTGAAGCAGCACCGACAACATGCCCATGTACGCGACGGGTTCGTTGCTTCCGGTATTGCTCGCGTCGATGAGCGCTTCGTTGTCGGTGAGGATCAGGTCGGGCTCTTGGGTCCCCGTGTTGCCGTTCGTGCCGCCTTCGTAGCGAACATCCATGTAAAACAGGGAGCGAGCCACGTCGCCGCGCATGCCGATCCATGTTTCCCAGGTCCCCGTGGTGTACGAGCCCGAGGCCCAGTTGGAGTTTCCGGGGTACGACCCGCTGCCGCCGCCCTGACCGTTGTTCACGTCGGTCGCGTATTCCGTACAAGAGGCGTCGCAGTTGCGATAGGGCTTGTTGCTGCGCGCCCCGTTATAGGCTCCGTCGGAGAGATGAAGCATGTGACAATCGGTGTAGGGGTAGTTGGTGGCGCTGTCTATGGGGAAGCCGTACGACTTGGGCCAGGTATGTTCACGCTGGTAGTACGTGTTGCCGCCACCCTGCTTGGGATAGCTCGCGTTTTTGTAGACGTCGAGGATGTTGTTGGGGTTGTTGGGGTCCTCATCGGCCAGCTCGAGAATGTCCCACGTGTCCGTCGAAGTCGACGTGTAGGGAAACCGTGTGTGATCTTTAATCACGTCGTGTAACGTGGTGCGAAGTGTGGTGGCATTGGTCGTGTCCACGGTGTCGTAGTAGCCGGCCGGTGGGGCGGCGTACGCCACTGCCTGGACAAGCACCGCAAGGACCATACTACACAGGCACCGCTTCGATCTTGAAATCATGACGCTCTCCTAAGCCAGGACTGGCAATCCCAAAGCGGCCACTATAGGCGGTGACGACAGGGAGCGTACGTTAGGATTGCGCAAAATTCGCGTGAGTCGCGAGGCGGGCGTTCTTGACGCACGAGGGCCAAGGCGAGGCACTACGTGCCGATGCTGGCTGTGACTTGTCGCGCGCAAGTCGAGATGATGGCCGGCGCACGGAGAATACTGCGCGGCCGTCCACGTCATCGGAACGCGCTAACCGAAGGAGAACCACCCCTTCTTTCCCTTGCCGGATTCGGCGACGTTTCCCTCGGAGCGAATACGCTCCAGCAGTTCCTCATCGGATTTGCCGGGGCTGAGGCGGCGCAGGGCCTTGAGGCGCCGTTTGGTCTCGGCGTCGAGGTTTGCGAGCTTGTCGTCTTCGGTAGACTTATCCCCCGACTTGGTGTCGGTCTTGGCATTGGAGGCCTTGGCAAGCGACTCCCGCGTGACCTTGATCGGCCCGTCGGCAGTGTCGGTGTTTTGCCGCGGTTTCTTCGCCTTGGCCTTGGGTTTGGCCTTGCCTTTTTTCTTCGTACCGGGCGCTCGTTCGTGCGCCGCGGCCTCGACTTCAGCTCGTGCGGCTGCGAGCGCGTTTCTCATCGCCGCCTGCGTGTCGTCGGCGTCCGACGGGGGCGGTGCCGCCGCCGGCGCCGAGTCGCTAGGCGTCTCCGCCTCGGGGTGTGCGTTGTCCGCAGACTGGTGCGCATGATGGAAGTTGGACCAGAACACACGCACGGCCGCGTGACGTGCCAGCGAGCTCGCCATCGCCTCCGTGGCCTCGCCCGGCAACTCGACGGCCGCACGTGAAGCCTCGGCTTGGACAAGCTGCGTCTGCGTCGCGGCTTTGGCCTGCTCCAGTTCGGTGACGCGTGCCGTCATTTCGCCGCGTACACGTTCCAGCTCCTGCTCCGCGGATTCCGCGCGTTTCTCAGCGTCGGCGGCCGCTTCCTGTTGCTTGGCCACCTCGTCACGCACGCCATCCAGATCCTGCTGCGCCTGGACGGCCAGCTGGTCTTTCTCGGCAAGCGCCGCTTTGATTTGCTCGAGCTCGGATTTTGATTTGGTCACCTCCGACATCAACTGGTCGGTGTCGTTGGCGCTGAGCTCCATCGTGGACTCGAGCGCACGGGCCCGCGCGGCGGCCTCCTCGGCCTTGCGACGCTGTTCTTTTAGCTCCTGCTCGAGATTGGCCGATTTCGACTCCAATTCGGCAAGTCGCTGCCCGCGGTGTTCCAGCTCCGCTTGGAGTTCGCTGCCGGTGGCCTGTGCCTTCTGCTCGACGTCGTTCGCTTTCGCGGATACGGCTTCGAGTTTGGAGCGTTCCTCGGCGAGCGTGCGATCTCGCTCAGTCAGTTCGGCCTGGAGCCGCGTGAGCTCCTTCTGCGCGGCGGCGAGTTCCTCGTTACGCTGCGCGGCGACTTCGGCGGCGATACGCTTCGCTTCTTCGGCCGCCTGCTGCGTGTTCTGCGCATCGCCCAGTGCGTCTTCCAGCTTGGCTCGCTGCTCGGCCAGGGCCTGCTCCCGCTGCGCGAGTTTGGCGACTTCGGCGTCGAGCTCCCTGCCGCGGTCGTCGAGCGCGGCCGCCTGTCGGCTGACGTCGGCCTCGCGCGCGGCTAGTTGCGCCTGCAACGCCGCGACTTCCTCCGCTTGGCGCTGGGCGTCCTGCTTCTGCTTGTCCAGCGTCTCTTGCTGTTGTTTCGATGACTCGTCGAATGCGGCGCGCTCCTTGCCGAGGGCGGCCTGACTTTGCTCGGCGTCGGCCTGGCGGCCCTGCAGCTCCTCGCGCTGGCGCGCCAGTGCTTCGGCCTGTTCGTCGAGCTTGGATTTCTGGGCCTCGGCGGCGGCCACTGCGTTTTGCAGCTCGCACTCGCGGGCGTCGAGGGCCTTGAGTCGCGCGTCCGCTTCCAGCTGGCGCTGCGTGACGGCCTTGACCTGGGCCGCGAGCTGATGCTCGCGCTCCTCGACCGTGGAGTCGAGGTCCGTTTTGCGTTGGTCGAGCTCCTCGCGCGAGTGTTCGAATTCGGCGCACATGCGATCGAGCTCGCCGCGCCGCTGCTCCAGTTGCTGTTCGCGCTTGTCCAGTGCCCTGGAACGTCGCTCGAGTTCGTTTTGGGTCTGGGCGAGCGACGCCTGCTGTTGCTTGAGTTCGGCCGTGCGTGCTTCGTGCTGTCGTTGCCGCTCTTCGTGTTCCCGCGCGTACTGCGCCACGTTCTGCTCGTGCGCACCCTGCGCGGCGGCCAGGGCTTCGCGCTGGTCGTTCAATTGGGCGACGGACGCCTTGTGGTTCGACTGCGCCTCGGCGAGCCAGTCATTGGCCTCGGCCAGGGCGGCCTCTCGCTGCTGAAGCTGCGCGACCGCCTCGTCGTGGGCTTGCTTCGCCTGCTCGAACGCCTGGTGTTCGGCCGTGAGCTTGGCGCGGTCGGCCTCGAGTTGTTTCACGCTCTGAGTCAGTGCGGCTTCTCGCTGGCCCAGCGTGTTGCCGCGCTCGGCCAGTGCCTGCTCGCGCTCGTCTTGTGACGCTTGTCGCTTCGTCTGTTCGGCATCCTGCGCGGTCAGCGCTTTGGCACGCTCGTCCAGAGCGGCGGCGCGGTCGGCGGCGCTGTGCTCCGCGTCCTCGAGTTTCTGGGATCGCTGCTTGAGGTTGGCGACGCTGTTTTGGAGCGCTTCTTTCTGCTTTTCGAGTTCGGCCGCGTGCTGGGCGATCTTCTGCTCCTGCGCACGCAGGTCGGCCGTCTTCTTCTCGAGTTCGCCTCGGCCGGCATTCAGTGCCTGTGCTTGGTGCTTCAGCTCGTCCTCTTGGGTGGCCAGGCGCTGCTCGAGCGATTGGAGTGATTTCTCCTTTTCCGACAGGAAGGAGGATCTGACCTCGGCTTCATCCTCGCGCTTGACCAGCGCGGTCTGTCGCTTGGCGAGCTCGGCCTCGTGCCGATCGAGCACCTCCTGTGCACGCTCCTGCTCGGCACTTTGGCGTTCGACTTCCTCGGTGCGCCGGGCGACTTCCTGGGCCTGGGACTGGAGTGCTTCGGACTTCTGCTTCAGCGCGTCTTGCGACTTGTGGAGTTGAGCAGCCTGTGCCTCGAGGTCGGCGCGCGACGTCGCCGATTTCTGTTCATACTCCTTGCGTTCGGCGAGGAGCCGTTTCGCCTCTTGGGCCAATCGCTCCTTTTCAGCCTGGAGCTTTTGCGTCGTGTCGGCGCGATTTTTCTCGAAGTCGGCTTTTTCGTGATCGAGCGCCTCGTGTTCCTTGTCGAGCTGCGCGCGGAGCTTCTTGGCCTCCTCGCTCTTGGCGCACAGGGCCTGTTCGCCTGCTTTGAGTTCGGCTTCGACCTGGCCCTTGTGCTGGTCGAATGCCTTGCCCTCGGCGGCGAGGTTTTTCTTGCGCGACTCGAGATCGGCGTCAAGGCGGACCAGATCCTCGCGCCGCTTACCGAGTTCGGCTTCGAGGCGCTGCAATCGGTCGACCTGTTCCGTCAGTTTGGCCGCCTGAACATCGACTTCGGCTTCGCGCGATTGCAGTCGTTCCTGAGCGGCGTCGAGCTGCTTCTGCGTTTCGGACAATTCGGCTTGGCGCTGATTCAGCGCCTGCTCGAGGTCCGAGAGTCGCCGGCTGTTTTCGAGAACAACCTTCTCGTGCCCTTGTTTGAGGTTCGTGGCCCAGGTGTCGAGCGCAGACTGGTGTTGTTTGAGACCCTTTTCGAGTTCCGCGATTGCGGATTCAGTGGTCCCCAACAACTTCTTGAAGGAGGCAGGTTTACTCATATCGTTCGTCTCTTCCTACCGCGCGTTCAGCGGCGCGGCTCGGTGCCTCGTCGGCAGGGACGAGCTATCGAAACGCTTCCGAGCGTCCAACTGCCGGCGGCGATGGGTTGGCTCGAGAAGTTCCTACGCGTAAGCATACATTTCAATCGGATTTCGGGACGCGCGGTTCGGGTAGGCGTCACCGTCCGATAGCCCAACCCGCACCGGCGGCCCGGCTACAACGCACGAAACGTGCGACGTCGGCCGGCGCCTTCGTACATGGCCACGTTCTCGGACGCGTGGGGCGCGCGTCGTATCGTAGACTTGGGCGTTGGATGATTACCGGTGATTCTCATGACATTCGGAACGGCCGAGTCGTTGCCGATACAGAATCGGGTGGACGGATCGACCCCGCGGTCCAACCGTCGGGGCGCATGAGGCCAGGTGACAATGGCACTGAGACGCAAAAAGAGCGACGACGCGATCGCGGCTCCGCCGGACGCAACCGGCGTCCATGAAATGGCGGACCATGCACTCGAGGCTCTGAAAGCCATGCAGGATTCGCTCAGCGAGCACGCCCAGCAACTGGAGGCGGAGCAGGCCGCCCTCCTGGCCAAGAGCGAAGAGCTCGGGCGGCAGGAGCGTGACCTCGCCCAGCGGAGCGCGGAGACGGAAACGCAGGTCCGACAGCTCGAGCAATATGCCGACAAGCTGGCGCGCGAGCGTGCTCAGGTCGAGGAGGCCGCCGCCAAGCTTCAATCGGAACAGCAAGCGGTGGCGGCGCGTGGCGCCGAACTCGAACGGCAGGCCAAGCAGCTCGCCGCCCGCGAGCGGGCCTGCGTGTCGAGCGAAGACAACGTCCGCACACGTGAAGAAGCGGTGAGCGAATCGCAGCAGGTTCTCGTGGAACAGCAGCAGGAACTCGCGGCGCGAAAGTCGGAACTCGCGCGACAAAACACGGAGCTCGCGGAGCGTGCCCAGCGGATCCAGGAGGCCGAATCTGAGCTGGCCAGCCAGCGCGATGCTCTGAATTCGCTGCAGAGCCAGTTGACGCACGATCAGCACGAAATCGCCAAGCAGCGCGAGCAGTTGCTGAAGCAGCTCGGTGCGACACCGCGGCCGATCCCCACGCAGGAGACCGCGCCGCCGCCGGCGGAGTCCGCCCCGGCGCCCTCGCCATCGCCGCAGTCGGCGGAGCCGAAGCCGGCCGCCAACAAGAACGCCGATCAATTTCGAAAACTCCGGCGAGACGCCAAACGCCGGGCCATTGGAGTGTAGTCTGATCCACTCGATCCGTCCGCTGAGCGGGAGCCGTTCGAATGCCACTGAACTTGTTTGCACGGAAATCGGGCAAGAGTAAGGCTGCGTCGCGACGCGGTGGGGGCACCTACGTCGAGGACGACGCGGCCCGGTTTGAGGCGGCCCCGTACGCCACGCCCGTCGAAGACCCACTCGAGCTGTTGCTGCAGCAGGAGCGTCACTGCACGATCGTGCGTGACGAAGCCCAATGGGCTGCACAGCCGGGTGGCCCCGAGGCCGTCGCCAAGGCCAAGGATCATCTCGAACAGCGCATGGCGCTGGTGCCGACGGGGACCGTCTCTATCAGCCCGACGCTCTCGAGCAACCCGGCGCAGGAACAGGAGTGCGACGTCGAGCCGTTCCTGTTGGACGTACACTGCGTGACCAACGCCCGGTTTCAGAAGTTCGTGGACGCCGGGGGCTACGACGCGCTCGAATACTGGCCCGAGGAGATCTGGCCGCACCTGATCGAGCTCAAGGATCAGACGGGACAGCCTGCACCGCGCTACTGGCGTCGCGGGCGCCACGACCTGCGGCGGACCGATCACCCGGTTGTCGGGATCAGTTGGTACGAAGCGCAAGCCTACGCGCTGTGGATCGGGCAGCGTTTGCCGACCGAACCCGAGTGGCAGATGGCCGCCTCGTGGCACATCAAGAGCTCGACCGACGTCATGCGGCGGTTCCCCTGGGGCGACGCGATGGACGCCAAGCGCTGCAACGTCTGGGCGTCGCGTCTGCGCACGACGATGCCGGTGGATGCGTATCCGGACGGGGCGGCGCCCAATCAGGTCCAGCAACTCGTCGGCAACGTGTGGGAGTGGACGGATTCGGAGTACGAAGTCGTCGACGACAACGGGAACCCGATCGTCGGCGAAATGCCCATGCACGTGGCGCGCGGCGGGGCGTTCGACACGTACTTCGAGGGACAGGCGACGAGCCTGTTCCGCACCGGCCTGCTCGCGCTGGCGAGGTCGCACAACACCGGTTTCCGTTGCGCCTTGAATCTGAGTGACGCGACCTGGTTGAACGATTGCTGACGCTAAGGAGCGACGAAGTGGCAACCAAGACAGCACCCGCGGTCTCCAAGGACGTCTCCGTTCCTTGCCTGATTTGCGAAACCAAGAACCCGGGCGACGCCATCGTCTGCAACATGTGTGGCGCGCCGATGGCACTCATCCAGGAAGCGCTCGTGCAGGAGCGCGATCCGTGCATCGTCACCGTGCTCGGGGACAGCAACGTCGGCAAGACCGTCTACCTCGGTATCCTGCTCGATATGCTCTCCAAGCGCGCCGACGACTTCGACGCGGTGCCCAAGGGGGCGTACTCGGTCAACCTCCAGCACACGGTGGTGAGCTACCTGGCTGCCAGGCAGTTTCCCCCCAAGACGGCCGTCGAGGTCGACGAGTGGCACTGGGCCTACTACCAGGTCTCCGACCGCAACGAGCGCAACGCGCCGATCTACGACCTGGTAATGCCGGACATGGCCGGCGAAGCGCTGGCGGCCGAGGTCGCCAACCCCAAGACGTTTGCCGTGATCCGGTCGCTGCTCGAAAAGAGCGCGGGCGCGGTCGTCCTGGTGGACGGCGCCCTGGCGGCGGCCGGGTCGGCGCAGCCTGACTTTTTCGCCCTGAAGCTGATGACCTACCTCGACGGCGTCCTGCAATGCAAGCGCGGACAGAAGGTCCAGACGCCTGTGGCGGTGGTGCTGTCGAAGGCTGACTATTGCCCCGAGTGCTTCGACGACCCGACCAGCTTTGCCAAGACCAACCTGAACCGGCTCTGGAACATCTGCGACACTCGTTTCGAGAAGTTCCGGTTCTTCGCCACAAGCGTCGTGGGCGCGCTGGCCTACGGCAGTGACGAGTACGACAACGTCATTCCGTATCCGTTGCACGTCGCGCCGCGTGGTGTGCTCGAGCCCTTCGAGTGGGTATTGTCGGTTATCTAGTACGCCGTACCGAGAAAGGGCGACGACATGCCAGAGGTCCCGCTGCATTGCGACCAGGCGATCTTTACCTCCGTGCGTACGCCGATGGGCGAAGGCTACCGCGTGATTGCCGCCGGCAAGGGCATCAAACCGAACGAGAAGCAGGCGATCACCCGAAATTCACCGTCCCACGACGCGCTGTGCGCCGACCTTGGCGATGCGCAAGCTGAAGGTCCGCTGGCGGCCGCCTTCTATTTGGTCGATACCGGGCGTCTGGCGCTGTCCGTGTCAGGATTCGCCGGGTCCGAGCACACCGGCCGCGGCGGGGGCAGGGTCTATACCACCATCGTCGTGTTTGCCGCCGAGGATTTTGCCCGGTGCGGCTACAACCCGTTTCACGTGCTTCGGGCGATGCTCGCAGCCGGAGCGTGCGAGCCGCAGCTCCAGCCTCCCGCGGTGTTGCCGGAATTGACGCTGACCGTTTCCGTTTCCGAGGAACCGCGGCTTTCAGCTCCGCCGCTGGTGCCCAACGTACGCGTTCAGGTGCTTCGCAACCTGTTCGACGGCAAGAACACGGTGGTGAACATGCCGGGCCGTTGGCTCGAAACGGCCGAGGCGCTTCTGCTGGCACTGCCCGGACCTCTGCGCGCTGACGTTTCCTTCAGTGCCGGAATGCACTTTTCCATGTCGCGCATGCACCATCTCGAGCTGCTGTTCGACGACAAGGGCAAGGCGAGGCTACGCACGACCGGTCAGAAGGTGCAATACGTCGATTCGGAATCCGACGACATCGTCGCACCGCCGCGTTCCGCGTGGTTCGACTTCGTCGAGCGATGCTACGCCGCCGACATGCTGACCAAGCTCGCACGCCGCACGTCGCGCGCCTACGACGACTGCACCCTCGAGGCGTGCGATCGAATTGGCCACACCTTCGAGGTGATCGAGCAGGTACCCCAAATGGACTGTCCAGCGATGTTGGAACAGGCGGCGCAGTCACTCGACGCTTCGGCGCCGGGCGTGGAGGCCGAGGCGCACGCGGAGCTGCAATCCGTGCTCCAACGTCATCTGTTGGAGCGGCTTGCCGTCGCGCCGATGCCAGTGGCCGAGGACCTGTGGCATGCCGTGCTGGTTATCTGGCGCGCGGGTGGAGCGTACGAGGTATTCGCGCGCCCGCTGGTGGTTCGCATGGCCGCTCATCTGGCGCAGCTTGATCCGCTCACCGCGGCGCTCGTGGTGGCGGACATTGTCGGAGACATTGACCGCCATCCGGAGCCCGCAGCGTTTGCGTCGATGATCGACGAGGTGCTCTCGCGTTTCCTGCTGTGGTCGCGCCAGTCCGCACCCGACGAGCGGGAGCAGGCCGTTGAGGTCGCCCGCCGCTGGCAGCAGCTTCGCCCCGACAGCGACACGGCCTCGCAGATCGTCGACGCGTGTGAACTCCAGCCTGCGACGGACGCGCCGAACACCTGATTCGGCCGGGCGGTTCCCTGAATCCGTGACTTCGATGACGGCAGCGCCGCGCCCGCGGCACCGCAATCGCGGCGTGCCCTCGACCCTCCCCCGCTGACAACCCGGCTTGTGTTGGTTACGATACGCCGCGTGGAACACGCGCCGTACGCGTGTACAGTCAATGTCAACCCGCATAGCGCCAGGAAGTTGTCCATCATGAGTCAGCCGTTGATCGAATGCGTACCGAACTTCAGTGAAGGCCGTGACCTGAGCGTCATCAAGCAGATCACCGATCAGATCGAATCGGTGGACGGCGTGACGCTGCTCGACGTCGATCCGGGGGCGGCCACCAACCGCACCGTGGTCACGTTCGTCGGCGGGCCGAATGCCGTGATCGAGGCGGCCGTCCGCGCCGGCAGGAAGTCGGCCGAGCTCATCGACATGAGCAAGCACCACGGCGAGCATCCTCGCTTTGGCTGCATGGATGTTTGCCCGCTCGTGCCGGTCGCCGGCATCGACATGGAGCAGACGGCCAAACACGCCCACGCGCTCGCCAAGCGCCTCGGGGAGGATGTCGGTCTGACGATTTTCTGCTACGAAAACGCCGCGACCAGCGAGCGTCGGCGCAACCTGGCCGAGGTGCGGGCGGGGGAATATGAGGCGCTGAAGGAGCGGCTCGCCAAGCCTGAGTGGAAGCCGGACTACGGCCCGGCGACGTTCAACGCGCGTAGCGGCGCGACGGCCGTCGGGGCGCGCGACTTTCTCGTCGCGTACAACGTCAACTTGAACACGACGTCCACGCGCTGGGCCAACGCCATCGCGTTTGACGTGCGCGAAAAGGGCCGCGTCAAGACCGACAACGGCAAGCCGTGGGGCAAGCCGGTTCTCGACGAACACGGAGAGAAGGTCTGGGAGCCGGGCACGCTGAAGTGCGTCAAGGGCATCGGTTGGTTCATCGAGGAGTACGGCATCGCCCAGGTGTCGGTCAATCTGACGAACATCGCGGTGACGCCGGTTCACGTCTGCTTCGACGAGTGCTGCAAGTCGGCCCAGTCGCGTGGCGTGCGCGTCACCGGCTCGGAGCTGGTCGGGCTGATTCCGCTGAATGCGATGCTCGACGCCGGCCGCTATTTCCTCAGGAAACAGCAGCGCTCCACGGGCGTTTCCGACAAGGAGTTGATCAAGATCGCGGTCAAGTCGCTCGGGCTGGATGACCTCTACGAGTTCAAGCCCGAAGAGAAGATCATCGAGTACGCCATTGCGGACAAGAACCGGAAACGGCTTGTCGATCTGACGCTCGAGGGATTCGTACACGAGACGGCCTCCGAGTCGCCGGCGCCGGGCGGCGGGTCGATCGCCGCGTCGATGGGGGCGATGGGCGCGGCCCTGGCGACGATGGTCGCCAATCTCTCGTCGCACAAGCGAGGCTGGGACGATCGGTGGGAGGAGTTCTCCGAGTGGGCCGAGAAGGGCAAGGCACTGCACGACCGACTGCTCAGGCTGATTGACGACGACACCGACGCGTTCAATGAGATCATGGCGGCCTTCGGACTGCCCAAGGGGAACGACGAGGAGGTGGCCGCGCGCAAGGCGGCCATTCAGGCGGCGACCAAGGGCGCCATCGACATACCGTTTCAGGTGATGCAAACGGCCTACAACTCGTTCGAGGTGATTCGCGCGATGGCCGAGCATGGCAACCCGGCCTCTGTATCGGACGCCGGCGTCGGGGCGCTGTGTGCCCGCTCGGCCGTCATGGGCGCGTTTCTGAACGTCAAGATCAACGCCAAGGACCTCGACGACAAGGCGTGGGTTGCCGACATCCTCGCCCGAGCGGCCGCCATCCACGAGAAGGCCGTCACGGCCGAGCGAGACGTCCTCGCCATCGTGGACGGGAAGTTGTGATCCGCATTGCATTGGTGTGAGGCCAACGACGCGGGTGCCCCGTCGTCGGTCGAGGGTTGGAGATCCGATTGTCGTGTCACGTCGTCTCAACCGACGTTGGGGGACGGACTCAGCGACGAGGAATGATCGGTCCCGCGCCCTTGCCAGCGAGTGGCCTTGACGGTCTTCCGATTCGTTTCGACCGGGGCAAGAACGGGGCGCCTCTGCGCTCGGGAATGCACTATCCAGCGTAGTCGTTATGCGGGCCCGGTCTGACCGACAATCCCCGCAACGCCCGGGAAAATCGTGGATGCCGGGGGCGCCGATGGTGTCACTATCGGGTCCGCCCGACATGACCCCGTGTCCGCCGAAAAGATCGTATATTATGTGGATGGAGAGGAACGGTAGCACGAAAAGCAAGCAGGAGCTACGACTATGTCACGCTATGACTCCCCAAGTGTGGGGCGCGATGCACCGTTTCCGAAGTACCTGCTCAAGAGCGAGGCTCGGGCGATCATCGCCGAGATCGAGGCTGAAGGTTATCTCGTGGAGCTGACGTCGCCCGGATCCGGTTCGGCGTGCGTTCGTCTGACGGCTCCCGATGGCCACACTCGCGAGCAGATAGGTCGGACGGACGAACTGGAAGCCGCACTGCGAACCCTCGCGGCCGCCTCCGGTATCAGCGTCTAAGCCTGCCAGAACTCACCGAACCCGTGTCTCCGTCCCCGACGCGATCCGTTGCCCTTTCGGTTGGTGACGCGTGACGTTGCCGTCGGTACCATGGGGACATGGCGACGAACTCACCCACAAGGCATGCGGACAAGCTTATCGATGGTCGTGCGCTCGCACGGCGCGTGCGCGCACTCGTCGAGCAAAAGGTGGCGACGATCAAGCGGGCCAGCGGTGTAACGCCCACGCTGGCCACCGTGCTCGTCGGCGATGACGAGGCCTCGGCCACCTACGTCCGCATGAAGCGCAAGCGATGCGAAGATGTCGGCATGCGCTCGGTGCGCGTCGAGCTTCCGCTTGGCACGACGACCGAGCAACTCGTCGAAGAGGTCACCAAGCTCGGCAATGATCCCTCGGTCCACGGGATTCTGATACAGCATCCCGTGCCCAAGCCGATCGACAAGCGCGCCGCCTTCGAGGCCATCCCGGCGGAGAAAGACGTGGACGGGGTCACCTCGGCCACGCTCGGGCGTGTCATCCTCGGCATGCCGGCCTATGCGCCCTGCACACCCAAAGGCATCATGCAGCTTCTGGCCGAATACAAGGTGCCGCTTGACGGGGCGCACGGCGTGGTGATCGGTCGGAGCCCGATCCTCGGCCGGCCGATGGCATCCATGATGATCAACGCTCATGCCACGGTGACGCTCTGCCACTCGCGTACGCGCGACCTGCCGGAGATCGTGCAACGTGCCCACCTATTGATTGCGGCCGTCGGCAAGCCCAGGTTCATCCGCGGCGATTGGATCAAGCAGGGGGCCGTCGTGATCGACGCGGGCTACAATCCCGGCAACATCGGCGACGTTCACTTCGACGAGGCGATCGAACGCGTGTCGCTGATTACGCCGGTACCCGGCGGCGTCGGTCCGATGACCATCGCGACGCTGATCGACCAGACGGCGGACGCGGCCGCCGCCCAACTCGGCGTCGAGCTGTAAGCGGCGTCGCTCTTTGGAACGGTATTTTTCAGAGCCTTCCCGGTGCGCCTGACTTTGTACCACTGCTCTGCGAGCAGTGAGCAACACCTGTTTCACTTGGTGCCCGGGTGCCCCGTTCTTGCCCGGGTCGTGATGCACGCGAAAACCGTCAGTGTTGTTCCCGGGCAAGGGCGGGGGACGCATGGCCGTGAGCTTGCGTCCGTCCCCCAACCTTGGTCGAGATCACGTTGCACGGCCATCTGGACATGAACGCTCGACCAAGGATAGGGGCACCCGCGCTCGAGCACATGGATGGCGGCCTTCGCACTGCTCACAGAGCAGTGGTACAGGTTGTGCCGGTTCTAGCTGTCCCGTGTAGACCGACCGTCCGATTTGACTTTTGACCCTCAATCTCTACCTTGCCTCTTTCTGCATCCGTTGGACTTTCGCGCGAGGATTTGGCAGCGATGACCGACAAGTTGGTTCTGGACAAAGTGTACGATCCGCGCTCCGTGGAGCCGGATATCTATACGGCGTGGGAAAAGTCCGGTGCCTTTCGCGGCGTACCCGACGGGCGCCCGCACGAGAAGACCTACACGATCGTCATTCCGCCGCCGAACGTCACCGGCGCCCTGCACCTCGGTCACGCGCTAAACAACACGCTGCAGGACATTCTCATTCGCTACCACCGCATGCGCGGCTTCAACACGCTCTGGCAGCCAGGCACCGACCACGCCGGCATCGCCACACAGGCCGTGGTCGAGCGCCGCATCCGCGAGCTCGAAGGCAAATCACGCCACGACCTCGGTCGCGATGAACTGGTCCGCCGCATCTGGGCGTGGAAGGACGAATACGAGGCCCGCATCATCGGCCAGCTCAAGGAGATGGGGTGCTCGTGCGACTGGGAGCGCACGCGCTTCACGCTCGACGAGGGGCTGGCGGCCGCGGTCCGCACGCAGTTTTTCAACATGTTCAAGGACGGGCTGATCTTTCGCGGCAAGCGACTCGTCAACTGGGACACGGAGCTACAGACGGCCGTTGCCAACGACGAGGTGTACTACGAGACAGTCAAGGGCAAGTTCTGGCACTTTCGGTATCCGGTGATCGAGCCTAGGCCGGGCGAGCCGGAGTTTGTGACCATCGCCACCACACGTCCGGAGACGATGCTGGGCGACACGGCCGTCGCGGTCTGCCCTGATCCAGCAAACGCGCTCGACGAGTTCGAGGCGAAGACACGGCGCGAGTTGGAGAAGGCGTCCGCGAAGGAGCGTCCGGCCCTGGAGAAGAGGCTTGAGGCGATCGCGGAGCGCCGCGAGACGCACCTACCGCTTTTGATCAAGCTCGCGGAGATGGCGCGCGACGGGCGAAAGGTCCTCTTGCCCTTGGTTGAGCGACCGATCCCGCTGATTGCGGATGAACATGCCGACCCGCTGCTCGGCACCGGCTGCGTGAAGATCACGCCGGCCCACGACCCGAACGACTACGAGGTGTGGCAGCGCCATCCGGACATCGGCGCGCCGATCAACGTGCTCACGCCGGACGGCAACGTCGTCAGCGAGATTCCCGAGGACCACAGCGAAGGCAAGTCGGCGAGCCAGCGCTACGGCGGCCTGGAGTTTACCGGTGAAGGACGCGAAACGGTCGTGGCGGACCTCGACGCGCGCGGCCTGCTCGGCGACGTGCAGGATCGCGACCGTGAGGTGGGGCATAGCGATCGGAGCAAAATGCCGATCGAGCCGTATCTGTCGGATCAGTGGTTTGTGAAGACGGAAGAGATAGCGACGGAGCGACGGAGCGACGAAGCGACGAAGGAATTATCGCTGCCGAATGGTAAGACGGTGCCCGGGCTTGCGCAGGCGGCGATGGATGCCGTCAACGACGGGCGGATCAAGGTGTTCCCCGAGCGCTACGGCAAGAGCTATCTCGACTGGCTCGGCGAAAAACGCGACTGGTGCATCAGCCGACAACTCTGGTGGGGACATCGGATTCCGGTGTGGATGGAGAAGCGCGGAACCGGCGTCTCCGGAGGCGGCACGGCCTCACCTCAGATGCTGCTAGAATCCTGGGGCGTCGAGTATTGCCTCGCGCCATACATCTATGCACCAGGAATGGCACCAGTGTTGCCACGTACCGAATCCGACGACACGCGGCTTCTTCATTACGCAGTAAAGGGCGAGTTGAGCGAAGATCAGAAAGAACGCCTACGATCTGAGGCACTGCAGATCGAAGATCCAGACGTCCTCGACACCTGGTTCTCCAGTGCCTTGTGGCCGTTCAGTACGCTCGGCTGGCCGGAGCAGACCGAGCATCTGAAGCAGTACTACCCCGGCTCGGTGCTGTGTACCTCGCGCGACATCATCACCAACTGGGTCGCGCGCATGGTGATGTTCGGCCTCTACTCGATGGGCGAGGTGCCGTTCGACCACGTCTACATCCACCCGAAAATCCTCGACGGCCGCGGCGAGACGATGAGCAAGTCGAAGGGCAACGGTGTGGACCCGGTGGACGTCATCCACACGCACGGGGCGGACGCGTTGCGTTACACCATGGCCGACATGTGTACCGAAACG
>Ga0210110_1000188_pt1 | contig 21803 bp, 20 predicted proteins | sample China_Galinas_PW_2_FD_184865 | JGI IMG/M metagenome (GOLD analysis project Ga0210110, IMG submission 184865) | Wetland microbial communities from San Francisco Bay, California, USA, that impact long-term carbon sequestration - China_Galinas_PWB_D1... | ecosystem: Environmental > Aquatic > Marine... | reverse complement strand
CCGATCCTCACGATGCGGTCGTTCGCGGAAGAGAAGCGCACCGGTTCGCTCGAGCTCTTGCTGACGGCGCCGTTCCACGACCACGAGGTCGTGCTCGGCAAGTTCTTCGCGGCCTGGATCTTCTACCCACTCGTCCTGGTGGCCTTCTGCGCCGGGCTTGGATTGCTACTCGACGCGCTCCTCCCGCGCCGCATTCCCGGCGGGCTTCTGGTGCCAATCGGAGTCATACCGATTGCGATCGTCGCCACCATCGCCAGCTTTGCGGACGGGTCGGAGGCTTTCCTAGTACCCGCACTCTTCGTCCTCGCCGTGGCCGGCGCTGTCTTCTCGCTGCCCTGGCGCCGTGGCCAGCCCGCCGCGGAGATGATTGTGGTTGCTCTGTCGGGCTTTGCGGTCGTCGCCGTTCCGATGATCGTCGCCGGAGAGCCGAACGACAGTTTTGAGTTCGGCGTCGCATGGGCGTTTCCCCCATCGCTAGCTCTCGTCGCCGCCATGCTGACCCTGTGCGTGTTGCAGCTCGCGGAAGCGCTGACGGCACACGCCCGTGCCGAAGCGCTCGGCGCCCTGCTGCTCGGCGCTTTCGCCATTGCAGCGCTGGTTCCCGGAGTCCTGAACTTCGCGGATGGCGGCTTTTCCTCCTATGACCGGCTCGCCGAGCTCCGGCAGATAGGCACTGGGGTGGAAGGGCAGGGACCCGTGCTGATCGTCGACGAGGACCTGTTCGGCGCCCGCCACGCACTGGACGCAGGACTCGAAGCTGACTCGACCGGCGAGACGGATCTGGATATGGCCGGCATCGACCTCGAGCAGCTCTTCGCCTACCGCACCCTCGTCTTGAGCGCCTCGCCGCGCGGCAGCCGTCCGCCCCAGCCCTACAGGCAAATTCGCACCGGCGATGACTATGACGTCTGGCAGCGGCCGGTCGCGCCGAAGGGCCCGGTGCTGCACCACATGGCGTTGGGTGACGCCAACGGCATCGTCGCCTTGCCAAATTGCTCCGAAGTCGCGGGGCTCGGTCTCCTCGCGCTTTCCAACCAGCTGGGCCTGCCGGCGCAGAGCATCGCGATCATCGGAGCCTCACCCGACGGCCGCATCGTTGCTGCGCCGCCAAGCGATAGCCGCCGTCTGTGCGGTCGCCGCTGGGACTGGATCGAGGCTGTCGGCACCGAAGCTCTCGGCATCGGCTAGTCGGAACTCGTAGGCACGGAGAGCCACTTCAACCTTCTTCAACCCGCTCAACTGTCACAGAAAGTGGCACAGAAATCGGAAAAGCGGACCCTCTGACGTTCGAGGCAAAACGGAAAACACCCGGATTTGCAGGTGATTTGACAGTGGAGCCAGCCGGGATCGAACCGGCGACCTCCGCCTTGCAAAGGCGGCGCTCTTCCAGCTGAGCTATGGCCCCGCGCCCAAAAGTGTAGGCGCCAACGGGTCAGTCGTCGAAGTCGAAGTCCTTGGGCGGCTTCTGCTCGAACCAGAGCCGGTCGTCCTCGGGGGCTTCCTCGAGAAAGTCCGGTGTCTCCTCGAGCAAGTCCTCGTCGGGGCCGGCTGGCGGCGGTGCGTCTTGCTCTCCATCCTCCTCGCCCGCGGCGGTCTCCTCCTTGGCATCACCCGGCGCCTCGAGCGCCTGGTCCAGCTCGTCGGACAGTCGCTTCTCGTCGAAAAAGTCGTCCTCATCGTCCTCCAAGTCCACCGGACCGGAATCGTCGGCGTCCTCATCCAGGGTCGCGTCGACCGGGGCGAGCCGGGGCTCGCTGATCTCCTCCTGGACCAGCTCATCCTCCGAGGGCGCTGGCGCGGCGGACCCGGCAAACTCCTCGCCTTCGACGTCGTAGAGCTCGGTCGGCTGGTCGGCGATCGCCCGCCGCTCCTCGGTGCTGGGCCCGGGTGCCATCTGCTCAGGCTCCTCCTGCGAATCGGCGTCCGCGGGGGGGATTGCCTCGTGTTCCATCGCCGGCGACTCCTCGACGGCCGGCTCCCCCTGCTCCGGACCCTCCTGCAAGTCCCCGATCTCCTGGGCCGGCTCGCGACGCCTGTGAGCCGGCTCCGGCGACTGCTCAGGCGCAGTCTCACTCGCAACCTCGGCGCCCTCCTCGTCGACTGCCTCCGACGCCTCGTCGGTTTTTGGCTGCTCCATGAATTCGGTCGGCGCCTCACTGATCGCGTCCGGAGGCGAGTCCTCGTCCCCCGGGCGTCCAGGCGGGCCGAACGCCTCGTCCTCGAGCTCTTTGAGCTCGGGCTCGCCCGCGCCGTGCTGGCGCTTCAGCTCCAAATGCTCTCGGATTGCCTCGTCGAGAATGCCCATTTCCGTTCCCGGAAAGCTAAAGACTATGCACTTATAGCTGTGGTTGCGAGGGCATTGGGAGGATCCTCCCAGGCATCTGCCCGTGGCTACATGCCAATTCCAGTAGCGCGCCCCGGCTGTGGCAGCCGTCAGCCCGTCGTGCGACTCAACGGCGCCGCCCTAGATGGGAGGCTCCTGACCAGCCCGCCGGCTCAGGAGGCATTCAGCGCCACTGCGACGCGGATCAGCGCCTTCAGCGCCTCCTCGTCGATCCTGTCGTCCTCATGGAAATCGATGGCACGCCTGGTGTTGCCTTCGAGGCTGGAGTTGAAGAGACCCGAGGGGTCCTCCAGCGAGGCGCCCTTGGCGAAGGTCATCTTCACAACCTTCTTATAGGTCTCGCCGGTGCAGATCATTCCTGCGTGGTACCAGACCGGAACGCCTCTCCATTTCCACTCCTCAACCACCTCGGGATCCGCCTGCCTGATGAGAGCTCGGATCCGAGCGAGCGTCTCGCCCCGCCAATCGCCCAGCTCCTCGATCCTCGCGTCTATCAGCTGAGACGGAGACTTCCCTCCTCCTTCCCTCGAGCCATTGTTCGTCTTCTTCATGGTTGTTGTCGCTCTCCTTGGCGCCTGGAGCGCGGCAAGCTCAGCCCGCGGTGGCGGCCGAGGTCTCCTGATTCGTGATCAAGGTTTCCAGCGCATGCTCAGCGGCGGCGTGCTCCGCCGCCTTCTTGCTTCTCCCCGCTCCTTCGCCTATCTGCTCGGAGTTGATGACCGCGGCGACCTCAAACAGCGGCGCCTGATTGGGGCCGGTCTTCGAGATCACCTCGTAGTCGACAGACATCCCGCGACGGGCAAGCCGCTTCTGCAGCAAGGATTTGGGATCGAGCGGAGCGTCGATCCCAGCCTGAATCTGGGGCTCAAACGCTGCGAGCACCGCAGGGCGAACCTGCTCGAGACCAAACGTCAGGTAGGAGGCGCCGATCAGGGCCTCCAGCATCTCGCCCACTGGGCGTGCAGCTTCCAGCAACACCGTCGTCGGCACCGCGCTGCCATGCTTGGGGTCCTCGAGCTCCTCGAGCATCTCCGGCACGCCGAGCTCACTACCGACTTCCGCACAGGAGATACCGCGAACGGCGCGGGCTCGAATCATCGTCAACCGTCCGGGGCGGCAATTCGGAAATCTGCCGTGCAGCTCATCCGCCACCGCGAGAGACAGCACGCTGTCGCCAATAAAGGCAAGTCGCTTGTATGAGTCGCGGTCGTCCTGGACCCATGAGTAGTGAGTGAGGGCCTGCTCCCTCAGCGCAGCCGGCAGATCGGCAATCAACTCTGCCAGCGTGGGGCTGCTCGAACTTGATCGGATTCGAAATCTCAAGAAGATCCGGTGGGCATCTTTGCATTGCACACCCAACGAACCTGTGGGCTGGCGTGTTTCTGACCGATTCTGTGCCCAATGCCGGCTCTTTCACGCCCGGAGCGCAACGGTCGAAAATCAGTTGACCTGTTGAGATCGCCTCAACCCCGCGCGCTGCGGGTCAGGCTCGAGGTCACCTCGCGACCGCCTCCGCCGAAGGTGGTACGAGCGAGAGAGGAGAGGGGCCGGGCAGCCGGCACTGATGAAGCGGTGGCGGAGAACTCACCCGAGACCGATCGGCAGGTCTCCTTCAGGATGACCTCCGCCGCTGCGGTTCCACGTCGTGGGCGACCTACAGAAGGAAGCGCCCGATCGAGCTCGCGGAGGAGTGCCCGTCGCACCATCTCATTCGTGCGTCAGTCCTCGCAGGACCGATGGCGCCTGTGCCGCTGAAGCTCTATCTCGGTCCGGACTGCATCCAGGCCCTCGTCTGAGAGGTAGGCGCGACTGCGCGAGCGGGTCTTGATTTCCTGCCAGGACGCCGCAACGAACGCCTCTTTCGGGCCGCGCCAAATAGACGCACCGTCGGCCAGGAATTGCGCGGCGAGACGCCACCGCTTTGTCCCACCGGACCGCCACTCCGACCTCAGCGTCAACCGGTCCCTCCTCACCGCCGTCGCCGTGATGCCGGCCCAAGTCGTCATCTCATCCTCAACGGCAACGCAGACAAATGGGCCCGGCCTGGGGACGGGAGGGTCCAGCGTGTTGCAGACTCGATCATCGTCGACCAGGACCGCGGGATCGAGCCGCACCACAATGCCGGGCTCGACCTCGTCGATTTCAATGCACTCGGTCGGTCTCTCATCCCCTGGTGGGGCGCCCGTGCTGCCCTGATCTTTCACTGGTCCGATCCTAGCCCGAGCTTCGCTCCTGGTCCCTCCGACAGGAGCTCTTGGCCAATCGTCAATGGCGCCGCCAGGGACGCCCAAGAACGGAGAAATCCGCTGAGCAGATCTCACCGAGCGTGAGCTCGCGCGCATCTTCCAACGGGCAAACGCAGCCCGACGGAGGGATGCCTGGCGCCCAAGGGAGATGGGTGCGGGATCGGCTAGTCTGAAGGAGATTCGAGAGAAGAGGAGGGTCGCATTCCGCTCTGTAAGGCCCTTTCCTTCGACCTCGGGGCTATAGCTCAGTTGGAAGAGCGCCTGGATCGCACCCAGGAGGTCGCCGGTTCGAGTCCGGCTAGCTCCATCGCTTCGTTGCCCGCTCAGGTCACTAGAAGGCGGCGCGCGCCGCCATACTGCAGGTCGATGCTGGGCATTGTGTCGCCTCACACCGCCAAGCAGGCGTTCATCTCATCGTTCGCCTCGGTCCCTCCCCTGCTGGCTGCGGACGCTGCCCGACGGGCCATCCGTGCGCCGCGCGAGGAGCGGGCGGGATGGGCGCTGACCGCGGCGGTCCACGCCGTCCCCAGCGCCTTTTTCGCCAAGGCTTTCCTGAGGCCGGCGGCGCGAACCAGCCCGAATCTCGTCGGCCTGCAGCTCGCCACCGCAGCTGGAGCAATCGCCGCCTGGCGCCACTCGCGTCGCCATCCCGTTGCGGCGGCGCTTGCCGGGGCCGAGATCGTCGCTTGGCTCGCCTACACCCGCTGGTACTCACGGTTCGGCCGCGAGCCGTCTTCGGCGCTCGCTGTCGGCGCGGTCCTTCCCGGAGACCTTCCGTTCGTAGAGCACGAGCGTGGGTCCATCACTGCGGCGGAGCTACGCGGGCGACCCACCGTGTTGCTGTTCTACCGCGGCAACTGGTGTCCGCTCTGCATGGGGCAGATCGGTGAGATGACCGAGCGCTGGAATGAGATCGAGTCGCTCGGCGCTCAGGTGGCATTGGTCAGCCCGCAGGACGAGAGTCACACTCGCGCGCTCGCAAGCCGTCACAACGTTGGATTCCGTTACCTGCGCGACAACGGGCTGGAGGCCGCGCGGCGCCTGGGCATAGCGAACCCGGACGGCACCCCAGCGGGGCTGATCGGTTATGAGAGCGACACGGTTCTGCCGACGCTGGTCGTCACCGACGCCGACGGCCGAATCGTCTACGCCGACCAAACCGACAACTACCGAGTGCGGCCGACGCCTGAAACCGTGCTGGGGGCGCTGCGCTCAGCCGGCCTGGCTCCGGTGAACACGGAGCACTCCCGGCAACTCGCTGCGGAACCCAAGGTTCAAGAGGCGTCCGACTAGCTCTATCGAGAAGCTGGGGTGGCGTTCGCCCACAGAGCGCGCAGCGAACCGGCAAGCTGGTCGGGCCGCGTGCGGTGCGGAGGTTCGAAGTGGTGGCAGTCCTCGAATACCTCGAGGGTGAAGTCGGGGAATGCCGATGAAAGGCGCTCGGCGGTCTTGGCGTAGAGATCCTGGTTACTGAGAGCGCCGAGCGCGAAGTACACAGGGCTGCGAAAGTCGCGAAAGACGTCCAGGTCGAGTTCGCCGGCGCTGAACGCGCCGGCCAGCGCCCGCAGGCCGGCGGGACGCTTTGCCATCCATGGGGGCGGTGCGCCCGGAGGTCTTGGCGGCGGGGTGACACCGGGGGCGAGCTGAACACGCACGAATGCCGGCATCATCTCCTCCGGCGGGCGGGCCATCACGCTGTCGATCTCCTGCCACACACGCTGCTCGGCGGGGTCGAGTTCCTCGTTCCCTGCCCACGCGGGCTCCAGCAGCGAGAGGCTCAGCAGCCGCGCCGGCTGTTTCGCCGCAAGAGCCAGGCTGGAGGCACCGCCGGCCGAATAGCCGACGAGATGGAACCGATCGAAGCCCGCGGTGGAAGCGGTTCGGAGGATCCCCTCCACCTCGACATCCAGCGTGTAGTCGGCAGGCGGCTCCTCGCCCGCATAGACCTCTAGGTCCTTGGGCACCGCGTTCACACTGTCGCCAAGGGCCTCCAGCAGAGCCCCATATGCCAGTTCGGCGGGCAATACGGCCCCCGGCACGAGGATCACCTGTGGTGGCCCATCCCTGGCCATCCATCGATCCTAAAGGGGTGCAGCTGCAGGGCGCCACCGTTGTCCCAACCGGGCACTCTCCTATGCGACAGTTGAGCGCGTGCCTGGCGACGATCTCAGGATCACCGACGGCACTGCGGCAGGTGCCTGGATCGAATCGGGGTTGGGCGGCGAGTTCGGCGCGGTGACGCTTCAGGTCCCGAAAGGCTATGAGGCGTATGCCCGCGTCTTCCATCCTGCGTCCAACGCAGAGGGAAGCCCGGTCAGCTGGGCGGAGGTCGCAGACGCGCTCGGGAGCACCGCGCACCGCGAGATGCAGTGGCACGCGCTCGTCGGCTCACCCGACCCCGACAACTTCACCGGCTCGAGGTGGACGGGGGGGGGAGATCCGTCGCACGGGGAAATGGACCTGCCGGTCCTGGACGCGCTCTGCGAGATCCTCGCCGGCCACACAGCAGACCCGGCGAACTGCTTCTTCGGCCTCTGCACGATTGAGGGCTGGGAGGACCAGTTCACCGCGGAGGAGCTGAGGCAACCCCTTCTCGAGCTCCTGGGCGATCGCGAGCACATCGTCCTGACCGGTCCGCTTTCGGCGGTCGATCAGATCGTCGAGGACACGTCCAAACCGAGTCCAAGTCGATTCATATTCACCGCCTACAAGGGAGAGGGACCACCGCCAGATCCCGAGCCCTCCGATCTCATCTGGCGCCGGGCGCCGAACCTGATCTGGCCCGCAGACCACTCCTGGCTCGTCGCCAGCGAGGTCGACTTCGACTCGACGCTGGTCGGGGGCAGTGCCACGCTCATCGGTGCCGTCATCGAATCGCCCGAGCTCGAGGCCTGGCGGGTCGAGCCAACCGACTCGCTTGCCGCGGACGCGGATCAGGTCAACCTGGTGGCGGAGACGACGCCTGACCGTGCCGAACCCTGAATGACGCACGCCCTCGGGCGCGACCCAGCAGTTCCTCTGCACGCATCTGGCGCGCTCCGGGGAAGACGGGTAGGCGACCGCGTCTCCGGAAGGCCGCTCGCAGTTGATCTGCAATTCGCCTCGCGGCTGGCGATTCGGTCCGAAGCACGGCCTAGCCTCTGCGCCGAGTGACGTCCCCGCGCACTAACGGAGATGCGGCGGCAAACCTGTTCGGGAACAGGTTCATCACTCAGGACGCCCCTTCGACCTCCTTCCCCGAAGAGGGCATGACCGCCCAGGACGCGATGCGGCTGGTAGCGGAGGAACTGGTGCTGGAGGGACGTCCCGCGCACAATCTCGCCACCTTCGTCACCACCTGGATGGAGCCGGAGGCCCAGCGCCTCATCGCCGCCAACCTCCATCGGAACTTCATCGACCACGCCGAGTATCCGCGGACCGCCGAGATCGAGCAGCGCTGTGTGCGCATGCTCGCGGACCTCTTTAACGCGCCGGGCGAGACGACAGGGGCGCGCACGCACGGCTCCTCGGAGGCGATCATGCTCGGTGCCCTCTCGCTGAAGTGGAATTGGCGAAAGCGCCGGGAGACAGCGGGCGAGCCGAACGATCGGCCCAACCTCGTCTTCGGCGGCGACGTTCACGTCGTCTGGGAGAAGTTCTGCCGCTACTTCGACGTGGAGCCGCGAATCGTTCCCCTGCAGGAGGGCAAGTACACGATCGGGCCCGACGACGTGGAGCCGCACATCGACGAGAACACGATTGCCGTCGCCGCCGTTCTCGGCACGACGTTCACCGGCCACAAGGACGACATCACCGGTATCAACGAGCTCCTGGTCCGCCTCAAGGAGGAGCGCGGCCTCGATGTCCCACTGCATGTCGACGCCGCCAGCGGCGGCTTCGTCTGGCCATTCATCTATCCGGACTCCGTGTGGGACTTCCGCCTCGAGCAGGTGCGCTCAATCAACGTCTCCGGCCACAAGTTCGGGCTCGTCTACCCCGGGATCGGCTGGCTCATCTTTCGCGAGAAGGGCGACCTCGCACAGGAGCTCGTATTCGAGGAGAACTACCTGGGCAAAACGGACCCGACCTTCACTCTCAACTTCTCCACGGGGTCGGCGATGGTCCTTGCCCAGTACTACAACCTGATCCGCTACGGCCGCGCCGGCTACACCTACGTGATCCAGATGATGAAGCAGAACGCACAGGCCCTGGCCGACCAGCTGAAGGCAAACGGCCACTTCGAGCTGATCGGAGAGGAAGAGGAGCAGCTGCCGCTGGCCGCTTTCAGGCTCGCCGGGGAGCACCCCTACGACGAGTTCGACATCGCCTGGCAGCTGTCCGCCGAGCGCTCCTGGATGGTGCCCGCCTACACGCTTCCACCAAACGCCCAGAAGGTGAAGGTCCTGCGCGCGCTCGTCAAGGAGACGCTGAGCCGCGAGCAGATCAACGCGCTGGCGGGTGACATCCACCAGGCCTGCTCGACCCTCGCTGAGAAGGGTGGCGCGCAGGAGTCGGAGCGTGAACTGGTGAAAAGGGGAACCGGCTACTAGCGCCAACGTGTTTCAGCGGTCCCCTACCGCCCGCGCAGATCGAGCTAACGCGACAGCACGGTGACGGCAAGGGCCACCCACCCAACGCTGAACGCCACCAGGACCGTCGTGTTGATGACGCGGTAGAGCAAGGAGACCCGCGCCAGTTCGGAGTTGGCGGCGAGTGGCAGGAACATCAGCGGCTGCGCGAACGCGCCAAGCACCAACAGGGCGCCGACCCAGGTGGGAATCGAGGCGACTGCGACCCCGACCGTGGTGAGGATCGTGCCCATGAAAATCAGATCGAGATGGGCCTGCCGGATGCGACCGAGGTGGCGGAGCCCGATGCGCTTCAGCGCGCCGGGCCTCTCCACCGTGGCAACCATTGCCCAGCCTGAGAGTGCGGCAACCGCGAGCTCGCAGATTCCCAATTTGACGAGGAGTGGCATTTGCAGATCCGTTCCTTAAAGGGAACTTCTAAAACTAGAGTAGCATTCTAGTTCTGCTATATTATTGCAGCATGACGCCTACACTCACAAGCCCAGCGCCCACAACGCGCACCGAACGGCGCAAGGCGCGAACCGCAGCAGCGATTCTCGACGCCGCCGAGCACCTGTTCCTGAGCCGCGGCTTCGGCGTAACCACAATGGAGGACATCTCCGAGGAGGCAGACGTGGCCGTGGGCTCCATATACGCCCACTTCGGCAGCAAGGACGGCGTCTACACGGGACTGATCGATCGCGCCCTAGAGCTCGACAAGCGCTACTGCGACGAGGGCTTCGACTCGGGGACAACTCCGGTGGAGCGGCTGGTGGGGCTTTCCGAGGGCTACCTGCACTTCGCCCGCGAGCACCCGGGCTACTTCCGCCTCTTTCGCTTTCCCCCGCCGGACCGCCCCTCGGAGGACACCGCCCCGCAGCCCGCCGAGCGCGTTGCAGAGCGCATCCGGGAAGAGACCGCGCGGATGGCCGGCTGCGTGCGCGAGGCAGTCGATCTGGGAGTTGCGCGCCCGGTCGACCCAGAGAGCACCGCCACCTTTCTCTGGGCCGCCTGGGATGGCGTGATCGCCTGCCACCTCGGCCCGGCCAACATGAACCTCACCGACCCCGAGTTCGAGGCGGTGCTGGACCGGGCGCGTGAAGTGCTCGCCCTGGGACTGCTGGCAGCAGACAGCGAAGAACAGTGATCGAGACCGTTTCCCCTTCGGGCGACTACGGCCTCCCTGCCTCGCCAGGCTGGCGCGAAGAAGGCTGGCGGGCCGCCGAGCACCAGCTCTCGATCGGGGGGCGAACAGTCAACTTTGCCGAGGTCGGCACTGGACCGCGCGGCTTCGTGCTGATCCATGGCATGGGCGGCCGCTGGCAGCACTGGCTCGAGACGATGCCCTTTCTCGCGGGGCACGGCCGGGTGCTTGCCGTCGATCTGCCAGGGTTCGGGCGCTCAGAGCTGCCTGCCGGCGCTGTCACCCTCGATGGATTCGCCGACACGGCGGCGGCGCTCTGCCGCGAGGTGGGGATCGAGAAGGCGGTGGTCCTCGGCCACTCGATGGGCGGGCCAATCGCCCTTCGCTTCGCCACCCGGCATGTGGGCCTGACCGAGGCGGTCGTTCTGGTGGCCGGCGCCACGGACACATTCAATGCGGTGCTGGGGCTGCGCGGGCTTGCGAAACTCGCCCTGCGGCATCCCACGAAGACCGCCGCCACCCTCACCGAGGTACTGACGGTCGGCATTCCAATACCCCGCCCGCTGCAGCGGCTGATTGTCGCCCGCCCATGGCTGCGCCAGGCACTTCTCTGGCCCTACCTGCACCGACCGAGGGCGATGCTCGCCGACAGCCTCACCCTGATGCTGGAGGGCGCCGGCGCTCGCGGAGTCCTTCCCACCGCCAGAGCAATCGGTCGCTCGGACCCTCGCCGAGGCCTGGCGGAGGTGCAATGCCCGGTTCTCTCGATCGGTGCCCGCCACGATCGCATCTGCCCGCCCGCAGACCTTGAGACATGGGCCGGTCTAAGGCCGCAGGCGAGCACCGTCCTGCTCGAGGAATGCGGGCACATGCTGATGCTCGAGCGCCCGCGCTCCTTCAACGAACAGCTGAAACGCTTCCTTGACCGGAGAACCACGGTTTCAGCTGGCGGGGCCCCAGCTACCTGAGTCTGGCCAGCACGACCGGCAGGTCGCTCAGAGCCGATATCTCGACCAGGTCCTGGCGATCGCCGGGAGCAGCGCTGCCGTTGCGATTGAGCCAGACCGCTCCGAGGCCCGCGCCAAGCGCCCCATCCACATCCTTGGCGATGCTGTCGCCCACCATCACCGCGTCCCCGCTCTCAGCGCCCAGCTCGGACAGCGCGCGCCGGAAGACGGAGGGGTCGGGCTTGGCGGCGCCGACGTCGGCTGACACGACAACGGCCTCGAAGCGATCGCTCAAGCCCGAGGCGGCGAGCTTCTCCCGCTGCAGGCAGGCGGCCCCGTTGGTGACCAACGCCATCGTGTGATCCTCCTGCAGCTGACTCAGGACGGCGGCCACGTCAGCGAATACCTCATGCCGCGCGCGGCGCTCTTCGCCGAACCGCTCAGCGAGGTCCGCCGCGAGCGTCGGGTCGTCGATGCCCTGATCGGCGAGGGCAAGCCTCCAGCTCTCGCGCCGGTAGGTGGGCGACCAGTGACGGAGGGCACGCACCTCGGCGGCATCTCCTTCGAACCGGCACCACAGGCCCTCCCACGAGCTGATCCCAACGCGTTTGCAGTAACCGTGGGTTGGCGCCGCGTACCAGAGCTCGCGTGCGCGGGAGCGCGCTCCCGAGGCCAGCATCTCGGAATCGATGCCATGTCGTGTTGCCGCGAGCTGGGCCGTCGCCAGGAACGCGGCCGCGGCCGCCGGCTCCTCGACCATCAGCGTCTCATCGAGGTCAAACAGCAGGGCACGCTTCATCGCGATCACCCTACCCGCCGTACGATCGCCGTCGAGAGGAGCGGTGGATCAGCAGAAGGGTGATGGAAGACGGCAACCAAACTGCGCCGCGCGTAGGCTGGACCGCTCTTTTTGGCAGGTGTAGGGTCGGCCGAAGCGTCCAAGCACCGAGCCGAGGAGGAGACATGTACGCACGAGTCGCACGCTGGGAGGGTGCCGATGCCGAGGCCCTCGATCGAGCCGCCGCCGATATCCGCAGCCGGACCGATGCCGGTCCCCCGGAGGGCGTGCCCGCAAAGAAGTTCCTGCTGCTGAACGACGGCGCGGGCGGGCGGTCGATGGCGATCACACTGTTCGAGACCGAGGACGACTACCGTCAGGGCGACGAGACGCTGAATGCGATGGATCCGCCCGGTGAAGGCATGGGCCAGCGGGTGGCGGTCGACAAGTACGAGGTGGCTGTAGAGCTCGACGTCTGAACGCGCAGGACACAACCAACCGGGCGTGGATGGCGCGGTGATCGCTGCCCGGCGGCCTGCGACTCCGTACTCGGCGACTGAGGGTGTGAGGCAACCGGGCGCAGCCGCGTGCGGGTCAGGCACCCCTTGGCCCTCGAAGATGAGCACCGACGCCAACGACGCGGTGGTCCGCCGCTTCTACGAGGAGCTGTGGCGAGCGCTTGGCGGCCTCCGGCCCTGAGTCGGCGGTGCCTGACTACGCCTCCTCGGGAACCATTTCGATCGCCCCGCAGGGGCACTCCTCGACGCAGATCCCGCACCCCTTGCAGTAGTCGTAGTCGATCTCGTAGCGCTCGCCGGGGGCACCGAGCTTGATCACCGCGTTGTCGGGACAGACGCCGTAGCAGTTGTCGCAGGAGAAGCAGTTGCCACACGAGAGGCAGCGCCGCGCCTCGAACAGCGCGTTGCCCTCCTCCAGCCCGGAGACCACCTCCTCGAAGCCGGAGGTGCGGCGCGCGGCGGCAAGGCGATCCTGGTGCACCCGCGGCGCGTCGGAGTAGTACCAGGTGTTGAGCGTCTCGAAACCGGCCAGCTCGGGACGCGGCGGGCGCTCGAAGGAGCCTCCGCGAAGCCAGGCGTCGATGTGGCGGGCGGCCTTCTTGCCGTGGCCGATGCCGACCGTGACCGTGCGCTCCGCCGGGACCATGTCGCCGCCGGCGAAGATCCCCTCGTGGCCGGTCATCATGTTCGGCCCGACCTGAACGACCCCATCCTCGACCTCGATTCCGGAGACGCCCTCCAGCAGCGAAAGGTCCGCTTCCTGGCCGAGCGCGAGAACTAGCGAGTCGGCCTCCAGCTCGTCGGTCTCGCCGGTCGGCTGCGGGAAGCCGGACTCATCCAGCTCCATTCGCTCCAGCAGCAGCTTGCCGTCCTCGAAGTGCTTGACGGTGGAGAGCCAACGCATCATCACGCCCTCCTCCTCGGCCTCCTCGACCTCGAAGTCGTGGGCGGGCATCCGCTCGCGGGTGCGACGGTAGACGACGACGGCATCGCGAGCGCCGAGACGCCGAGCCGTCCGCGCCACATCCATCGCGGTGTTGCCTCCGCCGTAGATGGCGACGCGGCGGCCGAGCAGCGGCTTCTCCCCCTCCTCCAGCCCCTCCAGCAGCGAGACCGCGTCGATGATCCGCTCCGCCTCACCGGCCGGCACGTAGGCGCGGCGGCCGATGTGCGCGCCGACGGCGAGAAAGGCGGCATCGAAACCACCGGCGCTCATCTCCTCGGCAACGTTCTCGACCTTGCGGTTCAACTCCAGCTCTACGCCCATGTCGAGAATCCGCTGCACCTCGGCCTCGAGCACGTCGCGCGGCAGGCGGTAGCGGGGAATGCCGAAGCGCATCATCCCGCCGGTCATCGGGCCGGCCTCGTGGATCGTCACCGCGTGGCCGGCGCGGGTGAGGTGGTATGCGGCGGAGAGCCCGGAGGGCCCGGCGCCAACGACCAGGACGCGCTTTCCGCTCGCCTCGACGTCCAGGTCGATCCCCCAGCCCTGCTTGATCGCCTCGTCGCCGAGGAAGCGCTCGACCGCGTGGATCCCAACCGCCTCGTCGAGCTGCCCACGGTTGCAGGCGTCCTCGCAGGGGTGGTAGCAGACGCGCCCCATCACGGCCGGCAGCGGGTTCTCCTCGACCAGCTTGCGCCAGGCTCGCTCGTAGCCCTCGCCTCCCTCCTCGGCCTCATACAGCCAGGCCTGGATGTTCTCGCCGGCCGGACAGGCGTTGTTGCAGGGAGGCATCCGATCGACGTAGACGGCGCGCTCGTCGCGCCAGCTGCCGGTGTGGTTGGCGAGGCTGGAGCCGACGTCGAGGGTGATCGCGTAGGGCTTGCGGTCGCTCATCACCGCACCTCCTCGCCGTCGTCGGCGCTCAACCCGTACTCGCGGATGTTGCGATCGGCGATCGCCTGCAGCCGCTCGACGATCTCGGGGTGGCCGTTCTTCCCGAAGAGGTGGGCGTAGCGGCGCTGCAGCTTCAGGTACTCCTCGACCGGTGTGGGGCGGCGGATCTTGGAGACCTCGCCGACCTCGCCGTCAAAGGCCTCGAAGACAGGGAAGAGGCCGGTCTCCTTGACCAGCCGCGCCAGCTTGATCGTGTCCTGGGACTGCGATCCCCAGCCCAGCGGGCAGGGGACGAAGACATGGATGTAGCGGGCGCCGCGAATCCCCATCGCCGTCTCGACCTTGCGCTCGAGGTCGTGCTGTTCGGCGACGGTGGCGGTCGCCACGTAGGGGATGCCGTGGGCCATCGCGATCCGCGGCACGTCCTTGCCCTGGCCGAATGCGTTACCCAGATGCTCCCCAATCGGCTTCGTGTTGGCGGTGCGGGCAGCCGGGGGCGTAGCGCCCGAGCGCTGCACCCCGGTGTTCATGTAGGCCTCGTTGTCGTAACAGACGTAGAGCACGTCGTCGTTGCGCTCGAACATCCCCGAGAGGCAGCCGAAGCCGATGTCGACGGTGCCGCCGTCTCCCCCCTGGCCGATCACGCGGACGTCCTCGCGGCCCTTGGCGCGCTGGGCGGCGGCAACGCCGCTGGCAACCGCCGGCGCGTTGCCAAAGACGGAGTGGATCCACGGGAGCTGCCACGAAGACTCCGGAAAGGGGGTCGAGAAGACCTCCAGGCAACCCGTCGCATTGGCGGCGACCAGCTTGCCGCCGCTGGCACGCATCGCGGCGTCGAGCACGTAGCGGGCGCCGAGCGCCTCGCCGCAGCCCCGGCAGGCGCGGTGGCCGGAGGTGATCGCGTTGGAGCGATCGGTTCGGGCCTGCACGGTGCGCTGCTCGGGATCGAGTAGGCGATTGCCGACCACGTTGCTGCCCACCTGGTAGAAGCGCACACGCTGGTGGCGCTTCTCCGCCTCGGCTTGCGATTTGTCGCCTGCGTTGCTCAATGCGGCCTCCCAGCCACGATTCCCGCTTCGCGCAGGATGTTCTCGGCGTGCCCGCCACTGCGCCCGCCCTCCGCCAGCCGCTTCAGCTCAGACTCCACCCGCTCCGTGTCCATGTCGAGGAATGTGAGCGGCTGGAGCCGATCGGCAACCGCGTCGTCGAAGAGCTGCCGCAGCGAGGCGCCGGTGATCGGCCGGCCGCCGAGGCCGGCGATCACCGTGTAGCCGTACTGCTGGATTCCGGACAGCGCGATCCGCACGTTCGCCGAGACGATCCCGCCGATCCCGATCGCCAGTGCCTTCTCCAGGACCAGCACCCGCTTTGCGCCGGCGAGGGCGTCGCGGACCTCGCCCAGGGGGAAGGGTCGGAACGACTTGATCGCCAGGGCGCCGATCGACACCCCGTCGGCGCGCATCTCGTCGATCGTGTCCTCGATCGTGCCCAGCACGGAGCCGAGGGCAACGATGACGGTCTCGGCGTCCTCGAACCGGTAGCCGCGCAGCAGCCCGCCCGAGGGGCGGCCGAAGGCGGCCTCGAACTCCTCTGCCACCGTCGGGATCGTGTCCAGTGCCTGCATCTGCTTGGCATGGGCCAGGTATTTCACCTCGGTGTAGGCCTCGGGCCCGACCATCGCGCCGATCGTCATCGGGTCGGCCGGGTCGAGCACCTGGTTGGGCTCGAACGGCGGCAGGAAGGAGTGGACCGCGTCGCGCTCGGGGATGTCGATCCGCTCGTAGGCGTGAGTGAGGATGAACCCGTCCATGCAGACCATCACCGGCAGCGAGAGCTGCTCGGCGAGCTTGAACGCCTGCACGTGCAGGTCGACGGCCTCCTGGTTGGTCTCCGCGTAGAGCTGGATCCAGCCCGAGTCGCGCTGGGACATCGCATCCGAGTGGTCGTTCCAGATGTTGATCGGCGCGCCGATCGCCCGGTTGGCGACCGTCATCACGATCGGCAGCCCGAGACCGGAGGCGTTGAAGAGCGCCTCGGCCATGTAGAGGAGGCCCTGGCTCGCGGTGGCCGTATAGGTGCGGGCGCCCGCGGCGGAGGCACCGATGCAGACCGACATCGCCGCGAACTCGGACTCCACCGTCATGTACTCGCAGTGCTCCAGCTCCCCGGCCCGGACCAGATCGGAGATTCCCTCGACGATGTGGGTCTGGGGGGAGATCGGATATGCGCAGACGACCTCGGGCCGGCAGGCGACAACCGTCTCGGCAACCGCGGCGGAGCCCTCCGTCTGCTTAAGCACGCGACATCCCTCCAACCCGCTCGGAGACAAGCTCGAAGCAGTCGGCCGCAGCGGCAGCGTTGCCCTCGCCGGCACGGCCGGAGAAGCGCTGGCGGATCGCGTCCTGAACCGATTGGAGCAGCAGCCGCCCGGTCAGGGCGGCGAAGCCGCCGAGAAGTGCGGCGTTGGGCAGCGGCCTGCCGATGTGGCGGCGAGCGATCTCTCCGGCGGGCACAGCGAGCAGGCGCTCGGACCGGTGGCGCTCGAGGAGGTCCGCAAGCCCCAGCTCCGCGAGGCTGCGGCCGCTGTTGAGCAGAAGGTACCCGTCGGTGCCGAAGCCGCTGAAGAGGTCGACCTGGTGCAGCAGCGTCGGGTCCTGAACGATCAGCGCGTCCGGTTCGGCCACCGGCTCCCGGGTCCTGATCGCAACAGCATCCAGGCGGCAGAACGAGACGACCGGCGCCCCGGTCCGCTCCGAGCCGAAGCTTGGAAACGCCTGCGCATGGTGGCCCTCTTCGAAGGCCGCGACGGAGAGCAGCTCAGCGGCGGTCACCACCCCCTGCCCACCACGGCCGTGGATGCGAACCTCGAACCTGCTGGGCTTCTCGCCCTCCATTGCTCTCAGTGTAGGCAGCCGGAGATGTCGCGTTGGCCGGGACCGTGCCGCCCGGTTGGATTAAGCCTGAATCCACCGATCTCACCGGCCCCTCCATCCCGCATCCCTTCGCCGGGACTCAATTCCCTCCACCCAGGTAGCACCACTACCTGGGTGAGCGGGAATCGCCCCCCCAACTCGGCCTGCGAAGCGGAGAGTCTCGCCGATATCGGTGGATTCAGGCTAAGCGGCCGGTCGTCGAGTCGCCTCTTCGCCGATGGGACACAGAAGATTTCGGGGAGCCTGGCTGGGACGGAGTACGATCACCTTCCAAACTCGTGCGCGTAGGGGAAGTCAGCGTGAGCAAGTTCGAGGTCAAGACCGAGACACTCCACCGCCACCCGGTTACCTATGCCGTGGCAGGCAAGGGACCCGTCCTGCTGCTGATCCACGGGATGGGCGGCACCCTCGAGAATTGGGAGGAGGTCATCCAGCCGCTGGCGCGGAAGCACACCGTGATCGCGCCAGACCTTCCCGGGCACGGCTCCTCGGGGCCGAGCGGCGGCGACTACTCGGTCGGGGGGCTCGCGGCCATCTTGCGCGACCTCCTTGTGGCGCTCGGGCACCAGCAAGCCACGCTGGTCGGTCACTCGCTCGGCGGCGGGATCGCGATGCAGTTCGCCTACCAATTCCCCGAGATGGTCGAGCGGCTTGTGCTGGTCTCCAGCGGAGGCCTCGGGCCAGAGGTGAGCCCGATCCTGCGCGCTGCGGCACTTCCCGGTGCCGATACCTTCATCGCCGCCACGGCCGGGGCCGGGCAGCGGGTCGGATCGGTCCTCGGGAGCGCTCTCTCGGCCATTGGGCTGCGGCCCAACGCCGACATGGCCGAGGTCCTGCGCGGCTACGCCTCGTTGACGGACCCGATCCGCCGCACCGCCTTCCTCGGGACCGTGCGAGCCGTGATCGGCACCGGCGGCCAGCGGGTCGACGCCACCGATCGCCTCTACCTGGCCGAGGCGATGCCCGTGCTGATCATCTGGGGCGCCCGCGACCGGATCATCCCGGCCCATCACGGTGAGGATGCCCACGACCATATCCCCGGCAGCCGCCTTGAGATCTTCGATGACATCGGCCACCTGCCCCAGATCGAGGCGCCCCTCAGGTTCGTCTCGACAATCGAAGACTTTCTCGATGAAACCGAGCCGGCGAGCGTTGACCGCTCCGACTGGCACGCCCTTTTGCAGGCCCGCAAAGCCGCATAGAAAAGCCAATCGCTGGGCCCGGCGGCCTCCTCCGAGTACGCTAGGTCCATGGTCTCTGCACGGGAGGTGCAGGTCCCGCCACTCTCGCTCGATCAGATGCGGGAGTTGATCGACCCCGCGGACTGGGAGCAGTTCGAAGTCGGTCTGAACATGGGCCGCTCGCTGCTCGCCGGCCGCGAGCTCTGGAACGTCAACTCGACCGCGGCCGGTGGCGGCGTCGCCGAGATGCTCTGGTCCTGGGTCGGCTTCGCGCGTGGGCTCGACATCGCCATGCGCTGGCTGACGATCTCGGGCACACCGGACTTTTTCGCCCTGACCAAGCGTCTCCACAACCGCCTGCACGGCGAGGATGGGGACGGCGGCGAGCTTGGGGATCGCGAGCGTGAGATATTCGAGCGGGTCAGCCGCGAGAACGCCGACGCGGTCCTCGCCGTGATCGGCTCGCGCGACGTCGTCTTCCTGCACGACCCCCAGACGGCGGGGCTGATCCCCCACATCGCGGGTACCGGCCGCACCGTCGTCTGGCGCTGTCATATCGGCTCCGACGAGGTGAACGAGAGGAGCCGCGAGGGCTGGGACTTCCTCTTCCCCTATGTGACCGCGGCCGACGCCTGCGTCTTCTCGCGCGATGCCTACGTGCCGGACGCCTGCCGCGCGAGCGGGATGCTGACCGCGATCGTGCCACCTTCGATCGACGCGCTCTCGCCGAAGAACCAGGAGATGGAGCGCACCCAGGTCGAAGCCATCCTGGGCCACGCGGGACTGCTTGCCGAGGACCGTCGCGACGGGGCGGAGGCCGTCTTCACGCGGCCCACGGGCGGCACCGCCAGGGTGGAACGCCGCTGTGAGGTCATCTCCAACGGCTTCCTTCCCGGCCCCGATACGCCCCTTGTCGTACAGGTCTCGCGCTGGGACCGGCTCAAGGACCCGATCGGGGTGATGCAGGGCTTCGCCGTCGCGGTCCCCGGCGATGCCGAGTCGCATCTGATCCTCGCCGGCCCCAGCCTCGGCTCCGTGACCGACGACCCCGACGGCGTCGTGGTCCTGGGTGAAGTGGAGGCTGCCTGGCGCGCGCTTGATCCGCGCGTCCGCAACCGCGTCCACCTGGCCTGCCTGCCGATGGACGACCTGGAGGAGAACGCCGCGATCGTGAACGCGCTGCAGCGCCAGGCCTCGATCGTCGCCCAGAAGAGCCTCAAAGAGGGATTCGGCCTGACCGTCACCGAGGCGATGTGGAAGGCCCGGCCGGTCATCGGCAGTGCGATCGGCGGTATCCGGGACCAGATCGTCGACGGGGTCACCGGGGTGCTGCTGCCGGACCCGTTCGACCTGGACTCTTTCGGCGCCGCCGTCACCCAGCTGCTCGAGGCGCCGGAGCTGGCACGCCGCATCGGCCAGGCGGCGCGAGAAAGCGTCCGCGCCTCGTTCCTCGAGAACCGCCACACGCTGCAGTACGTGGACCTGCTCGGGCGTTTGCTCACCCGCTGACCCGCATCAACGCCGGCGCCGCACCACCCTGAACCGCCAGGTCGCCGGCGATCGGTCGGTCGCTCCGCCCGCGGCGCGGGCCTTGACCCGGAAGACGTGGCGGCCAAAGCGCAGGCGTCGCGCGGTGAAGGGCGAGCGGCAGCGCCTGAGGCGACGGCGGTCCAGCTTGCACAGGAAGCGCGACCCGGCGCGGTTGGAGGTGAAGCGGAACGTCGGCGTGCGGTCGCGGGTGACCCTGCCCGGCCGGCGGCGGATTCTGGTCTGCGGGCGGCGCCGGGCTCGCCTGCCGCCGCTTCCCGGGGCGGCGGCTGGGCTTCCGCCCCCGGCAGGGCCCTGCGGATCGCAGGCATGCTCGCTGGGGGTGACGGCGTTCGGGCGCGGTGACGGGAATACATCCGGGAAGTCGGCGGCGCTGTCGTTCGTGTCGTCGACGGCCTCCAGCAGCGTCGCGCAGGCACGGGCGATCGTGCGTCGCAGCGCCATCCCATCGGGAATGCCAAGAGGATCGGCAGGTGAGCCGGCCGGCGAGAGCGTCCCGCCCTGGAAGTTGCCCCAGGAGACGCAATCGAGCGACTCCCAGCAGACGGCGCCGCCGCCCGGATCGAGAAGGCCGGCCGGCATGCCCGTGTCGGCGACGATCCCGAATTGTGACTCGGCGGCCGGGGTCGCCGCGACAAATGTGCTCTGGTTGCCGCCGTTGGATACGTCGGAGCCGAAGGTTGCGGTTCCCAGTTTGCCTCCCGACGTATCGAAGAAGTCGATCGAGTGGCCGCCGACGAGGTTCTGGCCGGACGCGTAAGCCTGCAGCTCGACGTACTCGGCCTCCGGGCTCGGGGTCGAACCGGGATAGACCTCGCGAATCGAGATCAAATGGAAGGTCGCCTCGGCGGCGGCCGGTGCCATTCCCAGCGCCGACGCCGCCAGCGCCAATGCGAGCAGCGGGCGGCTCATGCCGGATGCCTCCGCCGGCCGTGCCGGCGCACGGCTCGAGCCCGGTGGCGACGGCCCCTCGAGCCCGCTCTTCGGGCTCGGCGGTGCCGCCGGCCGCGAACCACCTTGAAGACGCTCGCCGCGGGCGTGCGGTCCACCGTCCCGTTCGCGATAGCCCGCACCCGAATCCGATGCCGGCCAGGGCGCAGTCGCCTCGCGGTGAACGGCGAGCGGCAGGCGCGGAAGCGCCGCCGGTCGACGCTGCACTGGAAACGGGCGCCTGCAACGTTCGACCGGAAGCGCACGGTCGGTGTGCGGTCCCTGCTTCTGCGGCGTGGCCTTGCCGTGATCTTCGTATCGGGTGGCGTGGGGCCGGGTGCGGCCGGCGTCGATGCCGGGAGTATCGAAACGGGGTGCGGCGGCGCGGAGACCTCAACCGCGAAGCTGTAGCCGGCCGGGGTGGGATCCACGTTTTCGCTGCCGTCGATTGCGCGGACGAGGAACGTGTGCGGGCCGTTCGCGAGCCCGGTGTAGGTGGTCCCGGCACCCGGGCAGCCGGTGAAGGCAGCTCCGTCGAGGCTGCATTCGAACGTCGAGCCCGGCTCGTCCGATTCGTAGGTGAACGAGGCGCTCGAGCTGCCGCTCGGGTCGGCCGGCCGGGAGAGGATCGTTGTTTGCGGCGGCATCGTGTCCGCCAGCGAATTGTCGACTTCCCATTCGAATGCCGCAGCGGCGCCCTGGTTGCCCGCGGAGTCTGCTGCGCGGACCTTGAATGTGTAGTCGCCGTTGGCGAGGCTCGCGTAGCTCTTTCCCGACGTCAGGCATGCGGAGAAGCTGTCGGCGGCCGCTCCGGCGGCGAGGCTGCATTCGAACGAGGACCCCGCCTCGC
>Ga0210110_1000186_pt1 | contig 21839 bp, 23 predicted proteins | sample China_Galinas_PW_2_FD_184865 | JGI IMG/M metagenome (GOLD analysis project Ga0210110, IMG submission 184865) | Wetland microbial communities from San Francisco Bay, California, USA, that impact long-term carbon sequestration - China_Galinas_PWB_D1... | ecosystem: Environmental > Aquatic > Marine... | reverse complement strand
ACCCCGGCATGGGATATTTGACTTTATCCTCATACTTCCCACGGTTGTAAAGAAAATCAAAGGCTTCTTCCCCATCAATAACAACCTGGACCCGATTTGCGTTTCCGGCTTTTCGGATCGCGCGTTTGGTTAGTTCGGCATGCGCCGCCTCATCCTCTACAAGTAATATATCCATAGGTTCATAATCCATGTATTCAGGTCTCCTTGTCTTTTAAAGTGAAGAAAAACGTGGTCCCTTTCCCCAACTCGGATTCCAGCCAGATTTTGCCGCCATGGTGTTCGATAATTCGCTTTACGATGGTCAGCCCAACGCCCGTCCCCTCTCCGATTTTTTTCCCGGCCGGCAGCCGTTGAAAAATTTCGAAAATTTTTTGATAATAATTTTTCTCGATACCGATACCGTTATCTCGAACAAAAAGGACTTTTTGGCCGCCCTGTTCTATTGCGCCCACATCAATCTGTGGCGCAGGATTTTCCTTGCCAATGTATTTAACGGCATTGGACAACAGGTTTTCCATTACCTGGCTCAATCGTTCTATTTCACCATAAATCAGGGGAAGAACCTTTTCAACTTTTAATATAACGCCGCTTTCATCAATGAGAGGTTGAAGTGTTTTAAGAACTTTTTTCATGAGATCGTCAAAGGAGAACTCGATCTTTCTTTCCGGCAACCGGCCGATGCGAGAAAGATATAGCAAGTCGTTGATTAAAATCTCCATCCTTCGGGAAGCATCGCTCATGTAATTCAGGTATTTTTCAGCATTCTCATCGATCTGATCCCCAAAGTCTTCGCGAAGCGCCCCGATAAACCCCTCGATGGTCACAATCGGCGTCTTTAGATCGTGGGAAACGGTATATACGAAGGTTTCAAGCTCTGTGTTTTTGTCAGCGAGTTCAGCGAGCGTGGCTTCTAACTTTTTTTCATTTTCTATGAGTGCCTTTTCCGTGCGTTTCCGTTCCCTGATTTCCTGAAACGCCTGATCTCTGGCTTGCCGATACATTTGCATTCGCTGAAGAAGGAGATGAAGGAGCAGCGAGAGGATTGCTGAGACGACAAGGCCAAAAATGAGAACATAAACCTTCCAGGCCGTCCCTGATGGATAGACCATCGCCTTTGGAACAAGATCCAATCTCCAGATTTTGCCGGGGAATTGAATCTCTCGAAGGATTTTCAATCCATTCTTTTCCGGATTGCCGTCACTTTGATTGTCATTTGTGTAAATCAGATGATCCGCTTCGTACAGTCGAACCCAAAAGTCCTTGAAGATGTCCTTGGCCAAACAAATATCCACAATTTGTTTAATCTGGAATACGCCGTTCAGATACCCTTGAATCTTGCCGGAATAAACCAGGGGCAAGAATGTGTTGTAACCGAGCCCTCCCTGGATAAGTTCCACACAAGGGGTTACGATATTTTGATTGGAGTGAACTATCTGAAATTTCTTATGAAAACGTAAATTCTGAGGTTCAAAGATCAGTTTATTGATGATGTTTTCATTGCTATTTTTTGGGAAAACCCATCGAACGACGCCAGTAGGATCAATCCAGTTGATTCCCATAAATCCGGGGTGATGGGAATAGAATACTTCGGCAAAGTCAAGAAAACGCTTCTGGCTGAAATCCGGCGGAACCCTATCAACCCATCTTTCAGCCAGTAATTCAAGTGAAGCCATTCGAGCCCTCATCAGACCTTCGATACGAATCCGTATCTGTTCAGAAGAAGTTTCCGTATGCCGCAGTATCATCTCCCGTTCATGTCTGTTTTGATTTTGCCACAGCAACAATGAAATGCTGCCAAAAATCAAAAATGCGAAAAAAGGGGGCAATTTTTTCAAATGGTGCATTGAATTCTTTTTTAAGTTTTAAATATATATCATGGGTGAAAAATCACATTATAAGTAAACCCACATTTTGATATCGATAAAGTTTCTAATAAATTCAAATATTTTAGTCCAGCTAAACTTTATTTCAAACGTATTCACCATGTATCTCATAAAAAAAGTGAGAATGCTTGATTTTCAACCTCTCACCTTTTTCATATTATAACAAATAAAATGGTGTTTAACCCGAATTTCTTATAAACCGGGTTTGCTGTAAATGCTAAGAAACGACTTTCGGGTTATTTAACTTTAATCTTAATCTGTTTTTTCTTGACTTTCTCTACCTTTGGAAGTGTTATCCTTAAAATGCCTTTATCAAAGGTCGCTTCTGTTTTATTTTCTAGAATGCTGGCTGGAAGATCCAAGGAACAATATTCATAATATTACTCCTATCGTTAATGTCCTTTTGTTTGAGTTCTTCGAATAAAGTGAAGCCTTTATCCGCTCAATAAATGCGCATGAGAGGAGAACAAGTTCTTCTATCCCGAGCTTCATCCGGTGCTGGGAAACGGGGTTAGAAATCATACTCATATGTCTCGTCGCGGGCCGGTCTTATATCTTTAATCATTACAACCACATCAAGAGGTCTGTTTTCCCGATCCTTAACCAGATTCGGGATCGTTGCAGCACGATAAAATCCCGCCTTCGTAAAGGCGTTTATCGCAGACATGTTAACGTCCGGAATCTCGGCAATGAGTTTTTCAAGCTCGAGCTTTAAGGCGATATCAGCAATCTCTTTGATCATTAGCTGCCCCAAACCGACTTTTCGGTAATCATTATGCACAAACAATCGTACGGTACCCAAATGCCACTTCCAACCGAATCGGCGACGATTTAAAGTGGCATCGGCAATAACGGTGCCATTTTTTAACGCTAAAACGGGCAGTGTCCTGTTGTAATCGAGATTTTTTGTCCATTCCTCAACAATGAGCCTACTGGCAACATCGTCACGCAAATATCTTGCGTCTTCTTTGGGAACCGATTTGAAAAATGTATACAAGGCATCCTGATCTTCCGCCACCATCGAGCGCAAAAGAACCTTGGTTCCATCTTTTAGTTTTGTCTCTTTTTTATACGTGTTAAGATCGAACATCGAAACCACCTCCTTTCAATCCTTAAAACATGTTGAAACGGTTTTCTCCTCTCATGTATTTTTTATTATAAATGATACAAATCGTAAACTTTCGATTACGATGCAACTTGCTTGGAAACAAAAATTCGTTTGTCTTGTTGGCCCCTTCTTCGGCGAATGACAAAACTTGTTTCACCTCGGGCGTTAAATTGATATTGCCCGGACGTCACTTGCTGATGGGGTTTATCCTCTATAAAAAGTGCTGTCTCTTTTTTCTTTTTTTTCGTTTTCATTTTTACACTCCGGATACACTGTAATTTTCGACAAAATGTTTCAGCTTCATCATTGCAGCAGGTTCCAGTCCTTCAAACTGCACCCGATTCAACCGCATCTTAAAAGAGTTGATCGCGAAATCATCATCCATTTCAAAATCGGAAATGTTTTTAAACGTCAAATTTTCAAGGTAAAAACCGGATTCAGCCACCAATATGTCCAGCACCAGCGATGGGTTGGAGCGCTCCTCGCCGGTAATGTAGCAAAACGAAAGCCCACCCATGCTGATGCTATCGATTCTGCCGAACCTGACCGGTTTCGATCGGTATACGGAACATGCGATCTCTGCCATACTTCTACTTGCGACATGAAGTTGCTCGGAAGCAGCGGGCCTGATCAACGCAAATGCATCGGTATCGACCTGAAATCGTTTGTGTGCTCTCTTCTCAATGCCTTTCACCGTGTTGTTATCCAGCAATTCCAGAAGCATTGATCGGTGCACACTATCAACATCATGATCAAATTCAGATAATTCGCCGGCATATGTCATACGGCAGGGTTGAATATCCTCAACAAAATAAATCTTGTCCATTTTACCCCCGACTACCTATCGTTTCTCTATTTCACGTTGGTTAATAAATTATTTTCATCGACTTAACCGGCTTTGTCCATAGGAAAATACTTCATTTTTTATGGGAAAATCTCCTATGTAGGGATTCTTCCCATACCCTCTTTCCTCTTTTCTCTTTCCTATTTTCTCTTTTTGCCTCAAAGGTTAATCCACAAATAAAATCTTAACGGCCGGACAAATTCTTCATCATAGATCCGTGCTAAGACCAGGTGATCAATCGGGGCAAAAATTTCAAATACCCGTCACCTGCGGGGATGGCCCTGACTGTAAATCCATACCGGCCGGACAGTCGACAGGGGACTTGGCATCCGTAACGATAATTCCCGCTACCAGAATGTTCAATGACGGTCATAGGGATCGTACTGATACCCTCAAGCGTATCCACCGCTTTCATGTGCCCATTGTAAAGTTCCACACTGACTTCTTCGGGATTGAGTTTTCCCAGATCGACGTCTACCGTAATTTGGAAGCTGTCACCAACGCGAAACGGTCCCTTACGGGTCTGGACCGGCAACCCGATACGGATGTCCTTCCACAAATTTTGGAGCCGTTCTTGTTGAAACGCAAGATCGCGGGCTTCCAAACCATTTTTTTTCAGCAACGCTTTCAACCTGTGAACGATGGGATTATAAAAGCGTTGTTCATATTCTCCAACCATTCGCAAACTACAAAAATCTTTCATGGCCATTTTCATAGAGGCCTTCACCATTTGAATCCAGCGCTTGGGAAGTTCGCCCTCGGCCTCATCATAAAAACATGGAATAACTGAATTTTCCAACACATTGTACAATGCCTGGCTTTCTGTGGCATCCTGGTAGGCGGAATCGACATATTCTTCCCCGCTTCCGATCCGCCATCCCCGTTCTTCAGAATAGCCTTCACACCACCATCCATCAAAAATACTGACATTGAGAACGCCATTGATGGCGGCTTTCATGCCGGATGTACCACAGGCTTCGAAAGGTCTGCGGGGAGTGCTGAGCCAGACATCGGCGCCTTGGACCAGGGATCGTGCCAGCGCCATGTCATAACCTTCGATAAATACGACACGCTGGCGAATTTCCGGTCGTTGGATAAATTCAATCAGACGTTTGATGATTGCCTTTCCTTCCTTGTCCTGCGGGTGGGCTTTTCCGGCGAAAATAATTTGTACCGGACGGCTTTCATTGTTAAGAATCGCCGCCAACCGCCCGGGATCCTGAAGCAGCAGATGCGCCCGTTTGTAAGCAGCAAACCTGCGGGCAAATGCTATGGTTAATACTTCAGGATTCAGAACGGCTTCGACCTTATCGATGACGCTTTTGGGGGCATTGCGTCTTTCGTATTGTTTTTTTAACAATGCTCGACAGGTTCGGATCAACCGGGAACGACTCATCTCATGGGCCCGCCAGAGTTCGTCGTCGTAAATTTCGTCAATGCGGTCTATGTTTTCCGGTCGCCGTGAACTCATATACCATTCCGGTCCCAGGTAACGTTCAAACAACGGCCAGATTTCCTGGGAGATAAACGTCGACACATGAATTCCGTTGGTGACATACGAAATCGGAATTTCGTCTGCCGGCCGGCCCGGCCAGAGATGAGCCCACATCTTTCTGGCCGTACTGCCGTGAAGGCGGCTAACACCGTTTAAATGCTGAGACATTCGTATGCCCAGAATGGACATGGAAAACGGCTCGTCTTTATTGAATCCCCCAGTTTGCCCCCAGGACAAAATTTCTTCTTCACCGGCCCCCAGCCGATCTTTTAATGGTCGAATCCACTGCTTGACCAAATCGATGAGAAAAGAATCATGTCCGGCAGCAACCGGGGTGTGGGTGGTAAACACCGTACAGCGTGGAACAATTTGTAAAGCCGTCTTTAAATCGATGTGATAACGCTCCATGAACAGTGCAAGGCGTTCCATAGCAGAGAAAGCCGAATGCCCTTCATTCATATGACAAACGGAAGGGAAGAGGTTCATGGCCGCCAACGCCCGCATACCGCCGATGCCAAGCAGCACTTCCTGGGCCAGTCGGATTTTGGGCTCAGCCACATAAAGACGGGCTGTAATTTCCCGTACCTCCGGCGTATTTTCAGGTAGATTCGTATCGAGCAAAAACAGCGGCGTTCGGCCCAACCAAACCCTCCAGACAAACGCGTGAACCTCACCTTCGGGCCCGGTAATTGAAATTGTGATTTCATTACCCTGTGGATCACGGGCGCGTTCCAGAGGAAGATAATAAAATTCTATTTCCGGATATTCTTCCTGCTGCATACCCTCTTGATCGAGATATTGAAGTAAATAACCCTTGCGATACAGCAACCCGACCCCGACAAGGGGCAACGCCATGTTGGAAGCAGCCTTCAAATAATCTCCGGCGAGGACACCCAGTCCACCGGCAAAAATAGGAATATTTTCATTGACACCGAACTCCATTGAAAAATAGGCTACCGGCCCCATTTTTTCGCAAAGAGCATTATAGGGTTCCACCTTATCGGCAACCCGTTTTGTATAACGATCCTTGACCCGTTGCATATGGGCCAAAAAGCTGTCATCTTCGGCAAGTTCCTCCAAACGACTTTGACTCACATGTGACAAAAGGTAAATCGGGTTTCCTTTGGATTCTATCCAAAGTTGCGGTTCCACACGCCGAAACAGGGTTATTGCATCCTGTTTCCAGCACCACCAGAGATTTCGAGACAGCACCTCCAAAAAGGCCAGCGGCTTTGGTATAGAGGGATAAATCTGGTATGTGAGAATACGTTTCACGGATGTTCTCCTATTTTGCGGAAATTGCTGAGTGATAGCGAAATCGATATATTCATAAACCTCATTCGTCACCTCGAGAACGAATGAGGAGCAGAGGACGATCTATACGTTGAAGAACACCGGCTGCAATACTTCCATAAAATGTCCTGGATAAACCGGTGCGGCCATGACTGGCCATCGCCACAAGATCTGCATTTTCGCATTCAGCCGCATCGACAATCGCCTTCACCACCGGACCATGGTCGATAAGCGTCCGGACCTCGATACCCTTTTAGGAAAACTGTTTTTGAAGAGAATTAAGGTACGCCGCTGTATTCTCTTTCAGATAATCGTTTTTTTCCATAAACTCCGACATACCGATTATCTCATTGTACGCCAACATCAACACCGATTCTATGGCAACAAAGAAAATCACTTTGCTTTTGAAATTTCGCGCAAGGTTCTCCACATGGAGCAATATGGATTCAGCCCGTTTCGAGCCGTCCAACGGAACCAATATCGTCTTATACATATTTCTCTCCGCATTTGCAGAATAAAAAATTCTATCTTTCTGCCTTATTATCACGCCGTGAACGAACAATTAACAATGGCCGATCTATCAGATTCAGTACACCGGCCGTTATACTCCCGTAAAAAGCCCGGGCCAAACCGGTTCTTCCGTGACTGGACATTGCAACGAGATCGGCATTTTCTCTTAAAGCGCAGTCAATGATCTGATCGACAACCGGACCACCGACAACGCAGGTTTTGGCCTCAATGCCCTTTTCCCGAAATTCTCCCTTAAGGGATTTTAAGTAAGATTCTGCCTGCTTCACCAGTTGTTCCAGGTTATGACTATAAAGTAAAATTCCACTCTCGTCATATCCCACAAGGTTGGGAGCGGTGACAACTCGCAGGAAAATAACCTTGGCATTGAAGCAGTGGGCTAACTCCTCGACATGTTTCAATATCCGTTCTGCCCGCTTTGATCCATCCAACGGTACTAAAATCGCTTTATACATATTCGCCTCTTTCGGGAAAAACATCCCCAGATTAAAATAAATAAGCGATAGAACAAGATTTATCACCTGAATTTTGCACGAGTCGGAGGCTTTCATATGTAAGGCACTTAAGGGCGAAGCCACAGTGAACTATTGCGAGCCCTTAATAACGCAGACGCCGTAGGGGTCATACCGTAGGTAATGAAAGCCTCCGGTTCTTGCAAATCATCGGTGCATATCCTTACGCAAACTTAACAATGGAACCGGACAGTGACGGAACATTTTTTCCGCCGTTGTACCGAAAAAAATACCTGAAAGATTGGTGCGGCCCTTCCGTCCCATGACTACAAGATCAACGCCGCCATCCTTAGCAGCCTGCACGAGCTCACGAAACGGGACTCCTGTCTTGATCTTTATCTCTATAGGAAGGTGTTTGGCAGATATCTCTTCGATGATTTGATTGATTTGTTCCATTCGATCTTTTTTCCTGTCCTTTATAAATTTGTCTGCAGAAAAACTAACGGCTTCCATTTCCGCTCTTATAACTGCATCTACCTCTCTTTGATTGATGACATTGACGACCATCAGATCGCTTTTTAATTCATCGGCCAATTCAACAGCAAATACCAAAGCTTCTTTCGAATAGTCGGAAAAGTCATACGCCACCATGATTTTTCGAATTCTTTTCATTTCTTCACTCCAATCTTTCGTCAATCCCGCCCGAAATTTCTCGGGTAACGCGAATTTTAACGCCGTCAGAGCCGAGACAAAAGGATCATCTGTATCAAACTTCGGACAAGCTGATGATATTGTTGTAAGAACCGAAACTGTTGGGACATCGCCGGTTGTTTCGGGGATCTTCTTTCCACTGTCCGTCTACCAAAAATTTGTATTCATGACCCCCCGGAGAAAGCATCACCCGTTTACTCCACGTTCCATTTTCATCTCTTTGCATGGGGTGCTTTCCCGGACTCCAGTTGTTGAAATCTCCCATTAAGAAGACTTCCTTGGCCTCAGCCTCTTCCAATGAAAATGTCCATCTTTTACGTTTAAAATTATTTTTCGATTTAATCTTCGACATGTCATGCCTCCTTGAACGTTTGTTCTCTTCTCCTTTTCATAACTCTCAATTTAATATCTTAAAGAATGAAACGCAAAAGACATGCCACCCATCATTTTTAATTAATCAGAGATAAATATTTGATAAATATCTATATTTTCCAACAAATTATAAAATTTTCACGTTGGATAAAAAGAATTGGTGTCGGAATCTTTTACAGCATGTAAAAAAGGTTGGGATTTAGGTGAAATGGAGTTTTAGTCGTATGGCTCGAAAACACGAAATAACCAATCATAAACCGAAGCCAGGTATGCTGCAATGGGTTCATGTTGAAGACCCATAAAAATATACCCTTTCCGTTGATCAGGGACAATCGCAATGTGCCTGATCGGTCCGGGATCCGTCAGGGACCCGATAAGTTCTTTGAAATGGTCAATCATCCGGTCTTGTTCGTAATAAAGGAAGAAATCCAAATCGCCCCACTTAAATTCCATCTGATGAAGCCGTGAAATGTTGGTGATTTCAGGTCCTCGAAATCCTGTATAACCTTTTTCGATGATGTGACCTTCGCCTGGCGGAGGATACCTCATGTAAACAGAAATAAAGAGCCGATCATTTCTCATAAGGAATTTTGAGATGGGCATATACAGGGGCGCCTGCCGAGGCAGCAGGGTGAGCGTAACGTCGATTCGAAAGACCGGACCTCGCTCTTTGAAAGAGAAAGTCCCGTGATGTCCGACAGCTCCTCCGATATTGGTAAAGGTCTGGTCGTCGGGTTTAAAAATCTTCATGAGCTCGTTAAAGGTAGCGGTGCAAATCTCTTTGTTTTTTCGTCTGCCGGAGTGAAAAGAAAAGACGATAAAAGCACCGATGGCCATGACGGCGATCAATACGGAAAACGTTGCGGTGTCTCCAAAAGATTCCATAGATTTTTCTTTTTCGGAAGTTTTCCCTCTCGTTGCAATTATTTATGCAAGGTTAGATTCTTTTACGATCGATGGCAGCCAGTGATATATCGGAGCGAAATAGCGTGCTACCTGATCGGGCTTTGGAATCATGAAGACAAATCCTTTTTTCTGATCGGGAACAAGAGCGATGTGCCTGATGATGCCAGGATCCGGATTTTCTTTAATAAAGGCCCGCATGTTCTCGAGCATCTCCCGGCTGCTGGTGTAAAGATGAAAATCTAAATTTTCCCATTTGACGGTTTCATGATGCAAAAGGTGAGCGTTCTCGATCTTCGATCCCATGAATTTGCTGTACTTGTTTTCAATCAGATGCGCCTCTTCCGAAGGCGGTTTCTTCAGATAGAGGGTGATGAAAAGGCGATCATATTTTCGTATCAGTTTTGAAATGGGCAGATAAAGCCAGGAATGTCTGGGCAACAGCGTTATGGTTGCGTCTACACGGGAAAAAGGTGTCCCCTTTTTCTTAATGAACAAATTGGCGTGGAACCCGATGGCACCGCCGATGTTCGTAAAATTCTGGTCATCAGGCTTGACGATGTCTACAAGATCGTTGAAGACGGAACGGTAGATTCTTCTGTTTGAACGACGTCCCCAAAAATACCCAAGGGTCAGCAAAACGCTGAACCCGATAAAAAGAAAAAATATCGGTTGATGGACAATGTCCGCAGTGTTTTCCATTTTTGTCCTTTATTTCATTTCAAACGGAGATAGAATGGTTTCCTCAATATCGTACAATGTGCTGTTTTGCCCGTCAAGAAGACTCTCCGTGAAGGCCACACGCTGGATGGGAACCGCCGGTGCGAGAGTCTTGATCACCGAATCCACGTGATCGGCCATGGCCGTATACTTCTTTTGAATTTTATTGTTGATCAACAGTCGCAGCGGAAGCTTCAGCTCTCGAAGGCCGTCGATAAGCCGCTTCGACTCTTTCAGCGATAAGGTGTCAGGATTATAAACGAGAACGATGCCGCAGTCATTTCCTTGAAGGATTGAGGATAGGGCCTGATAATTTCCATTGAGTGTTTTAAGACGCTTTAATATATCATCGTCATTTTCATCGTAGCTTAAGATGGTTTCCTTATCATCGAGAATACCGCGGATTCGATATATGGTGTGTCGTTTTTCCAGAATATCTCGTCGGATCTGCATGAGCCGGTCGATCCATGTCATGGTTATCCACGGAAGTGCAAGGAACCTGAGGGTCAATCCTGTGGGCGGCGTATCAAAGACAATATAATCGATATCCTTTTCGGACCTGACGGTTTCTTCGATACTGGTCAGTAGAGCGTATTCTTCAATTCCCGGTGAATATTTCAAAACCGAGAAATAGCTATCCAGGTTAATGGTTTGAAGATAGCGGTAGGTATCGGTAAACACCCTGATTTCCCGCTGGAGATATTCCCGGCAAAGCTTCTGCAGATTCACTTCTTTGAGATAGAGGGAATCGGTAAACCGCTGTTTTTTATGGTTGAGAACGACGCCGAAGACATCGCCGAGATTGTGGGCCGGGTCCAGTGATACAATGAGAACCCGATGATTTTGGGACAATTGCCACGCCGAAGCTGCGGACATGGTCGATTTGCCCACTCCCCCTTTCCCGGTAAAAAAGAGAATTTTCATCTAATCTATCCCAATGGTACCGCACATTTCAGCCAGCATATCGTTGCAGTCTTTTGCCCGCTTGCAAAGGATCTGTAATTCACGTTCCATATAAGGTAACAATTCCACCGCCAAAAACGTTGGCGGGGATGGGAAACCGGCAAAGGAGCCTAAAAGAAGGAGCGCAAAAATATTTTCCAGTTCCTCCATCTCCATAACAGTGAGGGCTGTAGCCTTCTCCCGATGCGTTGCGTCAAAATCAGCAAAGATGCGACGAACCCAATGAACCATCGACGAAATCATAATTCGTTCCATAAATTTTAATTCGTAACTGTTTAGGTTTTTGAAACAAATCGATGTTAAAGGAGCTTCAGATAGAGTTAAATTTTCACTGTTAACATCAGATAACCGGTGCACAGCATACCCAACACCGTGCACCGGCCTGCTGTATAACATCGCCTGTGTTCAGGCTTTCAATTTTTCCATTGCCAATAAACATTTCCCTGCCTTAGAAGGTGTCTTTTATTCAACCTTATAGGACTTTGATTTAACAAAGTCGAAAATAAATAAGAAGTTCAGAATGAACAACACGATCAGGATCACCATTATTGTCCAGCCGGGAACGGGTTTTGCAGCAATCGAACCAGGTTGGACTATCAAGATGAACCAGAGGAGACCCGCTGTCACGGTGACCCAGAGTAACAAGGCAGGAATCACCGCAGCATTGGCAAATCCGGATTTCAGTTTTTTCGCCACATAAGCCGCACCGGTCATAAGTGCGATGGAGGCGATCAACTGATTTGCAGCGCCGAAAGATCCCCAGATAATGAGCCAGTTGCCGCTGGCGGCAAGGTAGATACCGATGGCTGCGGGAATAACCGAGGCCACCCAACGGTTGGTCAGAACATTGTATAATCCTGCGGTGCTTTCCTTCAACGGTGCAGCCATTTCCGACAGGCAATATCTGGCCAAGCGATTCGTCGTGTCCAACGTGGTCATGGCAAAAGACGCGACCCACATCCCGGCAAGCACTTTGACATATTGAGCAGGAATAAAGGAAAGCCATGTAGCGTTCACCATGTCGGAATAAGACTGGACAAAGAGGTTGGCTTTGGAAAGCCCTAATTTCCCGGAGATACCTGTGAAAGTTGCTCCCCAATTGGATGCGTTAAGGGTGAATTCCATCGCTTTTGCCGCAGCAGCCGTCTTGAGGGCCGTATAGCCGAAACCGGCAATGGCCACAATGACAATCGTCGAGAGGAATCCTTCCAGAAACATGGCGCCGTAACCGATCAAAAGGCCGTCGGTTTCTTTGTCAAGCTGTTTTGAAGATGTTCCCGAAGCCACCAGTGAGTGGAATCCGGACAGCGAACCGCAGGCAATAACCAGGGGAATCGCCGGCCAGAAAGGCGTCGGCTTACCACCCAGCAGCACCGGGGAAAAACCGGCAAATGCAGGAACTTCAAAACCTTTGAATGCAAACATGGCCGCCGCGAATCCCAATACAAGTCCGGCATAGAGCAACCAGGAGTTCAGATAATCCCTGGGCTGGAGCAGGATATTTACGGGAATCGCAGATACGATGAAGATGTAGAAAAAGAAGACCCACATCCAGGTCATATAGGACGCCGCGATGGGTGTCTCGACGCCGAGCCAGATAGCGAAACCGAGCATGGCGATACCGATGATCGTTGCCAGGCCGAAGTTCATCTTCACCCGGTAGATCAGCACCCCCAGGATCAGGGCGGCAATGATTTTGTAGATATAAGCCGATGCAATTGCCGGCGTTTTTACGAACATTCCGCCGATAATGGCTGCAAAGGCGGCGACCACAAGGATCAACAGGAAAAAAACGATCCAGTAAAACGCATAACCCGTCCGCTTGCCGATAAGATCCGTGGCAACGAATTGCACCGATTTTCCATCATAGCGGACCGATGCCATCAACGACAGATAGTCATGGACGGCGCCGATAAAAATGTTTCCTAGCCAGACCCATAGAAGCGCCGGCGCCCAACCCCAGCAGATCGCCAGTGCGGGTCCGATGATAGGGGCCGCACCGGCAATGGAGGCAAAGTGATGTCCCAAAAGAACCTCCTTTCGTGCCGGAATATAATCGACACCGTCATAAAGGCGATGAGACGGTGTCGATTGATCGTTTGAGACCTTCACCACATCCCGTTCAAGTTTCTTCCCGTAGGTTAGATAAAGGATTAAATAAAGCGAAAAACCAATAATGATAATAAGCGTTGTCATTATTTCCTCCTTTCTGTTGTTTAAAATCAGAGAACGTATCCTATTAAAAAGTCTTTATGATTTCCCTGATCTTATCTCTCCATCCTTTGAATGGGCGTGTGTTAATGCGCAACTTTAAAAATAAAATGGCAAAAGACATGCCAAGAACACATAGTGTAGATGAGATTAAATAATACCCTGATAAATCATTACATTCGGCGGTTATCTATTGGCTTTTCATCGCAGATAAGAAGGAATTGGTGTCGGAATTTTTTACAAGATGTAAAAAGAATTGGAATTGGATACTATTTGAAATTAATATAGGATCGAAACCTTCGGGGTGTCAATTGATTTTTTCTTTTGATTTTCATACCATTTCGCAAACAGTTTATCGAAATACTTCTCATCCTCAATCATCTCTTTGGTGATGTTATATGTCCCTCTAACACCCATGTAATTTAATGCGGATGCACCAAAAAGAAACTTTTTCAGCGTCTCGGATATCCGGAGATTATTATGTAATGCATAATGTAAAAGCAAAAACTACGATGCATCTTCTTTGACGGAAGTCTTTAACTCAAGACCAAATTTTTCGATCTTGGAATGCAAGGTAGGTCTGGAAAGGCCAAGGAGTTTTGCCGCTTGTGATCGATTCCCGTCGGTAAAATTGAGCGCCTCGCTGATAATGATATGGGCAAACCGGTCCATGCAGTCCTCAAAGCGTTTTTCATCGGATGCCGACGTCAGCATTTTACGTACCCATTGACGCATGGCCTGTTCATCTTTTTCTAAATTTATTGAATCGAGAGCATTATCGCCACGAATGGACTGTAAGATATCTTCCTGGGAAATAGGCGTCCCACGATTAAAAATCAATGCTTTTTGAAGGGTGTTGCCCAACTCGCGCACATTGCCTTTCCAGGGGTTTGTTGCAAGAAAAGCTTTGGCCTTTTTGGTGATTCCCGGATTTTCGACCTTCGCTTCCCGTGAATATCGGGCAAGGAAAAAGTCTGTCAGTGCCGGGATATCTTCGAGTCGATCTTTCAGGAGCGGCAAAAAGATCGAGACCACCTTGAGACGATAATAGAGGTCCTCCCGAAACCGGCCTTTAACGATGGCCGATTCCAGGTCACGATTGGTAGCGGCGATAATTCTGACATCTACGGGGATAGTGCTTCTACCACCTAGTCGCTCAATACTCTTTTCCTGGAGCAAGCGTAAGACCTTGGCCTGGATGCTCAGCGGCATATCGCCGATTTCATCCAAAAATACGGTTCCGCCGTTTGCTTGCTCGATCTTGCCGATTCGGCGATGGGTGGCGCCGGTGAAAGCGCCTTTTTCATATCCAAACAACTCACTTTCTAGAAGGGTTTCAGGAATGGCCACACAGTTGATGACCAAAAAAGGTCTGTCGGCCCGGGTGCTGTGGTGGTAAATGGCCCTGGCCACCAACTCTTTTCCGGTTCCCGATTCTCCGCGAATCAGAACCGTTGCTTCTGTTTCGGAAACCCGGCCGATGGTCTTGTAAACTTCCTGCATGGGTCTGCTTCGTCCAATGATGGCATCGCGATAGCTTTTTTCCGGTATTGGGTCCATATCTACCGGAGAACGCATAAACCGGCTTGCTTCCAAAGCCTGTTTGATGACCACCAGCATCTCCGGAATATCAAAAGGCTTGAGAATATAATCGAATGCCCCCATCTTGGTGGCCTCAATAGCGGTTTCAGTAGTTCCAAAAGCGGTCATTATGATTACCGGAAGTTTGGGTTCCATTTCATGGATGGCCTGGAAGGTCTCTAATCCATTCATTCCCGGTAAGCGCATATCGAGGATCACCACATCCGGTCCTTGTTCCTGGATCAACTTAAGACCAGCTTCTCCTGAAGCAGCAGATTTCGGGTGATAACCCTCTTCAGCCAAAAGTTTATTAAAGCTTTTTCGAAGTTGATCGTCGTCGTCAATGATAAGGATGGTCGTCATGTTGTGATCCTTTTATCGGCAATGTGATGATAAACGTTGATCCAATACCTTCCTTTGATCGGATATCCAGTCTTCCGCCGTGCTCTTGAACAATCCTGTTGGCGATGCTCAATCCGAGTCCAGTGCCTTCTTCCTTGGTCGTGAAAAAAGGTTCCATAATTTTCGACTGTATGGCACCCGGAATACCGGGCCCGTTATCGCTTATCCGAATCACAGCTGATCTAAATTTTTCCTGCTCAATTACCGTTTCTTCGTATATGACAATCGAACCGCCCTGCCCCATGGCTTCACATGCATTGATGATGATATTGATGAGAACTTCCTTTAATTGTTCCGGATCCAACTGGACAAAGGGAAGAGGTTCTTTTCTTTGAATCTTGATAAAAACTTCGTAAGACTCCAAACGATGCTGTAAAAGCTGGATTGCCTGGTCCACAATGTCCGAAGGTGAAACATGCTGCAACTTGAGTCTGGGGGGTCTGGAAAATTCGAGGAAATTTTGTAAGATATTATCAATATGATCGATTTCTTCTGATATGACGTCAAAGTCTTCTTTTTGATTACTGTTAAGATTCAGGCTTCTGTTCAGGGAAAATAAACGCATCTTTACTGAGGTTAAGGGATTTCGGATGCTGTGCGATGTACCGGCCGCCAATCTTCCCACCAGTGCCAATTTTTCGGATTGCAAGAGGTGTTCCCGGCTTTTTTCAAGTTCAGATTGAGTTTCATTGTATGTTTTTTTCAAATCATGCACACGCCGGCTGAGCGCCTTTACCTCGTCTCCTTCGTTTTTTGTGCCGTTATGACGATCCGTTTCCAAGGCCGATCTCCGGATCGGATCAAGAATATCATGCAGCAAAAAGAAGGTAAGAATTATTCCCAGAAAAAGGATTATCAGCACAGCCGATCCGGCAATAATTCTGAGTTTTTTGGCCTGATTTAAGCTCTGTCTTTTGGCTTTTTGAGCCTTATCATTGAAAAGCTGCTTGCCGTTTTCGCAAAGCTTTAAGATTTCGAAAAAACTGTCTCGAACTTTTTCGTGGAGTTTTAGACCTTTTTCGCGATTTCCGGACTTATAATAATCGACAACCTGATCTTTGGCAACGATGTACTTTGCATATTCCGATTCCATAAGGTCCAGAACTTTTTTTTCCTCTACTGTTGTAGCAATGCGCTGTGTTTTTTCAAGCGTGTCCTCAAAAATTTGACGGTATTCCGTCATCTGTATAAGCCAATTTGGATTTCCATCCAATAGATAGTAGGATGCAAACCCCTTCTGGTTGACCAGGGCATTTTCCAGGGATTGGGCCGTCTGGAGTCCCCCCATGTATTTGTCGATGATCTGGGCCAAAAGTGCTTCCATCCGGTATGTATACCCAACCATCACCAACGCACCTATGATCGTTATGACGACCAGAGCGGTTATATTGATTAATATCCTGGTTCTCAGACTTATCTTTTTCAACATTATTTTAACTTCGCAACGTCTAAGATCGTTGAAAATTAACACTGAAAAGAAACATCTTGCGCATCCCCTGTTTCGCATTAACAAAACAGAGGATGCACAGCAACAAAATTATTATGACGTTTTTCGTTTTGGGTCTTATTCCAAACCGTGTGCCGAAAGTGCCTCCCGGACCCTGGCTTCTCTGATTTTCTCTTCGTGGTCTCTTTTTTTCTTTGCAGCCTCTTGAACCTTGGATATGAGCTGTTCTATTTCACACGGCTTCATCAAGTAATCAAAAGCACCCAGCTTCATTCCCTCTATGGCAGACTCCACGGTGGCGTGACCGGTGAGCATGATGACCTCCATCAAAGGAAACTTTTTTCTGATCTGTTCCAGCGTTTCAATGCCGTTCATTCCCGGCATCTTGACATCAAGGATAACCACATCCGTATTTCGATGTTTATCCAGTCGCTCAAGGGCTTCTTCGCCGCTAAAGGCCGTAATGATGTTGAGGTCCCTTTTTGAAAGACGTTTTGTCATGGTTTCCACAAAAGGGGCCTCGTCATCCACCAGTAAAACCAATGGCTTCATCATGGTATTTCCCTCCTAAAACAAGCATAACTTGCTGTTGTTATATCTTTTAAACAGTGCCGGATCATTTTTCAAAAACGCTCATGGGCGATGTTGACAGTTTGTCCACCATCGCTTTTCGAATCCGTTCTTCATGCTCCGATTTTCGGTCGTATGCTCCGTTGATCTTTTCCAGCAAAACATCCATCTTGCACGGCTTTAGCAGGAAATCAAAAGCACCGATTTTCATGCCTTCAATGGCGGCTTCAATGGTTCCGTGGCCGGTTAACATCAAAACTTCTGTCAACGGTTTCAGTTTCTTTATCGCAGCTAATGCCGCAATACCATCCATCCCCGGCATCTGAACGTCCAAAATGGTCACATCAAAATTGTATTCTTTCAATATTTCCAAAGCTTCGTCGCCGCTATAGGCTTCCGTGACATGAAAACCTCTGGTTCTTAAGCGCTCGGCCAGCGTCTCTACAAATTCTTTTTCATCATCCACTAAAAGTATTCTTATTTTCATAGGTACCCCCTACCCCTAATGATTATTTCGGGTTGCTCAAAAGTACTGCTTTTGCCGTCTCGGTGATCCCATCCGGAAATCCTACCACATTATAAAGCACCATAAAACCCAATACCCACACTATTACCAGCGAAATGACCCAGAGCACAAACCCGTACTTGACAAAGTCGATGGGACTGATCATTCGTTGACCGGTATCCGGATAAACGCCAAGTCCATAAATGATGGCATTGTTCGGAGTTCCCACGATCAGAAAATGGGCAAAAGACGTGGCAAAGGCCGTGGCAAGTCCGATAGCCCAAGGTTCACCCTGAACCCCGCTCATGATGCCCATGGGAACGGCGATGGGGCCCAAAAGCGCTGTGGTCCCGGCATCGGACATAAAGTTGGTCATCAGACCCGAAAAAGAACTCATTCCGATCCAGAGGCCCAGACCTTTCCCGAAACCTATCGCGTTCAAGCCGCCAAGAAAAATCTGCGCCAACCAGAGGGCGGCACCTGTCTCCTTTAACAAAGCGCCAAGGGTAAGGGCGCCACAGTACATGAACCACGCATCCCAGGATATGCCGCCTAAAATTTTTCTCCAATCTGCAATTTTAAACACAACCGGTATGACCAGGGCGAGCAAGGCCGGCCCCCCAAGGCCGAGATCATGCCCGCCGACAATCCAGAGAAACAGTATCAGAAGCATCATACCGAACGCCACTTTTTCGGCATAACTCATGGGGCCCATCTTTTTAGTCTCTTCCTTTATGGCCAAAAGACCGGGTGTCAGATCTTTTGTTTTGACCTTTCTAAATACAAATAACATATATCCAGCCACTGCCAGACCCAGCACCGGAGTTAACGGAAGACCGTACATCATCCACCGGCCAAAACTCATGGGTACGTTGTAATCGGACCAGAATCCCATCATAATGACGTTTCGACCGCCGGCTGCAGGCGAGCCGACACCGCCGACATTCAAGGCAAAACAAAGAGAAAACAGCAAAAGCTTGGCCAGTTGAGGATCATGTTCGATAACACCTTGATTGTTTTTGGCCGAAACCGCTCCCATGTAAACGGCCGCCATCACAGGTGCCATAAAGGCCGCCATGGCATGGGCCGATATGAATGATCCTAAAACGGACATGGAAACACACAAGACGACAATCGGTACCACAAAACCTTTGGTCCACCCTAGAATCCATGTCGCCAGCCGTTTGTGCAGTCCCACACCGATCACCGTTACTCCCATGGCCAAAACCCCCAAAAGAAACAGCGGTGCATCTCCGGCAAAGGTTTGTCCGATCATCTTCATGGGCAATAGTTTGAAAAAATAAGCAAAAACCGGCATCAATATACCCACCAGACCGATGGGAAGTGCTTCGGTTGCAAAATATATGATGGCCATGGGAATCATGGCGAGGACAAGCTTCGCCTTCCATGCTGCCTGGGCTACATCATGGGCCACATGCCATTCGATCAGTTTTTCCGCAATTTTCTGTTTTTCCACAAGCTCAATCAGACTCTGAGGTGTTGGAATAATAAACGCAATGATGACAAAACAGGCTGCCCCTACGATCAGCCAGAGCAGCTTGTTTGAAAGCAGCCCTGGTTTTTTTGTTTGATCCGCTTCCGTATGATGATGTTCCATTGAAGATCCTCCGTTAAATTCTGCATTTTTTCACTCTTTCACAAAGCAGTTTGAACACATCCGCAAGTCTCAAGATACCGACAATCTCCGCGTCTTTTGTAACCAGAAGAGACTGATGGCTACCGATGACAAAACTGTGCATGGCCTCACCCATTGTTGCATTCATTTCGATTTTTTCTCCTTCTGCGGGTTTGTGCATCACGTCCTTGACTTTTTTTTTGGCGATCCGGTTGCAAATATCATCCAGATCCGCCTGCCACAGGTTATGTTTCTCCATCATGGATTTAATAAACTCAGAGCTAAGGCCGGAAAGCGATATCGATCTGATGTCACCAAAGCTCTCATACTTGGGTTCAAGGCTTTTGATGACATCCCATTGGCTTAGTTTGCCGACGATCTTATGGTCGTCGTCATAGGCTAAAACCGCCCGGTGTATATAAGGCGATGTTTCAAACGCTTTCTGAGCCTTTTCAAGCACTTCAATTGCTTCTATTAAAAGACGATCCTCGTGGATGATGGCGTATTTTTCCAGTGTAACCATTACATCTTTTACCATCAGTTTTTGCATGATACAGTTCCCCCTTCATTTGATGTTATCCCCGTTGACGGTTATTTTTTCTTGTCTCTGTCAAGGATTTCTTTTGCGGTATCAAATTCACCGGCTTCAGCAAAAGCAGCAGCGCTCATGGTATCCTCAAATTTGCTTTTATAGGCCTCGGTGATGGTCTTCATGAGTTTTTCAATAGGAACGGGTTTCTGAAGATACTCAAACACACCCAGACGTCGTGCCTCTTGTTCATCTTTTTCAGACCCATGCCCAGTAAGCATAATTATCTGAACACCGGGATACGCATTCTTGGCACGCCTTAAAACCTCCATCCCATCCATGCCGGGCATTTTCAGGTCTAAAACCATAACATCCGGAAGATCCTCGTCCATGTTTTTCAGCGCCTGTTCCCCGCTAAGCGCTACATCCGATTCCAGATCCCGCATCTTCATTCGCTCTGCAAGGGCTTTTACGAATTCCTCTTCATCGTCTACCAGCAATACTTTCATCTCTTTCATCTTAGTCTCCTTTCACTCGCTTTGTTGTGCGCGTTTTTTTTATAGGTTCTCTGCATTTAGATTTTTTTGCCAGCAATTCTTTGGCCATCTCGGCTTCACCGGCCTCTGCAAAACTGGCTGCCACCATTACATCCTGACAGCGCTGAAACAGTGAAGGTTTGATGACTTTAGCCTCTTTTTTTGCTTGAAATGCCTCGCGGATTCGTAAAATGAGTGAATCCAGATCCAGGGGCATGAGAAAATCGTCAAATACGCCCAGTTTCATGCCTTCTATGGACAGAGAAATCTGATCTCCGCTGTTGATGGTGATCACTTGAACAGCAGGATGCTTTTTTTTGATCATTTTGATCAAAACCATCCCCTCTCTTTTTAAGTCGTTCAGGCTCAGCAACACCACATCGACAGGATGTTTTTTTAAAATCCGTTTGATGTCTCTTGGCTGTCTGGAATTGAATATCCGCCAATCATTGGCTTTCAAATATCGCACAAGGTGTTCCTGCAACATGCTGTCCTTTTCTATGATCAAAATCGTAATTCCCATGACCTATTCGTAATGCGTTTCCAGAAAATGAAATTCAATACAGCTATCTTCAGTCCTGATCGTCGGTTAAGATTTGGATTATCCGGCCTCGGCAAAAGTGACTGAAATAAAAACATCATCAAATAATTTTTTAAAATTCACGGGCTTTATCCCGAGCATATTCCTGGCATCATCGTGTTCACCCATTTCTGCAAAGGTGACCGAGACAAAGACGCTTTCAAATTTTTTGATCCATCTTTTCATGGCACCCTCCTTATGGTCTTAATGATTGCATCAATATCGCCCTCTTATACAGCAAGGAGCATGCCAAAATCGTTTTATACAATAATTTCAGATGTTTTTAATGATTCAGAAGGGAAATGAAAGACAAGGTTGATTCATTATGAATCAATTTGAAACGTTCAAATTGAACTATTTTGAAACGTTTTTAATCATCTATGGATTCGGGAAGGTATAGCAAAATTTCCGGGGCCAGCCCAAACACTTTGGCAGTGCCCCCTAGAAAAGCCATGGTTTTCTGCAATGATGTCCAGCGTTCGGTGGAAGATATTTTGGCCATAAAGTCTTCTTCGGGAAGAACGTTATTTTCGTATCCGATACCCAATACGCACTTATCCTGTATTTTTC
>Ga0210110_1000185_pt1 | contig 21856 bp, 15 predicted proteins | sample China_Galinas_PW_2_FD_184865 | JGI IMG/M metagenome (GOLD analysis project Ga0210110, IMG submission 184865) | Wetland microbial communities from San Francisco Bay, California, USA, that impact long-term carbon sequestration - China_Galinas_PWB_D1... | ecosystem: Environmental > Aquatic > Marine... | reverse complement strand
ACAATGAAATCATGACGATGACGGCCGACGTAAAGCAAGGGGTGATTTCCGAGTACCGCACACACGAGCGGGACACGGGCTCGCCCGAAATTCAGGTGGCGCTTCTGACGGGGCGTATCCAGGAATTGACGGAGCACCTGAAGGTCAACAAGAAGGACCACGCCGCGCGGCGCGGTCTGCTGAAGATGGTCGGCCGTCGTACGGCTCTGCTCAAGTACCTGACGCAGAAGGATGCGGAACGGTACAAGACCGTCATCGGTCGGCTCGGGCTTCGCAAGTAGCCCGTCCGCCGGGTCGTCACGGGCCCGCGAGCCCGGACACACGCCTTCGCGATTTCAAACGAGCCCCATCGCACTCCGTCGAATCGAGCCCGGCGCTACCCACCGCGGGAGCGCCTGACACCAGGCAAGTGCAACATCCAATACCGGGCGCGGCGCCCGGTCCGAATTTCAACAAGGAATACCCGATCCAGGCGCAAGCCGGGCCGGGGATGACGAACGTGACGGCAGAACGTAGGCAAAGGGACAGAGAGAGAAATGGAACGACACTCGGTTGAACGAGAGATCGGCGGACGCACGCTGAAACTGGAGACGGGACGGATCGGACGGCAGGCAGCCGGTACCGTCATTGTGACCTACGGGGATACGGTCGTGCTGGGGGCGGCCGTCACCGGCCCTCCGCGGCCCGGGATCGACTTCTTCCCCCTGCAGGTCGACTACCGCGAGAAAACCTACGCCGCCGGCAAGTTCCCGGGCGGCTTCTTCAAGCGCGAAGCGCGACCGACCCAGAAGGAAGTCCTCACCATGCGGATGATCGATCGACCGATGCGTCCGCTTTTTCCCAAGATGTTCTATGACGAGGTATTGATCCAGACCATGGTGTTGTCGACGGATCAGGAGAACGAGCCGGACGTTTTGGCGATGATCTCCGCGTCGGCCGCGGTGAGCATCTCCTCGTTGCCGTTCAATGGACCCGTCGGCGCCTGCCGTATCGGATACGTCGACGACGAATATGTCCTGAATCCGACACCCGCCCAGATGGAGGCGAGCACGCTCGAACTCGTCGCCGCCGGCCACAAGGACGGCATCAACATGATCGAGGTCGGCGCCCGCGAGCTGCCGGAGGACATCGTGGCCGGGGCCATCGACATGGCCCGGGGCGTCGTCGCCGAAATTTGTGAAATGATTCAGGAGCTGGTGGACAAGGCTGGCAAGCCGAAAACCTGGGAGCCGCCGGCCCCGGTGGACGACCTGCTCAACGACCTTCGCGAGAAATACCGCGATCGCATCCGCGAGGCCCGCAGCATCTCCGGCAAGCAGGATCGCGGCGACGCGCTCAGCGCCATCAAGGACGAGATCAAAGCGGCGTACTGCCCGGAGGACGCGGAGACCGAGCCCGAATACGACTGGAACACGGTGAAGGACCAGATCGACACGATCCAGAAGGAGATCATCGCCGAGATGGTGATCAAGGAGGGCGTGCGGTCGGACGGTCGCGGCCCGCTGGACATCCGCCCGCTCGAGTGCGAGGTGGCCGTGCTGCCCCGCGTGCACGGCTCGGCGCTGTTTCAGCGCGGCGAAACGCAGTCGATCTGCGTAACCACCCTGGGCACCGGACGCGACGAGCAGATCATCGACGGGCTTGGCGAGGAGTACAGCAAGAAGTTCATGTTGCACTACAATTTTCCGCCGATGTGCGTCGGCGAGGTGCGCCGGCTCGGGGCCACCAGCCGACGCGAGATCGGCCACGGCAACCTGGCCGAGAAGTCGCTCGAGTGGGTGCTCCCCACGCCGGACAAGTTCCCCTACACCATTCGCTTGGTCTCCGAGATCCTCGAATCCAACGGCTCCAGCTCGATGGCCTCGGTCTGTGCCGGATGTCTGGCACTCATGGACGCCGGCGTGCCCATTCGTCATCCGGTCGCGGGCATCTCGATCGGCATGTTCGAGCACGACAAGGACTACAAGCTGGTGGTGGACATTCTCGGTGAGGAGGACCACTACGGCCTGATGGATTTCAAGGTCGCCGGCACGCAGCGGGGCATCACCTCGATCCAGCTCGACCTCAAGGCTTATTCCATCGATCAGAAGCGCGTCGTGGAGACGCTGGAGATGGCGAAGGAAGCCCGGATGAAAATCCTGAAGACGATGCTCCAGACGCTGCGTGCCCCACGAGAGGACACGAGCCCCTACGCCCCGCGGATTCTGACGATCACGGTGCCGGTCGACAAGATCGGAAAGGTGATCGGCCCGGGCGGCAAGTACATCAAGAGCATCGAGGCCGAGACGGGCGCGACCGTCGAGATCGACGAGGACGGCACGATTCACGTGGCGTCGACCGACATGCAGGCGGCGGAGGACGCGATCTCCATGATCGAGGCGGTGACCGCGGAGGTGAAGGTTGGCAAGATCTACAACGGCAAGGTCAGCAGCATCAAGGACTTCGGTGCGTTCATCGAGTTGACGCCCGGGCAGGACGGGCTATGCCACATCAGTGAGCTGGACACGGAGTACGTCAAGTCGGCGAACGACGTGGTGAAGATCGGCGAGATGGTCCGCGTGAAGGTGATCTCGATCGACGACCAGGGCCGCATCAAGCTGTCGCGCAAGGCGGTCATGCTGGAGGAAGAGGAGGCCGGCGTCAGCTAAGGATGCGCGGCCGGGACAACAGGACGTGAAACCAACTGCGTGGGGCCGGCTCGGGATCGGGTCGGTCCCACGCTCATTGACGGGCGATCGAAATGACCGGGCACGACGAGCCGTCGGGCGAAGTGCAGGCCCAATGGGTGGCGCAGCTTTCGGAGCTGGCCGGCGGGCTGGCCCACGAGCTCCGCAATCCGCTTTCGACCATGAAGGTCAACCTCAAGCTGCTCGCGGAGGATCTGGCGGATGAGGAGGCCCGGCCGGAGGACGTGCGCCGCCGCGCCCTGCTGAAAGTCGATGTGCTTCGCCGCGAGGCCGATCGGCTTCAATCGCTTTTCGACGATTTTCTCAACCTCACCGGCGTTCACGAGCTGGAGCGCACGCCGGTGGAACTCGACCAGGTCGTTGAGCGCTTGGTCACGTTCTTCGAGCCGATGGCGACGAGTCACGGGATCACGATGCGGGCGCTGACGCGGGACAAGCCGCTCGCCTGTCGCGTCGACGAGAAACTGCTGAGCACGGCCTTGTTGAACCTGGTCGTGAACGCCAAGGACGCCATGCCGCAGGGTGGCACCTTGACAATCGAGGCGTCACGGGACGGCAACGACGCCGTCATCGCCGTCTCGGACACGGGCATCGGGATGCCGCCGGAGATTCTGGACCGCGTCTTTCGGCCGTTCTTTTCCAACAAGGCGTCGGGCACGGGCCTGGGCCTCGCCCTGACGCGGCGCATCGTGCAAGAACACGGCGGCCGCTTGAGCGTGCACAGTACGGTCGGATCGGGCTCGACGTTCACCATTCGGCTCCCCCTTTCGGACGAGGGCGTGGACGTCGGCGCGGCAAGCTGACCTTCCCGAGATTTCGATTACAATACCGGGCGTATGAGTGACACCGCGTTCGTACTGATCGTCGAAGATGAAGCGGCGCACGGCGAGGCGATCGCCGAGGCCTTGCGCCGGTCGAACTACGCGTGCCACGTGGTCGGCAGCGCCGATGACGCCTTCAAGTCCATCAAACATCGTCCGCCCGACGTCGTCGTGACCGACTATCGCCTGGGCGGCGATCTAGACGGCATGGACGTACTCCAGGCGGCGAAGCGCCAGCGGCCGGAGACCGAGGTCATCATCATCACCGCCTACGGCAGCGAGTCGCTCGCGCGAGACGCACTCAGCCAGGAGAGCGAATTCAGGGCCTACGATTACCTGATCAAACCGATCGACATCGACGTGCTGCGCGACAAGGTGCAGCGGGCGGCCAGGCAGGCGCTCGCGGCACGTAGCGTCAGCGACATGAAAGCCGAGCTGGACAGCGCCTTCGAGTTTTCCGGCATCATCGGAAAGTCCGACGCGATCAAGCGCGAAATTCGACGCGTCCAGAAGATCGCGAGGAGCAAGAGCACCGTGCTGATCGTCGGCGAGACCGGCACCGGCAAGGAACTCTTCGCCCAGGCCATCCATCAGAACTCGCCGCGCCAGGGCAAGCCGTTCAAGGTGCTCAACTGTGCGGCCGTGAGCGAGACCCTGCTGGAGAGCGAACTCTTCGGACACGTGAAAGGCGCGTTCACCGGCGCCGTGGTGGACCGGAAGGGGCTGATCCAGGCGGCCGACGGGGGCACGGTGTTTCTCGACGAGATCGGCGACATGCCGCAGGCCATGCAGGCGAAACTGCTGCGGACGCTCGAGACCGGCGAGGTGCTGCCCGTCGGCTCCAATGACACGCAATACTTCGACGTGCGGTTCGTCGCGGCCACCAACCGAGAACTGCAGGAACTCGTGCGCGAGGGCACGTTTCGCGAGGATTTGTTCTACCGCCTGCATGCCCACGGCGCGATTCGGATTCCGCCGCTTCGGCAGCGCCGCGAGGACATCCCAGTGCTCGTACAGCACTTCATCGACCAGGCCAACAAAGAGCTCGACGCGAACTTCGAGAGCGTCGCGCCGGATGTGATGCGCAAGCTCGTCAACCACAAGTGGCCGGGGAACGTGCGCGAGCTGCGCAACGTCGTGTTTCGGATGTGCGTCGAGGGCGAGGGCACGGTGCTCGGCAGCGAGGGGTTGCCGGAGGCGCTTCGGGCGACGACGGATTTGGTGCCGGCCGGCCCGCCCAACCTGGCGGGCATGACCATGGCGGACGTCGAGAAGCTGCACATCATGAACACGCTGCGCATGTTCGGCGGCAACCGCGAGCGCACCGCCAAGGCCCTCGGCATCGGCGCGCGCACGCTCTATCGAAAGCTGCGGGAATACGGGCTGCGGTGAGCCGGCAGCTCTGGACGGGAAAAGGCCTTGCTTGAACCGGGACAAAGACTGGGCCCCTACGAACTCATCAAACGCCTGGGCGCAGGTGGGATGGGTGAAGTCTATCGCGCGCGTGATACGCGGCTGCAGCGAGACGTCGCGATCAAGGTCCTTCCGCCACACCTCTCTTCCAACGACACCTTGCGGCGACGCTTTCAGCAGGAAGCTCGCGCGATCGCCGCACTGTCGCACCCCAATATCCTCGCGATCTACGACGTGGGGCGCGAAGGCAAGATCGATTATCTCGTGACCGAGCTGCTCGAGGGAGAGACCCTGCACGACGCGCTGCACGGGGCAGCGATGCCGGTGACCCAAGCCGTCGACATCGGTGTGGCGATCGCTTCGGGTCTGGCAGCGGCCCATGAAAAGGGCATCATCCACCGCGACGTCAAACCCGAGAATGTTTTTCTGGTCGGCGGCGACACGGTGAAGCTGCTCGATTTCGGCCTGGCGCGGCTGGTGCCGGACGACGCGTCGCAAGAGGCCACCCGTACGCTGGACACCAAGCCGGGCACGGTCATGGGAACCGTGCGCTACATGTCGCCGGAACAACTGCGCGGCCGGCCCCTCGACGCACGAACGGATATCTTCTCGCTCGGCTGTGTGCTGTATGAGCTACTCAGCGGCCGGCGTCCCTTCGAGGGCGATTCCGCCGCCGATGTCACGACGGCCATTCTCACACAGGATCCACCTGAGCTGAGCGGTCTTGTCGACGGCGTGTCGACCGAGCTCGACCGCACGATCAGGCGGTGCCTCGAGAAAAACGCCGGCCGTCGCTTCCAGTCCGTGAGCGATCTGGCGTTCACCCTCCGCCAACTCTTCTCCGATCTGCGCCAGCCTGCTACGGCGGTCTCGGACCAGGCGCTTTCACCTGAGGAGGGTCCCTCGATCGCGGTGCTACCGTTCGCCAACCTGAGCAACGACGCCGAGAACGAGTACTTCAGTGACGGGATTACGGAGGAGATTATCAACACGCTGGCACGTGTCGGCGGCTTGCGCGTCGCGGCACGAACGTCGGCGTTCGCGTTCAAGGGCCAGACGGTGGATTTATCCGAGGTCGCCGACAAGCTCAACGTCTCGGCCATTCTCGAGGGCAGCGTGCGCAAGGTCGGATCGCGCATTCGCATCACGGTGCAGTTGATCAACGCGGACGACGGCTATCACCTGTGGTCCGAACGGTTCGACCGCAATCTCGACGACGTGTTCGCGGTGCAGGACGAGATCGCCGCGGCCATCACCGACAAGCTGCGCCTTTCGCTGGAAATGAGCGGTGGTGCGCGCCTTGGACGCCCGCCCACGCGAAACATGGAGGCGTACGACGCGTACCTGAAGGCGCGACGGCAGATGTCTTTGGGTTATGGGATGGATTTGATGGCCGCTTTGGGCCTGTTCGAGCGTGCCGTCGAACTCGATCCGGAGTTCGCGCCGGCCCACGCCGGGATCGCCGAGTCGTACAGCTCGCTGGGGTTCATGGCCACGCTGCCGCCCCGGGAGGCGATGCCCAAGGCGAAAGCGGCCGCCCAACGCGCGCTGGAACTTGACGAAACCCTGGCAGATGCCCATTGCGCGCTCGCCACCGTCGCCATGGTGTACGACCGCGAGTGGGAATTGGCCGAGCGCGGGTTCCGTCGATCCCTGGATTTGAATCCGAACTCGATCCAGACGATGTACCATTTCGGTCATGTCTACCACGGCTACGTTTCGCACAACATTAACGAAGGCATTGCGTTGTGTCGTCGCGCTGCGGAACTTGATCCGCTGGCCGCGTATCCCCTGCACGGGTGGATCGCCAATCTCCTGATGGCCGGTCGATCCGCCGAGGCGCTGCCCATCCTGGAAGAGGCGATTCGAGCCGACGAGCAAGCGTTTCATCTGCGGCGCATCAAGAGTCTGTGCTGCATCGAGTTGGGCATGATGGACGAGGCCCAATCGTCCTTGGCCGAAGCGCTACGCCTTTCCGGTCGGCATCCCTGGGCACTGATGGAGTGGGGCGCGCTGCAGGTCATGACCGGTGATCGGGCCGGCGGGGAGGCGGCGTACTTCGAGCTACTGGCGCGGTCTCGGACCAGTTACGTACAGCGACTTTCACTCTGCGTGATTCCGGCCTGGCTTGGTCGAATGGACGAAGCGTTCGAGCATCTCGAGCAAGGCTGCCTCGAACGAGATGCGATCTTGATCGCCCTCACGGCCTGGCCGCCGTGCCGGCCTTTCTGGAGCGACGCGCGTTGCGACGCCCTCCTCGATCGACTGGGCCTTCGGCGATCGCCGCACATCTCCTGAATCAACGTGGGCAAACGTAGCGGTTGATGGGACTCCAAGCCTCAGGAGCGGGTAGCATATTCGCACGCGCGCGACTGCAGCGAGCGTGATCCCAACACCGCAGAGCCCCAGGGTCCTGTCGACGCGCACGTTTACCAGATCGACAGCCTGTCGTCGGCCGGGCGCAGGGCTACGGGCGGCATGAGGATTTCGTTCATGACGATCGCCTGGCGTAGCGCGGCACGCGCCGCCGACGGCGCATTGGCCGCGGCCGCTTGCGCGACATCCGCTAGAGGATGCCGGAGGTCGCCGATGTACGACTGCACCTGGGCGGCGACCCTGGCGTCCTCGTCGTCCAACCTGGACTTCAGGTTGCCGAGGTGTGGTTCGTCGACGTGGATCGACGAAGCGACGGGACGGATGGGCCGCTCGGGGGTCAGCGGTCGCGGCTTCGCCTGCGGGGGCGGAGGCGCCGGGCGTTGCGAGGCCGGTCGCTGGGGTGGCGGAGCCGACGGGGCCGGTCGTCTGGGCGGCGCCGGCTTTCTCGGCGGAACCAGTTCCGGGACGACCTCGCCGAGTATCTCGCGGAGGCCCTCCGGCAGGTCCTGGGGCAACTGCGTTCGCGGACGTGCGGGCGGCTGAGCCGGGCGCCCCATCGGACGAGCCGGCCGGGGGCGAGCGACCGGCGGACGCGGGGGCGCGACCTGGCGCTTCGGCGGGCGCGACAGTGGCGGAGGCGGTGTCGGCTGATTCGCCTGCCGCTTTTTCTCGTCGCGCTCCTTGAAATACTTGATGATCCCGCTACCGAGCTGGCTCAGCACGCCGGCGCCGATCAACACGACCCATACGACGCCCTCGATCCAACCGGAATCATGTTGAGCCAACAGGTCTATCATCGCACAGCACCAACTTTTTCAGGAGCTTCGCCCGTTCGTCACGCTCGGATTACGCCTTGTGCTCGTCGCGCGGGCCGTCCTGCCCGCCGATGGAGTCACGCATCTGGGTGTCCGCCTGGATGTTCTTCATGCGGTAGTAGTCCATGATGCCCAGGTTGCCCGAGCGGAATGCCTCCGCCATGGCCCGAGGCACCTCGGCCTCGGCGAGCACGACGAGCGCCCGGTTCTCTTCCACCTTGGCGCGGTTTTCCGCGGCCTGCGCGATGGCCATCGCGCGGCGCTTCTCGGCCTCGGCCTGGTAGCGGCGCTTGTCAGCTTCGGCCTGATCGGCCTGGAGCTTGGCCCCGATGTTGTCACCGACGTCGATGTCGGCAATGTCGATCGAAAGAATCTCGAACGCGGTGCCCGCGTCCAACCCGCGCGCGGCCACGGCCTTACTGATTCGGTCCGGATTCTCGAGCACGTCTTTGTGCGTTTCGGCGGAGCCGATGGCGCTGACGATGCCCTCACCCACGCGTGCGACCACCGTTTCCTCTGTGGCCCCACCGATGAGCTGCGAGATGTTGGTCTTGACGGTGACGCGCGCCTTGGCCTTGAGCTGGATGCCGTCGATGGCGATCGCGTCGATGGTGCGTTTGCCGAGCTCGGGGTTGGGGACGTCAATCACCTTGGGGTTCACGCTGGTGTTGACGGCGTCGATGATGTCGCGACCGGCCAGGTCGATCGCGCACGCTTTGCGCCAGTCGAGATCGAGCTGCGCGCGGTTGGAGGCGATCATGGCGCGCGAGACGTTGACCACGCGACCGCCGGCGAGGTAGTGGCTCTCGAGGTCGTTGGTCGTGATGTCGTGAATGCCGGCCTTGACCAACTGGATTTTGGCGTTCACGACCTGGGTCGAGTCCACCTTTCGCAGCTTCATACCGATCAGATCGCCCCACATCGTGACGCCGGCGTTGCTGAAGTACGCCCGTAGCCAAAGCCCGAAGAACTGCATCAGCACGGCAATGATGACCAGCGCGACGATGATCGCCACGCCGATCACGACCCAGAACCATCCGGCGGAATTCTGCGCAAGCAGGATCGGTAGTCCGTTATCCATCATCCTGACCTTTCGGTTTGCTTAAGACGAGCCGCTCCGGGCGACGACTTCCGGCTCGGTCGTAGGGCCCGGGCGTCGGTCCTTCATGTATCGACCGCTTTCACCGTGAGGTTGCCACTCTGTATCTCGAGCCCGATGACCTCGACACCGGACTCCACCATACCGCATTGGGCAATGCAGGAAACCCGCTTGCCGTTGAAATCACATATTCCTACCGGACGCAGGGGCGACACGGTTCGGCCTTTCTGGCCGATCAGCGGGTTGAGTTCGTCGATCGGCACGCCAATGTCGGCGTTGGTCAGCACGCGGTTGGGCGGCGCGATCCGCCGGCCGATCGGCGTCGAACGCCAGTACTTGACCGCCACATACGCCATGGCCGGCAGGAGCACCAGACACGCCGCCAGCGCCGCCAGGCCCGCGCCCTGGCCATAGTTCGAGAACGTCTGGACCAAACCCGCGACGACAAAGCCCAGCCCGACCAGGGTCAACACTCCGTGAGACGGGATGAAGATTTCCGCCACCAGGAGCAGGAGCCCGGCCACGTATAGCAAGATGATTCCACCCATGGCACCTAACGCCTCTGTCGAATCGACGTCCGACGCACCCGCAACGTGTCAGGTTGGGGCACCACTACGCCCAAGAAGCTACGACTCCTTCAGAGCCTTACGTACAACGACCCGATTGCCGCGGCGCTCCACGACCTCAAGCTTGGCCGGCGGCTCGATCACCTCCCCGCGGCTCACGACGTCAACCAGCACGGGGCCGAACATCGCCTTGCCGGACGGTCGCAAGACCGTCTGCGCCTCCCCGATGTCGCCGACCCGCGCCGCCCCGCGGTACGGGTCTTCGGTCAAGACGTCGGACGGCGTCGGGTTAGGCGGCGCGATCCGCTGGAACAGTGCCGTGCGCGGCAGGTATTTGCTGAGCATGGCCATGCCGATCAGCGACATGACCAACGAGGCCGCCATCGTCATGAGGCCGCCTTGCAGGTAGCGAACCGTCTCGGGCATGGAGGGGATGTAAATCGGGAAGGAGTGCCCCGGCTCCATCGGCACGAACGTGCCCAACAGCCCCACGAACACGAGCACAAGCCCGCTGATCCCGGCGATACCGAAGCCCGGAATGACGAACACCTCGAGCGCAAGCAGCAGCAGCCCGAGCACGATCAGGATGATCTCCCACACGTTCGCGAGGCCGGCCGCGTAGGGTCCGGCGACAAAGATGCCCAGGCAAATCAGTGCCACCAGTCCGGGGACGCCGACGCCAGGCGTGTGAAACTCCACATACGCCCCGAGCAGCACAATGAGCATCAGAAAGCCGCGAACGTACATCGAGGTGAGAAAGGTCGCGAAGTGCTCCGACCAGGTCGGGGCCAAGCGGATGACCGAAGCGATCTGGTAGTGCTCTTTCAGGGCCGACACGGACGGAATGATCGCCTTGCAAAAGCCGTAGGCCGTCGCTTCGCCGGCCGACATCTCCAGCAGTTGGGTCGAGGGAACGATCGGCTGGACCACCTTCAGCTCTGTTCCAGCGACAACGTCATGGTACGACTTGACGAGTTCCCAGTCGTGCGGCACATCCTTGACCGAAGAGGCGTCGGCGACCTTGTCATCTTTTTTAGCGCTGTCGCTCTTGGCGTCGGACGACTTCGCGGATGCGGCACCCTCCTCGTCGCCGACGAGTCTGATCTTCTCGTCGCGGAAGACGAATCGCCGTTCGCCGGTTTCCTTGTTCTGGATCCACCAGACCTCGCGCTCCGGCAAAACGAAGCTCTCGCAAAGCACCTGGCTGTAGCCGTTCTTCTTGGCCGACTGACGGAAATCCGCCAGCACCGGCGTGAACGCCTTGGCGTGCAGCTCCTCGGGCACTGCACCCGCGCCGGTCGGACCGCCCATGATGACCTCCGAGTCGCCGATGCGCGAGGAACGGGACATGACGATTTCGTCACAGGCGACGGCCACCAACGAACCGCCGGAGTGCGCGTTGGGGTTGACCCACGCTACGGTCTTGATGTCTGTGAGTTCGCGGAGCATGTCCGCGATCGAGATCGCACTGGACACCAGGCCGCCGGGCGTGTCCATGTCAAGCACAATGACGTCCACACCGGAGGCCTTTGCCTCGTCAATGCGCCGCCGCATGCTGCTGGCCATGATGTCCGTGATCTCGCCGTTGAAGTCGAGAATGGCGGCTTTGTGCCGCGGCTTGTCACTTGCGGCGGGTGCGGCGTCGGTCGACGGCTGCGCCTCGGGCACCGGCATGGTGGTCGAACCTTCGTCGGCCGGCACCAGGGCAAACGTCCCGATCACGCCGAGGATGACCGCGGCGAGGGCCCCACAGCGGAAGCGTCTCAAGTCGGCATGAGCTTTCGGGCGGATCATGGTGCGTCTCACTTGTCGCGGGATGGCCGAGCACCGAGCCAGCGGCGCAGATGCCACCCCATGAAATAGTAAGGCGCGCGCGGTTCAGCGGCAAGTTGAATGCTCGCGGGGGTTTATAACGCCCTAGGACGACAAGGCTTTACAACCCGTGTGGCGCCACCAGGAGACGGTGCGCCGCAATCCGCTGCTCAGGTCGGTTTTGGCTCGCCAGCCCAACCGCTCGACGGCTCGGTCGATATTGAGGCGACGCGCGGGTTGGCCGTCCGGGCGGGTTGCATCCCACCGTATCGAACCGGAATAGCCGCAAAGCTCGCGGATTTGCTCGGCCAAATCTCGGATGGCGATTTCGCACCCCGTACCCAGGTTGATGGGCTCCGGGTCGTCGTGAATCGCGGCGGCGGTGACGATGGCGTCGGCCGCGTCGTCCACATAGAGAAACTCCCGCGTCACCGTTCCGGAGCCCCAGCAGACGACCTCGGACTCGTCGCGATCCATCGCCTCGACAAACTTGCGAATCAGCGCAGGGATGACATGCGACGATTCGAGATCGAAGTTGTCGCCCGGGCCGTAAAGGTTGACGGGGATCAGGTAGACGCCGTGAAAGTCGTACTCCCGGCGGTAGGCGTCGAGCATGGTGCCGAGGGCGCGTTTGGCGACGCCGTACGGGCCGTTGGTCGGCTCCGGCGCGCCGCTCCACAGGTCGCGCTCCTCGAACGGCGTCGGGCAGTGTTCCGGGTAGGCGCATACCGTTCCGACCTGGACGAACTTTTCGACGCCGCGCCGGCGGGCTTCCTCGATGAGGTGCAGGCCCATGGCCATGTTGGCGTAGAAGAAACGTCCGGGGCGTTTCTGGTTGGCGCCGATGCCGCCGACCTCCGCGGCCAGGTGTATGACGATGTCCGGGCGGGCGTCGTCAAAGAGGCGCTGCACGGCGTTGGAACGGGTCAGATCGTACTTTTGCGAGCGCGGGACCACGAGGTTGTCGAGGCCGAGGTTCCCGAGCCGGGCGCAGACGGCTCGCCCCAGAAACCCGGCGCCGCCTGTGACGCAGATGCATTTCCGGGCGAGTCGCGCGGCGATCTCTCGGTCATGCTCGCTCATGGACGAGGCGACCGCATTTGAGGACGGCTCGGACACAGTTTCTACCCGGCTCATACATCATTCGATCGGCATTCGGCACGTCGAGAATCACCAAATCCGCCTGCATTCCCTTTTCGATGCTGCCGAGGCGGTCGTTTCGATTGAGGGCGGCCGCGGCATTCGCGGTGACGGCGACCAGCACCTCGATCGGCGTCATCCGCATCTGCGTGCAGGCGACGGACATGGTCAGCGGCAGTGATTCCACCATGGACGAGCCGGGGTTGTAATCGGTGGCGACGGCCACCGGCAGGTCGGCGTCCAGAATCTTGCGTGCCGGTGCCTGCTGAACGCCGAGGAAAAACGAGCACGCCGGCAGCAGGACGGCGATGCAGCCGGCCTCTTTCATCGCCGCGATGCCGCCGTCGTCGATCGTCTCGAGATGGTCGGCGGAGACGGCGCCGACCTCGCCCGCGAGGCGCGAGGCGCCCATCTGCGTGATCTGATCGGCGTGCAGCTTGGGCGTCATGCCGTAGTCGCGGCAGGTGGCCAGCACGCGCCGGCACTGTGGCACGTCGAACGCGGTCCGCTCGCAGAAGACGTCGCAGAAATCCGCCAGCCGCTCGTCGCGGATCGTCGAGAGCACCTCCTCGTGGAGGATGGTGTCCAGGTATCCGTCAGGATTGTCGGCGAACTCGCGCGGGGTGGTGTGAGCCCCGAGAAACGTGCCGACAACTTCCATCGGGCCGTCGGCGAGCTGCTTGATCGCCCGGAGCATCTTGAGTTCGTCGGCTGGGCTGAGGCCGTAGCCGCTCTTGATCTCGACGGTGGTCACGCCGTTGGCGAGCATGCGTGCGAGCCTCGGCCGGGCGGATGCGACGAGCTCGTCCACGGTGGCCTCGCGTACGGCGTCGACGCTCACACGGATGCCACCGCCGGACTCGGCGATCTCGGCGTAGGATTTACCCTCGAGCCGCTGCACAAACTCGTGCTCCCGGGTCGAGGCGAACACAGTGTGGGTGTGGCAGTCGATCAGGCCGGGGATGACGCAGCCGCCCTCGGCATCGAGCACTTCGGTACCGGCGGGCGGTTGGCAGGCGGCTTCTGGGCCAAACCAGGCGATCCGGTCGCCGTCAACAAGGATCGCCGCGTCCGGAATACGTCTGATGTGGCGCATGGCCCGCCCGCCAATCGGCCCGGGCGGCATCTGGATGAGCTCTTTGATGTTCCGGATGGCCAACATGCTTGATGTATGCTCCCGTCGTGACCGAAGAACGAACTGGAGGTCGACGAAATCGGATCATACCATGAGATGCGGCGGCGTCGCCACAAAGAGCGCGAGCGTTGCGATCCGATACCTCGCGACGGCGTATGGTTAGAGCAGAGGCCGGCAGATTTCGTGCCCGTTGAAGAGACTCTCCTGGTGGAACAACCGCACGCGGCCGCGGCAGCTACGGGGCACGAGCCGGTGGAGCCGGTTCGCGGGTACTCGCTTCTGTGGGCGATGATCGTTGCCGTGGTTTTCCCGTCAAGGGCGGCCGCCGGCATGCGAGGAAGGTCGCTCCTCGCCATGTGGCTCACGCACGTCTGTGGTGCTCTGCTTTCGGGTGCAGCAACGCTCGCACTGTTCGCGTACTTCGACCCGTCCAGCGTCTGGTCTCTCGGCGAATTCGTGGACCGGCTCTTTCTGTTTCCATCGTCCGTCGCAAGATACGATGCACAGGATCCCACGTGGTTTCTCGGTATCGCCGCACTGGTCGTATTGGGCATCGAGCTTGCCTTCGTGCTGCTGGCTCTGATCTTCATGCCGGCCGGAGCACGCGACGAACCGCTGCACTGCAGCTTCGGCAACGCCCTGCGACAAACGTGGTTAAGCACCGCGCGGATCGGCGTGATTCTCTTTCTCGTCGGTGGACTGGCGTGCAGCCTCGATTACATGGAGACGCATCGGACCTATCTGCGGCCGCCCGACTATCCTGATCAACCTAGAGAACCGAATCGGGCGGACTTCCCGGCGGACGCCGCCTACCAGCGGGCGATGGCCACGTACGATCAGGAGATGATCGCCTTCAAGGCCGAAGTGGACAAATACTGGGAGGCAAAGAGCGCATACTCGGCTGCGATGACCTACGGCGGCGAAAAACCGTGGTACCTGAAAAATTGGGACCTCCTCATCCTCCTGGCTGCAAGCATGTCGGCATTGTGGCACCTTCTGGCGTTGATTCGCGGCATTGGTGCCCCCCGCGACGTAGCGCCGGCGGAACGACCACCGCTGTGCGAGTACTGCGGCTACAACCTGATCGCGACGGCCGCGGACGCGCGATGCTCCGAATGCGGCATGTCTGTCCGGAAATCGCTCGGCGAGGGCGTTCGGAATGGCCCGGCTTGGGAGCACCGCACAGGCATCGTCGAGGCGCTCTGCAATACGGCGGATCAGGCCGCACGGCAGCCCATAGCATTCGGGCGATCACTACGTGTGACCCGGGACGGGCGTGCGGCGCAGGGCTTTGGCGCGGCGGCCGTCCCCATCTTCGTGCTCGTGGGCACCGGCGCGCTGTTCGTGACGATTGTGACGTTCGAGTCACCGACCACGTGGCCGGGGCTACACATCGTGCTGCCGATTCTACTATCCTTCGGCATCGCCTGTGCGTGCGGTGCGATCGTCGTAAGCCATCTGGCCGCGCTTCTGATCGGGTGGCTGCACGGGCGCAGCGTCCATCGCAACCTGCTGCCCGCGGCGTATCAAGGCGCGTGCTACCTCGCCGGTCTGCTGGTCGCGTGGGAAATCATCGGGGCCGTCGTGATGGCCGTGATGATGCACCTGGGTAGTTCAGGTGCTTTTGACGATGTCGGGCAAGCAACCGGCTTGGGATCGCAGCTTCTGGTAGCGGCGTTCTTCCTGCTGCCGAACCTCTTGTGTCTTACGTGGTTCCTCGTTCAGTTGTCGCGCATCACCGCCGCGTGCAAGTATGCCAACAGGTGACAAGCGGTCAGCCCGAACGGTCAGTCGAACTGCACGAACATCGTTTTGGCGTGATCCGGATCGACGGCGAAATCGCCAGGCAGGTCCGGCTTGTCGGTGAAGCGATGGCGCCGGCCGGTCGCGCCCTCCTTGATGCGCCCGCGCAGGGCCGAGTAGGACAGCTTTCGCAGGTTCGTCGAGATCATCATCATGCCGCCGGGGCGCAGGATGGACGCCGCCTCGCGCACGAGCTCCGGCAGATCGCGCGCGACGGAGAAATCCTGGCCGCGGCGCCGGCCGTGGGCGAAGCTTGGCGGGTCGATGATGATCAGGTCGAACTCGCGGTTTTGCTTGCGGGCACGTTTGAAGTAGCTCAGCGCCTCGGACTGAATGAATTCGTGCGGGTCCGGCGGCAGGCCGTTGAGCTCGAAATTCCGCCGACCCCAGTCGAGTGCAGGCTGGGCGAGATCGACGCTGGTGGTCGTCGTCGCGCCGCCCAGGGCGGCCGCCACCGAAAACCCGCACGTGTACGCGAAGAGATTGAGAACGTCCTTCCCGGCGGACATCGCACGGATGCGGGCCCGATTGTCGCGATGATCCAGGTACAGCCCGACGGCACCGCCTTCCCATGGACGCACGAGGAACTTGATCGAGCCTTCGGTCACGACCAGCTCCTCCGGTGCATCTTTGCCGGCAACGGCCTTGTGCGGCGGCCACCGCTTCGCCAGTTCGTCGGCCGCCTCGCTCGATGCCCGCGCGGTCACGCGCAGATGCACTGAGCCCACGTCCAACGTCGCGCGATACCACTTCGCCGCCTGGGCGACGGTTTCCATGGCGCCGGACTTCACATCGGACAGCTCAAGCACAACGACATCTCCGTAGCGCTCCGCGGTCAGACCCGGAACGTCCTCAACGTGGCCGGACAGCAGCCGATACGTCGAGCCGTGGAAACCGCTCAGAAACGGCAGGCGCCGCACGAGCGCGGCGTGCAGAAAGCGCGTGACGTCGCGCTCGCCGCGGGTGATCGGGTCGAACACTTCCGGCAGCTTGGACCGAATCGTGACCTTCTTTTCCTTGCCGGGGTGGTGAAAGCCGATCTGCGACAGGTGCAGCGACGTCATCTGGTGGGTCATCGGGCGTGATCGCGAGGCGCTCATGACGTCGCCGAGGGCGCGCAGCTTCTGTGACCGCAACTGGGCCTTGAGCGCGTGCGTCGTCGGCAGAAACGTGGCACACTTGACCAGGCTGCGTTTCGGTCCTTCGGCGAGGCGCCGGAGGGAGGTCGGGCTCGGCCGGCCCTTGGCCTCGCGAGGCGCCGGCTTGCGCCGACCACGACCGTGCCCGCGCGACGTACCTCCTGGCTTTTCGAGAATCATCCGCGCCTGCGGCAGCTTGCCGAGCACGACCACCGTGTAGTGCTGCTCGATGCGTAGCGTCCGCAGCCCGGTGCGAATGTGCCGGGCGACGACCGAGTTCTTCGCCAGGATCAGCACGCCCGACTCGTAGCGACTGAGACGGTTGGCCGGCTCGAGGCAGGCCAGATCGCCGCGCATTCCCCGCACGATCTCGGCGACGCCGATCGTCCGCTGCCCGGCCAACGCCCCCGAGTCGATCCCCGCCGGCTTGTCGACGGCCAGCACGTCGTCATCTTCGTACAACGTGGGTAGGAGCGTTTGGGTCAACTGGTGCTGCTTCATGAGGGCGCGTCGCCGATTCGGTTCACCATTTCGAGTCAAGGATCGCGCATCATACGTACAACACCTTCTTGCCACAAACGCTCCGCAGACTGCCCGCCGGCCGCCATTATCGCACACCTCCCAAACCTCCGTCCGGTAAGCCCGCGGCGGGCGCGCGGTCGGATTCCGGCGCCGCGTGCCCGTTGTCATAGAAACCCCGTCATTCGTCCGCTAAAATGATATGGGGTGGATTTCTGACACTGAGACGCGAGTCGAACGACGTGAGCCCCGGATTGTACGGTATAGGCAGCCATGAACTGGGAAGCGACAAGAGAAGAGTTCCCCATCACGAGGAACTACAACTTTTTGAACCACGCGCTGGTCGCGCCGGTCAGCCGCCGTTGTGCGGACGCGGTCAAGCGATACCTCGAACAATCCGTCGATAGCGCGTATGTCGCCACCGGTTTTTACAAACACGCCGACTGTGTGCGCTCCAAGTATGCCGAGCTGATCGGCGCCAACCCCGACGAGGTGACGTTCATCAAGAACACGACGGAGGGGCTCAACCTGGTCGCCAACGGGCTCAACTTCAAGAGCGGCGACAACATCGTCACGACCAACGTCGAGTTCCCGTCGAACATGTACGCCTGGCAGGCGTTGCGTCCGTCGGGCGTTGAGGTGCGCACGGTGTTCGAGGAGGACGGCCGCGTGCCGCTCGAGCGTCTGTTCGAAATGATCGACAGCCGCACCCGGCTCGTCGCGATCTCCTCGGTCCAGTACGCCAGCGGCTACCGCACCGACCTCGCCACGCTCGGCGAATACTGCCAGAGCAAGGGCGTCCTGTTGTGCGTGGACGCCATTCAGTCGCTCGGCGTGTTTCCGATCGACGTGCGTGAGATGCACATCGACTTCCTCGCCGCGGACGGTCACAAGTGGCTCTGCGCGACGGAGGGGTGCGGCATCTTCTACGTTTCCAAGGAACTCCAGGGACACCTGCGTCCGACGAACATCGGCTGGCTGTCGATGCGCGATCCGTACAACTTCGACCGCTACGAGTTCGAGTTCGCCGACTCCGCTCAGCGATACGACAACGGCACGTATAACATCGGCGGCATCTACGGGCTCGGCGGGGCCATCTCGCTGATCAACGAAATCGGCCTCGAAAACATCTCCAAGCGGGTGCTGGAACTGACCGATCGGCTCGTCGCGGGGCTGCGCGAGAAAGGCTATCGCGTGGTCAGCTCCCGGGAGAAGAACGAGGCCAGCGGTATCGTCGCCTTCTTCACGGATACCCATGACCCGAAGGCGGTGAAGCGGCACCTTCAGGCCGAGCACCGAATCGTGATCGCCGTGCGGAAGGGCCGCCTGCGCGCCAGCCCGCACTACTACAACACCGAAGCCGAGATCGACCAGCTCATCGACTGCCTGCCCGCCCGGTAGTCCGACCGGCCGCGGCATCGCCGGAGCCCAGGGGCACACCTCAATTGTCAGGAACCGTCACGGGGCTGGCCCCGCGCGCGATTTTGCCTGATAATCCACGGATCAATCCATTTTTGGGAGATCCGTGAACCATGAACAAACGCAGCATGACGGTCCTGGCCCTGACGGCCTCGTTTCTCCTCGTCGGCATCCCCGCCCGCGCCGAGGAGGGAATGTATCTCTTCACCAACCCGCCCACGAAGGAGCTTCAAAAGAAGTACGGCTTTCGCCCGACGGCGGATTGGCTCGAGCGCGTGCAGAAGTCGTGCGTGCGCTTCGGCTACGGCGGCTCCGCCTCGCTTGTCTCGCCGAACGGCTTGGTCATGACCAACCACCACGTCGGCCGGGGACAGCTCCAGCGGCTGAGTACCAAGGACCACGACCTGATCGCCGACGGCTTTTACGCTGAGACGCTCGCCGACGAGATCAAGTGCCCCGCCGCCGAGGTCAACATCCTGTGGACCATCAAAGACGTGACGAGCCAGGTGAAGTCGGCGGTGAAGCCGGGCATGTCGCCGGCCGAGGCCAACAAGGCGCAGCGCGAGCGCATCGCCGACATCGAACAGAAGGCGGAGAAGGACACCGGGCTGAACTGCGACGTCGTCACGCTCTACCATGGGGCCCGCTACCAGCTGTACAGCTACAAGCGGTACACCGACGTGCGGCTGGTCATGGCGCCGGAAAGCAGCGTCGCGGCCTTCGGCGGCGACACGGACAACTTCGAGTATCCGCGCTACTGCCTGGACATGTCGTTCTTCCGGATCTACGAGAACGGAAAGCCGATCCACAACGAATACTACCTGCCATGGAGCGCGGCCGGGGCTCGCGATGGTGACCTTGTACTCGTGACCGGTCACCCCGGCCGAACGAACCGGCAGTACACTTTCGATCACCTCAAGTTCCTGCGCGATGTGTCCTATCCGCATTATCTCTCGTACCTCTGGCGGCGCGAGGTGCAGTTGCTCAACTTCAGCGAGCGTAGCGCGGAGAACGCGCGCATCGCGAGTTCGTACCTCCTGGGGGTGCAAAACGGACGCAAGGCCATCACGGGAATGTACGCCGGCCTGCTCGATCCCGCGGTAATGCAGAAGAAGCAGCGCGAGGAGCGGGCACTGCGCACGGCCGTCAGCAACAACCCGGACTGGCAAGCCCAATGGGGCGACGCGTGGGACGAAATCGCCAAGGCGGAGAAGGCGCACACCGCGATGTACGAGGACTACAGCATGCTCTCCGGCCGAGGCTCGTTCGGTGGATCACGGCTGTTTCGCATCGCCCGGTCGCTGGTCCGCATGGCCGATGAACTGCCCAAGCCGAGTGCCGAGCGGCTACCGCCGTATCAGGACGCGTCGCTCGACTCCACACGGCTGAGGCTCTTCTCGCCCGCTCCGATCTACCCGAGCCTGGAGATCGAGTCGCTTACGAGCGGTCTGTCGTATATGGCCGAGCAGCTCGGCGGGGATGATCCGATGGTGACGCGGGTGCTGGCCGGGAAGAGCCCGCGTGAACGGGCGGCGGAACTGGTCGATGGCTGCACGCTCGCGGATGTGGCGACACGGCGCAAGTTGGCGGAGGGCGGCAAGGCGGCGATCGCGGCATCCCAGGATCCGATGATCCGTCTGGCCTATGACATCGATCCGCCGGCGCGGGCCGTGCAGAAGCGATACGAGGACGAAGTGGAAGGCGTCGAGCGCGAGGCCTACGACAAGATAGGCTCGGCTCGCTTCGCGGTGTACGGCGAGGACATTCCGCCGGACGCCACGGGCACGTTGCGCTTGGCCTACGGCACGATCAGCGGCTACACGGAAGGGACGACCAACGTTCCCGCGTTCACGACCTTCGGCGGGATGTACGAGCGCCACGCGGATCGCAAAGGTAACCCGGCGTTTTCTCTCCCTGAAAACTGGCTTGACGGCAAGTCGAAGCTGAACCTCGACACGCCGTTTGACTTCGTGTGTACGGCCGACGTCGTGGGCGGCAACTCGGGCAGCCCGGTGATCAACGCGGACGGAGACGTCGTCGGGCTCGTGTTCGACGGGAACATTGAATCGCTCGTGTGGGACACCGCCTACACCGATCACGTGGCGCGCACGGTGGCAGTCGACACGCGCGCGATCATCGAAGCGCTGCGCAAGATCTATCACGCCGACCGGCTGGCGAACGAGATGCAAGGGCGTTGATCGCGGGGGGGGCAGGCGGCCGCCTTGCCGCAGGCCGGGCCGATTGGTAGAGTGATCGGCGCGGTCACGAGCGGCGCGCGGCGCGGCGCTTCGCCAACACCGCTCAATGGATGACTTGAACAACATCCCGATACACGGAGGCATCTGATGATGACGAGAACCAAGACGAAACTGACGCTCTTGGCGCTGGGCATGCTCCTGCTGCCGGCCTGTCGTACGGCGCCGCTCCTGAAACCCGCCCCGTTCAAGGCCGCGGCCACGCCCGAGAAGACGAAGCGGGCCATCGAGGTCGCGCTGGCCGGTCGCGGCTGGCTCATCTCCAAGGAGGAGCCAGGCAAGATTCATGCAAACATCACAGTCCGCGGTACGGTGGCACAAATCCTGATTACCTACGGCGACACGGTTCAGGTCGACTACGTGGACAGTCAGAACCTGCGCTACGGCAAGGACAAGAACGGCCGGACTGTCATCAACAGGCACTACAACGCGTGGATTCAACGACTTGTGAACGACATCCACCGGAACATTATGCTCGGCGAGTAACCACTCGCGGGTGATTTCGCATCGCAGCCCGTCCGTGCACCCCACGGGCGGGCTGCTCTTTTTTGCGCGGCAAACCAATGCGTCGGCGGTTATCATGGGTGGCATGGCGAAATGGTGGGACAAAGAACTCTGGCCGTCACACCCCTCCAGCAGACCTGGTTCGTGGGCGCTTTGGCGATGCCCCAAGCGAGTGCCTCCGGCGTATTGGCAGCAACTTAGAAAACTCCGCTTGGGTTACCTCGTTGGTAACCGTTCACAGTTTTCAGGCGATCAGGGACGGAATCGGCTGTCCATTGAAGTGGGCGATGATGGCATCGCGGAGGTACTCGAACACGGATCGGCCTTGCTGGGCGCAGGTGGCGATGATCGTC
>Ga0210110_1000184_pt1 | contig 21902 bp, 21 predicted proteins | sample China_Galinas_PW_2_FD_184865 | JGI IMG/M metagenome (GOLD analysis project Ga0210110, IMG submission 184865) | Wetland microbial communities from San Francisco Bay, California, USA, that impact long-term carbon sequestration - China_Galinas_PWB_D1... | ecosystem: Environmental > Aquatic > Marine... | reverse complement strand
GGACATCGTCTGCACCATCACCGCCGAGCCGAAGGCCAAGGCGGCGAAGGACACCATCGCGCGGCTGATGCGGCGCGACCCGGGCGCGAGCAAGGCCCTGCGCCGGGCCCAGAAGCTCCGGCGTCAACGGATGGACATCTACACCCGCGGCGGTCGCGACTGGTACAACCGCGAGAAGCCAGCCAGGGTCGTGCGGGTCGAGGCGGGGGCGAGCTGGACCATGCCCTACACGCCGGACATCGCGCCAGATCTGGAATCTGTTCGGGATTGGGTGGAGTGCAAGGCTCAAGCCTGAACGTCCAATAAGCCGTATTGATGATTATGGACACCGTGAGAACCGCGCGAAACGGGGCGGCGATGCTGCTGCTGGCCGGGCTGGTGCTGACGCTGATCGGGCTCCTGGGGGTGCTGGCCGCCGGGTGCTCGGACTCGGCGGCGCCGGCAGCGGCAGACACGGCGCAGACGCATACCTACACCGTGCGTGCGCGTGTGGTGAAGCTGCCGAGCGGGCCGGTGGACGCCGGCGAGATCACGCTGCACCACGAGGAGATCCCCGACTTCGTGGGCAAGGACGGCTCGACGACGGGGATGAAGTCGATGATCATGCCGTTCCCGGCCGGGCCGGGGATCAGCTTCGATGGACTCGAGCCAAACGATGTGGTGGAGATCGATTTCGCGGTGAACTGGGAGCGCAAGCCGTACTACCAGATCACACGGATCGAGCCACTGCCGGCGGGCACGACGCTCGACCTGCACTGAACCGCGGGCGATGGACGAGGGGAATCCACCGGGGGGTTCCCCTTGTTGTGCGCGCAGAACAAACCCGGCACTCAGCACGATGCCAAGCGCCGGGTCTCGTGGGGGTCGGGAAAGTGAGCACTGCGGCTCAACGCGCCCAACCCCGTGGGCGTGGCGGGTATTCCGGTCGGACGCAAAAAGCGTGAGAATCGGCTCAGCCCCCGAGCCGCTCGATCACCTGCTGGAGGTCGGACCAGACCTTTCGGCGGTTGTCCTCGGTGTACTGGCGGAGCAGGAACGCGGGGTGGTAGGTCGGCATGACGGGGTACTCGAACCGCTCTCCGAACATGTCGGCGTCGATGCGGAGGGACGCCCAGAGCCCGCGGAGTCGCCCCATGGGGGCCGTGGTGTCGAGCAGGAGCTGGGTCGCGGGGCGCCCGAGCGTCACGATCACCTCGGGGTCGATCGCGCGGATCTGGTCCATCAGGTAGGGGGCGCAGAGGCGCGATTCCTCGACCGTCGGGGTGGCGTTGTTGGGCGGGCGCGTCTTGAGGACGTTGGTGATGTAGACGTCCTCGCGCCGCAGCCCCATCGCGAGGATCATCTTGTCGAGCAGCTGCCCGGCCCGCCCGACGAACGGACGCCCGGTCTTGTCCTCCTCGGCGCCGGGCGCTTCACCGACGAACATGAGGCGCGCGCATGGGTCGCCCTCGCCGAAAACGATCGAGTGGTGATCGGTGGGGAAGTGCTGGTGGGGAGCGTCGTGCTCGTAACGAGCGAGGATCTCGTCGAGGCGACGTTGGGCCTCGGCGCGGTCGCGCCCCGAGGCGATGTCATGCGCCAGATGCTGCGGCGGCGAGGCGGCGGGCGTCTGCGCCGCCTCCGGCTTGACCTCGATCTGACCGACCGCGCCGGTGCGGAAATCGGGCACGAAGCCGACCCCCATCAGGCGCGAGGTCTCGGCGTGCTGGCGCACGACGCGGCGCAGTCGTTGTTCGTCCATACCCCCAGCCTATCGCGCACGCAGCGACCGTCGCGACGGCTCGTGGTTTCGTGTCGGTTACGGCGCGGGCGGCGGTTCGTCCGGCTTGGGTTCGTCGGGCTTGGACTCGTCCGGCTTGGGCTCGTCCGGCGGCGGCGTCTTCTCGGCGGAGTCGTCGGGCACCGAGGGGGGCTCCTCGGTCGTATCCGCGGGCTCGTCTGTCTTCTGCGCGGCCTCTTCGAGGGCCTTGTCGCCCTCGGCCTGCATCCGCTCGAGCTCCTCGGGCGTCGGCTCGCGGTTGCCGCGCAGGGCGGCCTCTTCCTCGGGCGTCAGGGGCGTTCTGTTCACGTTGCGAACCGGGCCCGGCGCGGTCTGGAGGAAGGGCGGGACGACGGCGCCGAGGACGGCCCCGATCACGAGCCCCAGCACCAGCCCCGGGATGAACGCCTTGGCGAAACTGTCCTGTCCCTGCTCGGGCATGGGCGTCTCCTTTGCGCTGACCCGCGAGTCTAGGGCGCCCGAGGGCGTTCTGCGCTAGCGCAGAGCCCGCATCCGCCCGATCCAGCGTGCGAGTTCAAGTCCCGTACGGGCGGTCTCGCGCCGGGTCGGAGCCTGTTCGCCGAATGCCGTGTGCCGCCGCCACGCCCAGTACGGACCGCTCCACCCCGACCGCGCAACCCAGACGGCGAGCTGGATCAGCCCGATCAGCGTTTCGAAGGCGGCCCGCACGGCGGGAGGATAGCGGCTCACCCGGGGGCATTGGCCCGCGTCCGGCGCCACGCCAGCGTCTGCTCAAGCCCGTCCTCGAGCGTGGCGATCGGCCGGTAGCCGAGCAGCTCGCGGGCGCGGGCGATGTCGGCCAGGGAGTGACGGGCGTCGCCGGGGCGGGCGGGCTCGTGGGTCGGTTCGACGTCGGCGTCCATCAGGCGGATGAGCGCGCGAGCGAGGTCGTTGACGCTGACGCGCCGCCCGATGCCGATGTTGCACACCTCGCCGGCGAGCGGGCGGTCGGTGGTGGCGGCAAGGAGGGTGGCGAGGACGGCGTTGGAGACGAAGGTGAAGTCGCGGGTCTGCGAGCCGTCGCCGTAGATCACCGGCGCCTTCCCCTGCTCGATGTTGCGGATGAAGGCGGCGACGACGGCGGCGTAGGCGGAGTCGTCGGCCTGGCGCGGCCCGAAGACGTTGAAGTAGCGCAGCGAAACCGTGGACAGCCCGAACGAGCGCGCCCACACCGTCATGAGCTGCTCGGCGGCGACCTTGCTGGCCGCGTAGGGCGAGAGCGGGTTCGGGGCGGCGTTCTCGCGCGCGGGCAGGGCGGCGCCGTCGCCGTACGCCGAGCTCGACGCCGCGAGCACGACGCGTCGAGCGCGGGCGCGCCGGGCGGCTTCGAGCACGCGGAGCGTGCCCGTCGCGTTGACGCGGAAGGTGCGCTCCGGCTCGGCGATCGAGCGCTGCACGCTGCCGACCGCGGCGAGGTGCAGGACGAACTCCGCGTCTTCCATCGCGTCGCTCAGCGCCCCATCATCGAGGATCGAGCCGTGCACGAAACGCACGCGGTCGGGCTCGAGGTCGATCAGCTCGGCGATGTGGCGCGTCTCGGCGTTGGAGAGGTCGTCGATGACGCTCACGCGGGCGCCGAGCGAGCACAGCGCGTCGCAGAGGTGCCCGCCGTGAAGCTCCCGGCCGACGCCGTCGCAGACACAGCGCCCGTCGAGGCGGGTGCGCAGCGTGGCGACGGCGTCGGCCGGGAGCTTCACGGGCCCAGTGTAGACGATGCCGGATTCCGGGCGGGTTCTCAGTCGAGCAGACCCTTGAGCCCTTCGAGCAGACCCTGGAACCGCTCGGGGCTCTTGTCGGCCCAGACCGAGCAACGCACCTCGCGGATGATCCGCTCGGTGGTACGTCCGAGAAGCATCTGTGCCATCGGCGTGCGCCAGTGCGTCCCGATCACCAGCAGGTCGATGCCCGAGGCGCCGACCATCTCGGCGAGCTGCGGGGCGGGCTCGCCCTCGGCGAGGTTGAGCTCGACGCGGGGCTTGTCGCCGAAGTGCTCTTTGGCGTGGGCGAGCAGGGCGTCGGCGCGTTCGCGGGCCGCCTTCTCGATGCGCGAGCGGCACTCCTCGAGCGTCGCCACCATGTGGTACCCCGTCGGGATGCGGTAGACGTCGAGCATGTCGATGGTCTCGAGCCCGTAGGCGTCGCCGAGCTGCATCGCCCGCTCGAGCTCGATGTGCTCGTCCTGGAAGAGGTCGCAGGCGACGCCGATGTGCTTCGGCTTCTCACGCGACTCGGGCTGCACGATGAGCGTGCTGACGGGGCACTTGCGGACGATGCTCTCGGCGATCGAGCCGAGACGCCCGCGCTTGAGTCCGCCCCTGCCGTAGCGTCCGACGACGAGCAGGTCGGCCTTGAGCTCGGCGCGCTTGCGGAGGATCTCGCTCTCGGCGTCGCCGCGGAGGACGTGAAGGGTGGACGAGTCGATCCCGTTGTCGTGGACGAACTCGCCGAGCAGCTCGTTCCCCTGCTCGACGTGCTTCTCGGCCAGCCCGGGGATGGCGGCCTCTTCGGTCGCCGACATCGGCTCGACCACGTGCGCCACGTGCAGCTCGGCGTCGAGCAGCCCGGCCAGTTGCCCGGCGGCTTGCGCCGCGCCGATCGCCTCGCTCGTCAGCCCCGTCGCCAGCAGGATCTTCCGGATCGGTCGAAGCTCGTCGCTCATCGCATCGTCCTTTCGTCGCCGGGGCCCTCTCTCGGGCGGGCGGGCCCGGTGCCCGAAGCGTAACCCCTTCGGGGGCGCGACGGGCCCGCGCGTATCATCCCCGCGACCCCGTACCGACCGCAACCCCCATGCTCGACCACATCCGTAACTTCTCGATCATCGCCCACATCGACCACGGGAAGAGCACCCTGGCCGACCGGCTGCTGCAGGCGACGCGGGCGGTCTCGGACCGCGAGGCGCGGGAGCAGCTGCTCGACTCGATGGACCTGGAGCGCGAGCGTGGGATCACGATCAAGGCGTCGGCGGTGACGGTGTTCCACTCGCCGGAGTTCGGGGACGAGGACGGCGGGGCCGAGGACCGCCCCGACGCCTACATGCTCAACTTCATCGACACGCCGGGGCACGTGGACTTCAGCTACGAGGTGAGCCGGGCGCTGAAGGCGTGCGAGGGGGCGCTGCTGGTGGTGGACGCCTCGCAGGGGGTCGAGGCCCAGACGGTGGTCAACGCCTACCTCGCGGTCGAGCAGGACCTCGAGATCATCCCCGTGCTCAACAAGATCGACCTGCCGGGAGCCCGCCCCGACGAGATCGCGATGGAGATCGAGCAGGTGCTGGGGCTGCCGGCCGAGGAGTGCATCTCGGTCTCGGCCAAGACCGGCGAGGGGATCGACGAGTTGCTGGTGGCGATCTGCACGCGCCTGCCCGCCCCGCGCGAGCCGGTGACCGAGAAGACCCGGGCCCTGATCTTCGACGCGGTGTACGACGACTACCGCGGCGTGATCGTCTACTGCCGCCTGTTCGACGGGCGGCTCCGCGTCGGCGACAAGATCCGGATGCTGGGGCTCGGGCGCACGTTCCAGATCACCGAGATCGGCAAGTACCGCCCCAAGGCGGAGAAGGTCAACGAGGTTGGGCCGGGCGAGACGTGCTACCTCGTTGCGGCGATCAGGACGCTGAGCGACGTGCGCGTCGGCGACACGATCACGCTCGACATCGACCCGGCCGACGAGCCGCTGTCCGGCTACGAGCCGCCGAAGCAGATGGTGTTCTGCGACTTCTATCCGGCGACGAGCGAGAAGAAGGGCAACGACATCGAGGAGCTGCGCGACGCGATCGACAAGCTCGCGCTGAACGACTCGAGCTTCACGTACCAGGCGGTGCACTCCGAGGCGCTCGGGTTCGGGTTCCGCTGCGGGTTCCTCGGGCTGTTGCACATGGACATCGTGCAGGAGCGGCTCGAGCGCGAGCACGACCTCGAGATCGTGCAGACGGCCCCCACCGTCTCGTACGAGGTGACGGTCAAGGGCAAGGGCGGCGAGCTGAAGGACATCGAGATCCACAACCCGGCCGACCTGCCCGACGCCGGCGTGATCGAGGACTTCCGCGAGCCGATCTGCCGGGTCGAGATCATGACGCCGAAGCAGTACATCGGCGACCTGATGAAGCTGTGCCTCGACCGGCGCGGGGTGTACAAGAGCCAGCTGTTCGTGAGCGACACGCGCGAGATGCTGACGTTCGAGGTGCCGCTGGCCGAGCTGATCTACGACTTCTACGACAAGCTCAAGGGGATGACGGCCGGGTACGGGACGATGGACTACGAGGTGACCGAGTACCGCTCGGACACGCTGGTGAAGGTGGACATCCTGATCAACGGCGAGCCGGTGCAGGCGCTGAGCCTGATCTGCCACAAGGAGCGGGCCGAGCAGCGCGGGCGGCAGCTCTTGATGAAGCTGCGCAAGCAGATCGATCGGCACAACTTCGAGATCCCGCTGCAGGCCGCGATCGGCGGGAAGATCGTCGCGCGCGAGACCATCAAGGCGTTCCGCAAGGACGTGACGGCCAAGTGCTACGGCGGCGACGTGACGCGGAAACGCAAGCTGCTGGAGAAGCAGAAGAAGGGCAAGGCGCGGATGAAGAGCGTGGGCAGCGTCAACATCCCGCAGGAGGCGTTTATGGCGGTGCTGGATACGGGGGAATGACCAAGAGGACCATTCGCGATCCAACGAGCGAGAATGAGATTGCATGGGTGATCTCGAATCGCAACCGAGATCGCCACTGCGAGGCCGCCGCTGCAAGGCTTGAACGCCTCTTGACCATCGCACCGAACGAACTGCTTGCCCATTTGCAGGGCGATCTTGATTCCCTAGACGACCGGCGCTGCGAGGGGGCGTTGTTTGAACTATACCTGTGGTGGGTGTTCTCTTCGCTCAAGCCCGAACCTCGCATTGTCATCCAACCCAACTTGCCCTCTGGGTCTTCTCCCGATTTTGAGTTGAGTTGGGCCAATGGTGACTCTGTGTTCATCGAGGCAACTACGTATGACATCGACGCGGATGCAAAGGACGCGTCCTATCGCGTGAACCTGTTCTTCCGTAAGGTGGCTCCATTCATCAAGGTCCCCGGGTTTGTTCTTCATCTCAGCTCCTTCAAGCCTGGACACCAGAGCCCTTCTCCGAAGCGCGTCGCAGGGTTACTCAACGAGTGGCTCGCTACTCTTTCTCATGCAGATGTTGTCAGCCGATTCAAGGAGCCACCGGGTGATTGCAGTCCGTTGGCAAAAACAACCAGGATCCTTGATGAGCGTTCAGGATGGTCTTTCGCGCTCTCACCGTTTCCACTGTCGGATCCCAATCAGCTGCCCGAGCGCATACTTGGCGCGGATGGTTCGCGAGATCTCTGGACGAGGTACTCCGGAGTCGAGTTGCGCGAGGTAGTCCAGCGGAAAAGGCGTCAGCACAAGGGGTGCGATCGTCTCGTCGTCGCAGCATGTTGCAAGGACTGGCCAGGAGATCCACACGCCAACGAAGTCGCGGACGCCCTCTATGGAACGCGCAAGGGCGTTTTAGACGAGCGCGGTGAGATTCAATTGAACCGATCGGCTGATGGAGTGTGGAGTCGCGGCGAAGGCGCGGGCGCCGGACTGCTTGGTGTGATTTCGACTTCGTTTTGTCGCGCATGGACCTTCCCGCACGATCATCTATCACTCTGGATGCAGCCCGGCATCGGAGGCGAATCGCTCTCGCAACACTGGCCGTTCCATCGCGTTACGCTTCCATCACGACTTGGCCGCAACAACGAGCTCATCGAGTCCCGTGGTGTGCCGCCAACGCGATGGCTGGGAGACGTGGGCTCGCACGAGCCGGGAAGCCAGTTTCGTTTCCTTGACGGGCAGACCCGCGCGGTGGATCAGTAACCACGAGACACGCGAATGGACGGTCGAGCCCGCCCTTGACAGCCGGCGGTGCTCGACATGGGGGATCGGATATGCGAATCTGGCCGCGCGTCGCTTTGGCATTGCTTGCTCTCGTGCTCGGCGGTACGTCATTCCTTCGAGGCGTCTCGATGGCACTCAGCGTGGGCGCGTCGTACGGGCACGTGCTCGAGGTTTCCAATCCACTCGAGGAGAGCGGAGCCCTCGTCGTGGATGATGAAGCGCTCGCACAAGCGCTGGTCCGCGAGGGCTTCCTTCGCGCGGATGTTGAGCGTGCCGGGTTCGATCGGTTCGTCTCGTACGCCGTTGATCAGGGGATCAAGGGAGCGGCGCGGGCACACAACCCGCTGCCACACCTCATCGTTGCCCTCTGCCTCGTGTTGCTCGCAATAACCCCGTCGGGGCTGCTCTGCGTCAGAAGACACGAGAACACGTGATCGTTGAACGCTCCGCCCCGCACTCCGGGAGGGGGTGCGGGGGGGGAACCTCCCCCGCTTCGGAGCATCCAATTCCACCGAATGGTCGACGCGGCGATAAGAGCCGCTGAGGTGCCCGACAATTGGTAGAGCAACAAACGGGTTGCTACTTAGATCTGGATACTAAGGTGGAGGGCGGAAGTTCATAGACAACCGTCACCCTGAGTGCACTTGTTGAGCTTGGCTGACTTCGCACTTGAAGGCTCGAAGAGAATGGAATGTCCAGATCAAACACAACGGTTTCGTCATCTGAAGTGCCGTTGCGCACAAGATTGACGATTGGGTTGGAGTTCGGAGAACCATCGCCGAACTGAAGCCAGAACGTAGTGACACCGGGATCGGGGGTCACGATCACCTTTCGGAGAATGCCAGTACCGGTATGTATGGTTGTTCCGTTGAGGTTTGATGGGATGGTGCCCTCCTCATACCAATACATCAGATTGGGAAAGCTAGAAGCGAGCAGGTTCTCGATACCGTTGATGTCTTGTCCCACCAGAGCAACTGCGTCACTGACGTCCGCGAGAGTCGGTCCCGAAGGAGCAACTGGACCAGCCGGTGGGTCGATTGGACCGGCCATGACGAAGACAGCCGCCAATCCCAGTGCCAGAACGCTTCCGCCAATCATCTTCGACTTTCCACTGATCATTCTCGTCCTCCCTATACGTTGGGCAGCGAAAACAGACGCCGGATAGGTAGTATGCCGAAGAGTGATCGCTCGGTCAATGGAGATTTGCCGGGTGCCATGCGCCACGCGCTTCGCGTGAAGCATGAGTGCCTGTCGTGGTTCAGCCTCCGGCTGTACCGCGGCACCCGATCGTGGGATGTCGTCCTCGGGGCTCGCTCTCCGCACTCCGGGAGGGGGGGCGGGGGAGACCTCCCCCGCATCGGCGCATCGTGGGGCGTCACCGCGGCGCGGGCATCAAGTGACAATGTCGGCAGGAAGCCCAGGGATTGAGATCCGTGGGCTTTGGGATCATTGGAGGTGCGGGGTGAGGGTCCCGGCGCGGGTTGCGGCGCCGTCGCGTGCGTGGCGCAGGATGTAGGCGCGAGTGTTGGACCAGTGGTCCGCGTCGCTGATGGGGAGCGAGCGCGAGCGCACCGCCCAGACTCCCCCGCGGGGGACGAGCCCCGCGTCGGAGAGCGCCCGGGCGGACCGCTTCTTCGCGATCCCGACGAGTGAGCGGGGATCGCCCGCCTGCAGCAGGATGTGGTAGTGCCGGGCGCCGATCGCGATCGCGCCGAAGGACGCACTCTTGAATGTGAACGCCTCCGCAAACGTCGTGCACGCGAGGTCCCGCGCTTCGGGCGTGAGGATGACCGGGTCGCGCGTCATGAGCTGCTTCGCGTGCTCGTGACGTTTGTCGTAGAGCCCCTCCGGGGGCGGGGCGCGGTAGTCGCCCTCGACGTGCTCGCGGTGGTGGCGCGTGCGGAACCCGCGCGGGTCGCCCGGGAGCCAGGTCCCGTAGGTCGAACCGGTAACGTGGAACCAGTCGTTCCAGGCGGGCACGGGGTGAGTTGAACGGATCGCGGTTGAATGTGCAACGGAAGAAGCCCAGGGATTCAAATCCCTGGGCTTCAGGGTGAGCAACGAACCACCAAAGCACTACCATTGGGGCGATCTTGTGAGAAACCACCCATGACACGTCTCATTGCTCTCGTGCTCTGCCTGTTCGTGACGCTTGCTGCGCGGGGGGAGGCGCGCGAATCGCACCGCGTCGTCACGTTCAACATCCGCCTGGGCTCTGCGGACGACGGGCCCGATCGCTGGGAGGTGCGGAAAGAGAGGGTGGTCGAGACGATCCGCGATCTCGACGCGGATGTGATCGGGCTGCAGGAGGTCGAGCCGGCGCAGGTGCGCGACCTGCTGGCGGCGCTGCCGCGGTACGCGGCCGCGGGTGCGCACCGCGACGACGGGCTTCTGGCGGGCGAAGCGTCGACCATCCTCTACGACCGCGGTCGGTACACGCTGCTGGGGAGCGGGACGTTCTGGCTGAGCGACACGCCCGAAATCGCCGGGTCGAACACGTGGGGGGCGGCGTGCAACCGGGTGTGCACGTGGGTCCGCCTGCTCGACAACGGATCGGGCGAGGCGTTCTGGGTGTTCAACACCCACTTCGACCACCAGAGTGAGCCCGCGCGCGAGAAGAGCGCCGCGTTGATCGTCGAACGGATCGGGCAGCGCGGCAACGACGACCCGGTCGTCGTCACCGGCGATCTGAACTCGGACGAGGTGTCCGAGCCCGTTCACACACTGCTCGACGGACAGGGCGGGTGGCGGCTGACGGACACGTACCGCGTGCTCCACCCCAACGAACGCGCCGGCACGTACACGCGCTTCGATCCAGCCAGCGACGGCGGCGATCGCAAGATCGACTACGTGCTCGTCGGGGCGGGGTGGGAGATCGTGGACGCCGACATCGATCGGCGGACGATCGACGGGCGGTACCCGTCGGACCACTTCCCGGTGTGGGCGGAGCTGATGATCGAGCGGTGACGCAGTACGCTGCGGTCATGCGGGTGCGGGGTGTGCTGGAGACGGTGCTGTACGCCGGGGACGTGCCGGCGGCGGCGGCGTTCTACCGCGAGGTGTTCGGCTTCACGGCGGCGAACGAGGTCGACGAGGAGTCGGCGGCGCTGCGGGTGAGCACGTCGCAGGTACTGCTGATCTTCAACCCGGATCACAGCGAGCGGGCTGGGCGGATCGTGCCGTCGCACGGGGCGCGCGGGGCGGGGCACGTCGCGTTCACGATCAATCCGGGCGACTTCGATGGGTGGCTCGGGCGGCTGAGCGAGGTCGGCGTCGAGGTCGAGCACGAGCACACGTGGGCGAACGGCGAGCGGTCGATCTATGTGCGCGACCCGGCTGGCAACTCGGTCGAGCTGATGACCGGCGACATCTGGGGCGGCTCGGAACCGCTCTGACGCGGTCCCCAAGAAACCTGGAACGGGTGTAACGCCGGGCGCTCCCGGGCGAACTACCGGGTGTGGGCCCGGTGTGGGCCCGGGAGGACCAACGATGCGGACGACATTCGGGATTGCGGCGGTGTGCGTGCTGACGGGGAGCGTGGCGGCGGGGCCGATGGAGCCGGCGCACGTGCCCCGTGACGCGGTGTGGGTCGTGCACGTCGATCTGGACGCCCTGCGGGCGTCACCGTTCTTGAGCGAGGTGGCGGACCTCGAGGACGTGTTCGCGGACATCGACGAGGACGCGGTGCAGGAGCTCGGCAGCGAGGTGAGCGACGACTTCGCGGGCGTGACGGCGTTCGGGTACGGCGGCGAGGATGAGGACTTCGGTGGGGCGATCCTGTACGGCGCAGCCGATCTGGACACGATCCTCAAGGTCGTGCGCGAGCGCTTCCCGGAGCACAGCCGGCGGACGGTTGCGGACGGGTCGATCGTGTACACGTGGTCGATCGACGAGGTCGGGGTCGTCGCGTCGCTGCGGGTGAACGTGGCGGAGGCGAGGAGCGGGGTGGACGGTCCGATCTCGCCGTGGCTCCTGCTGGTCGCGCCGAACAGCACGGCGCTGACGGAGCTGGAGGACGTTGTGGTCGAGCGGCGCGGCAACGTGGAGCGGGCGGCGCCGCCCGGCTCGGTTATTTACTTCAGCGCAACGGACATCGGGCGGGTGCTCGACGAGCACGGTTCGGGGGACGCGTCGCACATCTTCGCCTCGGCCGAGTCAATGACACTGGCCATCGGGGAGCGCGACGAGCAGTTGGTGATCGACGCGGAGGTCGCGGCGGTTGACGAGCAGACCGCGGACGACATGCGCACCATGATCGAGGGTCTGCTCGCGATGGCACGGATCGCCGCGGCAAGCGAACCGGAGACCCGGGATGCGCTCGAACTCGCGCAGGGGCTCACCATCACGACCGAGGGCACGCGCGTGCACCTCATGCTCGAGGCGCCGACGGCGAAAGTCCTCGAGCTGATCGACGAGCAGGACGAGGATGGCCCACACGGCTCCGTGAACATCGGCGTGAACGGCGACGAGGTCCGGGCGGAGGTGCGCGTCGAGAGGACCGACGGTGACCGCAGCGGCGATGACGATCACTGAACTCCGCGACATCGGCGCTCCGCGACGCGCCGATACCGGCGACGCCCCGACAGGGGCGTTCGCCGCGCGCAGCGACGCCGACCTTGCCTCGGCGTCGGCGCGCGGGGCGCACGGGGCGTTCGATGAGCTGGTGCGCCGGTACGAGCGTCGGGTGCACGCGCTTCTGCGTCAGCGCTGCCCGACGCCGGAGGACGCCGAGGACGCCACGCAGGAGACGTTCCTGAGCGCGTGGCGGTCGGTGAGCCGGTACGACCCGAGGCGTCCGTTCGCAAGCTGGCTGTTCGCGATTGCGGTGCGTCGGGCGGCTTCGTGCGAGCGTCGGCGGAGGCGGCGGATAGCCCGGGCGCCGGGGGGCGAGACAGTCGAGCGCGCGGCGCCGGCGCTGGAGGGAGAGCCGGACGGGTCGGTGTGGCGCGTGGCGCGGGCGTGCCTGGGATCGCGGGCGAACACGCTGCTGTGGCTGGTGTACGCCGAGGGGCTGACGGCGGCGGCGGCGGCGGAAGTGGTCGGTTCGTCGCCGGTGCTGGTACGGGTGACGCTGCACCGGGCGAGGAAGCGACTGGAGCGTGAGTTGAACGGAGCCGAGTCATGACGGGCGGATTGGACGAAAGGCTGCGGGACCCGGGCGAGCGTGCGGGCAAGCCCCCGTCGCTCCAGGCGCGGATCGCGGCGCGGGTGCGCGAAGAGCCGCAGTCGCCGGACAGCGAGGGGTTCGAGCTGCGGCGCATCGGCCCGGTGGTGGCGCTGGTGCTGGTGCTCGCGGCGGTGGCGCCGCTGCTGTCGCCGCGTCGGCCGGCGGTCAAGCCCGACGCGTCCGGCGATCGGCTGTCGGTGCTGCTGGGCGAGGAGCTCGAACAGTGCGCGTCGCGCGCCGAGGAGCCGTACCGGTCCGAGCTGGCGGGTATTCGCGCCGACGCGTCGCGTCTGTTCGACGTTGCGGCGTCGGGGCTGCGTCGCGCCGGCGGGCTGGAGTAGAGCCCGGGCCCGCGGCGCAGATCGCGTTCACCGTGAGCGCGACCCGGCGGGCAACTCGGTCGAACCAATGACCGGCGACACCTGGGGTGGGTAGAGACGGGCGGGACGCCCGTCCCACCGAAAAGAAGCAGCGGGGCGGCTTACGGCGGGTCTTTCTTCTTGTCGTCCTTCTTGTCGTCGTCGCCGCCACCGAGCAGCCCGCCGATGCCTTTGGCCGCATCGTCGAGCGCGCCGCCGACCTGGTCGGCGGCGTCTTCGAGCGCTTCACCGGCGGCGTCGGCTGCTTCACCGGCCGCCTCGGCGGCCTGCCCGGCGACGGCGCCGATCTGCTCGACGCCCTCGGTCGCGACGCCGATACCCATCTCGCCGAGGTCGGTGAGCCCCTCGAGCCCGGCGTTGAGGTCACCGAGCATATCGGCGGGGATGAGGTCGCCGCCGGAGGCAAGGATCGCCTGCATGATGATGCCGATGAGCTCGCTGGTCTTGACGCCGCCGTCCTTTCCGACATCGGTCAGCTCGATGTGGTCGATGCGGATGTCGCGTTCGGTGAGCATCCCGCCGATGGGGAGGAACTCAACGTGGACCTCAATGTCGTTGATGTTGATCTTCTTGATGACGAGCTTCTTCTCGCTCTTGGGCGCGTTCTCCTTGGGTTTCTCGCCGGAATCGAACTTCTTGAGGTTGTCGAGGATGATGCCGTAGTTGGAGCCCTTGGACGACTTCTCGAGGTTGAGGCTGACGTCGTCGAGCTGGAAGAGTGGGAGCTCGATGGTGGGCTTGCGGAGGGTGGCGTAGGACACATCGACCTTGCCGTTGCCGAGTGCGAGGAAGTGATCCTTGTCGAATCCCTCGGGGTTGGCGACGTCGAGCCCGTTCAGCGCGAACTTACCGCTGAAGACGCGGATGTCGGCGGACTTGAGTGTGGTCGGCACGCCGAGCGCGTAGGTGGCACCCTTCTCGATGCCTGTCTTGGCGACGGCGTCGATGGAGACGAGGAGGATGACCACCCCGACGATGAGCAGGACGACGATCACGCCGAGGACGATGCCGAGTCGTTTGACGAGTTTCATAATCCCTCCTGGACGGTCCCATCATACGTCCGGGCGTCACAGACGGACCGGTTGCACCCGATAACGTGTCGGAGAAGCACCGAAGGGCATTGGCGCATGTCCTTGATTCCACTAGGCTTGCGCCACACCGCGAGAAGCGGTGACACAACCTTAGACCGGGAGGGAATGGTATGAAGAGAATTGGGATGATCGCCGGAGGTGCGCTGGTCGTGCTCGCCGGCACGGCGAACGCGGACAGCGTGAGCCTGTCGTTCTACAACATCACCAACAACGGGAACTCGGATCTATCGGGTCAGCTCGAGGTGATCGTGTCGGACGTGGCGAGCGAGCCGGAGCTGGTCGACTTCACCTTCAAGAACCACGTCGGGATCTACTCATCGATCAGCGAGGTGTACTTCGACGACGGGAACCCGGCCGGGTCGCTGTTCGACGCGTGGTTGTTCTCGCAGACGGGCGCGAGCTTCGTGTACGGCTCGGCCAGCCCCGGCGACCTGCCGGGCGGCAACACGCTGAGCGACCCGTTCGAGGTTTCGGCCGGCTTCCTCGCCGACGCGCAGGGCAACCCGGTCAACGGGATCGACGCGGAGTCCGACGAGCTGGTGATCCGCGGCGAGCTGATCAACGGGATGAACTTCGGGGACGTCATGGAGCGCCTCGAGAACGGTCTGCTGCGGATCGGCATGCACATCCGCTCGATCGACCCGCAGGGCGGGAGCGACGCCTACGTCAACGGCGACCGTCCGCCGCCGCCCATGGTCCCGCTGCCGGGCACGGCCGCGATGGGCGCAGTCGGGCTCGGCGTGGTGGCGTCTCGCCGGCGCCGCTGATTCGATCGGGATCGAACCTCTTCCACGGCCCCGCGATGTTGCGGGGCCTTTTTCGTGCGCACGGAAACGGGCCCCGGAGGGCCCGCGACCGTGTCTGTCCCGCAGGAGGAGGTGCGGGCTACGAGATGGCGATCCGTTTGGGGGTCTCCTTCTGGGTCTTGGGCAGGCGGAGGGTGAGCACGCCGTCGGCGAGTTCTGCCCGCGCCTCGTCCTCGACGACGGGGCTTGGCAGTGCGATGCGCCGGGAGACGGAGCCCTCGCGGCGCTCCTTGCGGTAGAAGCGTTCGCCGGTGTCCTCGGACTCCTCGGTGCGGCCGGCGTTGATGGTGAGCACGCCGTCGTGGACCTCGACCTGGACATCCTCCTTGCGGAAGCCGGGGAGCGATGCGCGGACGAGAACGTTGTGCTCGTCCTCGGAGACGTCAAGGGCGAGGGTTCCCTCCTCGAAAGTGGCGAGGTTGGTGATCAACGGCTCGCGCTCGAAAAGGCCGCGGAACAGGCGGTCGATCGGCGCGAACGATTCGAACGGATCGCGTCGGACGATGTGGTTCGGCATGGTGCGCCTCCTTTCGTGGCAGTGATGTCCGGAACCGGCGTGAGCGTGGCAAGCGGCGTGCCGGTCTGGGCGCGGGCGGCGAGCGGGCCCGCATGGGCATCGCCGGGCGGTCCGATTGCCCGATCGGCGCCCGGGCACGCCGGCGGGTGCCAAGCTGGCAGGTGACAACCGAGCGGGCTCGTGGCACACTGCGCGGATGGATATCACCAGAAGGACGTTCCTGGCGGCGGGGGTCGCGGCGACGGCGGCGGGGCGCGTGCGCGCAGCACAACCCGACGCGGACCCGAAGATCCGCGCCATCGCCTCGGCGAACGGTCTCCGGACGGTCGAGCTTGCCGTCCGCCGTATCGGCGAGGGCGCCGATCCGGTGGACGCGATCGTCGAGGGCGTCGGCATCGTCGAGGCGGACCCCGACGACATGTCGGTCGGGCTCGGCGGGCTGCCCAACGAGGACGGGGTGGTGCAACTCGACTCGTCGGTGATGCACGGTCCGACGCACAAGGCCGGGGCGGTGGGCGCGCTCGAGAACATCGTGCACCCGGCCCAAGTGGCGCTGAAGGTGCTGCGTCGAACCGACCACGTGCTGCTGGTGGGCGAGGGGGCGCTGCGGTTCGCGCGGGCGCACGGGTTCGAGGAGGCCAATCTGCTGACCGACAAGGCGCGCGAGGCGTGGCTGAAATGGCGCGAGAACCGCGACGCCAACGACGACTGGCTCGACGCCGACCAGCGCGACTGGAACGAGGAGCATGCGAACGCCGATGAAATCCCGTTCACGTACGGGACGATCCACTGCTCGGCGGTGGACGCGAGCGGTGATCTGGCGGGGTGCACGACGACGAGCGGTCTGAGCTACAAGATCTCCGGGCGGGTGGGTGATTCGCCGATCGTCGGCGCTGGGATGTACACGGACAACGCGGTGGGGTCGGGCGGGGCGACCGGGCGGGGCGAAGCGGTGATCCAGAACTGCGGGGCTTACGCGACGGTCGAGGCGATGCGAGCGGGGCGCGGGCCGACCGACGCGTGCCTCGACGTGCTGAAGCGCATCGCGCAGAATACGAAGCAGAAGCGTCTGCTCGACGGGCGCGGGCGCCCGAACTTCAACGTGACCATGTACGCGCTGCGCAAGGACGGTGCGTACGGCGCGGCGTCGATGTGGAGCGGGGCGCGGTTCGCGGTCGGCGACGTAAGTGGCCCGCGTCTTGAGGATTGCGCATACCTGTTCGAACGCGCTTGACGTGGGATGGTCGTTCGATATGCTGCGGGAGCATTCGGTTCCCCGTTTGTTTGAAGGGGTGAAAAGGGAAGTGTGGTGCAAGACCACCGCGGACGCGCCGCCGTAACGGGCAAAACCGCGGGTCCCCGGGGCTGACCCCGGGCACGGGCCACTGTCGGCGTTCTACACGTGCCGACGGGAAGGCCGACCCAAGGGCCCGAAGCCGGAAGACCTGCCGGATGCGAGAGTCGTGGCCGCCCTCGCGAGACGGGCGCCGGCGATGTGGGTCGGTCCCCCGCGACCCACCACCCGGCACAACCCGGCGAGAACGGCGCTGAAGGAGCGAGACTCGGGGGCGTCCCGCGCGGTACCGGGGCGAGCCAATCCGTGGGAAACCGCGGAGGAGAGAGAGATCGACATGACGGCACGCGCACTGGTGTGCGTGGGCGTGTTTGGTGCGCTCGGGTCGCCGGCGGTCGGCGATACCGGTGCACCCTCGCCTTGGGCGACGGAGGTGGTCTCGTACATGCAGGGAAGCGGCGCAACCCCGGGGTACCTTGACGCGACGACCGCGCTCGGGCCGCCCGAGCGGTTCACCGGCGAGGGCGCCTACCCCAGCGTGGTCAGCCCGTTCAGCCCCCCGTTCGGGGGTGACGAGATCGTCTCGATCGGCGAGGGCGGGCGGCTGACCGTCCGCTTCGCGACACCGATCACCGATGATCCGGCCAACCCGTTCGGAGTGGACCTGATCGTCTTCGGCAACAACGGGTTCATCGACGCGGCGTACCCGAGCGGCATCGCCGGGCCCGGCGGGCAGACCCTCGACGACGACACGATGCGGGTCGAGGTGAGCGCCGATGGGTCGGCGTGGGTGACGCTGGGGGACTTCGAGGAGGGGTTCTTCCCGACGGTGGGGTACGGCGACGCGGGCCCGTACGACGGCACGCCCGGCTCGCTGCCGACTGATTTCCGCACGCCGGTCGATCCGTCGTTGACACGAGCGGACTTCGCCTCGCTGGACACGTCCCAGATCGCGGCGTTGTACGGCGGCTCGGGGGGTGGCACGCCGATCGACATCGGCGGGAGCGGGCTCGGCTCGGTGTCGTACGTGCGGATCAGCAACCTGCTGTCGGGGCAGACACTGGAGATCGATGCGTTCGCGCGGGTCCCGGCGCCTTCAACGGCGTGGGTGCTCGCTTCACTGGGTCTGGCGGCGCCGAGGAGACGCCGCTGACGCCGCCCCGAGGGAGCGGGGAGGGAGGACCCGGCCGGCCGAAAGGCTCGTCGGGTCTTTGATGAGAGCGGGATTGATCATCGCCGGGGGGGTGATGGCGACGGGTGCGTACGCCGGGCAGTGGACGCAGTTCGCCGGCGGCGCCGACCGCGTCGCTGTGGTGACCGAGTCGCCCGGCCCGATCACGACGCCGGCCTGGGTCCTCTACCAGACCGATACCGGTGAGCCGGTCACGTTCGAGCTGCCCACCGGGGTGGCGGTGGACAGCTCGCGCGTGTACGCGGTCGGGGTGGTGGACGACGACGACGCGTTGATCGCGGGCGATCGCGCCGACGGCTCGGTCGAGTGGACGGCGCCGCTGGCGTTCCCGCCGGCGAACGACTCGTGGTCAGCACCCGCGGTGGACGGGGCGAACGGCGCCGTCCTGCTCGGCGTCGATTTCGACCTGATCGCGTTTGACGCGGCGACGGGCGCCGAGCGGTGGGACTGCCCGCTGTACAACGAGGTGGTGAACGCCTCGCCGGCGATCACCGGTGACCTCGGGCCCGCCGACCGCGCGTTCATCGTGGACTACGACCCGAACCTGCTGTTCGGCGGCGGGTGGCTGTACTGCGTCAACATCGATCCGTACGACGCGGCGCTGAACCCGTACCTGCCGGGCGACCTAGTCTGGAGCGTGCAGCTCGGTGGGACGAGCGGGAACACACCGGCGTACCGCGACGGCGTGGTGTACGTCGCCGACGCCGGCACGGGGTGGGGCACGGCCGGACACGTGTACGCCTTCGACGCCACCGCGACGTCGCCGCCAACCCCGCTGTGGACGTTCACGAACACCAAGAGCGTCGGGTTCTACGGCGGTGTGGCGGTGCACGAGCAGGGCGGGCAGTCGTGCGTGTACGCGGCGTCGTACGCGTTCGCGGGCGCGCAGGACTCGGCCAACCTCGTGCGGATCGACGCGGCGAGCGGGCAGCTCGCGTGGTCGGCCGACTCGAACCGAACCGACGCGATCCCGATCCCGATGAGCGGCGGGCGCGTGGTGCTCTCGACGGGGCTGATCTCGCCGCCGGGGTTCCCCGACTACGGGTCGCGTCCGGCGGTGCAGGTGTTCCGCGACCACGGCTCGTGGGGCGAGCTCGAGTGGGACTCGACGATCGAGACCTGGATGGACGCGGACAACGACGGGGAGATCGACGCGGGCGAGTTCGAGTCGCTCGGGGGATGGACACACCAGCCGGTGCTGATCGACGAACCGGGGTGCGCGCGATTGATCGTCGGGACGATGCCGGACGAGGGTCCGCTGTTCGCGCCGTACGCGCAGCTCTCGGTGGTCGACCTGGACCTCGGGCCGAGCGATCCGAACTTCGTCGCCGAGCGGTTCCTGGGCGCGGGCTCGTCGCCGGCGGTGGCGGGCGACGCGGTGTACACGATCGGGCCGGCGGGGCTGTTCGCGTTCGACTCGCCGCCTCCGGGGTACGACGTCAACGGCGACGGGGCGATCACGGTCGAGGACCTGTACGCGTGGTACGCCGGTCAGGGCGACCCCGACGTTGACCACGACGGACAGGTCACACCGGACGACAGGGTCGAGCTGGAAGGCAGGCTGCGCAAGCACGAACGTCTGGACATGGGTTGGCGTCAAGGGGGCTGAACGGGGTGAACGGGTTGCGCCGGAACGGGGGGGGCCGTCTGTGCGGAGACGCACGGGGACGCCTCGCATTGGGTCGGGGCGGTACGCACACTGACCGGGTGCGTCGGGCGTTCACGCTGATCGAGCTGCTGGTCGCGATCGCGGTGATCGCGGTGCTCGTGGGGATCCTGCTGCCGGCGCTGGCCGGTGCGCGGCGGAGCGCGCGGACGGCGCTGTGCCTGTCGAACCTGCGCCAGCTGGGGACGGCGTGGCAGTTGTACGCCAACGCCAACGGCGACCGTGCGATGCCGCTCGCGGGCGGGGGGGGAACCGGGTCGGACACCAGGTACTGGTGGGGCACGGACGGGCGTCTGAGCGGCACGGTCGATCACGCGGCGGGGTACGTCGCGCCGTACCTCGATTCGACGCTGCACGAGGGCAGCGTGTACGAGTGCCCCGCGCAGCCGTGGGGCAGCTACCAACCGCAGACCAGCACCGGCGAGATCACCAGCACGTACGGGTACAACGGGTACTACCTCGCGCCGAGGTCCACGCCCGGGTGGAACGGGACGATCGGCGATCAGGCGTGGAAGCGGGCGGGCGACATCCGCGACCCGGCGGCGCTGCTGGTGTTCGCCGACACGCTGCTGGCCGGGCAGACGCCGAGCAACGATGCGCTGCTCGATCCGCCGATGATCTACCGCGGGGGGGGGCGGTGGCGTGAGAACCCGTACCCGACGACGGCGTTCCGGCACGGCGTGGACGGGCTGGGCTCGGCGGTCGCCGTCCACGCCGAAGGCAGCGCCCGCGCGTACCGCGCGCAGCCCGAGTGGATCCCGCGCCGGATGGGCGACTACCTCGAACTCAGCGGCGTGGCGATCGGGTCGATCGGCACCACCAACGACCCCCACTATGTGCCGGACTGGGAGTCGTGGCGCTGAGGGCTACGGGCAGCTCTGGATCCATATGTTGACGAAGTAGTTCAGGTCGGCGCCGGAGACGATTCCGTCGGGCACGCCGTAGAGCGGATCACCTTCCGGCGCACCCTGCGTGGTGACGTCCGCGATCGCGGCGTCGCCGTCAACCCAAGCGTTGACGAAGTAGTTGAGGTCGGCGGCGGTAACCTGCCCGTCGGGGAACCCGTAGGAGGGATCGCCCTGCGAGGCGCCCTGCGTGGTCACGTCGGCCTCGGAGCAGCCCGAGCCGTTGGTGACCGCCAGTCCGTCCATTGGGATGCCGATGGTGAGGGTGCGCAGGAGCGTGCCCGTGGCGGGATCGACGACGTGGATCAGCCCGCCCCACGTGCAGATGTACAGATCGAAGCCGTCGAAGGCGAGTCCGGTGAGATGGTCGCCGTTGGGCGTGCCGAACGTGTTGAGCGTAAGGCCGTCGGCGGGGTCAATCTCACGTACTTCGGTATTCGAGGCGCCGGCGCTGAACATGCGCCCGTTGCGCATCGCGAGCCCCCCGCTGCCCACCCCGGGGATGTTCGGCAGGGGCCCCGAGGTGGCCCCGGTGTCGGGATCGATGACGTAGATCGCGCCGTTCGCTTGCCGCGCGCCGTACAGCACGCCGTTGCCGAACGCCTCTCCGTTGATCGTCTGCGAACTGAGTGGTGAGGGGAAGGTGTTGATGACGGCTCCGGTGTCGATGTCGAACTCGACGAACAGCGTGCCCTGGTAGCCGTCGTTGATGAACATCGTTCCACGCGAATCGGCGTAGGTGAGCCCGGTGTAGAAGTCTCCTGTGGGTGTGAGCGTCGATGACTCGATCGTGTTGAGGATCGCGCCGGTATTCGGATCGAGTTCAAGGATCCGTCCGTTGGGGAACAGCCCGTCCGGCTGAGCGCTGGCGAACAGGCGCGGGCCGGCGTCGGCGGCGCACGCGAAGACGGTCACGATGCAGGCGATCAGGCGCATGGCGCGTCCTTTCTCTGCGGCCCCCTCCGACGTGACGACCGGGGTGAGGCGATCGTCCTATTGTGGATGATCGGATCTGCTTGTCAAGGATGATCCGGATCACGCACGAAAGAGCCCCGCCGAAGCGGGGCTCTGAAACCACAAACTCTTGACTGAAAACGGCTTACTGACCGGTCTCGGCGCCCTCGCCGACGGCCACATCGCGGACCTCGACCTGCGGCACACCGAGGCGCTCGTTGGGGTCGGCGCCGAGCGCTTCGGCGGCCTCGGCGGCTTCGGCGAGCATCTCGTCCTC
>Ga0210110_1000183_pt1 | contig 22058 bp, 17 predicted proteins | sample China_Galinas_PW_2_FD_184865 | JGI IMG/M metagenome (GOLD analysis project Ga0210110, IMG submission 184865) | Wetland microbial communities from San Francisco Bay, California, USA, that impact long-term carbon sequestration - China_Galinas_PWB_D1... | ecosystem: Environmental > Aquatic > Marine... | reverse complement strand
CGGTACCGCGGGCGGCCCGCTCCCATTGCTCCTCGGTGGGCAGGCGCACGGCCGAGCCCCGTTGTGCACAGAGCCAGCGGCAGAAGGCCACCGCCTCGTACCAGGTCACCCTCTCTCGCGGGCGGCTCGGCTCGGCCCATGAAGGGTCACTGGGCGACTCGATACGCTCCGCGAGCCCCTGCCACCAGCGGTCCTCGCGGTAGCCGCCCGCGTCGATGAAGGCCTGATACTGGGCGTTGGTGATCGGGTAGCGGGCGATGAGGAAAGGCTCCAGGCGGCGACGCGTCTTGCTCTCGCCGTAGAGAAAGTCCCCGCCCGGGATGTCCACCCAGTCGATTTCAGGCAGACCATCCGAGCCCAGACCGATTCCTTGGCGGTCGTCCAGTCCCAGGCGCCCCAGGGCCAAAGCCACGGCGTGGCGAGCCTCCGGCGCTGGCTCCCAGGACGCAGCCTCGGAGTCGATACGGTCGCGCCAGCGCGCCGGCAACCGCAACTCAGCCATCTCCTCGGCGCTCAGGGCCCGGCAGCCGCTCTCGGCAATGCATTGCACGAGGACCCGTGGCTGGGCATCGGTCAGCCAGGCAGCCAGGAAGACGGGATTGTCCGGGGCCAGCCCGGCCATGAAGACCGTTGCTTCCTCCCAGCCGGTGCGCTGCCACCAGCGGTCAGGCGGCCATAGGTCCTCGGCACGGAGCTGGCGCCGCTCTATCTCCGTCCGCATCCCCAGCGCGGTGAAGTATTCTTGGAGCAGCTGATGCGTGAAGCGCGCGGTCTGGTCGGCCTCCAGCAGACTGGCGGCCACTCCGAGCTTGAGCTGCTCGGGGCTGAGCAAGTCATCCAGATCCTCTATGGGCAGTGCAAGCTGGACGTTGTCGGGCCCGCCGGCTTGGCGTTGCAAGGCCCAGGCGAGCGCCCCGAGGGCCGTCTCGAGTCCGCGGAGGCCCGGGTGATCGATCTGGTCCGTGCTGAGATGGCGTGCGTTCTCCCGCGCCAGCAGCAAGCCGACGAAGGCCTCGAACAGGCGGGCACGGTTGTCGGGCAGCCGGGCCTCGGCACCCGTGCCTATCTCCACCATCATCCGCAGCAGAAAGGGGTTGGCCGCGAGGCGGAGCAGGCTTCGGGGGTCATGCCAGGATTGCCGCCACAGCTGGTCCTGCCTGCCGCTGGTCTTGCTGTAGACCTCCGGCAGCTCCTTCGCCAGGTCATCCACTGTCCAGAACTGCTCGAAGGTGGCGCCGGCAGAGCGCCAGACCGCCCAGGTGGCGCGCACCTCCTCACCGCCGGCCAGGTGCCAGAACAAGGTCTTGCCTCGGCCTGCTCCATTCTGGGGGTCCAGGGCCGTCAGGTAACGGGTGATGAAGGTGTAAATGCGGGGCGGGTCCAGCGGGCGTATGTCCAGGGTGTCGAGGTCCAGGTGCAGGTCGCCGACAAAGTCGTCGCGACGACAGCTCACCACCACCAGGGGCAGGCGCGGGTCCTGGACGAGACGTCGGATGGCCACCATCTTGTCCGCACGCTGGGCGGTGGGCAGCTCGTTGAGGCCGTCGAGCAGGAGATGGAGCCGACCCTCCTCCAGCAGTGCCGACCAGTGACGGCTCAGTACCCCGCTGTGAACGGCGATGAACGCGTCCAGAGGCTGATGCGGGTCCACCCATTCCTTGAGGGGGACGAAGAGCGGCAGGGGTGCGGCGGCATCGTCGAGCGCCTGGTTGGCCTGCTCCGCCGCGATGCGCATGAGCGCGAAGCTCTTGCCCGCTCCCGGGTTCCCCAGCACGGCGAGGCGCGGGGCCTTGCGCAGGGCCACGAGCACGTCGTCGAAACGCTCGGGCTCGCGGGCCTCTCCCCGTGGCGCGAGGCGGCGCAACAGAGAGAAATCCATCGGATCTTGCGCGCCCATGGCAGGCCGACGCCGTCGTTTCGGGCGTAGCTGATGAAGAGCTGGGCGTTTGCGGGTGCTGCCGAGTCCACGGCGAGGATTACGGTCGCAGCACCTTTCGGGCACCCTTCCAGATCAAGGACAGGGCACTCTCAATATCTGTCATCTCGAACAAGGCAAGGTTCTCTTCCCGCTTGAGACCATTGCCCGTACAGAGCCGCTCCATCCCGAATTCGGCAATGGATGGTGCGAGGCCGTCCAACGGAAGCTCGATCGCTGCCGCAATCTGCCGGGCTTTGCCGGTCAACTCGAGCTTATTCGGCGGGGAGAGAGAGTTGTTGTCCACTGGCCATCCTTGCAGCGCCCGGGAAACCGCTGCGGTCGCGCCGCCCAGGCCACCAATGAGGTAGAGCGGGCGGCCGTGACGAAGCGCGAGCCAGGCCTCCTCGGCGAGACCCGCGTACCAGCCCTTGTAACCTGAGGTCCGGCCGCCCAGGCAGATGCGCAGACCGGGGTTCAGCAGCTCGGTAAGGGTCTCCCGCAGCACCCACAGCTCGGCAATGGCGTCCGTTTGCCAACCATCGGGGAAAGGACTCGCTACGTAACCCGCGATGTGAGCGGCAATGGATTCGACTCGCAGCACGCCACCGGACGCGGCAGCGGCGCGAAGAGCGCTTTGATTGAGGGGCGCACCCGCCGTGGTCGGCACGAGGTTGAGCATGCGCTCCTCGGGCGCGCCCAGATCACTCAGCCGGCCGCCAGAGGCGGCGGTCTCGGCCAGTTGGGCCACGGCACGCATGACCCCGTCTTCGCGCCAGTCGTGGCCGAAGATCACCCGCAGGCCCTTGAACAGAAAGAATTCGGCGATGCGGATGGTGAGCCGATTGATCACCCGGTCATCGAAGCCCAGGGCCTTGGAGTCCTCGGAGGCGGATACGGAGATGCCGACCGATACCATCTTCTTCGCCTCGCTCATGTCTGGTCCTCCAGCTCGTCGGGTGTGATGAGTCTGATCTTTGGGGTCGCGTCGTCCAGGATCGGCTGAACCGCGTCCAAGGAGAACTGATGCAGGGGAGGATTGGGGTAGATGATCTGCGCCTCTTCCGCGTGAGGATCGGTATCACGCAGAACTTTCACCGCGCTGTGCAAGGAGATCTCGCTGGGATGGCGCGGGAGCACGATCCGCCGGGGAACCGAGGTGGACCTGCTCTCGCCTAGCTGGATGCGCGCCTCCAGCCGCAAGGGACGCAGATGGCAGGCGATCGCATGCAGCAGCACGCGGATGAGGTTGCCGTCGTGCACGTGCACCTGCGGTGCGGGCCCGAAGGGTAAGCGCGCACCCTCCTGGTACGGCCGGGTGCGCAAATCCACCACCAGGATCGGGCAGCGCATTTGCTCGGCCCACAGGTACTCCTGACGGCACCAGTAGCGCTTCTCGTACTCCTCGGTGCGCAGCACGATCAGCACCGAGTTACGGGCATTCTCTTCGAGCACCGCACGCCAGTCGCTACCCGGCTCTATGTCCTCGACGTCATAGAAGTATCTGAGCTCCCCACTGACCTTCTCGCAACTGGCCTCCCGGATACGCCGCATGAGACCGAGCAGGGACAGCGCCATCGGGATGCCGTCGATCTTGGCGTGGCTGACGAAAAACTTGAGCCGCCCGGTGCTCGCAGCCTTGAGAGAATCGGCGAGCACCAGGCGCGCCGTTTCCATCGCACGTAGTGCCGTGACCACTGGCATCAAAGTCGGCTCGACTTCGTCCGGGCGATGTTTGTAACGCTGCCGATCGCCCTCGGTGGGTGGATCGGGGATCTTGACCGAGACCACGTGATCAGCGCCGACTCGCGCCTTCAAGTCATCAAGCTGCCGGGTGAGCTCGACGCTGTGGGGTAAAGGGAGTATCTCGACGACCAGGGTGTCGCGCGCCGCGGCCAGCAGGCGTTCGATTGATGGCTGGGCTCGCTCGAAATCGGGCTCCAGGACCTGAATCTGCAGGTCCACCGCATCGTCCAGGTAGGCGGTGGGGGATTGTGCGTCTGCACCGGAGCCCTCGAAGGCGAGTCGCAGGGCGTCGCGGTAGGGCTCGGATTCCGGCTTGGAGCGGTCTCGGATCAGTACGATCTGGATGGGGGTGGGCATCAGGAGATCCTTCTGTTCGCTCGGGCACAATGGGCTCGTGAGGAAGTGCCACTGAATTCACCCCGATTATGGTCTCATCTCCGACTGATTTGAAACACGGGTAAGATGGACCATCACTCGACCAGCACACGGAGACCCTCGATGAGGCGTTCCGCCGGGAGCTGACGGAGCTACGAGAAGTCCTGTTGACCTACACGCGGATGCTGGGCGAGATGGTCGGTGTCGCGGAAGATCTGACCAAGATCGAGGCAGCATCGTGAACAATCACGAAGCGGTCAGCCAGCGTTCCCAGATTCAACCTGAAAAGAACATTTGAACCGCCAAAGCGCCAAGATCGCCAAGATTTTCAGTGGAATATCTTGGATGCCTGCGAGCGAGAGCCCTGCTGCCGAGTCACCCTTGGTGCAAACCGAGCGCTTCGGCTCTCAGTTCCTGTCTGCCTTGGTGTCCTTGGCGTCTTGGCGGTTCCAAGCGAAGGAGATGGCGGATATCAGGCCGCCTGGGTCGGGATCTGCTCGCCGGTGCGGATGACGCGGTTGTGCTCGTTCAGGTAGACCAGACGGGGCTTGAAGCCGGCCATCTCGGCCTCGCTCAGGCCGGCGTAGGCGCAGATAATGACCCGGTCACCAGGTGAGGCTTTGTGGGCAGCGGCACCGTTGACCGAGATGACGCGCGAGCCCCGCTCGGCCTCGATCGCGTAGGTGGTCAGTCGCTCGCCGTTGGTGACGTTGTAGATCTGGATCTGCTCATAGGGCAGGATGCCAGCCGCGTCCATCAGGTCTATATCGATGGCGCAAGAGCCTTCGTACTCCAACTCGGCGTGGGTGACACAGGCGCGGTGAAGCTTGCATTTCAAGACGGTCAACTGCATGCGGTTCCAGTCCCCTGGTGAAAATTAGCCTTTTATTATCGCTGTTCTGGCTAGCGTGGGTCCAGGGCCTGAATGTTGCCGAATCGGCGCACCCAGGGGGTGATCTCCGTCCCCGCCGTCTGTAAGCGTGCGGCCGCGTTCCGGGCCGTGGCCTCGCTGGCGTAGCTGCCGTAGATAACGGCGTACCAGAGCGCTCCCTTGCGGCGGAAGGCATAGACGGAGATCTCCGCATCGCCGGGGAGATCCTGGAGCAACGCCTCGATGGGCCCGAGGTCTCGGGCGCCCAGCAGCTGGATGGTGTAACGGGTAGGTGGCTGGGCCATGATCCAGTCCACGCCCAGGTAGCCGCCCTTGGGGACCTGGGGCCGCGCGTGAGCCGCCGACTTGCGTTTGGCGGGCTTGGCCCTGGCCAGCAGCGCTTCCGCCTCCTCTCGTGCCGCCGCGTGCTCTTCGGCGAGCCGAGCGCGATCCTGCTCCAGCTGAGCCAGGCCGAGCCAGGCGGCCTGAGAGCCTGCCTGCGCCGCGGCCTGGTACAGCAGGGCCGCCTGGTCCAGGTCCATGGGTACATCCTTGCCCGCATGCGCCAGCCGGGCCAGGCTGAGCAGGGACTCGGCGTGACCCTGGCCGGCGGCCTGCTGCCACCAGGCGAGAGCGGCAGGCAGGTTTCGCGGCACCCCGTCTCCCTGGTAATACATGGTGGCCAAGCGATACTGGGCCTCGACGTATCCGGCGTTGGCCGCCCGGCCCAGCCAGAAGACCGCCCGCACCGGGGTGACGGCGCCGTCGACCTTGCCCTCGGCGAAGAGCGTGCCCAGATAGTACTGGGCCTCCACATTGCCCTTCTCGGCCAGCGGATACCACAGCTCGGAGGCGCGCGCATAGTCGCCGAGCTGGTAGGCGCCATAGGCATCATCCGCCGGGTCGGCCGCCGTCTCGCCAGCGAGCAGCGTCAGCAGGCCCAGGACCAGCCAGCGCCAGGGCGGGCCTTTATCGCTGGTCGGAATAGCAATAGGAGTCATCCGCGGGTCGTCCTCAGGTTGTCGATCAGCCGGGCGGGACCCAGATAGGCGGCGGCCAGGACCACCAGATCCCTATCCTGCGCCGAAGGCGGCGCGAGGTCGTCGGCCCGCCGGATGCTTACGTAATCGGGCCTCAGGCCGGCGCCGGCAATCGACTCCGCAGCCTCTTGCTCGAGTGCGGCAACATCTTCTCGCCCCGCCTCGAGGGCCGCCGCCGTCTGCCGCAAGGCCTGGATGAGCGCCGGCGCCTGGCGTCTCTCGCCTTCCGAGAGATAGCCGTTACGCGAACTCATGGCAAGGCCGTCGGGCTCTCTCACCGTCGGCTCCCCGACCACCTGAACCGGCATGCTCAGATCCTCGACCATGCGCCTGAGCACCATCAGCTGCTGGAAGTCCTTCTCGCCGAATACGGCAACGTCGGGCTGGACCAGATTAAACAGCTTGCAGACCACGGTGGCCACACCGACGAAATGACCGGGGCGCGAGGCTCCGCACAGAATGTCCGAGAGCCCGGGCACCTCCACCCGGGTCTGCTCGCCGGCGGGACGCGGATAGAGGATCTTGACCTCGGGGATGAACACCAAGTGGACCCCCTCCTCATCCAGCTGGGCGAGGTCGCGCTCCAGGGTGCGCGGGTAGCTGTCGAAATCCTCCCCCTGGCCGAACTGCAGGGGATTGACGAAGATGCTCACCACCACCCGGTCCGCCAACGCCTTGGCGCGGCGCACCAGCTCCAGGTGGCCGCGATGCAGATTGCCCATCGTGGGAACCAGGGCCAGGGTCATACCGTCGCGGCGCCAGCGTCCGATCCATAGGCGCAGCTCCGCGGGGTCGCTGAAGCTCATCATGTGAAGGAATGCTCCCCAGCGGGGAAACGGCCCTGCCTGACCGCGTCCACATAGGCACGCGCCGCGCCAGCGACGCTGCCGGCCTCTTGCAGGAAATCGGCGGCGAAACGGGGAGGTGACTCGGTGATGCCCAGGAGATCGTACAGCACCAGGACCTGGCCGTCGCACTCAGGCCCTGCCCCGATCCCGATGACGGGGATGCCCAGGCTGCGGGTGATCTCGGCGGCCACCGCCCGCGGCACGCATTCCAGCACCAGCATCTGGGCGCCCGCCGCCTCCACCGCCCGCGCATCCTCGATCATGGCCCGGGCGCTGTCCGGGTCGCGCCCCTGAACCCGGTAGCCACCGAGGCGATGCACCGATTGGGGCTGAAGCCCCAGATGGGCACATACGGGCACGCCCTGGCCCGTCAGGCGCTCCACGGTCTCCAGCTGGGTGGCACCCCCTTCGAGCTTGACCATGTGCGCACTACCCTCCTTCATCAGGCGACCGGCGGTCTGCAAGGCCTGGCTCGGGCTGGCATAGCTCATGAAGGGCATGTCCGCGATTAGGAAGCTCCTCTCGCGGGCCTGCGCCACCAGGGTGGTGTGGTAGACCATCTCGTCCAGGGTAACCGGGAGGGTGCTCTCACGCCCCTGCAGCACCATCCCGAGGGAGTCGCCCACCAAGAGCACGTCCACCCCCGCGGCCTCCAGGACCCGGGTAAAGCCTGCGTCATAGCAGGTCAGCATGGCGATCCGCTCGCCTCGCCCCTTCATCTTCAGCAGGGTGCCGATGGTGACCTGTGTCATTAGGATAGTCCCAAGAGATCCCGAAAAGAACGTGAGCGGCGTATTGTCCCGAAAGATTGCGGCAGGTGCCAGCGGCTCGCCCATCAATCGCGCAGTCGCTCTATGCCCAGGGGGTCACAGACATCGCGCAGCCGAACGACGCTCCCCAGTCCTGGCACCTCCAGATCGGCGGCTATCTCGGCCAGGGGATAGAGCACAAAGGCGCGCAGATGGAGACCGGGATGAGGCACCCTGAGCCGGGATGACTCTATGTGCCAGTCGTCGTAGAGCAGGAGATCGAGATCCAGGGTCCGCGGGCCCCAGCGCTCCCCGGTCCTCACCCTCCCCTGCTGCCGCTCCATGTCCTGGAGTGCATCGAGCAGCACCAAAGGGGCCAGCGTCGTGTCCAGGAGCGCCACGGCGTTGACAAAGTCCGGCTGATCCGTCGGCCCGAGGGGTCGGGTCCTATAGAGCGAAGAATAGCGAATCAGGCGGCTGCCCGGGATCGACTCGAGACGCCCGAGAGCGATTCGCAGCTGCCCAATGGGATGCTGCAGGTTGCTGCCGAGCCCGATATAGATCGGATGTCCCGAGCTGCCGGGCATCTCAGTCGGCGGTGACGACGGGCTGTCCCTGGGGACGACGGCGACGACGGCGCTTTCTCGGGTCGCCGGTCCCGCGCAGGCTACGGGAGCGCTCCTGCTCGTCCAACTCCTGGAGCTGGGTCCACCACTCCGCCAGCTCCTGCTCCACCTCGCCGGCATGGGCCCGCAGCAGCATGAAGTCGTAAGCTGCACGAAACCGCGGATGCCCCAGGAACCTCAGTGGACGCTTGCCGCCGCGTTGCGCGAAACGCGGCTGGAGCTGCCAGATCTCGCGCATGGGCAGGCTAAACCGCTTGGGCAGGGCGACCCGCTGGACCTGGCGAGCGGTCACCTCTGCCCCGGCCTGCTGCAAGGCATCCATCTCGCTGTCCGCCCTGCCCAGGGCCAGCAGTCGCTCGGTCAGCTCCCGCACCGGCTCCCAGAGCAGAAATGCGAAAAGAAAGGCAGGCGTGACCGGCTTGCCCTCACGCACCCTTGCATCGGTGTTCTCGAGGCCCTGGTGGACGAGAGTGATGGGGAAGGCGTTCTCTTCGTGGGTGAGGCTCGCGTCGGTCTGATGGAAGAGGCAGCCGAACAGGTCGTAATGACGCAGCTTCTCGAAGGCGTGCAGGCCCGTCCCCGCCAGAAACAGCTTCAATACCTCGTCGAACAGGCGCGCGGCCGGCACGCCTTCCAGCAGCCGGCCCTGGGTGAACAAGGGCGCCTCGCACGCCGGATCGATCTTGAACCCGAGCTTGGCCGCGAAGCGCACTGCGCGCAGCATGCGCACCGGGTCTTCCCGGTAGCGTATCTCGGGCTCTCCCAGCAGCCGCAGGACCCCCTCCTGCAGATCGGCCATGCCGTCCGTGTAGTCCACCACCGAGAAATCTTCGATACTGTAGTAGAGGGCATTGACCGTGAAGTCCCGCCGCAGGGCGTCTTCCTCGATGGTCCCGTAGACGTTGTCGCGCAGGACCCTGCCGTTCTGAGTCTCGTGATCGTCGACCTCGGCATCGTTGTTCGCCCCCCGGAAGGTCGCCACCTCGATAATCTCCGGCCCGAAATGCACATGGGCCAGACGGAAGCGCCGCCCGATCAGTCGGCAGTTTCGAAACACCCGCCGCACGTCTTCCGGCAGGGCGTCGGTGGCGACGTCGAAATCCTTGGGCTCGCGCCCGAGCAGCAGGTCCCGCACACCGCCGCCCACAAGGTAGGCCTGATAGCCGGCGTTCTTGAGCCGGTAGAGCACCTTGAGCGCGTTCTCGCTGATGTTGGCCCGGGAGATGATGTGGCCCGGACGCGCGATGATGGTAGGACTGACGATCTCTATTACCTTGGCTGACTGCTGATCAACTTGACGACCTTGGCGGTCCGGACCGGCTATCTCATGGCAGCTGAAGCGACTCCATTCAACTTGCGAAGGTTAACATAAACGACCACCCGCGCGAGGCAGGACAAGGGGCGCACCCGCCCTCGCGCGCTTCGCCGACGGCTCGCCTTCACCAGGGCGACCGCGGCCAGGGGCAGCAGCAGCCCATCGGGGAGTGCGACGAAGGTCGTCTCGTCCACGGGGATACTCAGCTGCTCTATGTCTTCGCCGATCCCGTCCATTTCCTTGTCCACCGCCGCCAGCCGGTCCGCCGCCTGTTGGTGCTCGTGGGTGCGGGAAGCCGCATAGAGCAGCCCGCCGGGCATGACCAGGGTGATGAGGCCGTCCTTCACGTCCAGACGCTTCTTCTCGACCTTGCGCGTCAGCTGCGCGGAGCGACCCGCCAGATCGGCACGAAAGCCTTCCAGCTCAGGCCACGCGCCGGCTCTCGGGCAGATCCGCCGCCTTCTCCCGGACGGGGCCCAGGGGATCGGCCCCGATGGTGCCGACCAATCGGTCCAGATACTCGGGTGCCTGCACCAGCTCCAGACGTTCTTTGGCCTTCTCCAGCCGCTCGGCGATACCCAGGGCGTCCGCCTGGTCGGCATAGTCGCTGCGCTTGAGGAACTGGCTGAGACAGTGCACATGGCGTCGCCAGAGATGGATGTCCCGGGCCTGCTTGACCTTCAAGCGCTCTCGGTACCAGTCGCTGGCAACCAGATAGTCGCGCGTGAACATGGCGCGGATGTCCGGGTGTGCCACGTCCTTACCCTGGTACTGACCCTCCGCCATGATGTAGAGCAGGGCCTTGAGCGGCGGACAGGCGTCCTCCACGCTTCCGTCTTGCAGGTAGCGCAGCGCCACCCCCTGCTGGGCCTCCACGATGTTGCTCACCCCGTCCACGAAGACCTCCAGATCCTGGGTCTCGGGCTTGAGGATGGCCTCGGTGAAGACCGCGCTGGGGTTGTCGAAGATCTTGCCCATGAAGTGGTGCACGAACCGATCGGTGACGCGATAGCCAAGCCGACTGGCCAGCACGCGGCGACCCTCGTGATCGAAGTCCGTCAAGGGCTCCAGATAGCCGTTTTCGATCAGATAGCCGGGCTCTCGCTCCACCGGCTTGAGGCGCGCCCAGATCTCCGGGATGAGCAGGCTGATGTCATGGTCGACACGAACATTCGGACCAATGTAGCCGGCAGAGCTGGAGAAGCCGGAATAGCCGGTCAGGATGAAGGAGACCAGGGCGTTGTTCAGGTCCGCGGCCGGCCTCAGGGCGTTGAAGGGCCCCTTGGTCAGCGCCCCCTCGCTGCCCGCCCCCGTGGTGGAGGGCGACTTGCCGGTCAGTGAGCAGACGAAGTCCATGAACAGCTCCGGCAGCTCCTGGTAGTGGATGGGATTGTAGACCGCCAGGGAGCGTATGCCCGACTCGGGCGGGTTGTTGCGCCGCCCGGTGAGCACCGAGTCCACCGGGTGACAGACCGTTTCGCCCGGCGGCAGCTTGCGATGGAGGCGCGCACCCATCTCGGCCACGTATTTGCGTACCGGGTCCACGAGGTCCGGGCGGGTCTGCAGATAACGGGGGTTCTTGGAGCGCTGACTGCCAACCAGGCGGGGATGGGCCGAGGAGACCACGAAGCCCCGGCCCGCGGCATGGACCTGGCCGAGCAGCTCACGCATGGGCTCAGTGAAGCTGCAGTAGCCGAGCACGTCTTCGACCACGTCGGCGAGCCTGTCTCCGGACAAGGGCTCGTAGTTGGCCAGCAAGTTGCCCGGCTTGGCCATGTCCGCCTCGGTCTGCTTGTCGAAGCCAGGGTGTACGGCCTCATCCGGGCGTTGGAACAGTCGATACTCGCAGTTCTTCACCAGCTTGACGCTGCGGTCCTCGCGCTGGCCGGGCCGGCAGGCCTTGACACATCTTGAAGGCACCACCACCGAGGCGCTGATGTCGTCCTCCATCTGCACCTTCTCGGTGGCGATATAGTCCTGGCGCACCTTGAAGGTCCGCCACTTGCCCTCCTGATCGAAGCCGACCCGCAGATAGGACGCGATGATCTTGCGATCGTGCAGCTTGAGCTCGTGGCCCGGCGCCCCGTCCACCTCGTCCACCGACAGGTGCCTGCGCCAGCGGCTACCCCACTCCTGACGGTAAAAGCGCTTGATCAGAAATGCGAGCGCCAGAATGCGCGGGGGAATGGACTCCAGCCAGGCATTCATCTCGTCCGTATAGCCCGACGAGGGCGTGAGCAGCTTGACCATGGAGCCCAGGCTGCGCTCCGCACTCAAGGGCTTGCGCGTAGGGTCCCTGTCCTCGCTCTCGAAGCCGGGCTTGAAGCGGCTCGAGTAATCTCGATCGAAGATCTCCTGCACCCGGTCCAGATCCTTGTGCAGATCGTCCACGAACAGTGGGCCATAGATCACCGCGTCCTCGATGGATTTGGAGATCTCGGACTTGCCGCCCCCGGAGACGGTGCAGGGCTTATGGCAGAAGGTCCCCTCCGGCTCTGTCCCGACCAGGCGCCAGGACGGAGCCCCCGGGTGCTTCATCATCTCCACCTTGTAGCCGTTGGGCTGCATGTAGATCTTGCCCGGTTGCAGCCGTATGGTCCGACGCTCGCCCTCGTGCCACCAGCTGATGGTCTGGGCGTTGAGATCCATGCGCAGGATCTGCGGCACATAGACCAGCTCGGGAAATCGTCGGTCCACCCCGTAGCCTTCGGGATTGACCTCCATGACCTCCCCAAGGCGGGTCTTCATCTCCTGGAAGCTGTAGCCCTGCTCCCAGGTGCGGCTGTCCACCCCGAACTCCTCGCCGTGATTGCGCCGCTGAAACGCCAGCGCGCCGCCCGCATGCTCCTCCTCGGCCAGGCCGTAGAGATTGGCGGCGAAGCTGATCTCGGTCTTGACCTCCTTCTTGCAGTAGCCGAAGTAGTTGTCCGCGAGCAGGGTGACTATGACCCCGGAATCGTCCCGGGCCGTGACCTTGAAGGCCTGGCCGTCGTTGTAGAGCTCGTCCGCGCTCTTCCAACCCATGCCGTCGCGGCGCTGCCGCTCGGTGGCGTCCTCCCAGCTCGGCAGACCCATGGCCTTCTTGGTGAATCGGGTGAGATGGGGGGCCAGGATCACACACCCCGAGTGTCCCGACCAATGGTCCGAATCCAGCGCGGCGTCGGATCCGGCCAGGTAGGGATTGCCCGCATTGCCAAAGATGCTCTCCACGAAGTCCAGGTTGCTGACCAGATTGCCGGGTGCGAAGAAGCGGATCTCCATGGTCTTTTCGGCGTCGCGCCCGGGGATCTCGGGACACACGGTCGGACGCAGCAGCAGCGACGCGAACATCCTGGCCGGACGGGGCTGCTTGGCGGTGAAGGGCAGGATGCGGAGATCATCCGGCGGATTGAGTGCCTCGGCCAGCAGATGGGCGAATACTCGCCTGGGCACCGCCTTCTTGTCGCCCGGGATGGGCAGCCCCCCCTCGACCACATGAAAGGAGCCGGCAGTGGTTCGCCGGTCGCTGGCCGGGTTGTGCAGCACCCCCTGCCTGACCCGATAGCTGGAGACGATGTCGGAGTGAAATTCGTCCTCGCCCATGGGCAGGGAGAGCTCCCGAGCCACCCCATGGCGGTCCAGCACGAAGGTCATGCTCGGCAACCTGGGCACCTGCACCAGCTCCAAGTCCTCAAGATACCGGTCGATGAATCCTTGTATCCGCAGATCGACCGGGCACAGGTAGTTGGCCAGCAGCCGGTTCTTCTCCCGGTAGCTCTTGAGCAGGTCCTGGGCCGTGTCCAGGAAGCCTACGTCATCGCCTGACAGACAGGTCGCCTGCCCCGACGACGCCAGCTTGAGATTGATGTAGAGGTGAAGCTTCTTCCGCTCCTCCTCGGGATTTCGGCAAACCGCATCCATCCCCAGAGCGCGCACGAAGTCCATGGCCCCTCCCGATCTGATCGCTGATCTCTATCGACTTTCGAAAAGATAGCCCGCCGCCTATACCCGTCACACATGGATTCTCGGTCGCTGTGTGCGACGGGTCTGCCCGGGCCTGCGAGCGGCACATGATACCTTGGGGTTGCCCTCGGAGGCACCGGCTGACGGACGGTCATTTTTTAGCGAGATTCGATCCAGTACATCAGTGGGCGTCTCGGGCGCCAGAAGCGCCAGTCCGCGCCCGGGTGGATCACACGCTTGTCCCCCCGACACGCATAGAGGCACAGGGTCCCCTTCCCCGAAGCACCCGAGAGCCAGCGGTCCAACCGCCCCAGCTCCCCCGCCCACGCCTGGAGCTCGCCGCCGAGCAAGGGAGACAGCAGCTCATCGTACAGGGCCAGCGAGTCCCTATCCGCCCCGAGCATGGCCTCTGCCCGCTCCGGCAAGGCTGCCAGCGAGAGTTCAGCCGCCCGGGATAGCCCGGACAGCAAGGGCCCAGCCCCGAACAAGGCCCCCACCCGCGGGCTCAGGTCCCGGGGCAGGCGCCCGGGACCGTAGGGCCAGATCCCGTTGATCGCCGGAAGCCCCCTGGACTCCCGCTCGGCGTTGGTCGTAGCGCCGTGAAACAGCATCTGGGTCTCATTCATGAGGGAGCGCCAGGCGCCCCCCTGCTCACCTCCCGGCATCAGCCGGTCCGGGCTGCGATCGGCCAGATCCCCCAACGATCGGGTGGTGATGGCCGGACAGGGATCGGCCCTGAGATACCAGCGGGCAGGATCGGGCGCCGTCAGATGGAGGCCCAGATCCCCGAAATGTCGGTTGAACAGCTCGACCAGCTCCGCAGTCTCTTCCGCGCCTGGCTGACAGGTCTGCGCGCCCGCCACCAGAAGCCGATTCAGATCCGCATACAAATGGATGGGCTCGACCGCCAGCCAGCATGACTCGCCCGGCTCCAGCCCCTCGCCCAGCAGGGACAGGGCGCCGATGGGCCATTGGCCGCCGTCGCCGGGAGGCACGCCCGCAATCTCCAGGACCAAGCCTTCCCAGCCCTCCCCTTGCATCGACCGCCGGTCGGCGCGGGCGAGCAGACGCTCCAGATTGGGCAGCGAAGGCAGCTCCGGTCTCGGCGTCCCGGCAGGCAAGGGCCCCAGCAGGCCTGGTACCACCAGATGCAGCAGCGACATGAGACGCGAGGGCGAGCCCGGTCAGCCCGTCATGTTGTCGAGGACGGTGCGCTTGACCGATTCCAGCTCTGCCTGGATGGCGATCGGAGGCGCGGTGGACTGGGCGATGGCGGTGTCCAGATCCTTGAGGCCTTGACCCGTCGGGGTGCAGACCAGACTGGGACCCTCGGGGATCTTGCCCGTGCCGTGCATCAGCGCCTGGGCGAGCTTGCACATGGCGATCTTGCCGCCGGGAAGACGTAGATATCCACGTCCTTGCTGAGGGCCCGTGGGGTACGGTTGAGCCGAGTCAGCGGGGTGTTGCCCTCGCCCAGAGAGATGATCCGGGTATCGTCATGTACCGGAAGACGGTCACGGTAGCTATCGATCAGGCCGGTGTAGCGGGGTCGAAATGGCATTGGGTACCTCAGGACGATGATCTGATTCTGGGTTTGGGTGGTGGCTGTGCAGATGAGAATATTCGTCGCGACCGATTGCTGGAATAGGTCTGGAGGTATTCCTGGTCTCTTTGGTGTTGCCATCCATGGCGAGACATCTTGCTCTTTGCTACCCCCAGCCCGGCCATCCTGGCCGTGCGTTCGCCAGGCTGCGAAAGTCCACTGGACTTTCGGTCCTGGCTCACCCATGGCGAGACATCTTGCTCTTTGCTACCCCCAGCCCGGACATCGTGTCCGGTCGTTCGCCGCGCTGCGTTTGTTCACTGAACAAACGGTCGCGGCTCACCCAGCTAGATACTCCACTCGGATGCGGGTGACGGGGCCGTTGATGGTGGGCAGTGCCTCGATTTCGGTGATCGCCCGGTTCATGTGCTTCTCGCAGACCCGGTGGGTGAGCATGACCAGCTGCACGTGGGTCTCGCCCTCGGCTGGCTCTTTCTGCTCGATCGCCTCGATGCTGATCCCCGCATTGCCCAGAATACCCGCCACCCGGGCCATGACGCCCGGCTTGTCCTCGGCGCGCATGCGCAGGTAGTAGGCCGTCTCCACCTCTTCCATCGAGAGGACCGGGGTATCGGACAGCTCGGTGGGCTGAAACGCCAGGTGCGGTACGCGGTTGCCGGGGTCGGTGGTGAGCGTTCGGGCCGCATCCACCAGGTCCGCCACCACCGCCGACGCGGTCGGCAGAGAGCCGGCGCCCGCGCCATAGTAGAGGGTGGGGCCTACGGCGTCGCCCTTGACCAGGACCGCATTCATCACACCGTCCACATTCGCGATCAGGCGTCGGGCAGGGATCAGGGCAGGATGCACCCGAAGCTCCACTCCCGCGGCGGTGTTGCGGGTGACCCCCAGGTGCTTGATCCGGTAGCCCAGCTCTTCCGCATAGTCCACGTCCTGGGGCGAGATCCGGGTGATGCCCTCCGTGTAACACTTGTCGAGCTGGAGCGGGATTCCGAAGGCCAGAGAAGCCAGGATCGTGAGCTTGTGGGCGGCGTCTATACCCTCCACGTCGAAGGTGGGATCGGCTTCGGCGTAGCCGAGGGACTGGGCCTCGGCAAGCACCTCGGCGAACTCGCGTCCCTTGTCGCGCATCTCCGTGAGGATGAAGTTGCCTGTGCCGTTGATGATCCCGGCAATCCACTCGATGTGGTTGGCCGCCAGCCCCTCGCGGACCGCCTTGATGATCGGCACACCGCCTGCGACCGCCGCCTCGAAGGCCACCGTCACGCCTTTTTTCTGAGCGGCGGCGAAGATCTCGTTGCCGTGCAGGGCGATCAGGGCCTTGTTGGCGGTGACCACGTGCTTGCCGTTCTCGATCGCCTCGAGCACCAGCTCCCGGGCCGGGCAGTAGCCGCCGATCAGCTCCACGACCACATCCACCTCTGGATCGTCCACCACCGCGAAGGCGTCGTCGGTGATGCGAATGCCCTGCAGACCCTCGATCAGACTCGGGTCATAGGCCTTGGCTGCCGCATGGGTCACCCGAATCGCACGCCCGGCCCGGCGCTCTATCTCCGCCGCGTTACGCGTGAGCACCGTCAGGGTACCGCCCCCGACCGTGCCCAGCCCCAGGAGTCCCACTCTAACCGGATTCAATGATCTCGCTCCCCTTCTAGCCCGAAAGATGTACCGCAGAGACGCAGAGAACGCAGAGTATTGAGAATGATGGCAGCTCCAAAATCGGGACGACTTCCGCGCATCCAAAAACAATTGCTCTCTATGTCCCGCAACCCATTGTTTTCTCGGCGTCCTCTGCGTCTCTGCGGTTCATTCGTGAAAAGTCGGGGCTCGGATCACGCTCAGAGCAATCCGTCCCGACGGAACATATCCCGAATGCCGCGCACCGCCTGCCGGGTGCGGTGCTCGTTCTCGATCAGGCCGAAACGCACGTGATCGTCCCCATGCTCGCCGAAGCCTACGCCCGGCGAGACCGCCACCTTGGCTTCCTGGAGCAGCTTCTTGGAGAACTCCAAGGAGCCCATCTCCCGATAGGCCTCGGGGATAGGGGTCCAGACAAACATGGTGGCCTTGGGCTTCTCCACCTTCCAGCCGATGTTGCTCAGACCTTCACACAGGGTATCGCGGCGGCTCTGATACATGGCCACGATATCGTCCACGCAATCCTGAGGGCCTTCCAGGGCCGCAATCGCTGCCACCTGGATCGGCGTGAATGTGCCGTAATCGAGATAGGACTTGATGCGCGCCAGCGCCGAGACCAGGGTGGTGTTGCCCACCATGAATCCCATCCGCCAGCCGGGCATATTGTAGCTCTTGGAGAGAGAGAAGAACTCGACCGCGATCTCCACCGCCCCCGGCACCTGCATGATCGAAGGGGCCTGGTAGCCGTCGAAGGTGATGTCGGCGTAGGCCAGGTCGTGGACCACCCAGATGCCGTACTCGCGCGCAATGGCAACCACCTTCTCGAAGAAATCCAGCTCCACACACTGGGTGGTGGGATTGCCTGGAAAGTTCAGCACCAACATCTTGGGCCGCGGCCAGGAATCATGAATGGCCCGCTTGAGCTCCTCGAAGAAATCCACGCCGGGCTTGAGTGGCACGTGACGCACATCCGCCCCGGCGATGATGAAGCCGTACGGGTGGATGGGATAGGCCGGATTGGGCACCAGCACCGAATCTCCAGGCCCCATGCAGGCGAGCGCCAGGTGGGCCAGACCCTCCTTCGAGCCGATGGTGACTATGGCCTGGGTGGCCGGGTCCAGATTGACATCGAAGCGACGATTATACCAATTACAGATAGCACGACGCAGCCGTGGTATCCCCTTGGACATGGAGTACCTGTGGGTATCCTTGCGCTGGGCCGCCTCGCACAGCTTGTCGACGATGTGCCGGGGAGTCGGCTGGTCCGGATTGCCCATGCCGAAGTCGATGATATCCTCGCCGCGCGCTCGGGCCGCCGCTTTCAGCTCGTTGACGATCGCGAAGACGTAAGGCGGCAAGCGCTTGATTCTTTGGAATTCTTCCACTGGGGGAACGGACACGGAGACCTCGACTTGGGGTGAAGACAGACGGAAAAAAGTGGTTATGTTACGGGAGCATCGCCCAAAATGTCAAAGAAATTAGGTGGATAGGACTTGCTCAGCCAGAGGGCACGGCGGCCAGGGTTCCAGCCCTCTTAACGCAAAAACGGCAGTTGGACGGCCGCCAGGGTGCGTGCGGCGTGCTGTCTGGCAAGGTGAGACCGGACCTGTCGATCCAGTGAAACGACGCAACCGCTCGAACACGAGTCGGCAAACCCATGATTTGCCAGGTGCACGAAGCGGTCAGCTGCCGCTTCTAGGTTGAAGCCTCGGCGACAGCCGACCTTTGGCGCAGGGCTTCGAACAGACACACCCCGGCGGCGACCGAGACATTCAGGCTCTCCACCCGACCGCGCATGGGCAGGCGTACCAGCAGGTCACAGGCCCGGCGGGTGCGCTGACGCAGCCCCTTCTCTTCCCCGCCCACCACCAGCACCAGCCCTCCTGTGAGGTCGGTGTCGTAGAGCAGGACATTCGCCTCACCTGCGGTGCCGAGGATGCGAAGCCGATAGTCGTCGCCCAGCCGATCCAGCACCCGCACCAGGTTGGTTACCTGAGCAAAGGGCAAGGATTCCGCCGCACCGCTTGCCACCTTGCTGGCGGACGGCGTCAAGCCGGCGGAGCGGTCCCTGGGGGCGATCACCGCATGCACGCCCGCCGCGTCTGCACTGCGCAGACAGGCACCGAGATTGTGGGGGTCCTGCACACCGTCCAGCACCAGCAGGAAGGGAGGCTCGTCGAGTCCGTCGAGCAGCTCGAACAGGTCATGCTCGTCCCGGGCGGCAGGCGCCCGCACGCGCGCCGCGACCCCTTGATGATTGACCTCCGGCAGCAGCGCATCCAGCTGGGTCGAGTCCGTCCGCTGCACCTTTACCCCGGCCTGCAGAGCAAGATCCAGCAGGGCGCGTACCCGCCCGTCGCGCAGGCGCCCTCGATCCACCCACAGCTCGCCCACCCCCGAGCGCCCGTGCTCGAGTGAGGTGCGGACGCTGTGCAAACCGCCGACCAGCCGCGCACCGCCCGTCTCGGGCAGATGCCCCCTCATCTGTCAGGCTTCTTGGCCTTGGCGGGCTTCTTCTTGGCGGGCCTCGACTTCGCCTTGCCGGGATCCGGCTTCTTGCTCCCGCCGCCTACCGCCGAAGTCTTGGACGTGGCCGTCCTTGATCTGCGTACGCGTCTAGCCTGCTTGGGCTCCGGCCCGCTGGCCGATTGCTGCGACTCGACCTGCGCCGGGGGCGCTCGATCCGGCTGCTCCCGCGCCTTCTCCTTTGACCGTCCGCCACGCGATCGCCGGCCCGGACCGCGGGCGCGGCGGGGCTCGACGCCGACCTCTTCGGGCAGCACGAAATCGATCTTGCGCTCGTCCAGATTGACGGAGGCCAGGCGCACGCGGATCGGGTCGCCCAGACGGTAGGTCATGCCTGTGCGCTCGCCCGTGAGCCGATGGTGTACGGGATCGAAGTGGAAGTAGTCCCGCTGCAGAGAGGTGATGTGCAGCAGCCCGTCGACGTAGATGCCGTCGAGCTGCACGAACAGACCGAAGGAGGTCACCCCGGAGATGACGCCCTCGAACCTCTCACCCTCACGGCCCATCATGTACTCGCACTTGAGCCAGTCCACCACCTCGCGCGTGACCTCGTCCGCGCGCCGCTCGGTGGCCGAGCAATGCTCGCCCAGGGGCTGGAGCTGCCCGTGCCCATACTCGAACTCTGCGGGCTTGCCGCCGGCGATCAGGTGCTTGAGCGCCCGATGCACCACCAGGTCCGGATAGCGGCGAATCGGCGAGGTGAAATGCGTGTACGCATCGAAGGCAAGGCCGAAATGGCCCAGATTCTCGGCTGTATAGACCGCCTGGGCGAGCGAGCGCAGCATCACCGTCTGAATCAGGTGCGCGTCCGGTCGCCCCTTCGCCCGCTCCAGCAGCTGCGCATAGTCCTTGGCCTGGGGGTCGTCTCCACCCCCGAGCTGCAGACCGACCTCCCCAAGAAACTCCCGCAGCCCGGTCAGCTTCTCCTCGGTGGGTCCTTCGTGCACGCGATAGAGCGCGGGCTGGCGTCGCCGCAGCAGGCGGCGGGCGGCGGCCAGGTTGGCTGCCAGCATGCACTCCTCGATCAGCCGATGCGCATCATTACGTCGAACTGGAACAATACGCTCTACCTTTTTGTTTTCATTAAATATAATACGAGTTTCAGTCGAGTCGAAATCGATGGCACCTCGGGCCTCCCGAGCGGCCAGCAACACCTTGTACAGGGCATGCAGCTGCTCCAGATGGGGTAGCAGCTCGCGGTGCTTCTCACACAGCGCCGGGTCCCGATCCACCAGCATCGCCGCCACTTGGGTATAGGTCAGCCGGGCACGGGAGCGCATCACCGCTTCGAAGAAACGCGAGCGCAGGATCTTGCCCGCGCTGTCCACGTACAGCTCGCAGGTCAAACACAGACGATCCACCAGCGGATTGAGCGAGCAGAGCCCGTTGGAGAGCACCTCCGGCAGCATCGGGATCACCCGATCGGGGAAATAGACCGAGTTGCCTCGGTTGCGCGCCTCCTCGTCCAGGGGCATGCCCGGGCGAACATAGCTGGAGACGTCCGCGATGCTCACCAGCAGACGCCAACCCTTGGGCGTGGACGAGCAGAAGACCGCGTCGTCGAAGTCCCGCGCATCCTCCCCGTCGATGGTCACCAGGGGCAGATGGCGCAGATCCACCCGCCCCTCCTTGGCCGACTCCTCCACCTCCTCACCCAGTCCCGCGATCTCGGCAAGCACCTGGTCCGGCCAGGCATCGGGCAGCTCGTAGGTGCGAAGCACCACGTCGATCTCCATGCCCGGGCCCATGTGGTCGCCCAGCACCTCGATCACCTGCCCCACGGCCCGGTTACGCGTTCCCGGCTGCTCAATGATGCGCGCCACCACCATCTGCCCGTCCTGGGCGCCGCCCAGCGCATCGTCGCGGATTACCACGTCGTGGTGCTGACGCTTGTGATCCGGCACCACGAAGCCGACACCCGCCTCCCGGAACAGCCGGCCCACCACCTGGTGAGTGTTGCGCTCGATGACCTCCACCAGCGCCCCCTCGCGCCGGCCCCGCCGATCCACCCCGGAGACCCGCACCACCGCCCGGTCGTCGTGCCACAGAGTGCGCATCTCCCGGGGGGCGAGGAACAGGTCGTCCCCATCCTCGTCCGGCTTCAAAAAGCCGAAGCCATCGGGATGGGCGATCACCCTTCCGGCGATTAAGTCCTTCTTGTTGACCGGACAGAAGCCCCCGCGGCGGTTGCGCACCAGCTGCCCATCGCGCTCCATGGCGTTGACCCGACGGCGCAGGGCCTCCAAATCCTCTTCGCCTTCGAGCTCCAACGCCTCGGCCAGCTCGCGGAAGTTCGGCGGGCCACCAAGCTCTCGCAAGGTCTCCAGGATCAGCTCCCGGCTGGGAATGGGATTCTCGTACTTGCGGGCTTCACGCGCCGCGTAGGGGTCGGCTGCGCGGCGGGAAGGGATGGACTTGCTTGACGGCACTCAGGACTTCCTTGCGGATCGCGATAAAGGCAATATTGTAACGTTGACAGCCCCCGCTTGTCGCTGTAGATTGCCGATCCTCTCGGAGGCTAGCCCCCCGAGACCCCACCAAGCCGAGGTGGCGGAATTGGTAGACGCGCATGGTTCAGGTCCATGTCGGGGAAACCCGGTGGAGGTTCAAGTCCTCTCCTCGGCACCATTTTTCCAGATGATCGCACACCACCAGAGACCACAGAACGCCATGATTTTTCAGGCGTTTACGAGGCGTCTGCGATCGCGCATGCTGTCTGCCATTGTCTGTCGTGGCCCCGAAAATGGAGCGCGAATGGAGCGCGAATGGAGCGTGGATGGAGCGCGTTTCACAATTGCGCCGCCGTCTGTTAATCACTAGGTCGGCGGTTCGAGCCCGTCCCGGGGAGCCAAATATCAGAAATGCGGGTTCGAGGCCCCTCGACCCGCTTTTTCTCTTCGAAGGCG
>Ga0210110_1000181_pt1 | contig 22193 bp, 19 predicted proteins | sample China_Galinas_PW_2_FD_184865 | JGI IMG/M metagenome (GOLD analysis project Ga0210110, IMG submission 184865) | Wetland microbial communities from San Francisco Bay, California, USA, that impact long-term carbon sequestration - China_Galinas_PWB_D1... | ecosystem: Environmental > Aquatic > Marine... | reverse complement strand
CTATCGGGAGCGTCGCGATGGTTCAGGCAGCGCGGGTGCGCGAGGACGGCTTGAGACTCGCTGCCAAAGAGCTTGCAAGGGTCGCCGCGTCGGCCGGCTCTAGAGAACTCACGGTGACGCGGATCGCGGGGGGAGCTTGGAGGCGGAAGGGGGCGCCTGGCATCACGGCCCAGCCGGCGGACTGGAGGGCCTGCACCGTGCTCGTCTCGTCGGGGACGGGGATCCAGACGTTCAGGCCGCTTCGGGATTCGACCTCGATGCCGTGCTCGGCCAGGGCGCTGACGAAGGCGTCGCGGCGCTGGGCGTAGGTCTCGGTCGCCTGCGCCAGCTGACGCGCCACGGACTTGTCAGCCATCAACTCGGCCGCAGTGCGCTGGAGCAGGTGGCTGACCCAGCCGGGGCCGACGGCCTGGCGGCCGGCGACGCGGCTGATCGTGTGTGGGTCGCCGGCCAGGACGGCGAGGCGCAGGTCGGGGCCGAGGGACTTGGCCAGGGAGCGGGCCGCGGCCCAGCTCTCGCGACCGGCCGTCAGAGTGACCCGGGGCGTGCCGGCGATCGGGCCGAGGTGGTCGTCCTCGAGCACCATGACGCCGGGGTGGTGGTCGAGCACGGCCCGCAGGTCCGCCGCCCGCTCCTCGTCGAGCGCGGCGCCGGTCGGGTTCTGGCCGCGGGGGTTGACGACCACCGCCGCGACGCCTTCGCCGAGCGCCCGCTGGAGCGCCGTGGGGACCATCCCCCGACTGTCTATCGCCACCGGTCGCAGGGCGTAGCCGCCGGCGCGCAGCAGATGGAACAGGCCGGCGAAGCCGGGATCCTCGACCGCGATCGCGTCGCCGGGGCGCAGCCGTGCCGCCAGCGCCCGCTCGATCCCGTCGAGCGCGCCGCTGGTCACGGCGAGCTCGCCGGCCTCGATCCCACCCGCCGCGAGCTCCGCCCGCACCGGCTCGAGCAGCCGCGGGTCCGCCGGGTCGCCGCCGTAAAGCTGGCGCGGCGGCTCGATCCGCCGCAGGACCGGCGTCAGGTCGGGCAGCAGCGCCGGGTCGGGGTTGCCGCTCGCCAGGTCGCGCAGCCCCTCGATCCCGCGCAGCCCCGGCCAGGCACCGGCCACCGGCGGGCGCCAGCTGACCCGGGCGCCGCTGCGCGCACGGGTGACGACGAGCCCGCGCGAGCGCAGGTCCTTGAAGGCGGCGGCGACGGTGGTCGGGCTGACCCCCAGGTCGGCGGCGAGCGAGCGCACCGCGGGCAGCGGCGCGCCGGGCGCCAGCTCCCCCGCCTCGATCCCGCGCTCGACGCTGGCGGCGATCTCCTTCGCGCCCCCGCCCGTGATCAGATACTGTGTCAGTTCAGAAGGCAAATTTGTACTGTAACAGATTGAGAGGAGAAGGCGGTCGATGACCAGCGGGCCGGCGGGCGATCGTGGGCGAGGTGACGGGCGACCGAGGACGAAGGTGACGCGGATGCCCAGCCGGGCGAGCTATGAGCGGGCGACAGTCGAGGCGATCCTCGACGAGGCGATCGTCTCCCACGTCGGCACCGTCGCCCCGGCGGGCCACCCCGTCGTCATCCCCACCCTGCACGCGCGCGACGGCGACCGCCTCTACATCCACGGCTCCTCCGCCAGCCCGACCCTGCGCCGCGCCCGCGAGGCGGAGGTCTGCCTTACCGCGACCCTGATCGACGGTCTGGTGCTCGCCCGCTCCGCCGCCCACCACTCGGTCAACTACCGCTCCGTCGTCGTCTTCGGCCGCCCCGAGCCGGTCGAGGACGTGAGCGAAAAGAGGCAGGTGCTGAGGCTCTTTACCGAAAAGCTGATTCCGGGCCGCTGGGACGACGTACGCTCGCCGACGGCGCAGGAGTTGAAGGCAACCGGCGTCTTGCGGCTGCCGCTCACCGAGTGCTCGGCCAAGATTCGCACCGGCGGCCCGCTGGACGACGAGGAGGACTACGAGCTGCCCGTCTGGGCCGGCACGATCCCCCTGCAGCTCACCGCCGGCAAACCCCGCCCAGACGACAAGCTCCTAGCCGGCGTCGAACTCCCCAGCTATCTCAAGCGGCGCGTCTAGTAGCCGGGAGGGTGGCGGGCGATGAAGCCCGCCGTGCTGTCGACCGGCGAGGCGTGCCAGCGGGGGCCGGGGCCGCCGACCGTGTCGAAGGCGAGGCCGGCGATGGTCATCCAGGCGTGGCCGGCGTTGGCGTAGACGGTGATCCACTGGCCCGGACCGGGGGCGCCCCAGGTCTCGAGGCCGGTCGAGTCGAGCGGGCTGGAGAGGAAGCCGCCGCCGTTCAGGGCGAAGCTGACCGCGCCCGAGCAGTCGTAGCCGGAGGAGCTGAACGAGCCGTGGCCGCCGCCCCAGACGTAGGGGGTGGTGGCGATCGAGTTGGCGGCTTCGATCGCCGCCCGGATCGCCGGCGGCGCGCTGCTCGGCACGCTGGCCTGGCTTTCGGAGACGTATTCGGCGCTCTGGCCCGGCGTCAGCGGCGCCGGCGCCCCGCTCGGCGCGGGCGAGCCGGAGCTGGCGAGCTGTTCGGAGATCGCCGCCAGGTTGTCGCTGAGCGCGGCTTCGCGCGACTCGAGCGCTTCCAGGTCGGCCTGGCGCTTTGCCTGCGCCTGCTTCAGCTCGGCGAAGCGGGCGGCGGCTTCGGCGCTGGCGTCCGCCGCTTCGCGCTCCTTCGCCGCGATCTCGTCGCGCGCTTCCCGCAGCTGCGCGCGGATCGCCGCCATCCGCTCGACCGCGGCCTGCGCTTCGTCGCGCAGCCCCTTGACCCGGTGGGCCACCGAGTCGTCGTAGTCCTGCACCCGGCTGAGGTATTCGGCCCGCACGCTGGCCTGCGACCAGGTCTCCGATTCGAGCAGCACGTCAACCACGTCGGGGCTGCCCGCCTCGTAGATCGAGACGAGCCGCTCGCGCAGCACCTCGAGCGCCCGCCGCAGCCGTTCGCGCACCGCTTCCAGGTGGCGCCGCTCGGCTTCCAGCTTCGCCGTCGCCGCGTCGAGCTCGCCCTGCTTCTTCGCCAGTTCGGCTTCCAGCGCCTTCTGTTCTTGGCGCAGGCGCGAGACTTCGCCCAGCATCGAGTCGATCGCCCGGTTCTGTGCGGCGATCGTCGTCGCCAGGGCGCTGTGGCTTTCGCGCACCTTGCTCAGCCTGCCCTGCGTCGAGTCGAGCTTTTCGCGCAGGGTCTTCGCCGGCGCGCTCGCGACGAGGCAGAGGCCGAGGAGCAGCAGGGCGGCGGGGAGCAGCAGCCGCCGGGGGGAGCCGGAGGGGGCGCGCATGGAGCGCCGCAAGGTAGCGGAGTCGCCTAAAGACTGTTAGCGACTGCTAACACGCTGCAACTCCCCTTGCAGAATTAAGCGGCTTGCAGGAGAAACGGCCACCGCGACGACTGGCGTCGCGGTGGCCTCGACAGCCTCAGGCGAGCAGCTTGGCCTTCGCCTTGTCGAACTCCTCGGCCGAGATCGCGCCCTTTTCCTTCAGCTCGTTGAGCTTGTGCAGCTCCTCGGCGGGCGAGCCGGCGTGGGCCTGCTGGCGCACGTAGGAGTCGAAATGCTGTTTCGCCTCCGCCTGCGCCTTGATCGTCCGGTCCCGCATGCCGCTGCCGCGCGCGATCAGGTAGACGAGCGCGGTCAGGAACGGGATCAGGACGAGGAAGAGCACCCAGGCCGCCTTCCACCAGCCCGACAGCTCGTGGTCGCGGAAGAGGTCGGTGAGGATCGTGATCAGGATCCAGATCCAGATCACGAAGAAGAAGATCTCGAGCGCCAGCAACAGCAGTTCGCCGAGATTGATGTCTGCGAATGGCAGCACGGGGGGTCCTTTCGGTTAGGCAGGGGTGACGTACGTGAGGATCATAGGAAGGGAAGCGTCGCCAGTCGTATCACGCCGCCGGCGAACATCAGCGTGCCGAAGATCAGCGTCGCCACGATCAGGCGCTGGGAGCGGAACTTGACCGACAGCCCGCCGAAGAAGAGCACCGCGGCGAAGAAGATCGTCGCCAGCACGTAGTTGTCGGAGGTCTGGTTCGCTTCGCGGCCTTCTTCGAAGAGCCCGTCGGCTTCGGCTTCGAGCTTTTCGCTTTCCTCCAGGGCGGCGACCCTGTACTGCTTCATTTCGAACGGCACGTCCGGCGCCTTGGGGTTGGTCAGCGGGTGCTGCTTCGCCCAGGCGTTGAAGGCGGGCCTGAACTCGTCGCGGAAGAAGCGCTTGCGGATCACCTGCTCGAGCTCTTCGTTGCCCTGCGAGTAGGCGGCGGCGAACTGGGTGAAGAGGTCGGCGTCGATCGTGACGAAGGAGAAGCCCTGGCTCTGCGCCTTGGCCGACTTGGTGCGCGCGGCGCCCGCCTGGGTGAAGCGGGTCGACTGCTGGCCGCCCCAGCGGGTCGCCTCGTAGGCGCTGTAGGCGGTCGCCAGGGTCGCCATCGCCAGCAGCGCCGCCGACCACAGCTCGAGCCGGTCGCGCAGGTCCATGTCTCCGTCGCCGAACATCGCCGCGGCAGGATATTTGAGCCGTCGGAGCGCGCGGCGGCGGGACGCTCAGGCGAGCCGGCGGGCGAAGAGGACGGCGGCGACCGCCGTGGCCAGGTTGAGGCTGGAGACGCCGGGGCGCATCGGGATCGCGAGCCGCGCGTCGGCGCGGGCCAGCAGCTCCTCGCTGAGGCCGTGGCGCTCGGTGCCGAAGGCGAGGATCGCGCGCGGCGGCAGCTCGGCCGGCGCCAGGTCCGCGCCCTCGGGGTCGACCGCAACCAGCGGACGTCCGCCGACCGCCGACGCATCCTGTCGTTCCCGACTTTCTCCCCACCCCAGTGTGGAAAAAGTCGTAAGCGACGCCACAGGCAGGGCGAAATGCAGCCCCGCGGCGCCGCGCAGCGCGTCGGGGTGCCAGGGATCGTTGGAGCCCGTGGTCAGCACACCCGCCGCGTCGGCCGCGGCGGCGACGCGCACGCAGGCGCCCATGTTCCCCATCGTGCGTGGGTCCTCCAGCAGGACGAGCGGCGCCGGCCGCGGGTCGGCCAGCGCGGCGTCGACGTCGACCTCCGGGCGGCGGGCCAGCGCGACGACGCCGGTGCGGGGCGCCTGCGGCACGAGTCCCGCCATCGTCTCGGCGTCGACCGGCGCGGTCCGCTCGGCCAGCGTGCCGGCGAGGTCCGGCGCCAGCTCGCTCGCCAGCTCCTCCAGCCGCGCCCCCTCGACCGCGACCGCCTCCAGCACCTCGGCGCCGAAGCGCAGCGCGTGCTTGAGCGCGTGGAAGCCCTCCAGCACCGCCAACCCGCGGTCGCGGCGGGCGGCGCGGTAGCGGCGGATCAGCGCCTGCTCGTCTGCCTCGCGCACACCGGCATCATGCACACATCGACCGCGGTCGAGGTTTCCACCGGATGGCGGGCAAGACCTCTACGGCGCCGATCCGGGGATTGAGCGCCGTCGAGGTTTTCACCGGATGGCGAGTAAAACCTCTACGGCGCGCGCGGCGACGGGACGCCACCTACTCCTCGGCGGTATGGACGACGTTGAGCGCGCGGTTGCGGATGTCCGGGAGTCCGTCGAGAAACGGGGTCAGGTAACGGCCGATGATCTTGCCGTCCCGCTCGTGCCACGGCGGGGTCTCGGTCAAGGTCGAGATTTCTCCGTGGCCGCCGGTCGGCCGGCCGAACAGGTAGCGCGGTTCGGCGCCGGTCCACAGCACGGCGCGCAGCACCGGATCGAACGGCGCCGGATCGATCTCGACCCCCGCCGCGGCGGCAATCGACTCAGCCGCGACGTCGGCCTCCTGGGTCGCGACCCCTCCCTGCTTGACCGGGAAGCCGGTCACGTCGCCGGCGGCGTAGGTGTTCTGCGTCCCCACCACCCGGCAGTGCTCGTCGACCGGCAGGAAGCCGTCGGGGTCCGCGGGCAGGCCGTCGATCCGCCGGCCCTCCAGGCGCGGCAGGCTGACCACCGCTTCGGTCGCGACCGGATCGCCGGGTGCGACGCCGAGCCGGCCGTTCTCGTAGGCGACCGGGTGGGCGCCGCCGATCACCTCGATCCCGCGCTCGCGCATCAGCTCGCCCATCTCGACCCCGACCGCGCGGCCGAACAGCTCCAGCGGCGCGTCCTCCGGGGTGACGACACGCAGGCGCGCGTCGGCGATCCCCGATTTCTCCAGCACCGCCGAGCCGAGCAGCGCCAGCTCGTAGAGCGGCAGCGCCCAGCTGCCGCCCGCCGGCATCGTGAAGACGACGTCGCGCAGCACGCCGCTGCGCAGCCGCCGCACGACGTTGCCGAACCCGCCTTCGTCGGAGACGCCCCAGAAGGTGACGGCGCCCGGGACGGCCCAGAGCATGCGCACGCCGGTGGCGACCAGCAGGTGGTCGTAGGGGATCCGCTCGCCGTCGCGGACGGTCGCCGTGCGGGTCGCCGGGTCGACCGAGAAGACGCCGCCGAGGCGGAAGGAGACGCCGATCCGCCGGGCCAGCTCGTCGAGGTCGTAGCGCAGGATGCTGGCCGCCCCGTAGGGCTCGCCGACGGCGAACGGCCGGTAGACGAAGTCGCCGCGCGGCGAGCAGAGCTCGACCGCGACGCGGTCGCCGGCCAGCTCGCGCAGCGCCAGCGCGGCCTCCAGGGCGGCGACGCCGCCGCCGGCGATCAGCACCCGCGGACGGTCCTCGCGGGCCCCATTGCCCCGGCCTCGAACGACGCTGTTGCTCATCGGCGCAGCCTATGCCCGCGCGGCGCGGGCTCCATCGGGAGACGCCCACAGGCGGCCTGCGGCTTTACCCCGATGCCGCCGCGCCCCACGCCCATCGATGATGCGAGCGATGAGACTTCTGGTCGGCTACGACGGGAGCGAGGGCGGGCGCGACGCGCTCGAGCTGACGCGCGTCCTCGGCTCGGTCGAGCAGAGCAGCGCCCTGGTCGTCGCCGTGATGCCGTACACGCCGCTGCCGATCGGCTTCACCGAGCTGGAGCGGGACGCGGCCGAGGAGGCGGAGCCGCTGATGGCCGAGGCGCGCGAGCGGCTCGGCGAGCTCGTCTCCGAGACGCGCGCCTTCGGCGGCGGCTCGCCCGCCGGCGTGATCACCGACGTCGCAGAGGCCGACCGCAGCGACGCGATCGTGCTCGGCTCGCCGCACCGCGGCGCGGTCGGCAGGGCGCTGATCGGCAGCGTCGCCGAGGGGGTTCTGCACGGCGCGCCCTGCGCCGCCGTCGTCGCGCCGCGCGGCTACGCCGGGTACGGCCACGGCCCCTTCGCGACGATCGCCGTCGCCTACGACGGGACGCCGGAAGCGAAGGCCGCGCTGGCGCGGGCCCGCAGGCTGGCGGAAGAGAGCGGCGCGGCGCTGCGCGTGCTCACCGTCGTCGCGCCGCCGGTCGCCCTGCCCGGGGTCGTCGGCTACACGCCGGTCAACCCGCCCGAGCCCGACCAGGTGATCGCCGAGGGCGTCGCCGCGGCGGGCCAGGCGGTCGCCGTCGACGGCCGGCGACTCGACGGCCCGCCCGCCCAGGCGCTGGCCGAAGCCTGCGAGGACGGCGTCGACCTGCTGGTCGCCGGCTCGCGCGGCTACGGGCCGATGACCCGCCTGCTGCTCGGCTCCGTCTCCTCGCGGCTGGTCGCGATCGCCCCCTGCCCGGTGCTCGTCGTCCCGCGGCCGGGGAGGGACTGAGCAGTGAGCCAGGCGACGGTCGAGGCGGTCCGCGACTTCGCCGAGCTCTCCCGCGCCGACGTCTAGCACGCCGGCGGCAAGGGCGCCAACCTCGCTAGCTGACCGCCGCCGGCTTCCCCGTCCCTCCCGGCTTCGTCGTCGGCGCCCCCGCCTACGCCGCCTTGCCGGTCGCCGAGGTCTTCGACGAGCTCGACGAGGCGGTGACCGAATACATCTCCGAGCTGCTCGAACGCCGTAGAGCTTGAGCCCGCACAGCGGTCAATACCTCGACGGCGCCCGGGAAGTTGGACGCTCAGAGCTGCCAGTGGCGACCCACGTACGAGGCGGCGTCGGCGGTGAGCATCGCCTCGGGGGCGGCGGACTCGGCCTCGCCCTCGCCCGCGAGGGCGCGCATCGTCAACTCCACCGACTCGGCCAGGGCCGGCGGGGAGTAGCCGCCCTCGAGCACGGCGCCGAGCGGCGCGCCCAGAGCGCGCCCGAGCTCGCGCACGTGACAGGCCATGCGGGCGAAGGAGGCGGACTCGAGGCGGCAGCCGGCGAGCGGGTCGTCGGCGTGGGCGTCGAAGCCGGCGGAGACGAGGATCAGCTGCGGCGCGAAGGACTGCGCGACGGGGACGACGATGTGCTCGAGCAGCGAGAGCCAGAGGTCCTCCTCGGAGCCGGCGGGCACCGGCAGGTTGACCGTGTACCCCTCCCCCTCGCCGGAGCCCATGTCGGCGATCGAGCCGCTGCCGGGGTAGATCCCCTGCTGGTGCAGGCCGGCGACGAGCACGTCGCGGCGGCGGCGGAAGGCCTCGACCGTGCCGTTGCCGTGGTGGACGTCCCAATCGAGGACCATCACCCGCTCGAGGCCGAGCTCGCGGACCGCCAGCTCGGCGGCGACCGCGACGTTGTCGAAGAGGCAGAAGCCCATCGCCCGGTCGGGCTCGGCGTGGTGGCCGGAGGGGCGGACCGCGCAGAAGCCGACCGCGTCCTCGCCGGCGAGCAGCGCCCGGGTCATCGCGCAGGCGCCGCCGGCGGCGTGCAGGGCGGCGCGGAAGGAGGCCTCGCCGACGTGGGTGTCGGGGTCGACCGCCCCTCCCCCGGCGGCGCTCAGATCGCGCACCGACTCGACGTGGCGGCGCGTGTGGACCAGCTCCAGGTCGGCCTCGCTCGCCGCCGGCGCCTCGCGCCGCTCCCAGCCGAGCCAGTCCGCCGCCGCCAGCCGCCGCTCGATCGCCGCGAGGCGCTCGGGCGTGTCCGGGTGCGCCGGCGTTCCCTCGCGCGGATCGTGCTCGAGGCAGGCCGGGTGGCTGAAGTAGAGGCCCATCGGAAGCGACTGTAGACGGCTACCATCGAGACGTGGGCGCCGAGTACCCGTCCTACCGTGAAGCGGACGTCGTGCTGCGCGACGGCTCGACGGTCCACCTGCGGCCGGTGCGGGCCGGGGACGCGGCGGCGCTGCTCGAGCTGTTCGAAGGCCTGGGCGCCGACTCGCGCACCTTCCGCTTCTTCTCCGGCGCCAGCGACCTGGAGGCCGCGGCGGCGCAGCTCTCCGACGTCGACTACACGCGGCGCTACGGGCTCGTCGCCACGCGCGGCGACGAGCGCCCGGTCGGCCACGGCGCCTACGTCGGCACCGCCCCCGGCCGCGCCGAGGTCGCCTTCGCGATCGCCGACGAGCTGCAGGGACAGGGGCTGGGGACGATCCTGCTCGCGCACCTCGCCGAGGTCGCGCAGGAGAACGGCGTCGAGGCCCTCTTCGCCGAGGTGATGCCGCAGAACCACCGCATGGTCGAGGTCTTCCGCGAGAGCGGCTTCCCGATCGAGACCTCCTCCGAGCCGGGCTCGATCCACGTCGAGCTGCCGACCTCGCTCGGCGGCGAGGCCTTCGAGCGCTTCGCCGAGCGCGACCGGCTCGCCGCCGAGGCGGCCGTGCGCGGCTTCCTGCGGCCGCGCGCGGTGGCGGTCGTCGGCGCCTCGCGGCGGCGCGAGACGGTCGGCGGCGCGGTCTTCCACAACCTGCTCGAATCGGCCTTCGGCGGCGTCGTCCACCCGGTCAACCCGGCCAGCGACGTCGTCCAGTCGGTGCGCGCCTATCGCAGCGTCGCCGAGCTGCCCGGCGAGATCGACCTCGGGGTGATCGCGGTGCCGCCCGAGGCCGCGGTCGAGGCGGCGCGCGAATGCGCGGCGAAGGGCTGCTCGGCGCTGGTCGTGCTCGCCGCCGGCTTCGCCGAGGTCGGGCCGCAGGGAGCCGAGGCGCAGCGCCGGCTGGTCGACGTCTGCCGCGACGCCGGCATGCGCCTGGTCGGGCCCAACTGCCTCGGCGTGATCCTCAACGAGGTGGGCGGTGGGCTCAACGCCAGCTTCGCCCCGGCCACCCCTCCCCCGGGCAACGTCGGCTTCGTCACCCAGAGCGGCGCGCTGGGACTGGCGCTGATCGACCTCGCCGCCGACCGCGGCCTCGGCGTCTCCTCCTTCGCCTCGATCGGCAACCGGGCCGACATCACCGCCAACGACATGCTCGAGTACTGGGAGGGCGACCCCGACACCGACGTCGCCCTGCTCTACATCGAGTCGTTCAGCGACCCGGCGCGCTTCTCGCGCGTCGCCCGCCGGGCCGGCCGCGAGATGCCGATCGTCGTCGTCAAGGGCGGCCGCTCGGTGGCCGGCGAGCGCGCCACCGGCTCGCACACCGGCGCCCTGCTCTCGGCCTCCGACGTGACCGTCGACGCGCTGTTCGAGCAGGCGGGCGTGATCCGCACCGAGACGCTCGCCGAGCTGCTCGACATCGCCGCCCTGCTCGGCAGCCAGCCGCTGCCGGCCGGGCCACGGGTCGGCATCCTGACCAACGCCGGCGGCCCCGGGATCATGTGCGCCGACGCCTGCGAGGCGGCCGGGCTCGAAGTGCCGGAGATCCCCGACGAGGTGCGGGCGGCGCTGGCCGAGCACCTGCCGACCGAGGCCTCGCTCGCCAACCCGGTCGACATGATCGCCACCGCCAGCGCCGAGCAATACCGGCGCTCGATCGCGACGCTGTCGGCCTGGGACGGGATCGACGCGCTGATCGTGATCTTCATCCGGCCGCTGCTGACCCGGGCCGAGGAGGTGGCCGGCGCGGTGCGCGCGGCGCTCGGCGAGATGGAGCGCGAGATCCCCGTCCAGGCGGTCTTCATGTCGAGCGGCGACCGCGAGACGATGGCCGCCGGCGGCGGCGTCCCGACCTACGTCTACCCGGAGGACGCGGCGCGCACCCTGGGGCGGGCGATGAAGCACGTGCGCTGGCGCGCCAGGCCGGCCGAAGAGCCGCCGGAGCTCGCCGGGACGCGTCCGGACGAGGCGTCGGCGGTGATCGCGCGGGCGCTGGCGGACGAGGGCGAGTGGCTGGGAATGGAGGCCGTCGCCGAGCTGCTCGACTGCTACGGGATCGCGACGCCGCCCTGGCGGATCGCCGCCGACCCCGCCGGCGCGGCGCACGCCGCGGAGGAGCTCGGCGGCGCGGTGGCGCTGAAGGCGCAGGGCGAGGCGATCCTGCACAAGAGCGACCTCGGCGCCGTGCGCACCGGGCTCGCCGACCCGACGGCCGTCGCCGGCGCCGCGGTGCAGATGGACGAGGCGCTGGCGGCCGCCGGGACCAGGCGCGAGAGCTTCCTCGTGCAGGCGATGGCCGGCGGCGGCGTCGAGCTGCTGGTCGGGATCGCCGCCGACCCGGCGTTCGGGCCGGTGCTGGCGGTCGGCGCCGGGGGCACCCGGGCCGAGCTGAACCCGGACGTCGCCGTGCGCATCTGCCCGGTGAGCGCCGGCGAAGCGGCGGAGATGATCCGCTCGCTGGCGACCTTCCCGCTGCTGACCGGCTTCCGCGGCGCCCCCGCCGCCGACCTGCCGGCGCTCGAAGAGATGCTGCTGCGGGTCAGCGCGATGGTCGACGCGCACCGCGAGATCGCCGAGCTCGACCTCAACCCGGTGATCGCCGGCCCGGCGGGCGCGACCGCGGTCGACGCCCGCGTCCGCCTCCGCCCCGCCCCGGCGCCGCGCCCCTGGCCGAGCACCTGGCGCCCGCTGTAGGGGGGTCGTGGAAAAGCCGCGAGCGGGTAGTGGGTTTTACACCGATGAATCGACCGACCGGATCGCACAGACTCGGCCAATGATCCCGGAGGAGGCCTGGCGCCAGACCCGCTTCGCCGACCGCCGCGACGCCGGCCGGCAACTCGGCGAGCGGCTGCTCCACCTCGCCTACGAGAACCCGCTCGTGATCGGGCTTCCGCGCGGCGGCGTCCCCGTCGCGCGCGAGGTCGCGCTGGCGCTTCACGCGCCGCTCGACTTCCTCGCCGTGCGCAAGCTCGGCGCCCCGCACAACCCCGAGTACGGGATCGGCGCCGTCGCCGAGGGCGGCGTGCGGGTGATCGACCCCGAGGCGGTCGCGATCCTCGGCCTGCGCAACGGCATCGTCGACCAGATCGCCGCCCGCGAGACCGCCGAGCTGCAGCGCCGCGCCGAGCTCTACCGCGGCGACCGCGCGCCGCTCGGCGTCAGCGGCCACACCGCGATCGTCGTCGACGACGGCGTCGCCACCGGCGTCACCGACTCCGCCGCGCTGTGCGCCCTGCGGCGCACGGGGCCGCGCCGGCTGGTCCTCGCGGTCCCCGTCTGCCCGCCCGACTCCGCCCGCCGGCTGGCGGAGGAGGCCGACGAGGTGATCTGCCTGCAGCAGCCGCCGCGCTTCTTCGGCGTCGGCCAGTTCTACGAGGACTTCGCGCAGGTCTCCGACGAGGAGGTCGTCTCGGCCCTCGCGGAATTCGACCATGCCGGTGTCTGAGCGCTCCCCGGGGACTTAAGCGCCGATGCGCATGCGCAGCATCCGGATCGGGCGCCTCGCCGGCATCCCGATCGGCTTCCAGCCGCTGTGGCTGGCGATCGTCGTGCTGATCGCCTGGTCGCTCGGCGCCGCCTACTACCCGGACGAGGCGCCCGGCATCGCGCCGCTCGCCGCCTACGGGCTGGGCCTGCTCAGCGCCCTTCTGCTCTTCGCCAGCATCCTCCTGCACGAGCTCGGCCACAGCCTCGTCGCGCGCCGCCACGGGGTCGAGATCGAGGAGATCGACCTCTGGCTGCTCGGCGGCGTCGCCCGCATGAAGGGCTACCCGAGGGCGGCCGGCGACGAGTTGCGCTTCGCGATCGCCGGCCCCGCGGTGACGCTGGCGATCGTCGCCGTCTTCGGCGCGATCGCGCTGGCCCTGCCCGCCTCGACCCCGGACGCGATCGAGGCGGTGGTCGCCTACCAGCTCTTCGTCAACGCGGCGATCCTCGTCTTCAACCTGCTGCCGGCCTTCCCGCTCGACGGCGGCCGCGTCGCCCGCGCGGCGATCTGGATGCGCACGGGCGACATGCAGCGCTCGACCGCGCTCGCCGCCCGGGTCGGGCGCGGCTTCGGCTACCTGATGATCGGCCTCGGCGTCTTCGGCGCCGCCGCCGGGGCGTTCGGCGGGCTCTGGCTGGCGGTGGTCGGCGTCTTCGTCATCGTCGCCGCCAAGGCCGAGGAGGGGGGGCTGCGCGTGCGCACCGCATTCGCCGGCCGCGAGGCGGGGCGCTTCGTCTCCTTCCCCGCGGTGACCGCGCCGGCCGGGATCAGCGTCGCCGAGGCGGTCGAACGGCTCTTCGTCCCCTACCGCTACACCGCCTACCCGGTGATCGACGGCGGCCGCCCGGTCGGCCTGATCGACACCTCCCACGTCGAGCGCGTGCCGCCGCCACGCCGCGCCGCCACCACCGTGCGCGAGGCCGCGATCCTCGATCCGGAGCTGCTGATCGGCGAGCATCAGGACGTCGCCGAGCTGCTCGAGCGCCCGGCCTTCCAGCGGGTCGGCCGCGCCGTCGTGCGAGGCGACGGCGGCGAGGTCGGGGTGATCTCGATCACCGACGTGAACCGCGCCCTGCGGGCGATCGAGCTCAGCCGACCGGCTGATCGAGAATGAATACCTCCACGGCCATGTCGGGCTCGAGGTGGTTGTCGCTCATGAAGGCGACGACGGTCCGCTCGGTGAGCCGTTCGACGCTCTCCTTCATCTCGTCGGCCATCGTCCGCTGGAAGAGCTGCCGCATCTCCAGCACAGCCTCGCCGTGGCCGTTGGCGGAGAGGTTCCGCTCGGCCTTGGTCAGCACCTCCTGGAGCACGGTGACGACGACGTTGCCGTTGTGGAAGGTGAACGACCTGTTCGGCCCGCGGCCGAGGTCGGCGGTGTGGATGCGCACCACCTCCCTGGTCAGGGCGGCGTTCAGCTCTCCGCCGCTCAGCCTCTCGTCGCCTGAATCGTCCATGACCCTGCCCTCCCCCTCCTACAGCCCCGGAAACCGCTGCGGGCGCGCCCGCCGGCGCGGCTTCGGGATCCCCTCGAAGATCTCCGGATCGGTCAGGTAGTGGTGGGCGACGACGATCGCGCCGTCCTCGACCTGGTCGCGCGCCCAGAAGCGGGCCGGGTCGGCGCCCGCGTCGACGTGCAGCTCGCCGACCGCGACGACCTCCCCGTCGGGCTCGGCCCGCAGGTTGTGCACGGCGAGCCGGTACCGGTGGCCGGACCCCGCCAGGTGGCCGAACCAGTCGCGCACGCCGTCATGCCCCTGGTACTGGCGCTCCAGCCCGCTGAGCCGCAGCGGGTAGAAGCGGACCCCGGGGCTCATGCAATCGAGCATGCCGTCGAGGTCGCGCAGGTTGAAGCAGTCGATCCAGCGCGAGACGATGGTCTCGGGACCGGGCGACGTATCGAACAACTCGGGACCTCCGGCTACCTCGAACTCGGCGGGCCGAGTCGTGGTCCGACGACCACCCACCGGGCCCATCCCCTATGCCAACCCGGGCGCGATCCCCTGCGCAGAGAAACGCCCGTGTCAGGACCAACTATATAACGACCATCGCTTGGTAACAATTGAATACATCTGCGGCGCGACCGAGTAATCGGAGCGCGGCCCGCGAGGCGCGCTCAGCCGACGTCCGGGTCGGTGAGCGTCGCGACGTCGGCTCGGTCCACCGGCCGTCCGCGTGCAAGCTTCATGCGAATCAGGTCGTCGCGGCCGGCGACCGGGATCCGGACGTCGCCCAGGACGATCACCAGGGCACGATCTCGCAGCTGCTCGAACGGCGCGGCCCCGGGCGCGTCGTGCAACACGTCGATGTCTCCGTGCGGCGTCGCGAACTGCCAGATCGTCGCCCGCGGCAGCATCCCCGCGTCGATCTCCCGGCCTTCGTTGCCCAGGTTGAGCACCCGCGCTTCGAGTGCGTTCAGCGCGTCGGCCAGTCGGGCGAGGTTACGTGGGTCGGGCTCGGGGATCATGTCGACATCGTTCGTCATCCGCGTGTTGCCGTGCGTCTGTGCCGCCAGCCCTCCGACGAGGACGAAGCTCACCTCGTGCCGGGCGAGCTCCTCGAAGATCCGCCGCGCGTCGAGTGGGCCACTGACTCGATCAGCCGCCACGCGCCCGCCGCCCCGCTTCGCTCAGATCGTACGCCAGCCGGTTCCACGAGATCGCAAGCTCCAGCCTTTCGGCGGGAGTCCGCGCGAGCGCCGCGCGCAGGTGGAGCGGGTCGTGTTCGCGCTCCATCGGCGTCGCCTCGAGCTTCAGCTCCTCGCCCATCGCCGCAAGCAGGCGCTCGACGGTCTCGACGCTCGGTGAGTTCCGCCCGCTCTCGATGCGGCTGACCGCCGCCTGATCGGTGCCGGCGCGCAGGGCGAGGGTCCGCTGGCTGACGCCATGGCGTCGCCGGGCATCCCTGATCAAGCTGGCGGCGTTCACTGGCTGATTATGTCATAAAAGGCATCAACCGCCGCACTTCCCCGCGTCCGGTTGCGGCTTTTCCCGGTGGTGGATCGGCGTGGGGGCCCCTACCCTCGTGGAAGGACGATCGAGTCGAAGGCCGAGCAGCCGGATGCGGACCGGCGAGGAGGGCTGATGGCAAAAGCGACGATTGACGCAGATGGAGCAAGGGGCGGGATCGGGGCGCGGGTGGACCGCTGGCTGAACTCCGACCTGGTCGGGATCCCGGCGACCCTCTACACCTTCGCGGTGCTCGCGATCAGCCTCGCGGTCTTCCGCGTCGGCGGGCCGGTCGCCGGCATCGTCGTCGCCGTGGCGCTGTGGATCCCGATGGTCCTCTTCGCGATCCAGGGGCGCGGCAGGTCGTCCGCGCCGCTCGCACTCGGGACGGGCCGCGAGGGCCCCGGCCACCGCGTGCTGGTGGTCGCCAACGAGGGTCTCGAGGACCCGGCGCTGTGCGACGAGGTCTGCCGCCGCGCCGGCCGCACGGCGACGGAGGCGATGATCGTCGCCCCGGTCGTCGCCTCCTCTTCCCTGCGCGAACTCGCCGACGACGTCGATCGCGAGCTCGCGCAGGCCGGCGGGCGGGTGGAGGACGCGGTGCGCAAGCTCGAAGCGGGCGGGGTGCCCGCCCGCGGCCGGGCCGACATCGCCGACCCGCTGGAGTCGCTGCTCGACGGCCTGCGCGAGTTTCCGCCCAACGAGGTCGTGCTGCTGCCGGGCGGCGAGGCGGGCTGGGACGGCGCGAGCGACCTCGCCGCGCGGGTGCGCGCCGAGACCGGCCTGCCGGTCACCGCGGTCGAGAGCTCGCGCGCCTAGCGTGGCGGATTGCCGCGACCGCCTTCGAGGTAGTGGGAGAGCGCGGATGGCGGACGACGCGACGATCGACGCCTGGTGGCGGGCGGCCAACTACCTCTCGGTCGGCCAGATCTACCTGCTCGACAACCCGCTGCTGCGCGAGCCGCTGCGCCGCGAGCACGTGAAGCCGCGGCTGCTCGGCCACTTCGGCACGACGCCGGGCCTCAACCTGCTCTACGCCCACCTCAACCGGGCGATCGTCGCCCGCGACCTGAGCGCGATCTTCGTCACCGGCCCCGGCCACGGCGGCCCCGGCCTGGTCGCCTCGACCTGGCTCGAGGGCGCCTACAGCGAGCTCTACCCGCACGTCGGCCGCGACGCGGCGGGGATGCGCGAGCTGTTCCGCCAGTTCTCCTTCCCCGGCGGCGTCCCGAGCCACGCCGCGCCGGAGACGCCGGGCTCGATCAACGAGGGCGGCGAGCTCGGCTACTCGCTCGCCCACGCCTACGGCGCCGCGCTCGACAACCCCGACCTGCTCGTCGCCTGCGTCATCGGCGACGGCGAGGCGGAGACCGGGGCGCTGGCGGCGAGCTGGCACTCGAACAAGCTGCTCAGCCCGCGCACCGACGGGGCGGTGCTGCCGATCCTCCACCTCAACGGCTACAAGATCGCCAACCCGACGCTGCTCGCCCGCATCCCCGAGCCGGAGCTGGCCTCGCTGCTGGAGGGCTACGGCCACCGGCCGATCTTCGTCCGCGGCGGCGAGGACGGCGAGGAGCCGGCCGCGATCCACGGCCGGCTTGCGGCGGGGCTCGACGAGGCGCTGAACGAGATCGGCGAGATCCAGCGCGCCGCCCGCTCCGGCGCCGTCGCGGGCCGGCCGCGCTGGCCGATGATCGTGCTGCGCACGCCGAAGGGCTGGACCGGGCCGAAGCAGGTCGACGGGCTGCCGGTCGAGGGGACCTGGCGCTCGCACCAGGTGCCGCTCGCCGACGTGCGCGAGGACCCCGAGCACCTGCGCATGCTGGAGCAGTGGATGCGCTCCTACCGCCCCGGAGAGCTGTTCGACGAGGACGGGGCGCCGATCGCCGCGCTCGCGGAGCTGGCGCCGCGCGGCGAGCGGCGGATGGGCGCCAACCCGCACGCCAACGGCGGCCTGCTGCTGCGCGAGCTGCTGCTGCCCGACTACCGCTCCTACGGGGTCGATGTGGCGGCGCCGGGGCGCGACCGGGCCTCGGCGACCCGCACGCTCGGCCCCTTCCTGCGCGACACGATCGCGCGCAACCCCGACGACTTCCGCCTCGTCGGCCCCGACGAGACGGCGTCCAACCGGCTCGCCGCGGTGTTCGAGGCGACGCACCGCGAGTGGGAGGCCGAGCGCCTGCCGACCGACGAGGACCTGGCGCCGGACGGCCGCGTGATGGAGGTGCTCTCCGAGCACCTCTGCCAGGGCTGGCTGGAGGGCTACCTGCTGAGCGGCCGGCACGGCCTGTTCAGCTGCTACGAGGCCTTCATCCACATCGTCGACTCGATGTTCAACCAGCACGCCAAGTGGCTGAAGACGAGCCGCCAGGTGCCCTGGCGGCGGCCGCTCGCCTCGCTCAACTACCTGCTGACCTCGCACGTCTGGCGCCAGGACCACAACGGCTTCTCCCACCAGGACCCCGGCTTCATCGACCACGTCGTCAACAAGAAGGCCGAGGTCGTGCGCGTCTACCTGCCGCCCGACGCCAACTGCCTGCTCTCGGTCGCCGACCACTGCCTGCGCAGCCGCAACTACGTCAACCTGATCGTCGCCGGCAAGCAGCCCGAGCTGACCTGGCTGACGATGGAGCAGGCCGAGGCCCACTGCGCCCGCGGGATCGGCATCTGGGATTTCGCCTCGCGCGAAGGCGAGGGTGAGCCCGACGTCGTGCTCGGCTGCTGCGGCGACGTGCCGACGCTGGAGACGATCGCCGCGGCGGCGCTGCTGCGCGAGCGCCTGCCGCAACTGAAGGTGCGCGTCGTCAACGTCGTCGACCTGATGCGGCTGCAGCCGGAAGCCGAGCACCCGCACGGGCTGCCGGACCGCGAGTTCGACGCGCTGTTCACCACCGACCGGCCGGTCGTCTTCGCCCACCACGGCTACCCCTGGCTGATCCACCGCCTCACCTACCGGCGGGCCAACCACCACAACATCCACGTGCGCGGCTACAAGGAGGAGGGCACGACGACGACGCCCTTCGACATGGTGATGCTCAACGACCTCGACCGCTTCCACCTGGCGATCGACGTGATCGACCGCGTGCCGGGCCTGGGGGCGGAGGCGGCGGCGCTGCGCCAGGAGATGGTCGACCGCCGTTTCGCCTGCCGCGCCTGGACCCGCGAGCACGGCGAGGACCACCCCGAGGTGCGCGAGTGGACGTGGCCGGGCTGAGGGCCGGCCGCATCGCGAGTCTCCCGTCCATATGACGGGAGACTCGCCAGAGGGCGACGTCCTCGTCGTCAATGCCGGCTCGACCGGGCTCAAGCTGCACGTCGTCTCCGCGGTGGAGGAGAGCCGGCCGGTCGACTCGATCGGGTCGCTCGAGGCGGCCGGGCTGTTCGCGGTCGCCCACCGGGTCGTGCACGGCGGCGCCAAGTTCCGCGACCCCGTCCTCATCGACGGCGCGGCGCGCGAGCGGATCCGCGAGCTGGAGGCGATCGCGCCGCTGCACAACGCCCCCTGCCTGGCGGGGATCGAGGAGGCCGAAACCGCGCTCCCCGACCTCCCCCAGGTCGCCGTCTTCGACACCGGCTTCCACGCGACGATCCCGCCGGAGGCGGCGACCTACGCGGTGCCGCGGCGCTGGCGCGAGCAGTGGGGCGTGCGGCGCTACGGCTTCCACGGGTTGTCGGTGGCCTGGTCGGCGGAGCGGGCGCCGCAGCTGCTCGGGAGGCGGTCCGCCGCGCTGCGGCTGGTCGTCTGCCACCTCGGCGGCGGCTGCTCGGTCAGCGCCGTGCGCGACGGGCGCTCGCTCGACAACACGATGGGCTTCAGCCCGCTGGAGGGCCTGCCGATGGCGACGCGGTCGGGCTCGGTCGACCCAGGCGCGCTCACCTACCTGCTGCGCGAGCACGGGCTCGGCGCGGCGGAGCTGGAGCGGGCGCTCGAGCGCGAGTCCGGCCTGCGCGGGCTCGCCGGCGGCGACGGCGACATGCTCGCGGTCGAGCGCGCCGCCGGCGAGGGCGATCCCGGCGCGGCCCTCGCGCTCGACGTCTTCGTCCACCGGACGGCGGCGGCGGTCGCCGCGATGGCCGCCTCGGCCGGCGGCCTCGACGCGCTCGTCTTCACCGCCGGGATCGGCGAGAGCTCGCCCCCGATACGCGCCCGCGTCTGCGAGCGACTCGCCTTCCTCGGCGTCGAGCTCGACTCGGATCGCAACGCCGCCGGCGTCCTCGACGCCGATCTCGCCGCCCCCCGCTCCCCCGTCCGCGTGCTCGCGATCCGCGCCCGCGAGGAGCTGATCGCAGCCCGCGCCGCGCGCGAGGTGCTTGCATAGGGGCATGGCTTCGATCCGCGACCAGCGGACTGAGCGGGACCAGCGCGCCGACGAGGCGCTCGGGCCAGGTGACGGACTGAGCGGCGAGGAGGCGGCGGCGCGGCTGCAGCGCTACGGCCCGAATGCGATCGAGGAGGAGGAGCGCAGCGTGCTGCTCGAGCTGCTCTCCCACTTCTGGGCGCCGATCCCGTGGATGATCGAGGCGGCGCTGGCGCTGACCGCGGTCACCGGGCGCTGGACCGACTTCGCGATCATCGCGGCGCTGCTGGCGCTCAACGGCGGGGTGGGCTTCTGGGAGGAGCACCAGGCGGCGAACGCGATCGCGGCGCTGAAGGAGCGCCTGGCCAAACGGGCGCGGGTGAAGCGCGACGGCGGGTGGGAGACCGTCGCGGCCGAGCGGATCGTCCCCGGCGACCTGCTGGTGGCCGAGCGCGGCGACGTGATCCCGGCCGACGGGCGGATCGCCGCGGGAACGGCAGACGCCGACGAGTCGGTGCTGACCGGCGAGTCGCTGCCGGTCAGCAAGGGCGAGGGCGACGACGTGTACTCGGGGACGGTCGTCTCGCGCGGAGCCCCGAGCATCCGCGTGCTGGCGACCGGCGAGCGGACCGAGTTCGGCCGCACCGCCGAGCTGACCGAGGAACGCGGCCCGGAGAGCCACTTCCAGGCGGCGATCTTCTCGATCGGCAAGTACCTGATCGGGATCGCCCTCTGCCTGGTCGGCGTGATCGTCGCGGTCTCGCTGCTGCGCGGCGAAAGCGCCGGCACGACGCTGGAGTTCGCGCTCGTGGTGACGATCGCCTCGATCCCGGTGGCGCTGCCGGCGGTGCTCTCGGTGACGATGGCGGTCGGCGCCCGCTACCTGGCCCGCCACGAGGCCGTGGTCAGCCACCTGCCCGCGGTTGAGGAGATGTCCGGCGTCGACGTGCTCTGCGCCGACAAGACGGGGACGATCACCCGCAACGAGCTGGCGATCGCCGACATCGCCGTGCTCGCGGACGGGGGCGACCGCGAGCAGGTGCTGCGCGAGGCGGCGCTGACGGCGGAGCGCGACGGCGCGGACCCGGTCGACGGCGCCGTGCTGGCGGCGCTGGGGCAGGCGCCGCACGGCTGCGAGATCCTCGACTTCGAGCCCTTCGACGCCGACCGCAAGCGGGCCGAGGCGCGAGTGCGCGAGCCGGACGGCGGCGAGTACCGCGTCGCCAAGGGCGCCGTGCAGGCGATCCTCGACCTCGCCGCTCCGGCGGGAGATTCGCCTCCCACGGGTGTAGAGGCCCCGGCGGAAGCCGGCGGAGCCGGGCGGATCGCGGCGGCGACCGCCGAGTTCGCGCGCAAGGGACAGCGGGCCCTCGCCGTGGCGCGGGCCGACGGCGAGGGCCCCTGGCGGGTGACCGGCGTGCTGGCGATCGCCGACCCGCCGCGCGAGGACTCGCGCGAGACGCTCGGGCAGGCGCGCGAGCTCGGCGTCGAGGTGAAGATGGTGACCGGCGACCGGGTCGAGATCGCGCGCGAGATCGCAAGCGAGGTGGGGATGGGCGCCGAGGTGCTCGAATCGAGCGCGATCGAGCGGCTCGAGGGCGAGGAGCTGGCGCGCCGGGTCGAGGAGGCCGACGGCTTCGCCCAGGTGGTGCCCGAGGACAAGCACCGGATCGTCAGGGCGCTGCAGTCGCGCGGCCACATCGTCGGGATGACCGGCGACGGGGTCAACGACGCCCCGGCGCTGGCCCGCGCCGACGCCGGCATCGCCGTCTCCGGGGCGACCGACGCGGCCCGCGCCGCGGCCGACATCGTCCTGCTCTCGGCCGGGCTCTCGGTGATCGTCGAGGCGATCCACCGCGCCCGCGAGGTGTTCCGGCGGATGACCAACTACGCGATCTACCGGATCACCGAGACGATCCGCGTCGTCCTCTTCGTCACCCTGGCGATCGTCGCCTTCGACTTCTTCCCCGTGACGCCGATCCAGATCGTGCTGCTGGCGATCCTCAACGACGCGGCGATCCTGACGATCGCCTACGACCGCGTCCAGCCCTCGCCGCGGCCCGAGCGCTGGGACCTGCGCGAGGTGCTGACGATCGCCACGGTGCTCGGCCTCGCCGGCGTGATCGAGTCCTTCTCGCTGGTCGGGATCGCGGTCGGGCCGCTGGGCATCGGCCACGACGAGGTTCAGACCCTGATGTACCTGAAGCTCTCGGTCGCCGGGCACCTGACCCTGTTCGTCGCCCGCACCCGCGGGCGGCTGTGGTCCTATCGGCCGGCCACGGTGCTGCTGGTCGCCGTGATCGGCACCCAGGCCCTCGCCACCGCGATCGCCGTCTCGGGCCTGCTGATGGACCCGCTGCGCTGGAACCTCGCCGCCCTTTCCTGGGGCTACGCGATCGTCTGGATCCTGCTGCTCGACCAGGTGAAGATCTGGACCTACGCGATCCTCGACCGCCGCCAACCCCACCCGAGCGCCGT
>Ga0210110_1000179_pt1 | contig 22377 bp, 18 predicted proteins | sample China_Galinas_PW_2_FD_184865 | JGI IMG/M metagenome (GOLD analysis project Ga0210110, IMG submission 184865) | Wetland microbial communities from San Francisco Bay, California, USA, that impact long-term carbon sequestration - China_Galinas_PWB_D1... | ecosystem: Environmental > Aquatic > Marine... | reverse complement strand
ACCCGCACCGATAACACCGAATGTTTTTATGTCCATTTTTCTCTCCTATCGTTTTACCACCATGGCAACGCCTTCCCCACCCCCGAGACACAGCGAAGCAACCCCGATCTTTTTGTCCTGTCGAATCATTTCATATAAAAGGGACACCAGCACTCGACATCCGCTGGCACCGATGGGATGCCCCAGAGCAACACTCCCGCCGTTTACATTCACTTTTGCATGATCCAGGTTAAGTTCTTTCAGCACCGCCGCCGTCGAACCGCTGAACGCTTCGTTGATTTCAAAAAGATCGACATCTGAAAGGGAAATCCCTTCCTTTTTCAAACATTTTGGAATGGCCCAGATGGGTGCTACAAGAAGGTATTTCATATCCATACCAAAAGATGCCTGAGCACCGATGGTTGCCATAACCCGGCATCCCAGCGTTTTGGCTTTGTCTTTTGACATGACCACCACGGCTGCCGCACCGTCACTGATAATGGATGCATTGCCGGCTGTTCCCCTTCCGTCCTTTTTAAACGCCGGTTTCATTTTTGAAAGGGCTTCAAAAGTCGTTTCACGGGGGCATTCATCCTGATCAAAAATAACAGGATCGCCTTTTCGCCGGGGGATTTCAACAGGAACGATTTCATCCTTAAATCGACCGTTGCGGATGGCCTCAAGCGTGCGACGATACGACTCTGCGGCATAATGGTCCTGGTCTTCTCGGCTGATATCATACTTTTCCGAACACAGCTCATTAGAAACGCCCATGTGAAAATCATTGACAATATCCCAAAGACCGTCATGAACCATATGATCTTCAACCTTGCCCGGTCCCATGCGATATCCAAAGCGACCTTTTTCAAGATAATACGGTGCCATACTCATGTTTTCCATTCCGCCTGCAACGACAACATCGGCATCACCCACCTGAACCGCTTGAGCAGCCAGCATTACCGCTTTTAATGCTGAACCGCATACCTTATTCACGGTGATACATTCAACCTCAAAAGGCATATCAGCCATAACAGCCGCCTGTCTGGCAGGATTCTGTCCGTAGCCGCACGGAAGCACCATCCCCATAATCACCTCATTGACATCACCCTTTTGAATGCCTGCCCGTTCAACCGCTGCTTCGATCACCAAAGCACCTAATTGCGTGCCTCCGATATTTCCCAATGAACCATTGAAACTTCCCAATGGTGTTCTCACTGCACTCACAATCACTGCTTCTTTCATGTCTATCTCCTTTTATACTCTTTCAATAACCTACCTCAAACCCTTCCAAGGGGTGATTTTGAAAAAAATATTATAATTATCTGAGGGATCGAGGTGTTTTTATTGCATCACATATAAATTTGCTCCCAGCTCAGAGAGCTTACGCCTCGAAGAGCGGAATGGATAATCTTTTTTAAAAAGCGTGTATTGTTTGAGTGGTTTAAGGATCGTTAGAAAGAACAGACGCAGGCCGAAATATTTCACAAATAGAAGTATTTTGTATCAAGACGAACCTACTGCTATTATATTGAATTCTGTTCTTTCTTTACGATCCTTTAATCACGAGTTTACACGGTTTGAAAAAAAGCATTATCCATGGAGCGACGATTTAGAAAAACTCCCCGACTCCTTAACTATTTATGAACTGAAAACGTTACATGTTTCGTCGATACTTCCCCCCCACATCATACAACGCCTGGGTAATCTGGCCCAGGGTGCACACCCTAACGGTTTCCATCAGCTCTTCAAAGATATTTTCTCCTGACAGGGCAACGCTCTGAAGACGTCGCAATGCATTATCTGCCTCTTTTTTGTTTCGTTTCTTGAATGCCGCCAGACGGTTAATCTGTGATTTTTTTTCACCCTCGGTGGCTCTGGACAACTCAATGTACTCGCTCAATTGCTCCAAATCGGCATCAGGATCTCGAAAGGTATTGACACCGATGATGGGCAACTCGCCGGTATGCTTTAAATTTTCGTAATACATCGATTCCTCTTGAATCTTGCTTCTCTGATAACCGGTTTCCATGGCTCCCAGGACACCTCCACGTTCAGCGATCCTGTCGAATTCCGCAAGGACCGCTTCCTCCACCAACCGCGTCAACTCCTCGACAACGAAGCTGCCTTGATTCAAATTCTCATTTTTTGCAAGACCCCATTCCCGGTTGATAATGAGCTGAATAGCCAAAGCACGCCGGACCGATTCATTGCTCGGTGTCGTAACGGCTTCATCAAAGGCATTGGTGTGCAAACTGTTGCAGTTGTCATAAATCGCACAAAGCGCCTGAAGCGTTGTCCGAATGTCGTTAAGCTGGATGTCCTGGCTGTGCAGGGATCGGCCGGATGTCTGTATATGATATTTCAGCATCTGAGACCGTTCAGACCCGCCGTATTTATTCTTCACGGCGATAGACCAAATACGTCTGGCCACTCTCCCGATAACCGTATATTCCGGATCCATGCCATTGGAAAAGAAAAAAGACAAATTGGGTGCAAAGCTGTCGATGGACATCCCCCGGGCTAAATAATATTCGACATAGGTAAATCCATTGGCCAGCGTAAGGGCAAGTTGAGTTATGGGATTGGCGCCGGCCTCGGCAATGTGGTATCCCGAGATGGATACCGAATAGAAATTTCGGACATTGTTTTCTATAAAGTATTTCTGGATATCTCCCATCATTTTCAGCGCAAATTCAATGGAGAAAATACAGGTGTTTTGGCCTTGATCTTCTTTTAAAATATCCGCTTGAACCGTTCCGCGAACATCGGACAGGGCATTGGATCGAATGTCATTGTATTCTCTCTTTGAAGGCTCTTTTTTTTCTCGGGATCGAAACAAATCAACCTGTTGATCGACGGCGGTATTTAAAAACATGGCAAGTATGATGGGAGCAGGTCCGTTGATGGTCATTGAAACAGATGTGTTGGGCGCGCATAAATTAAAACCGTCATAAAGCACCTTCATATCGTCAAGGGTACATATACTGACCCCGGACGTACCGACTTTACCGTAGATATCCGGTCTTTTGTCCGGATCGTACCCGTATAATGTGACAGAATCAAATGCCGTGGACAGACGTTTGGCCTTGGCATCAGCAGATAAAAGCTTGAATCGTATGTTGGTCCTTGCAGGGTCTCCTTCTCCTGCAAACATACGAGTTGGATCTTCGTCAACTCGTCTTAACGGAAAAACACCGGAGGTAAACGGAAAGCGACCGGGTATATTCTCTTCTCTCAACCAGGTGTAAATTTCTCCGGGATCCTTATACTTGGGAAGTACAATCTTCGGAATTCTTGTATGCGCCAATGACGTTATGTAAAGTGGAACACTAACTTCCCTATCCCGAACATGGTATGTAAGCTCATCTTTAGTGTAAGTCTTTTTGATATCTTCCCAATCATCGAGCAGGCGGGTCGTTTCGGAATGCAATCTGTTTTCAACCTTTTCAATTTCCATTTTGAGCCGATTTAAAAGCTGTGACGTATCGGATATAAGACGATCCCCGGCTAAAGTGGCTGCGGTCTCCTTGAGATGCCAGACCTTTCGGACCGCATCTGCCTGTTCTTTGGTATCTTGGCGATATTCTCTAATTGTGGCGGCGATTTCAGCAAGGTAACGGGTTCGTTCCGGAGGAATTATAATTGTTTTGGATGTAGAGGTCTTTTCTTTTGGTCTGGAAAGACTCGAATCCAATACGATTCCTGTTTTTTCCGACAATGCATCGATAATCCCATGATACAAGGCCGTAACGCCATCGTCGTTAAATTTGGAAGCAATGGTTCCGTAAACAGGCATTTCTTCGGGGGATTTGTCCCATGCCTTTTGGTTACGCTGTACCTGTTTGCGCACATCACGCACCGCATCTTCAGCGCCTTGTTTTTCATATTTGTTTACGACAATTAGGTGGGCAAAATCGAGCATGTCTATTTTTTCGAGCTGGGTGGCAGCCCCGAATTCACTGGTCATCACATAGATCGATAAATCAACAAGGTCAATGATGCTTGAATCTCCCTGTCCGATACCAGCTGTTTCGGCTATCACAAGGTCAAAGCCCGCGGCTTTTGCAACATCTATAGCTTCTGTCAGGGCATGGGGTATTTCTGTCTGTGATCCTCTGGTTGCAAGGCTCCGCATATAAACCCTTGGATTTTCGATGGCATTCATACGTATTCTGTCACCTAAAAGCGCACCGCCGGTTTTGCGCCGGGACGGGTCGCTGCTGATGACCGCCAGATGAATATCTTTAAGATCATTCAGAATTCTTAAGATAAGTTCATCTGTCAGGGATGATTTACCGGCCCCACCGGTTCCGGTAATACCGATAACCGGTGTTTTTCGTTTACCGATTTTTTTTCGGATTTGAGATCTGAGTGAGGCAAGGTGGCCGTTTTCCTGTGCTTTGGCCTGTTCAACGGCGGTAATCAGATTGGCCACCATGAAGGTGTTGTCCGGTGACAGCGCTGAAAAGTCAAAATCGGTGTTTTTTACCGTAGAAAAATCCATCTGTTTTATCATGTGATGGATCATACCCTGCAGCCCCATTTTAGCACCATCTTCAGGAGAATATATTTTAGTGATGCCGTATGCTTCCAGCTCTTTTATCTCTTCAGGTATGATAACACCGCCGCCGCCGCCAAAAACCCTGATATGCGGAACATTTCCTTCTTTCAAAAGGTCAATAATGTATTTAAAGAATTCCATATGACCCCCCTGATAACTCGACACCGCCACTCCTTGAACATCCTCTTGGATGGCAGCATCGACGATTTCATGGGCGGAGCGGTTGTGTCCCAAGTGAATGACCTCAACACCGGCATCCTGGAGTATGCGACGCATAATGTTTATGGACGCATCATGCCCGTCAAAAAGGGATGTTGCGGTGACGACTCTTATTGGGTATTTGGAATTGTAGATTTCAACTGTCATCGTCATGCATTCTCCTTGTAAAATTGAAGATTTTGTAACATTTTAGTTAGTTGGAAACATTCTCCCTTGAATTGGTTAATGTTCGAGATATTCCAAGAATAAATTCGGTTTGGAGCTCGATATAATCTTCAATACTGTAATGCCGGGCAAGAAACCAGCGCCGAAACGTCCACATATGGCCCAAAACAGAAATGTTGTGTGCAACAAGTTCCATGGAGCGCTCACTTAAATGTGGCAATTCGCCGGATGAAATCAAACGTTCGAGCACTTCCATGAAAATGCCGGTAATACGCACTTCATTCTCGAGCACCTTTTTACGCCATTGAGGTGGAAGAGATTGAGTTTCCTGATAAATCAGCAGGATATGGTCGCTCATGCGGTTGCAGACTAAAAAATATTCGCGTATCACTTCTGCCAGTGAACTGCGGCCGCCTGAGGCTCTTGTCATGGCTTCCGAAACCCCCAATTCGACCTCGGCATGGATGGCATCGCAAACCAGATACAAAATATCCTCTTTAGAAGCGATATATTCATACAAAGAACCAATGGAAATACCTGCGGAGCGGGCGATCTGCCGTGTTGTGGTCTTGTGAAACCCATGATTGATAAACAGCTGAACTGCAGCATCAACGATCTGGCGATGACGCTGTTCCACAAGTTCGGGATTTTTTATTTGTGTAGGAATTTCCTTTGTTGCAAACCTTTGTTCCATGACAACCCCAAAACGTTATTCGATAGATATTTGAAAGGTCAAAGTGTTTATGTTTGATAGATCGCTCCGTGGATAATGCTTTTTTTCAAACGCCCCCCCTGACCCTTCAGATATTTAACGCCGGACTAATCTGACCGAGCGCTCGTTCGTATTTGATACCATGTTTCCATCTTCACTGTCAAGATATTTTCTCTGAACAAAGAAACCCTTAAGTACAAAATACACCTTATAAATCAAGCATTAACATAGTTATTGACAAATCTGCTTATCAAGGGTACACATAAGCTCAGGCTTGTGACCGAGCGCTCGTTCATAATTATGACAATCGCACTGAATACTTGAAAAATTGTAACATTTTACCTAAATTGAGCGAATGTCGAGATCCCCTTTTAGATTTTGAAACTCTCAGTTTAGGTTTTAGCCTTTTTGAAAACATTGCCGCTTCAGGTATGATTAAATTTTTGGCCGAAAGAACTCGTGAATAAGGGTTCGTAATGAATGATCCTTGATTAATGAAATATTTTGCCTTAAATTAATTTAGTTAGGGTCAATGCATAAATAACAGATAAAACTTATATAAGGCTTTTAAAAAGGAGGGTGCATCATGGAAAAAGACCTCGTACTGACCGAAAAGAAGGACATGATCGGCATTATTACGCTGAACCGGCCGGAAGCGATGAATACCTTTAACGTTCCTTTTGCCAGAGCATTGAATGATGCTCTTTTGGAGATGGATCAGGATGACGACGTCCGTGCCGTGGTGATCCGTGCAGCAGGCAAGCATTTTTCAACCGGCATCTCTCTTCCTGAGTTCCAGGGAAAAAGTCCCAAAGAACTTCGGGAATTTCTGGCTATAGTGGATGAGTTTTATCACACCCTGCCCCGGATGAAAAAGCCGGTGATCGCTTCGGTCAAAGGCGCAGCAGTGGCCAATGGCGCCGGTCTTGTATTTGCCTGCGATCTGGCGGTAGCCGCCGAAAATGCCAGGTTCGGAACCACGGCCATTAACGTGGGATTAATCTGTTTGGGCCCGGCCGTACCCTTGGCGCGTCATGTTGGTCGAAAAAAAGCACTTGAAATGATCCTCACCGGAGATATTATTTCAGCCGCTGAGGCCCAACAATTCGGCTTGATAAACAAAGTGGTGCCTCCGGACGATCTTGAAGCCGAAACCATGAAGCTTGCTGCAAAAATCGCCAAGAAAAGCCCCCAGGCGGTACAGACTGGAAAAATCGGCGTCTACGCGATGTCGGAAATCCCGTATCACCAGGCCGTTGACTATATGGATGAACTCTTCTCTTCACTTAGCGCTACTGAAGACGCCATAGAAGGAGTTAATGCTTTTATGGAAAAACGGGAACCCGTATGGAAGGGTCGTTAATGCTCCCTTCAGACGACATTTAACGGGTTTGTCATGTGAAACTGTTTACAAAAACAGGACATAAAATTTGAAGAGATCTTTGAAAAATGCCAATTTTTGTTCGAGTTCAAGGAAGGCGAGAATTTTAACCACAGACATACACTGAGTATTTCGAGGATTAAAATTTGAGCCTGACACAGAAATCGGGCAAAAAGGGGGGGGTTCAAAGATCTCAAGGAGATTGGCCTTGGATTTCGACCTTACTAAAGAACAGGAAATGATCCGCAAAGAAGTTCGAAAATTTGCACAGAGTGAAATTGCACCGGTGGCTTTGGAACTCGATGAAAAAGAAGAGTTTTCCGCTGAGCTCACACGGAAAATGGGCGGCATCGGTCTTTTCGGTATGTTCGTCTCAGAGGAATATGGTGGCCAGGACATGGACTACCTCTCCTACATTATTGCCGTCGAAGAGATTGCTAGGGTGGATGGATCTCAGGCAGCCACCGTTGCTGCCGGGAACTCGCTGGGGATCGGCCCCATAAACTATTTTGGTACAAAGGAACAAAAGAAAAAGTATCTTCCAAAACTTTGTTCCGGTGAGGGATTGTGGGGCTTTGGCCTCACGGAACCCACTGCCGGTTCCGATGCCGGCGGTAGCAAAACCACTGCTGTAAAGGAGGGTAACAAATGGGTTCTCAATGGATCTAAAATTTTTATTACCAATGCGGCCTGCGAGTTAAGCCTGGGCGTAACGGTTCAGGCAATCACCGGTACCCGACCCAGCGGAAAACCTGAATATACGTGCTTTTTGGTTGAACACGGAACACCGGGATTTAAAGCCGTGTCTATGCATAAAAAGATGATGTGGCGAGCCTCAGACACCGCTGAGCTTTATTTTGATGATGTCAGAATTCCTGAAACTAATATTTTAGGGATGCCGGGAGACGGTTTTCACCAAATGCTCGCAACCCTTGATGGAGGCAGACTCTCCATTGCTGCTATGGGCCTCGGAGGTTCACAAGGGGCTTACGAAGCCGCACTCAAATATGCCAAAAACAGGATTCAGTTCGGACAACCTATTTGTAAATTTCAGGCCGTGGCCTTTAAACTGGCAGACTGCGCCCTTGAAATTGAGTGCGCTCGAAATCTCTTATATAAGGCCTGCTGGCTGAAAGATCACCAAAGGCCCTTTGAAAAAGAAGCGGCCATGGCGAAACTTTACTGTTCTGAACTTATGGGTCGAGTAGCGAACCATGCTGTTCAGATCCATGGCGGATATGGTTTGATGAAGGAATACAATGTGGAAAGATTTTATCGGGACCAAAAACTTCTCGACATCGGAGAAGGAACCTCCGAGGTTCAGAGAATCGTTATATCCAGGTATATCGGATGCTAGAATTGATGATCGACGATTGTCGATTGAAAATTGAGGGATGATCGGCTGTTTCAAACTCAAAACTCGACATTTCTGGTCGTGTTCGTGAGTGTGCTTTCTCGTATAACGATATTGAGCATCTAATTAACTTAACGGTAACGATAGATAGACATATAAAAAATGACGGTTGAAAAAGGATACTTACAATGGATGATAAAGTCCTCCTGACAGAAGAACGCGATGGGATTGCGATTCTGACGCTAAACCGGGCCGAGGTAATGAATTCTTTTAATTTTGCATTGCTTCACGCCCTTAAGGAGCAGATTGAAGCCCTTAAATTCAACACCAATATCCGTGTGGTCATCATCACCGGGTCCGGACAAAAAGCATTTTGTGCCGGAGCGGATTTAAAAGAAAGAACCACCTACAGTGAATTTCAGGTAAAAACGTTCATTTTTACCATCAGAAATCTTTTTACTTCCATTGAACACCTGAACAAACCGGTTATTGCCGCCATAAACGGCGTCGCTCTGGGCGGTGGTACCGAACTTGCCCTTGCCTGTGATATTCGAATCGCATCCATGAATGCTTTAATGGGCCTTACAGAAACCCGTCTTGCCATCATTCCCGGAGCCGGCGGCACCCAGAGACTTCCGAGGTTGATCGGGCGGGGAAAAGCAAAGGAACTTATCTTTACCGGACGTCGTGTAGATGCGCAAGAAGCCTTGCAGATTGGACTTGTCAATCAAATATGCAAACCCGAATCACTTCTTGATGAATGCCTCAAAATGGCCGCCATGATCTGTGAAGCCGGCCCAATTGCCGTTGAACAAGCCAAATATGCCATCAACTACGGCCTTGAAACCGATCTTCACACAGGCCTTGGCATTGAATCCAATGCTTACTGGGTCACCATCCCAACTGAGGATCGCCTGGAAGGCCTGGCTGCTTTTCAAGAAAAGCGAAAACCGGTATATAAAGGCAAATAGAGGAAACCCTATGACCATTGAAAATCGATCATTCTGGGAAAACGAAGAAAAAAAACTGGATGAACGGGTTTACCAGGCCATGTGGCCCGGTGGAGAAAAAGCTTCGGAAATGCTCATTAAGCAGGGGAAACAGCCGGTCCGGGAACTTATCAGTAAACTTATCGATCCGGAAACCGAATTTTATGAACTCGGTGGTATCGCAGGATTTGGAATGGGTTATCCCGGAGTTATGGATGTTCCCTGTGGCGGTCTTGTAACGGGATTGGGAAAAATTCACGGCAACTGGACCATGATTTTTGCCAATGACAGCCGTGTGAAAGCCGGCACCTATTTCCCGATTACATTAAAAAAACACATGAGAGCCCAGGCCATCGCCGAGAACTGCGGACTGAACTGTGTTTATATCGCAGATTCAGGCGGCGCTTTCCTTCCCATGCAGGCCGAAGTTTTCCCTGACGATCAGCATTTTGGATCCATGTTTTATAATATGGCACGTATGTCGGCAATGGGGCTTAAGCAGATTACCATGAGCACCGGCGGCAATACGGCAGGGGGCGCCTACATCGTTTTTATGGCCTGTCAGTCGGTGATGATTGACAAACTGGCCTACTCTTTTTTGGGCGGCCCTCCGCTGGTGAAAATGGCAACCGGCGAAGTTATCTCCGCTGAAGATTTGGGCGGAGCAAAAGTACATACTCAGATTTCAGGAGGGGCTGATTATTTTTGTACCAATCAGGATGAAGCCATTGACCGCGTTCGAGAGATTCTAATGCTGGAACCTTTCCAGAAACTTCATTTCCACCGTTATGCCGAGACACCGCCGCAAGTGTCCCAAGAATCCATTTACGAAACTCTGCCGGCGTCTGTTTATCAGGGAATCAATGTTTATTCATTTCTTGAGACAATTGCTGATGACAGTCAATTTTCCGAGTATAAACAGAACTACGCCCCCGGTCGGGGAAATAATATCGTGACCGGCAAGATGCGCCTTAAAGGCATCACTGTGGGTGTCGTGGCGTCCAACAGTGTGGGTATCATATTTTTTGAAGCAGCATGCAAAGCTACGGAATGGATTGTCCGCTGCTGTCAGGAGAAAATTCCCCTGCTTTTTGTCCAGAGCTCGCCGGGATATATGGTGGGATCGGACTCAGAACATATGGGAATCGGAAAATACGGCGCAGACATGGTAAGGGCGGTTTCATGTGCCCAGGTGCCCCGCATTCAACTTGTCATCGGAGCGGACAACGGGGCAGCCAATTATGGAATGTGCGGAAGGGCATACAAACCCCATTTTCTATTTTCTACCATGCGGGCGAGAACGTCTGTCATGAGCGGAAGAAGTGCTGCCGGTGTCCTGCTTTCCATTGAAGAGCGAAAACGGGCCAAACAGAAAAATCCGATGACCGAATCGGAAAAAGAAGATTTCAACCAGAAGATGATTAAAAAATATGACGAAGAAGCACATCCGTTCTACTGTGGCGCTCGCCTGTTGAATGACAGGGTTTTAAAATTTTCTGAAATTCGAAACTGGCTTGCCATGGCATTTGAAGTCAGTCTGTTGAAACCCATCGGTGAGCCTTCTTTTGGGAACTTTCGGTTTTGATTTTGATGGAGACAGTGTAAATCTAAAACACCTAAGGAGTCGGGGAGTTTCGTCTGTAAAAACCTTTTTATCAACCTCCGGCTGGGAAAGCGGAATGGATCATCTTTTTTGAAAAGCGTGGACTGTTTGAGTGGTTTAGGGATCGTTAGAAATAACAGACACTCACTGAAATATATCTCGAATAGAAGTTAATTGTTTCAAGACGAACCCATTGTTATGATATTGAAATCTGTTATTTCTTTACGATCCTTTAACCACGAGTTTCCACGGTTTGAAAAAAAGCATGATCCATGGGGCGCCGACAAATAGAAACACCCCGGTCCTTAGAATACCTGAGGAGAAAAGATGGGCCAATTACAATATCCAAAAAAAGTGGTTTTAGGAGATATAACCGTAAGAGACGGTTTCCAGCATGAAGAAAAATTTATTCCAACCGATGCAAAACTGTGGTTGGCTGAAGAGCTCATTCTCGCAGGATTCAAACGCTTAGAAGTCACCAATTTTGGCAACCCAAAGGTGATGCCTCAATTTAAAGATGCCGATGAGCTTTCAAAGCGCCTTTGTACCAGCAAGAAGGTGGGCCATTTATTAAAAGATGTGGAAATTACCGCCATTACCATTCGGGAAAGGGCGGTGGAACGAACCATCCAGGCACGCAAAGAAGGCTATGGACCGGACAGGATTCTGTTTATGGTCTCTACCAGCGAATCCCACCACAGAACCAATTCCGGGCTCTCTTTGGATGAATACTGGAAGATGTGCGAAACATTTATTCCAAAAGCCCATGAAGCGGGGATGAAAGTCTGTGGAACGGTGAGCACCATATGGGGATGTCCCATTGAAGGCCCGACGGAATTGAAAAAAGCCGTTGAATTCACGCAGCGATGGCTGGACATCGGAGCGGATGACATCGAACATGCCGATCATGACGGATCTGCACCCCCGAACAAAGTGTATGAATATTATTCCATGATTCTTGATGCCATCCCGGACCCGTCAAAACATATCGCCCACTTTCATGTGACCCGGGGCTGGGGTCTTGCCAATGTACTGGCTGCGCTTCAAGCCGGAATCACACATTTCGAATCGACCATGGGTGGAACCGGCGGCCAGCCCGCCAATTTTATGGATGGCGTTCCGGTTCTCGGCACCGGAAAATATTATTATCAGGATCCGGGTATTGTGGGGCTGGTCTCCACCGAAGACGTGGTGGTTATGATGGATGAAATGGGTATTGATACCGGGGTTGATGTAGACAGGGTGTTGAACATCGGACGTATGATGGAAAAGATTATCGGCCGGCGGCTTCGCTCGGAATGTGTGCATACCGGACGAATACCCAAAGGGTTAACCGGACGAATATAAGGAGTGCGAAATGGTAGCGAAAAAAAAGACCCCCCACATCAATGTTGATTTTTTTGAAGATCTGACCGGGGATATTTCTCAAGCGACCTGCGAGGGTGTTGAAGAAATCGGCAAACGGATCAGAATCCTCAGAGAACAGAAAGGGCTTTCTATAGAAGAGCTTTCGAACTTGACGGGATTTGACATAGAATTTCTGTCAAACATCGAAACCAATGAAGTACAACCTCAACTTGGAACGGTGATCAAGCTATCCAAGGCCCTTGACAGTGCGTTCAGCCGTCTGATTTCAGGAACAGGAGACAAAATCTATTCCATTACCCGAAAGAACGAACAAAAAACCGTCTCCCGGTCCACTTCTCAGAAAGGCAAAAAACAGGTTTATACTTATAAGAGCCTGGCCCCGGAAGTAAAGGGGCGCCATATGGAAGCACTGATCGTTCAGCTTGAGGAAAACCCTGATAAAGAAGTTTCCGTACATGACGGCGAAGAATTTATCTATGTGTTGGATGGTATCATTGTGCTGAATATCGGAGAAGATACATACGACCTCGAACCCGGAGACAGCGCCTATTATCTGTCCACAACGCCGCACCTGGTCGCTTCGAAAAAAGGAAAAGCTACTATATTAGCAGTGCTCTACGAAGGATAGTTTCCGCTTTACGAACGTATCTTTCTCCAATTGGCAGCGTTCTCCGCGGGTTTTTCGTCTGCAACATACAGAAAGTATGTCTCAACGAAAACCCTTGTGCGGCCTTGCCCATCGAAGAAATCTCTCGTTCATAAAGCAGAAACTGAGTCAGTCGGCATGCTCCGAAAAATGAATTTCTCCGCATATAGCATCGCTGAAACAAAGTCTTTCCTTTGATTCGACAGCCTGTAGAGAAAAAAATTGAATTGAAAAGAACGGTCAGAAAAGGAGAAATTTTGGATTTAAGCAACGTTAATTCGATAGAAGACCTGGATCACGAACACACCGCCAAGCTTGTTATAGACATGTTCCATCGTATCATCATCCATTATGCCTTATGGTTCAATGAAGTCAAACATCAGATGGGAATGGAAAAGGCTCTCGATATTCTTCAAACAGCATCTAAAAGAGGCTATGACATTCAAATGAAGCGGCTTTCAGAAGTGTTGGGGTTTGAAATGAAAGACGACATTCCGTTGCCGCTGTTGAACATGCCGAAAGAATCTCTGATGGCACTTATGGACAGTGTGGCTGCGAACTGGATAGTAAATGACGGGGTGTGGTTTCAGGCCGTGGAATTTACCAGAGGCATGAACGAAGCCAAGCGATGTAATGATTCATGCTGGGCTCAGTTTTCCCCTTTTGAAGCCTGGGCCATAAAGAATTTTTTGAACCTTCCCGAAAAACCGGGACTCGAGGGTTTAAAAAAAACCCTGAACTTTCGTGTATATGCTCGCGTCAACACCCATTCCATTGTCGATGAAGAAGATGGCGGTTTTATCTTTCAAATGAACGAATGCCGGGTTCAGTCAGCAAGAAAACGCAAAGGGCTTGAAGATTATCCGTGTAAGTCCGGAGGACTTGTGGAGTATACCTATTTCGCAGAGTCCATAGATTCGAGAATTTGCACCGAGTGTATCGGGTGCCCCCCGGATGATCATCCCGATGAATGGTACTGTGCATGGCGCTTTAGGATTAAAAACTCGGATAAATAACGTATAACATTTTTCGCACACCTGGATGCTTTGATAAAAATGATCGCTGTAAAGCAGTAAAACTTGAATTCGGTGAAGGTTCGTATACGTATCGTAGCGTTGAATATATAAATGCTATAAAAGGTAGAGTTTTATATTCGTAAACTTTCAATACGTTTTTATTACTAGGTTATCTGTTGAGATAAGATTTAGGTATCGTGAAAATGTAGTTATCTCAGACCCCAAAAAAAAGAGTACCGTGGGAAATCCAATTGTGTCTACCATTATTAAAAAATTGATTTACTCTTCTAAAGTTATCTCAATTGTAAAACTTCCGGAATCGAGCTTAAAAGGAATAGCAATTTTATGACCTTTGGCCATTGGTAAAAGCTTATGGTTTTTGCCGGTAATTACTGAAGGGATGGCACCATGAAATACTTTACCTATTTCCTCTAATTCTTTTCTTGCCTGACCAGATATCATATTCGTCAATTCGCCAACAGCATCTGCAATTTCATTATTTATTTCCTTCATCTCCTCCCCGAACATGTTGGAAACAATTTTTAGGATGCATGATTTATTAAATGTGACGGAAACAGTTCCATTTGATTCACCAGTAAATCCGATGATTCCAGAAACATCTCCTTGGGCAAAGTTATCTTTTTTGAGATAAGGTTTTCCTGCTTCAGGCTTAATAAATGCCATTGTTTCAAGAACATTCAACGTCGCATTAATAAATGGATTTACAAGCTTTACATCCATTGCCCCCTCCTCCTTGATCACTAATTGGAATGTGAAACCAGTGACGAATTAAAAATCAATCAAATACCTCTATTAATTTTTCGCTGATTGTTTTTGCCTTAAACGGTTTCACCTCGCAAAAACTTACTCCTTCTCTGATTTTCGTCTGATACTTTTCGTCCTTTTAATTTCGTCTATCTTCGGGTTTGCTTCGATACAGTCAGGACACTTGACTATATACTTGTCAGTTGAAGACTTAAATAAAACGCCACCCTGCAACCCAAATCCCCCTGATGTTGGTGTTATTTCAAGGATTGTTTCGCATCCGCAGTCTGAACATTTATCTTTTAATTTGATTCTCGACTTTTCTGGGTTAGCTTCAAATATTTTTCTTAATATTTCAATCATTATGGATTACATCCTTTAATGATAGCCTTCTCTTTTTTAAGATATTAATTATTTTGATATTCTTTGTGTTACTCTTCTATTAAACCCACTTCTTCTTTCCTTTCCGGATCTGCGTTAAAGGATATGAGTAATATAATTAAATTTTCGTCAATCAACTCCTAACTTTGGTTTTATAGAAGCAAAATATATTATGAATTCAATTAGTTTAACCAAGAAAATCTTGCCTGCATAATATTCTTAAATTATAATTATAATGATAAAAAGGGTCCCAAGTAAATACCAAATAACTACGCGCAAAATATCAGGTTGTTTCTTGTATTAGTTGAGCGTCAAAAGATGGGTAACGAGGTTGGTTTTTGTGTTTGTTAGGCCAAATTTCTTACGAAGGTTGTTGCGATGAAATTCGATAGCCCTGGGAGATGATTGTAGCAATTCGGCAATCTCTTTTGTGGTTTTACCCTGCTTTATAAGGCCTGCAATCTGAATTTCTTTTGGGGTTAAATGATAAAAATTAGAAGCCATTCTTTGATAAAATGGAGATGTAATTTCATTCAAATTTGAATCCAGTATATCTACATAAGATTGTTGCAATTCGTTTAACAGACTTTTTCTCAGTTTCTCTAAATAAGGTAAAATCATTTCATTTATATTAAGACGCACTTTTTCTTCGATTTCAACTTTGTCTTCATTTCTTTTTTCCAATATAACCTTCAGCGCAGTGTTAATTTCTTCAAGTTTTCGGGTCTGGAGCTCAAGCTTTTGCTCTCTTTTTTTTAATTCCTTTTGCGCTATTTCACGCTCTATGGCATCATGTTTCAATTGCGCATTTGCTGAAACAAGTTCAGCAGTGCGTTCTTCCACTCGTCGTTCAAGTTTCTCATGGGCTTTTAGCAACATTTCCTCCATCTTTTTACGATCTGTTATATCGCGCGAGACGCCATGCATCCCGACAACTTCTCCACCGGGATTCCGTATCGCCTTAACGATGTTCTCCATCCAGACGGTAGAGCCGTCCTTGTGGTAGTACTCGACTTCGACCGTGATTGACCTGTATGGATCAGCAGCGTCATCCTTATCTCTCTGAAGCTCTTCTAAAAACATTACCTGGACCTTTTGAAGAGACTCCGGTGTAATCATTTCCTCCAAGGATTGCCGTTTTCGTTCTTCCGGAGTAAAGCCCAGCACGTTCTCGATGGAAGGGCTAACATATGTGGTTTGAAAATTCCGGTCGATGGTCCAAACGATATCGACCATCTTTTCTGCGAGAAACCTAAATTTTCCCTCACTTTCCCGCAGTGCCCGCTCCGCGCGCTTGCGGTCGGTTATATCCCTGAAGCTCCATACTCGACCCGCTATCTGCCCATCTCGAATCAAAGGAGACGAAAAACGTTCAAAAACTCGACCATCTTTAAAATCGAGCACATCGAAATCCTCATCCGATGTTTTGTATAAAACCTGAACCTTTGAAAGGAAGACTTCGGGCTCTTTCAACTGACCTAAAACAAAATCTAAAATCTTTTTATCTTCTCTTATTCGGATAAGTTCATCAGGAATCTGCCACATTTGAGCGAAGCGTTTGTTTGTATGCGTAACCTGTCCTTTTTCATCAACCACCAAAATACCGTCTGCAGTTGATTCGACTGTAGCTCTGAGAAGTTCCTCACCCTCACGCAGTGCTTTTTCAGCATTTTTTCGTTCGGTGATGAGTCTTGATAACTGGTCAATTTCTCGTAAACGTATTCTCCCGGTTTCTAATGCAATATTTTTATAGTACCCTGTTTCTTCTTTTGCTTTTTTCAGTGCCTGTTCAAATTCAGAATATTGCTCTATTAAAGATTTATTTTCTTCAACCATCATCTTTTTCTCCAGCCAAAACCACTAACACTCCTGTCCAGTCAAGCCCTCTACTTTTTTGAAGAAGAGGGGCCACTTCAACACCAGAATAAAAACCAAATAACGGCGAATTGTGCTGGTTAAATACCGACTGAATTTCGGAAGCTTCTTCGGTTTTGGTATTAGAATAGCCTGATGTTCGCCCGGCACAATCAATATAAAACCCGAAAAGAGCTTTCTTTCCATCTGCTTTAATCTGGTCCATCAATTCTGTGGAATTTTTCTTTGCAGACTCAATCATTTTTTCCGTATCTCTTAACATAAATTGTATTTCTGTCCCCGTCTCAAAGTCTGGTTCAAAAATACCAATACCCTCTCCATTTGGTAAACATCCTGTAATGAGTCTGTTGACATAATTTTCTTCAATTGGCTGTTCATATCTTTTCCCATGGTTTTTCCCTATTGTCAAAAGGTTAACGGGACGTTGGTGTCGCCAATCATTGTTTCCATAAAGCTCATCAATCATCTCAACAATAGGCTTTCCATCCAATTCATAAATGATAGATTTATCCATTCTTGTAATTTTATGATAGACACCACTTAAAGGTGTGCAACCGTGCATAATTCGAAAATAGGGCTTGAAATCATTAGTTAACATGATGCCCACAACACTTTGGGTGCCAACATAAGAGCCGCAAAACTGCTTAGTGGGGCCAAGGTCATAATCTCCTACTAAACCTGCACCTACAATAGGCACATTTGATTGCAGTATCTGTTCAATGCCCTCGATTAGAGGGGATGAAGCATTAAGAACCGGTGGTAATTTGTCTTTGGCAGTAGTTTTAACCGAATCATAAAATATAAGTAAAAGCTTGTCTTTTTGTTCATGCGACAATTTTTCTGCTAATTTATACCCTGCATGTTTCTCATCTTTATCCAAATTACTTGTTGCAGCCTTTCTATACTTGAGTGTTTTTGACTCTATTATAGCAGCACCAGCAGGATAACCTTCATATGAAAGCGCATCATTGGTAATAATACCTAAAGCGGAGCCGCCTATAATGGGCACTTGATCTCCCACAATATTTTGCAGCCCTCGGAAATAATCTTCATGATCGACTTGTCCGCTGCAAAAGGCAAACACCAAATCCGGGTTTTGAATATTCCCTTTTTTTATTGCATTTTTGGCCACTGCCATACCTGATAAGAATCCATCTTTTTGGTTAGAATATCCGGTTCCAATTTTCATTTTCCTTCTCCTATTACAGACAATGTGACGATACAATGCTTATATCATCAACAACAAAAAAAATGAGCCTTGCGTAAGTCAATAGATTCCAGGATGGTGAAGGAATGCACACTTCTTAAAGTAATATCCTCTGATTAATATCGGCTAAACAGCTTAACTTCTATTAAATGGTGTTGATTCAATAAATTTTGTAGATCCCGATATATTGTGGTTTCCCCAGAATCTAAAAATCGCAGACACATTTAAATAACCGATAACAATCGAGAGTGTAAAAAACCTTGATAACTTGCAAGCATGTTGAATCTCAATGATCTCAATATCATGTGATACGCGTTTCATATGCAATTCAAAAGGAACCCAACAAATTACCGAGAGAATTCGATAATCCGGCCACCATTCTAAAAAATTCTGGCGTTTAATTCTAAAATGAGATACAAAAAAAAGTAGGCCGTTGCCTTTTTTTTCGATGTTGTTGAAATACAATGGACAAATAAGTCTTAAAGAAACTTGAAAGGAATAACCATGGCAGTTATCACTATATCACGTCAATTCGGTTCCGAAGGGAAAAAGATTGGTCGACGAATTGCGAACACCTTGGGCTACTATTATGCTGATGAAGATATCATTGAAAGAGCCGTAGTAGAGATATATGTTTCTCCTGAAGGAAGAAAGATCTTTGAAGCTGAACCGGGCGACAAATTGAAAAGATTTATCTCCATGCTGAATCCCTTTGGAACGAGTTTAATGGAACTCCCTTTAAGTGACAAAGAGAGATATATTGATGGATATAAGTATGTTGAACTGCTAAACTTAATCATGCCCAAGATTGCCAAGGAGGGCAATGCCGTTATCATTGGCAGAGGAGGGCAATATGTTTTGCGTAATTTCGAGGATACCTATCACATACTCCTCATTGCCAAGGAAGAAGATCGGATAAAATTCATTCAAGATGATTACCGCGTTTCAAGGGCGAGAACTATCCAAATTTTAAAAAGAATGGCTAAAAGACGGGCCAATCTTTACAGTTACTTTGGCAAAAAGGACTTTGATGATCCAACGCTTTATGATCTTGTTTTGAACATGAGTTTGCTGAGCACCGATAAAGCCGAAGAACTTATAGGTAAGCTCATAAATGGCTAATCCGAATATTTCATGAAATATTAGGGCTAACCGGAAGATTTGCTACGGACATGATCAGCTCAACGGCCTTTTCAATAGGGGTTCGGCCCATGTTCAACGTCAAATGAAACCAAAGCGGGTCGTCAAATTCAGCCCCGCAAATTGATCTGCGGAACCAATGCAGATTTCTATCTCTTTTTTCAATAAACCCCTGGACGCGATCCGAGCGTATTTTGTAGTTTTCCAGAGCATATTTTTTTCGCCAATCTATTGGTGCAACCAAACGAATATGATAGCAATTTTTCATATCTTTTAAGAAAAAGTATGCTGCTCGTCCAATAATGACAACATTGTCTTCCCGGGCTGTTTCCAGGATAAGATTTTTCAAGCTTTTCTGATATTCTTCCTCTTCTACCACGCTTTTATCGTATCCCACAATTCGCTCTATATAGGATGTGCTGAACGCCCTGGCGAACGTATTGGATATGTTATATTCTCTGCTTTTTTCAAAAGATTCCAATGTCCTTTCCGAAACCTTCAAATCCTCTGCAACTTTTTGAAAAAGAGATTTGTCAACGTACTGGTAGTCAAATCTCTTTGCAAGTAACCGTCCCAGCTTCCTGCCGCCTGTAGCCATGTCTCTGGTTATCGTGATTACGGCCATTTTCTTTCTCCTCTGTTATTAAATAGTGTCCATCCATAAATTATGGAGTTCATTTAATGTATTAAAATTATCACATTTGATTTTATTAAATGCAATAGATTTTGTCATTAAGGATGTTGTGCAACAAATCGAAATGCTCAATTTAAGTTACATTACCTGAATCTTGAATGAATTGGAGGCTTTCATAGAAAGATGCCGGACCGAATTCACCAGCTCATTGAGGGGGAAGGACATCGGTCGTTTGTCAATCTGAACAAAAGTGTATTGGTTTTCTATTTTTCAACATGTTATTAACAAACACATATCTTCTTGATCTCATAGGCAATTTTAAAATGACAACTGATAAGCATTCGAAAATACACCCTTTTTAAAAACTCCTTTTTTCTTAAACATTTCAGATAGATCTTCATTAAAACTGAGTTTTGAACAATTTAAAATAAACAGGGTATTCTTTGAAAATCTCACGAAATCTTTAATTTTTATTATAACGGAAGTTGTCGATGGGCAATGGATTTTGGCGTGCAAGATTCAAGGGGGATACAAGATGCTTATCTTTGAATTAAAAAAAGGCTCAACGCCGGCCAGTACGTAATAATCAACAATGCTACGAGCAAAACGATCATAAAGGGTATGGCCGCCTGGTAGAGTTCTGTGATGGATTTATCAAAGCGGTAGCTGGCAATAAACAGATTCATTCCCACAGGCGGCGTGAAGTAGCCGATTTGCATATTGGCCAGAAAAATAATGCCCAGATGGACCGGGTCTATCCCATAATTAACCGCCACAGGGAGTATAATGGGAATCATAATAACCAGCGCGGAAAAAATGTCTAAAATGGCGCCGAGTATCAACAACAAAATGTTCAATAAAATTAGAAATACGATTTTGCTGGTCACATGTGCCTGAATCAGATTAAACAGGCGCATGGGCACTTCAGCATCGATCAGAAAGTTGGTTGATGCCAACGCCACACCCAGAATGAGTAAAATCCCGCCCACCATTATCATCGAATCCCGCATTATTGAGGGAAGCTGAGAGATTTTGATCTCTTTGTATATAAAAACTTCTACGACCATCACATACATGGCTGTCACCGCAGCAGCTTCGGTAATGGCGAAGAACCCTCCGTAAATACCGCCCAACACAAAAAACGGCAACGGTATTTCCCATATCGATTCGCGCAGGGCAGCAACAGTGTCCTTTGATGAAAATGGCTCACAAGGAATGGGATTCCGGCGGTTTTCCCACAGACCATATAATGACAGCATTAACACCATTAAAAGTGCCGGGAAAATACCGGCAAGGAATAAATCACTAATGGCCACATTTTTCCCGATGTTCATCTGCTGTGCGATAATTCCATAAAGGATGAGAGGGAGCGAAGGCGGCAACAACAGCCCCAGGCTGCCTGAGGATGTCACCAAACCGATGCTGAACTTATCCCGGTAACCGGCTTCGGTCAATGCCGGATAGAGCAGTGCGCCTAATGCGACGATGGTCACACCGGACGCACCGGTAAAAGCGGTAAAAAATGCACAGGCCACAAAGGCGACAATGGCCAGTCCCCCCGGCATACATCCAATAATTGCCTTGGTGATCCTTACCAGCCGGTGAGACGTATTGCTTTCCCCGAGCATGTAACCGGCAAATGTAAACAACGGTAACGCCAACAAAACCGGCGTGTCGGCAATACGATAAATTTCAATGGCGATCACCGACAGGTTAACACCCAAATAGTGAAATCCAAGAATTGAGACTGCCAGAATCACGGCAAAAAGTGGTGCGCCAAAAATGGCAAGAAAAATCAATAATATAACGGATATGGTTAGGGTCACGATGGAAATTTAGTAATGTTATTGAAGTTTATAAATGCTAACAAAAAATAACGAAGCGAGATAACCATAAAGGCAAAGGGAATGATGGATTCACACAGCCATATCGGAACTTTTGCAAAAGATTCACCACCGTAGACAAATTCACTTTGAACAAATTGCAGGCTGTAATAAGCCACGACCATACAGATTAAGGCCGTAAAGAGCTCAACAACAAATTTGACAACGATTTTTACACGTCCCGATAGATACCGGTTCATAATATCAATGTTGATGTGATTCCCCTGACGACTGGCCACCATCGCCCCTAAAAGTCCAACCCACAGCACAAGCACACGCACCAGGACTTCACTCCAGACAATGCCTCCCCCGAAAAAATTACGAAGAAAAATCTGAAGAACCGACAGGACGATCATCACCAGCAGCAATCCTACCAGGATCGAATCTTCCACCCGGTAAATGATCGCTTGCGAACGTTCTAAAAAGGATTTGCGGGATTGTTTATTCATGGATTTTGGACTCCTTTAAACGATATTCCTTAAGAAGGTTCTCCAGGGTA
>Ga0210110_1000177_pt1 | contig 22458 bp, 16 predicted proteins | sample China_Galinas_PW_2_FD_184865 | JGI IMG/M metagenome (GOLD analysis project Ga0210110, IMG submission 184865) | Wetland microbial communities from San Francisco Bay, California, USA, that impact long-term carbon sequestration - China_Galinas_PWB_D1... | ecosystem: Environmental > Aquatic > Marine... | reverse complement strand
CCGATCACATCGCCGTCTGGGGCGTTGACCCGCTCGGCAACGTCACCGGCAACCTCGTCTTCGAGCTGCCCCCCGCTGGGCTCGGCGGTACCAACTACCTCAACGACCCCTGCAACCCGACCGGCCTCGGCACCTTCCCGACCGGCGTGTCGTCGCTCGGTGTCGACTCGACCTACGGGCACTACGCCAGCCAGGTCGCCTACAACGGCGGGAACGGGCAGGTCGCCGTCGGCAAGGACCCACAATCCGGTGAACTCCTCGTCGCCGCCTGTGTCTACAACGGCGACGCCTCGGCACCGGCCGGCGGCGGCACCGGCACCGACAACCCCGTCAACGCAATCATCCTCACACGCCTCAACCAGAACACCGGCGCCATCATCAACTGGGAGCTCGTCGCCTACATCGACGAGTTCTTCCCGTTCGGCGGGCCCCCGCTGTTCGGCACCTACTCCCCGATCTGGGGCGACTTCGGCAACGACGGCATCGCCGCGACCGGCGACCCCGGTGAGTTCGACGGCATCCTCGACGTCAACCCCGGCAGTCCCACCTACGACGCGCCCATCGGCGAGCTGCGCACGCTCGCCGAAGCCTCCGGGCTCTCCGTCTTCGGCCCCTCGATGTCCGCACCGAGCTTCGACTCGATGGGCAACCTCTACTTCGTCAGCAACGTCGCCCTCAACAAGATCACCCGTGATGCGCTCGGCAACCCGATCCCGGGCACCGAGTTCCTCGACCTCGACACCGCGCTGATCAAGGCCCACTACAACCGCGACTGCGGCGGCTGGCGCCTCGAGCGCATGCTCGAGCTCGGCTCGGTCTACAAGGGGCGCAACTCCGCCACCAACTACCAGATCCAGTTCATCACCACCGCCGACAGCAACTCGATCAGCTCCGGCGCGTTCTGGAGCGGCAACGTGATGAGCCGCACCTGGGCCGACTCGGTCCTCGGCACCGGCGCCCTGCTCCCACGCAACGGCTCGTACGACAACGCCGCCCTCGGCGGGATGATCCTCAGCGCCGAGATGGTCTACGACGCCGACCAGGACGGCGACTTCAACGACCCGTCCAGCTCGAACAACACCGACTTCACGACGCTGGACGAGTCGTACAACACGGCGTTGTACATCGGCTACCGCCCCTGCTACGCCGACGTGACCACGCAGGGTGCCGCCGCCGGCAACCCGCTGTACGGCGTGCCCGACGAGGACGTCACCGGCGCCGACATCCAGTACTACGTCAACCTCTACATCGCCGGCGACGACCGGGCCGACATCACCACCGCCGGCGCCGCCGCGGGCACTACCCTCTACCGCATCCCCGACGGCGCCATCACCGGCGCCGACATCCAGCTCTACGTCAACGACTACACCGCCGGCTGCGACAACCGCGCGGTCAACCCCGTCGATCCCGTTCAGCCGTAAGCGGCTGAACCCACGCTCGTTCTCGGCCCCCGGTTCCGTGCCGGGGGCCTTTTTTTCGCAACCGCACGTCCGGTAGCCCCGAATCGGGCGCGGAGCCCGCTCGGGTTTCCGCAACACCGGTGTATACTCGCGCCGTCCGGGGGGACCGCCCGCCCCGAGGCGCCCGCGAGAGAGAGGATCAGTCCGAGGAGATGATGATGACGCCACGTGTGCTCTGCGCCGCCGCGCTGCTCGCCGCCACGCCCGCGCTCGCCCAGTTCAACCCCGCCGCCAACCAGTGGGGCAAGGACGACCCCGACCACGTGCGCGTGATGACCTGGAACATCCAGGATGCGATCTGCCGCACCAACAACAAGAACGGCGACGACTGGGATGCCATCGCACGCATCATCGCCGCGCTCAAGCCCGACATCATCATCTTCCAGGAGTGCGGCGACAACTCCGGCAACGGCTCCGGCTCCGGGCTCGACTCGGTCTCCCAGCTCGAGACCGTCGTCGATCTGCTGTTCAACGGCGGGTCCGACCCCTTCCTCGGAGGGTCGGTCGCCGACTACGTCCAGCTCTACGCCCCGGGCTACACCCTCCCCAACGTCTTCGTCTCCACCGCGCAGGACGGATTCAACCGCAACGTGCTCGTCAGCCGGTGGGCGTTCAGTGACATCAACGGCGACACCAAGGCCGAGTACAGCGACACCCCGTTCATCTTCCCCGACCTCGGCTGGTCCGTCGGCGGCACCGGCGGCATACGCGGGTTCATGTTCGCCGAGATCGACCTGCCCGACGGCACCTACGCCGGCGACCTCGTGGTCGGCAACGGGCACCTCAAGGCCGGCGGCACCAGCTCCGACTACCAGCAGCGTGAGGACGCCGCACGCAACGTCAGCTATTACATCCACTACTGGTACAACGGCGCCGGCACCGGCACCCCCGACCCCAACTCCAAGATCAACGACAACCCACAGCCGACGCAGATCCTCGATGCGAACACCCCCGTCGTCTGGGGCGGTGATTGGAACCAGGACGACCCGGTCGGCGGCACCTACGGACCCCGCGACTGGATGGCCCAGGGGCCCTCGCTCGGCGGCACCGACGGCACCGACCGCGACCTGACCGACTCCACCAGCGACTCGTCCTCCGACTTCTTCAGCGGAAACACCGACACCCGCGGCTCGAGCAAGCTCGACTACATCGTCTGGCACGACTCGATCGCCACCGCCCAGCATCAGTTCATCTTCAACGCCTCGACCGTCGGCTCGAACATCCCGCCCGAGCTCGTCGGGTTCTCCCCGAACCCGCTCCTCGCCAGCGGCGCCGCCTCCGACCACCTGCCGGTGATCATCGACTTCGCGCTGCCCGTCAGTGTCTCGCCCCCCGGCGCGTTCACCCTCTCCAGCCCGACCGGCACGGGCACACCGCTCGAGCCCACGCTCCAGTGGACCGCCTCGACCGGCGCCGCCGACTACGACGTCACTCTGGCGACCGACGCCGGGCTGGCCGGCGTCGTCTTCAGCCAGACCGGGCTGGCGGGCACGAGCGTCGCTGTCCCCGCCGGGCTGCTCGAGACGTGCGCCACCTACTACTGGGGCGTTGTCGCCAACAACGCCGGCGGCTCGACCGACTCAACCCCCTACCCCGCCTCGTTCGATACCGTCCTGTTCGCGGATATCACAACACAGGGCGCGGGCGCCGGCGACCCCGACTACGGCGTCCCCGACGGGCAGATCACCGCCGCCGACCTCAACTATTTCGTCAACGCCTACCTCGCCGGCGACCTCGCCGTTGCCGACGTGACCACGCAGGGTGCGGGCGCGGGCGACCCCAACTACGGCGTCCCCGACGGGCAGATCACCGCCGCCGACCTCAACTTCTATGTCAACGCATGGGTCGGGACCGGCTGCCCCTGATCAGCTTTCCTGCTCGCCCTGCAGCCGCCTGACCTCGGCCATCGTCTCCGCCAGACGGCGCTGCAGCGCACGCACGCGCAGCAGCGACTTCACCCGCGTCAGCAGCTCGAGCTTGTTCACCGGCTTGGTCAGGAAGTCGTCGGCCCCGCACTCGACCGCCCGCTCGACGTCGCCGACCTCGCTCAACGCCGTGACCATGACGATCGGGATCTCCTTCGTCGCCGCGTCGCCCTTCAGCCTGGCGCACACCTGGAACCCGCTCATCCGCGGCATCATCACGTCGAGCAGGATCAGGTCGGGTTGCGACTGCTCGACCAGCCGGATCGCCTCCTCGCCGTCTCGCGCGCCCATCAGCGAGCACCCCAGGTTCTCGAGGTAGGCCTCCAGCAGCTCGCGGTTCTGCTCGCTGTCGTCCACCACGAGGACGCTGAGAGCCGTCAGGTCCTCGGTGATTTCGCCCGTGTGGGTGCTCATGGGTCTCTCCCTGGCTGTTCGGGCATCGTAGGATCGACCGCGGATGTGGAAAAATCCCCACCGGCCGCCTACCAAACCTCTGCCCGATTCACGGAGGACCGCCCCATGAGCACACTCGCCGGCACGTCGCCCTGGGTCGATCAGTTCACCACCCCCGCCGCCGAGTCGCTCCTTGCCGCCGTCACCCCGCCGGGCTCCGAGTTGCTCGTACTCGCCCGCGAGCGTCTGGGCGAGATCGATGGGGCGTCCGAGTCGGTCGAGTGGCTGGGGCTGCCCTGGCGCTGGACACTGACCTTCAGCCGGGGGCGAGACGAGCCGGCGCTGGGCTACCTGGTCCCGATCCCCGAGGCCCCCCGCATCGCCGTCCCCCTGCCGCACGAGGTCGTCCTCGCGATCGAGCCAAAGGGCGTCAGCCGGGCGATCCGCGACGAGATCCTCGCCTGCACGCACGTTGCCGGCGTCTACTGGCCGAGCTGGGAGTTGACGAGCCGCAGCGTCCTGGATGAGGTGATGCGTCTGCTCGCCCTCAAGCTCGCCGCGGGGGACCAGACCCCGGCCTGAGCCTCCGTTGGAGCCCCGGGCCCGCGCACGCCGATGCCGGATCCCGGAAGGAGCGAGCCCCGTGTCACGCCGAACCCTCGCCGCTTTCGGTCTGTTCCTCTGCGCCGCCCTGCTCGCGCCCGCGCGGGCGGGTGACCTGACCCACGCCATCGGCAACCTCGCCCGCGACCACAAGCTGGGCAACGCCACGGTCGGCGTCTACGCCGTTGACCTCGCCACCGGGCACACCCTCGTGGACTACAACGGCAACGACGAGTTCATCCCCGCCTCGAACATGAAACTGCTCACCTCGGGCGCCGCCCTGCTCACCCTCGGACCGGACTACGTCTTCCGCACCGAGATCCTGCGGCGCGGCGGGCAGCTGATCGTCAAGGGCGGCGGCGACCCGGCACTGGGCGATCCCGTCGTGCTCGAACAGATGGAACCGCCCATGACCATCGAGGACCTGCTCGACCGCATCGTGGGCGCGGTCCGACTGGCCGACACCGACCGCATCGACGAGATCGTCCTCGACGACCGCGTGTTCGACCGCCAGCGCGTCCACCCCGACTGGCCGCGCGACCAGCTCAACCGACGCTACTGCGCCGAGGTGGACGGGCTGACCTTCCACAACAACGTCCTCGCGGTCTTCCCCCGCCCCTCACCGGCCGGCGAGGGGTACGCCCCCTCCGCCCCCTTCCAGCCCGAGGCCGACTGGGTCGAGATCGAGGTCCGCGCGCGAACTGTCACCAGCGGCGACAACACGCCGTGGATGATCCGCGAGCCCGACCGCAACCGCTTCACCCTGCTCGGCGACGTGCGCTACCCCGCCAAGACGCCCGTCCACGTCACGCTCACCGAGCCGGGGCTGTTCTTCGGGCGCGTCCTCGCCGACCGGCTCGCCAAGGGCGACGTGCACCTGCCCCCGATGCCCGCCGGCCCGGACCGCTTCTCGTTCGTCCGCCTCGCCGAGGAGGACGAGAACCTGAGCGGCGGCACACCGCTCGCCGTGGTCACGACGAGCATGCCCCACGTCCTGCGGCGCTGCAACACCGACTCGTACAACCTCTACGCCGAGTGCCTCATCAAGTCGATCGGGCACGCGCTGACCCACGAGCCCGGCTCGTGGGAGAACGGCGCCGCGGGGATCAAGATGCTCATCGCCGAGCGGCTCGCCCCGTCGCTCGCCGCCTCGGCGCACCTCGCCGACGGCTCCGGCATGAGCCGCGAGAACCGCGTCTCCCCGCGCCTCATGGTCTCGTGGCTCGCCATGATGCAGGCGGACGACAACGCCGCCGACGCATACCTCGCCTCGCTGCCGCACCCGGGCGAGGGCACGCTGCGCCGGCGCTTCATCCGCGCCCACCCCGTCAACACGGTGCAGGCCAAGAGCGGGCTGCTCCGGGAGGTGCGCACGCTCTCGGGGTACATCACCAACGAGCAGACGGGGCACCGCGTCGCCTTCAGCGTCCTCGTCAACGACCTGAAAGAGGGCGTGAACACGACCGACGCGCGCGACTTCCACGAGGACGTCGTGCTCGCGCTCGACTCGTGGCTGTCGAACGCGGCCGCCCTCGAAGCCCCCCGCGAAGCGGCGGTCGAGTCCGGCGGGTGACTCAGGTGACCAGCCCGCCTTCGTGCCACTGACCCGTCTTCGGATCAGTGCTCTTTCTTCTACCCGCTCTTCGAATCGAGCCCGTACTCGCTCCACCGCTGGGTCACCCGCGCCCGCACGTCCTCGCTCATCTCGAGCACCGGCGGCCACGCCCGCACCGGCTCGCCGTCCGCGTTCCGCGTCTTCGCCGTCGCGTCGAACGCTACCCGCCCGTGCCCCCACATCGCGTCGCGACCACCGTCGCAGTTCGAGCACCACCGGAACATCACCGCGTCGGCGTCGTTCAGGTCCACCGCCTCGTTGACGACGACCATGAACGGCGCGGGATGCTCGACCTCGACCCGCCACACGTCCGCGATCACGTGCCGACCCACGCCCGAGCAGCGCACGAAGAGCCAGCCGCCGAGTTCCTCGGGCCACACCGTGTCCTCGACGCCGGGCACGGCGCGCACCTGCTCGAGATAGGCGTCGATCTCGTCGCGTGGGGGCACCGTCCACTCACCGGTCAGCGCCGCCCCACCCTCTTCGCCCGCCCACTTGCGCGTGCAGTCGAACCCGAGCTTGGTCCCCGCCCCCAGCGCCGGGGCCGCGTGGTCGAGGATGTCGAGCGGCCCGCGCACCCGCTCGACGTCGTGCTCGGGGCGGCACCGCGACGACGCCGCACGCAAGACCGCCCCCGCGTCGTGCACGTCCACGTCGTCGTCCACGATGAACAGGTTCTTGGTCCACGCCATCTGCCCGGCGCCCCACACCGCGTGCATCACCCGACGCGCCTGCATCGGGTACGACTTGGCGATCTTCGCGAACACCGCGTTGTGGAACGCTCCGAACATCGGCAGGTCGTAGTCACCGATGTCCGGGATCAGCGTCCGCAGCAGCGGCAGGAACACACGCTCGGTCGCCTTGCCGAGGTAGTAATCCTCCTGCGGAGGCAGCCCGACGATCGTCGCCGGAAACACCGCGTCGCGCCGGTGCGTGACCGCGCTGACCTCGACGATCGGGTAGCGGTCCGGCATCGAGTAGAACCCGGTGTGGTCGCCGAACGGGCCCTCGAAGAACGACCCGTCGCCGAGAGGTCCATCGCCCGGCTCCCACCCCGGCTCGCCCGCGTCGGTGCGCACCCACCCCTCGATCACGATGTCCGAGCTGGCCGGCACCCACAGCGGCACCGTCCGCGCCCGCACCATCCTGATCCCACGCCCGTGCAGGAACCCCGCCATCAGCAGCTCGCTCACGCCCGGCGGCAGCGGCGCTGTCGCCGCGTACGGCAGCACCGCCTCGCCGCCGAACGCGATCGCCACCGGCATCGGCTCGCCGCGACGCTTCCAACTCCGCCAGTGCGCCGCGCCGTCGTGGTGCACATGCCAGTGCATCGCCAGCCGGTCCTTACCGACCAGCTGCACCCGGTACATCCCGATGTTGTGGCTCGACGGGCGGCGCTGCCCGGCGTCGTCGGCGTGGATCGTGTGGATCCCCGCGAACGTCACGTACCGACCGCGGAACCGCGCCTCCCACTCCTCCGGCGACAGGTCCGGGTGCCCTGTGCCCACGACAGCGTCGTTCACGCCCGACGGGTACCCCACCGCGGGCGGGTCGCCGTCGAGCGGCCAGCACCGCAGAAGCGGCAGGCGCGTCAGGTCGATCTCAGCGCCGACCTTCACCACCTCGTGGCACGGTCCGGCCTTCACCCGCCTCGGGCCGATCCGCAGCAGCGGCGCGTACCGGCGTGCGATCGCCGCGGCCTCGAGCAGCCCCCGCGGGCGAGCGGGCTTGACCAGGTCGCCGATCCTCGCGGCCAGCGCGTCGAACCCGTCGGGGCACCCGAGCGCCAGCTCGGTCCGCCGGTACGATCCGTACGCGTTAATCAGGATGGGAAAGTCCGATCCCTCGACGTTCTCGAACAACAGCGCCGCCCCGCCGTAACCCCAGAAGCGAGGGTCGTTGCGCTTCGCCGAGGCGCTCGGCTCGCTGGGCGCCCGGCTCTTGCTCACGCGGTCGGCGACCTCGGTGATCTCGAGCACCGGCGAGACCGGGGCACGTACTCGGCGCAGCTCCCCCCGCTTCTCGAGGGCCTCGATGAACGCTCGCGTGTTCGGGTACGCTGCCATGCGGGAGGACAACAGGATATGAGCGATCGCGAACCCCATCCCTGGGACGAGCTGGCGGCCACGCCGCTGCCCGACCGCTCGCTCTTCTCCTACTCCGCGGAGCGCGACTGGCCCGGCTACTTCCGCGCCGTGCAGGGGCGCGATCCGCGAGAGACGCTGGTCCAGACGCTCGACCGCTTCGACAACCACGGGTGCCCGCCCGACCCCTTCGCGATCGACCTCGGGTGCGGCGAGGGGCGCGACACGGTCGAGATGCTGCGGCGCGGCTGGCGCGTCCTCGCCATCGACGGGCACTCGCTCGCCCTCGACCTGGTCGCCAACCGCCCCGACCTGGTCCACCCCGACCGGCTCGAGACACGCCTCGCCGCGCTCGAGGACGTCGAGCTTCCGCCATGTGACCTGCTCAGTTCGTCGTTCACGCTCCCGTTCTGCCGTCCGGATGCCTTCGCGGCGCTCTGGGACCGGGTCGTCGCGTCGGTCCGCCCCGGCGGGCGGTTCGCGGGGCAGCTCTTCGGCGACCTCGACTCGTGGGCGACGATCCCCGACCGCGCCCACCACACCCGCGCCGAGGCCGAGGCCCTGCTCGCGCCGTTCGACCTCGAACGCTTCGACGAGGTGCAGAGCGACGGCGAAGACTGCGCCGGCAACGCCAAACACTGGCACATCTTCCATATCATCGCGCGGAAACCCGGCACCTCGGATCCCACTGATCCCTGATGCCCGGTCCCTGATCCCTTCCTCCCATGGCCGACCTGATGGCGAATCTCGCGCTCGACCTCGCCGACGTCCACAAGACGTACCGCGGCAAGGTCCACGCCCTGCGCGGGGTGGATATGAACGTCCACCGTGGCGAGGTCTTCGGGCTGCTCGGGCCCAACGGCGCCGGAAAGTCCACCCTCGTCAAGATTCTCATGTCGGTCATCCGCCCGACCCGCTGCTCCGGCACGCTGCTCGGCAAGCCGGTCGGGCACAAGGCGACCCTCGCCCGCGTCGGGTACCTGCCCGAGCACCACCGATTCCCCGACTACCTGAACGGGCGTCAGGTGCTCGACTTCTACGGCGCCCTCTCGCGCGTCCGACGCGCCGACCGACGCCGTCGCGCCGCCGAGTTGCTCGACCTCGTCGGCATGACCGAGTGGGCCGGCAAAAGAGTCGGCGGGTACTCGAAGGGCATGCGCCAACGCCTCGGCGTCGCCCAGACCCTCATGAACGACCCGGACCTCGTCGTCTTCGATGAGCCGACCGACGGCGTCGACCCTGTCGGGCGCCGCGACATCCGCGACATCGTCAAGCGCCTGCGCGAGCAGAAACGGACCGTCTTCATCAACTCGCACCTGCTCAGCGAACTCGAGATGGTCTGCGACCGCGTCGCGATCCTCGTGCAGGGCACGGTCTCGCGCCAGGGCACGCTTGATCAGCTCACGCGCGACTCGCGGCGCTACGAGATCGAGCTGACCGACCCGCTGCCCGCGGTCGCGTCCGGCGAACTGGCTCCCCTGCTCCCCGCCGACCTGCTCGTCGGCGACGCCGAGCCGCTGTCCGTCGAGGGCACGACGATCCGCGTCGCGACGCACTCACCAGGCGCGATCCAGCCGCTGCTGGGCCGCCTGCTCGCGCGCGGCGCGGTGATCCGCTCGGTCCGACAGTTCCGCCCGTCGCTCGAAGACCTGTTCATGCAGGCCGTCACCGACCCCGAGACCGGTCGCCCGCTCGCGCCCGGCGCACCGAAGGGGGGCAAGCGGTGATCACACAGACCTGGGCGCTGCTGGTCGATTCGGTGCGGTTGCTCCGCTCCCGGTACCTGTTCTGGATCGCGCTGACGATCTCGGCGTTCGCCGCGTTCACGCTGTTCGGCAGCTACTCGTTCAACGCCGAGGGCATCCGCATCCTGTGGTTCAAGACGATCGAGGTGCCGCGGCTCGCCGCGGGCACGCCGGGCTCGCGCAGCTTCATCGCCGCCCTGTTCGCGATGTACGTGCGCTTCTGGCTCGGGTGGGGGGCGATCATCCTCGCCCTGCTCGCCACCTCCGGCATCCTCCCCGAGTTCGTCACCGGCGGCGCGATCGAGCTCAACCTCGCCCGTCCAATCGCCCGCTGGCGCCTGTTCATGACCAAGGTACTCAGCACGCTGCTGTTCGTGCTCGTGCAGGTCACGGTCGGTGTCGGGCTCGCGTGGCTGCTCGCCGGCGCACGCTTCGGCATCTGGGATCACCCGATGCTCTGGGCGATCCCCCTCATCACGCTCCAGTTCCTCTACCTCTACTCGTTCTCCGCGCTGCTCGCCGTCGTCACGCGGAGCACGCTGGCCTGCCTGATCGGCACCATCCTGTTCTGGTTTGTCGTCTTCCTTGTGCAGTTCTCGTCCAACACGATCGACCAGCAGCTCGCGAGCCAGGAGTCGCTTCTCGCGTCGTCAAAGCAGCGCATCGCGGCCGTCGAAAAGCGGCTCGCCGACGAGCACCGCGAGCCCAATGCGCGCGAACGGCGCAACCTCGACCGGTGGCACGGCGCGATCGACGACGTCCAGCCCATCATCGACGGCGTCCGCCCGTGGGCACAGACCATGCACCGCGTCGAGCTGTTCGTCCCCAAGACCGGCGACGTCCAGAAGATCGTCGCCAACCTCGCCAACGCGCCTGTCCAGAACGAGTTCGCCGAACTGTTCGGGGTCGACGTCAACCGCTTCCGCCCGCAGAGCATGCCCGAGGACCAGTGGGAGGACTCGATGACGGCCGACACCGCGGGCGAGCACGCGGTACGCGCCGTCGACGCAGCCGTGAGCATCGGCACCTCGTGCGCCGCCACGCTCGTGCTGTTCGGGGCCGCGACGTTCGTCTTCACCCGCCGCGATTTCTAGCACCCTCTCCCCTCTGGGAAGAGGGTGGCTCGCGGGTCTCCGAGCGAGACGGGTGAGGGGTCTTCTGCTCGGTGCCACGGGCGGCTAGCCTGCCCGTGCCGCCTACTGCGCCAGCTCGCGTCCCCGGTCGCGTGCGGCCACGATCGCACGCGCGATCGCGTCCATGACCCGCTCGTCATCGAGCACCGCGGTCGCGGCGGCCGTCGTCCCGCCCTTGCTCGTCACCGCGTCCCGCAGCGCCGCCGGCGCGTCACCGCTGGTCGCCAGCAGCTCGCCCGATCCCGCGACCGTCTGCCGCACGATGCGCACGGCGGTCTCGGCGTCGAAGCCGACCTCCTCGGCCGCCTTGACCATCGCCTCGGCGAGGTAGAACACGTACGCTGGTCCCGACCCGACCACCGCCGTGAACGCGTCCATCAGCTCCTCATCGATCCGCACCACATCGCCGACCGCGCCGAGCAGCGTCTCGCCCACGCCAGCGTCGCTCTGACCCGCGCCGTCGCCCGCGCATACGGCGCTCATGCCCCGCCCGATCGCCGCCGGCGTGTTCGGCATCACACGCACCACCGCCGCCCTCCCGCTGATCGCCCTCCGTACCTTCGCGCTCGGCGTACCCGCGAGGATCGAGATGATCACGCGCCGGCACAACATCGCGGGGCGGAGCTCCGCCGCCGCCCGGTCGAGCACCTGCGGCTTGACCGCCAGCACGACCTGCCCGTCGCCGGGGGCACGCTCGTTCTTCCCGACCCAGTCCAGAGCCCCGCCCGCGTCGGGAAAGCTCCTCACACCGAGCCGTTCGATCTCCTCGCGCTTCGCCGGGTCGGGGTCGGCGGCGACGACCATCCGGGGTTCGAGCACGCCGGCATCGATCCCGCCCCGGATCAGCGCCGAGCCCATGTTCCCGCATCCGATGAACGCCAGTGGCACCTGGATCGATCCCATGCGGGCAGAATAGCCATCACGGAGGACCCCGCACCCCGCCGCGTACAATCGCCGCGCCCATGTCCACGTTCTACAAGCTCGATTTCGAGGCCCCGATCGCCGAACTTGACGCGAAGATCGAGGAGCTCGAGGAGGTGGTCGAGCGTGCGGCCCGCGCCCAGGCCGCCCGCCCCGTGCCCGCCCTCGGCGGGGTCGAGCCCCCGGACGACGACGCTGGCGAGGCCGCCGACGAGCTCCACCGCCTCCGCAAGCAACGCAAGCGCAAGCTCCAGTCGCTCTACCGGCGCCTCAGCCCGTGGGAGACCGTCCGCGTCGCCCGGCACCCCGACCGACCCCAGAGCCCCGACTACATCAAGCGCATCTGCCGCGACTTCGCCGAGCTGCACGGCGACCGGCGATTCGGCGACGACCCCGCCATCATCACCGGCTTCGGACGCATCGGGAAGCACAAGTGCCTCGTCGTCGGTCACAACAAGGGGCGCACCACCCAGGAGAAGATCGCCTGCCACTTTGGGTGCGCCCACCCCGAGGGGTACCGCAAAGCGCTGGCGAAGATGAAGCTGGCCGAGAAGTTCGGGCTCCCCGTCGTGACGCTCGTGGACACCCCCGGCGCCTACCCCGGGATCGGTGCCGAGGAGCGCGGGCAGGCCGAAGCGATCGCGGTCAACCTCCGCGAGATGGCCCGCCTCCGCGTGCCGATCGTGAGCGTGGTGATCGGCGAAGGGGGCTCGGGCGGGGCGCTCGGCATCGCGGTGGCCGACCGCGTCGCGATGCTCCAGCACGCCTGGTACTCGGTCATCAGCCCCGAGGGGTGCGCCGCGATCCTGTGGAAGCAGGCCAACGAGCAGACCAACAACGCCGCGGCCAAGGCCCTCAAGCTCACGGCTCGCGACAACCTCGAGTTGGGCATCATCGACGAGGTCATCCGCGAGCCGATCGGTGGGGCCCACCGCGACCCGGACGGCGCCGCCTTCCGCCTCGAGAAGTGGATCACCGCACGCCTCGACCAGCTCGCCCAGGTCGGGCCGGAAGCGCTGGTCCAGGCCCGCTACGAGCGCTTCCGCGCCATGGGGCGCGTCGCGGAGGAAACCCCCGCCGGATCGCCCGTGCCGACCCCCGAATAGGACCCTGACCGCCGACGCCTTGCCCGCTTTGACAACGATCCGGGCCCCTCCTACGGTTGGCGTCCGTCCGCGAGCCACGCGGATCGGAACGGATACCCCGGGTGGCAGCGAAGCGAACATCCTCCAAGAAGAAGGCCGCGAGAACCTCCAAGAAGGCGGCCGCGCGCACCAAGACCAGGAAGAAGACCGCCCGCACGTCTTCCAAGAAGAAGACCGCCCGCACGCCTTCCAAGAAGAAGACCGCCCGCACCTCCTCCAAGAAGAAGGCACGGACAAAGTCCAAGAAGAAGGCGGCACGCAGCTCCTCCAAGAAAAAAGCCGCGCCGAAGAAGCCCGCGCCGAAGAAGAAGAGCGCGAAGGCGTCGCCCAAAAAGAAACCACCCGCCAAGCCCGAGCCCGCCAAGCAGGAACCCCAGAGCGAGCCGGACAACTCGAAGTCCGGTCGCAAGGGCATCACCATCGTCCAGAAGAAGACGGTGCGCAGGAGCGCACCGAAGACGCCGACGCAGATGCCCACGTTCGGCAAGGGGCTCGGTTCGCTGGCGAAGAACCGCCGGCCGCTGATCCCGTCCGGCCCCAACGTCGCCGCCGCCGCCGCTCTCCAGAACAACGACGACGGCAAGGGGCGCAAGAAGAAGAGCCCGTTCACCAAACGTGAGCTCGACAAGTTCAAGGCGATCCTGATCGAGAAGATCCAGGCGCTGCTCGGCGACGTCACGACGATGGAGAACGAGGCGTTGCTCGGCTCGTCCGGGTCGCTCAGCCACCTCCCCCAGCACCTCGCCGAGCAGGGCTCCGACGCCTACGACCAGATGCTCTCGCTCGACCTCGCCGCGAAGGACCGCAAGCTCATCAAGGAGATCGCCGACGCGCTCGACCGCATCGAGAACAGAACCTACGGGCTCTGCGAGATGACCGGCGAGCCGATCGGCAAGGAACGGTTGACCGAGCTGCCCTGGGCTCGCTACTCAATCGCCGCGGCGCGCGAGATGGAGCGTCGCCAGCCCAACCCGTGACCGGCACCGACACCAGCCCGCCCGCCTGGCGCTCGCGCCGTGCCTGGGGCATCCTGCTCATCGTCACCGTCCTCGCCACCGCGGGCGACCTGGGCACCAAGGCCTGGGCGTTCCGCTCGGTCGCCCCCGCGCCGGTCGAGATCGACCGCGCCGAGGTTGTCGAGATGACGCGGGCCGATCACCCGCTCGCCGCCCTGCTCCCGCAGAGCGAGCCGCTCGTCGTCATCCCGCACGTGCTCGAGCTCACCCTTGTGCTCAACCGCGGCGCGGTCTTCGGGCTCGGCGCCGGCGGGCGCTACGTCTTCCTCGCTTTCACCGTCGTCGCGCTCGCCTTCGCCCTCTGGGCCTTCGCCAACTGGACCCGCGCCCGGCACCACTGCTCGCACGTCCTCCTGGCGCTGATCATCGCCGGCGGGATCGGCAACTTCTACGACCGCCTCGTTTACGCCTGCGTCCGCGACTTCCTCCACCCGCTCCCCGGGCTCGTGTACCCCTTCGGCATCTCAACGCCGTGGTCCGGGCGTGAGGTCTGGCCGTACGTCAGCAACGTCGCCGACGCGTTCCTGCTCATCGGCATCGCCGGGCTCATGATCATCCTTATGCGCTACGAGAAGAAGCAGAAGCGGGCCGAGGCGGCACAGGCGGACAACTAGCCCGGCAGCTCCCACGCCTCCGCCGGGTCGTACCCGATCAGCCCGTACATCTCGCCCCGCGGCATCATGTCCTTCATAAACGACTCAACGTGCCCGTCACGCTTCAGCGTCTCGAGCGCCAGCGTCACCGCCGCGAGCGTCACCCGCAGCGTCGTCACCGGGTAGATCACGCAGTCGTACCCCATCTCGGCGAACCGATCGAGCGGGATGATCGGCGTCTTGCCGAACTCGGTCATGTTCGCCAGCAGGTACGGGCCGGTGTCGCTCTTGAGCTCACGCGCGAAACGCTCGAACTCCTCCTCGCTGCGCAGCCCCTCCGGGAAGATCATGTCGGCACCGCCCGCGGCGTACGCCCGCGCACGCTCCACCGCCGCGTCGAACCCCTCGACCCCGGCCGCGTCGGTGCGCGCGCACACCACGAACGCGCCGTCCGAGCAGTCCTGCGCCGCCTTCACGCCCCACTCCACCTTCTCGACCATGTGGTCGATCGGCGTCAGCGTCTTGCCCTCGAGATGCCCGCACCGCTTCGGGAAGACCTGGTCCTCGATGTGCAGCCCCCCCGCCCCCGCACGCGCGTACTCGATCACCGTCTGCCGCACCATCTCGCCCTCGCCGAACCCCGTGTCGGCGTCGGCCAAGACCGGCAGCCCGCTCGACCGCGACACCTCCCGGATCACCCGGCAGAAGTGCTCGAGCCCCAGCAGCCCCACGTCGGGCACCCCGGCCGCCACCGACACCGCCCCGCCCGAGACGTAGCACGCCTCGAACCCCGCGGCCCGCACCGCGTACGCCACCGCCCCGTTGAACGCCCCGGGCACCGCCACGCACCCCGCGTCCATCAGCTCACGCAAACGAGTTCCCGGATGTGTCATGCGGACATGATACGAAGGACGGATCAGGTGTTTCCGAACCAGCCCCGAGCGCAAGCGAGGGGACTCCCCTCCTTCTCCCTCCCGGGGAGAAGGTGCCGAGTCCTCGAGGCGGATGAGGGGGTCTTCCGCGCTACCCCAACTCCATCGTCATGCACAAACTGAACCAGTGGTCCGCGTACCCCGCGAACGGCGGGCACTCCACGAACCCGAACCGCTGGTACAGACGCCGCGCCGGCTCGAACGCCTCGGCGTTCCCGGTCTCGAGGCTCAGCCGCGCGTACCCCCGCCGGCGCGCCTCGTCGATCACGTGCCTCAGCAGCTTTTCACCAAGCCCGCGCCCCCGCGCCTCCTGCACGACGTGCATCGACTTGATCTCGCCGTGCGCCGCGTCCAGCTCCTGTAGCGCCACACACCCGACCGGCCCGCCGCCCTCGTCGACCGTCCACAACGTCACGTTCGCCCGGCCCAGCCCGTCGAGATCAAGCGCATGCACACACTCCGCCGGCGAGCGCTCAGCCGCGAACGTCCAATGACGCTCGAGCAAGGCGACCACACCCGGCTCGTCCGCATTTGACTCGTTGATCAACATCTAATACGTGATGCGATGGAGGCTATGCAGTGCGCTCTTACACTCACTCATGCTCAGCGCAGTCTTCAACACCCAGCAGGTGTCTGAATTCAGCTTCAATGTCCTCAATCACTGGCTCGAAGTCCTTGCTAATCCTCTCCCATGCTCTATAGAACTCACTGAATTTCCCATCACTCGCCATGTATGGGTTCTTGCCCTGATCTCGTGAAACCGTGTAGTCAATCCAAGCATCTGACCACGTCGAACTCAACTCTTTCGTAGCCTGGTCTAATCTTTCAGCAAGGCCCTTGGGGAAGAAGATCAGGTCCTCAATAACCAGTTTGCGCGTCTCGACAACGTGCTTGCGGGCTTCTTTACCGCGATTAGTCTGTTCTTCTATGTCCCCACTCTGAAGTGGGCTGACAAACGTCCCCACTTCGGCTCGAGCACTTCGGATTGCTCGCCAAATCGCCAGCATGGCCTCCGCTCGTTCTCCATGCAATCTCTCAAATCGCACAGAATGCTCGTGAGATTCGCGCCGGAGCCTCTCTTTGAACGTGGCAACAGATTGCTCTAACCACTTCTCGATGGCTGACTTCGCCAGCCACGTACCGGCGCCAAGCAACAGCGCGAATACCCCGAGTTGCTCGAGAATCTCGATCCAGTCCATTCTGCTAGCTTACCGCTCCACAACCATCGCCACCGAGTTCCCCCCGCCGAGGCACAGCGAGGCGAGCCCGCGCTTGACGTCGAGGCGCTGCATCTGGTGCAGCAGCGTGGTGATGACACGCGCGCCCGACGCCCCGATCGGGTGCCCGATCGCGATGCCACCGCCGCACACGTTGAGCTTCTCCTCGGGGATCTCCAGCGCGGCGACGTTGACGAGCACCTGGGCCGCGAACGCCTCGTTGATCTCGAACAGGTCGATGTCGCCGACGCTCAACCGCGCCAGATCCAGCGCCTTCTGGATGCCGAAGATCGGCGCCTCGAAGATCTCTTTCGGAGGCACGCCGCTCGTCGCGTAGCTGACGATCTTCGCCATCGGCTTCAAGCCCAGCTCCTCGGCCTTGGTGTCGCTCAGCACCGCCACGGCGCCGGCACCGTCCGAGATCTGGCTCGAGTTGCCCGCGGTGATCGACTCGTGCCCCGGCACGGTCCGCAGCTTGGCGAGGATGTCCGGGTCGGTCTCGGGGCGGATGCCCTCGTCGCGCGCGATGCCGCCATCCGGGCCCGGGTCCTTTCGGTTGCCGATCTGCTCGCCGGTCAGCGGCGCGATCTCGGAATCGAAGTACCCCTTCGCCCAGGCGTCGCCCGCCAGGCGGTGCGAGCGCGCGCTGAACCTGTCCTGTTCCTCGCGGGTGACGTGGTGCTTCTTGGCGATGTGATCGGCGGCGTCGGTCATCCCCCACGCCTCCATCGCGCAGCTCAACCCGTCGAGCTGCATGTGGTCCTTGAAGTGCACGTCGCCGAACTTCGCCCCGGTGCGCAGGTACGCGTAGTGCGGCGCCAGCGTCATGTTCTCGAACCCACCCGCGATCACGCACTGGTTATCGCCGGCCTTGATCGACTGCGCCGCCATCATCGCCGACTCGAGCCCAGACCCGCACACCTTGTTGACCGTCTTGGCCGAGATCGAGCTGGGCAGCCCCGCGCCGAGCGCCGCCTGGCGCGCCGGGTTCTGCCCCAGCCCGCACTGGAGCACGCACCCCATGATCACCTCATCCACGCACTCCTGCACACCCGGCGCCTCGTCGAACACCGCCCGGATCGCGTACGAGCCGAGCTTGGGCGAGGGGGTCGTCGAGTACGCGCCGAAGAACCGCCCGACGGGCGTGCGTTTCGCGGCGACGATCACGGGCTGGGGGGTCATGGCTCACTCCTTCTTGTCAACCTGGATGCGATTATCCGCAAGGGTAGGCGAGCAGAAAGGTACCACGGCACCGCGGCCCGAGAGCACCCGGATCGTCAGGGACCGCGCCGGCACCCCCTCGCGCCGCTGCCCTGTGACCTACCTCTTCCGCCTCGAGTCCTTCGCCTTGCGCGCCGCCTCGATCTGCTCGGCCGCGCTCGGGCGACCCGGCTCCTCGCCCTCGGGCTTGGGCTTCGGAGGGGCCTTGGGCTTGGGGGGCTCGTAGAGCCCGCCCGCGGCCGCGGCCATCCCCGCGCCGGTGATCATCCCGCCGACCTGCCCGCCGCCCGACGGTGCCGCATCGGGCGCCGCGCTGGGCGCGCCGCCGTGCACCGCCACCGCGGGCTGGCGCGGACGCGTCGTCGGCTGCTGCCCGGCGCTCAGACGCACCTTGAAGATCACGTCGGTCACCCGGTCGCGGATCCCCTCGAGCATCGACTTTATCAGACGCGAACCCTCGCGCTTGAACTCGATCCGCGGGTCCTGCTGGCTGAATGCGCGGAACCCGATCGAGTCGCGCAGCTGGTCCATCGCATACAGGTGATCGCGCCACGCCGAGTCCAGCGTCTCGAGCAGCACCGTTTGCTCGACGTGCAGCAGCTCGGCCCGCAGCAGGCTCTCGACCCGCGCACGGATCGCGTCCCCACGCTCGTCCGGGTCGAGCCAGCGCATCCGGTCGGTCAGCCCCGCCCCGAACCGCTCGGTCAGGTGCGCGTCCAGCTCGTCGTCGTCCTCGATCGCCAACGCCGCGTCGATCTCCTGCTGGAGGCGGTCCTCGTCCACCCACCGCTCCGACGCGCCCAGCAGTTGCTCGTGGATCTTCGCCGGCGGGGTGCTCTTGATCTCGTCGGGCCCGAGCTCGACGCCGAGCCGACGCTTCGACCACGTCGCGAGCTGGGTCAGCGCCGCGTCGGGGTTCTGGCGTGCCAGCGCCATCGTCATCTCGATCGCGAAGTCCACGGGGTACTGGATCTCGCGCCGACGGTACAGGTCGCGGGCCCGCTCGAGGAACACGTCGCGCACCTCGCGCTCCTCGTCCTTCTGCGCCGCGACCACCTCCTCGACCGAGACCTCGAACCCGAACTTGTTCTTCGCCCATTGGACCAGCGTCCCGGCCCCGTAGTCGGTCTCGAAATACTCGTCGAGCCCCGCGAGATCGGCCGCCGCGATCTGGCGCTCGGCGGCCTCGTCCAGCAGCTTCTCCACCTGCCGGCGCTCGTCCATCCCGCCCTCGCGCAGCTCGCCCGAGTCGAGCTCGACCCCGAAGCGGCTCTTCGCCCACGACACCAGCCCCGCCGAGTCGAAATCGACGCTGACCTCCGAGCCCTCCATCGGCATGTACTCGCCGAGGGTCACCGCGATCATCGCCCGCGCGTCCTCCATCGCCATCCTGCGGATCGCGTCCTCCATCTCGCGCCGGTCACGGTTGCGCAGCCGGTCGGGGAGGATCGAGCAGTCGAGGCGCTGGCGCGCGAACTCGGCCGCACACTGACGCGGGTAGTCAGCGTCAAGGAACTCGCCGATCGCGTCGTCGATCGCGTCCTCGACGTACTCGAAGATCAGCCCCTTGACGTCGCGCCCCTCGATCACGCGCTGCCGCAGCCCGTAGAACGTCTGGCGCTGGTGCTCCATCACCTCGTCGTACTCGAGGATGTTCTTGCGGATCTGGAAGTTGCGCTCCTCAACCTTCCGCTGGGCGCGCTCGACGCTCTTGGAGAGCATCGGGTGCTCGATCGCGTCGCCCTCCTTCATCCCCAGACGCGAGAGGATCTTCATCGTCGTCTCGCCCGCGAACATCTTCATCAGGTCGTCCTCGAGACTGACGAAGAACCGGCTCGACCCCTTGTCGCCCTGGCGACCCGACCGCCCGCGCAGCTGGTTATCGATGCGCCGCGACTCGTGACGCTCGGTCCCGATCACATGCAGCCCACCCAGCTCTTCCACCGAACCGAACCACCGCAGGTCGTGCAGCAGGAACCGCCCACCCCTGTCGAGCTCGCCCCGCAGCTCCTCGGGCGACATCGACTCGATCTTCTTCTGGCTCGCCCACGTGTTGCTCAGCGCCCACGTCCGCAGCAGACGCAGCTCGAGGTCCGCGAAGTCGAGCTGCTCGACCTCGCGCTTCTTGAGCCCCTCGCCGTACGGTGAGTCCTTCAGCTCCGCCGGCGCGATCTTGCGGTAGACGTTCTCGCGCAGCTCCTCGACGCCCGCATCACCGCTCAGCCCGCGCGACGCGATCCCGCGCTTCAGCCAGTGCTCGACCAGCGCCTCGGGCGTGCTCGAGCCCAGCTTGATGTCGGTCCCGCGCCCCGCCATGTTCGTCGCGATCATCACCGCCCCGAGCTGCCCCGCGTCCTCGACGATGTGCGCCTCGCGCTCGTGCTGCTTGGCGTTGAGCACCTCGTGCTGGATCCCGTACTTGCGTGTGAGCATCTGGCTCAGGCGCTCACTCTTCTCGACGCTCGTCGTGCCGACGAGGATGGGGCGCCCCGCGTCGTGGAAGTGCTTGATCTCGTCAACGATCGACTCCCACTTGTCCTTCTCGCGCAGGAACATCAGGTCGTCGTAGTCGTCCCGGATCATCGGCTCGTTCGTCGGGATCGACACCACGTCGAGCTTGTAGATGTCGTGGAACTCCTGCGCCTCGGTGTCGGCCGTGCCCGTCATCCCGGCCAGGTGCTTGTACATCTTGTAGAAGTTCTGGATCGTGATCGTCGCGACCGTCTGTGTCTCCTGCTTGATCGGCACCTGCTCCTTGCACTCGATCGCCTGGTGCAGCCCGTCCGACCACTGCCGCCCGATCATCGGGCGCCCGGTGAACGTGTCCACGATCACGATGCTCGGCTCGGTCTTGCCCGTCATCCGGTCCGGCACGTCCATCACCACGTAGTCGCGGTCGCGCTCGTACACGGCGTACGCCCGGATCGACTGCTCGAGCAGGTGCGGGATGTCCATGTTCTGATCGACGTAGAAGGAACCGACCCCGGCCACGCGCTGCGCCTCGGCGATGCCGTCGTGCGTCAGGTGCGCGCTCTTCCGGTTCATCTCGATCTCGTAGTACTGCGTGTGCTGGTCGCGCTCCGACTCGAGGTGCGGCAGCTCCTTCTTCGCCGCCGACAGCTTCTTCTGCAACGCCGGCACCGTTGAGCGGTCCTTCACCTGCCGGATGTCGCCCTCCAGGCCCTTGATCGTCTCCTTGCACCGCGTCACCACATCGTCGGCGTCCTGCCACGGCTGCTGCTGCCCCTTGAGGTGCTGCGCCAGCTTGTCCGCCAGTTCGTACCGCGGCTGGTCCTCGTGCGCCGGCCCCGAGATGATCAGCGGCGTCCTCGCCTCGTCGATCAGGATCGAGTCCACCTCGTCCACGATCGCAAACTCGCGCTTCCGCTGCACCTGCTGGTCGGCCGAACGCTTCATGTTGTCACGCAGATAATCAAACCCGAACTCGCTCGTCGTGCCGTACACCACGTCGCAGTGGTACATCTCACGCTTGATGTTCTCGTCCTGCATGTGCTGCGGGTGGATCGCCCCCACCGTCAGCCCCAGCGCCCGGAAGAACGGCGCCACCCAGTCGCGGTCGCGCTGCACCAGGTAGTCGTTCACCGTCACCACGTGCACCTTCTGGTGGAACACCACCGCCAGGTACGTCGCCAGCGGCGCCACGATCGTCTTGCCCTCGCCCGTCTTCATCTCCGCGATCTTGCCGCCGTGCAGCACCATCGCTCCGATCAGCTGCACGTCGAACGGACGCGCCCGGAACGGCGGGCGGCTCTCCGGGTACAGCTCTCGTACCTCGTCGTACAGCTCGACCGGCAGGTCCACCCGCATCCACCCGGGGATCGGGCGTTCCCACCCACGCCACTCGCCCGTCGGCTCGGCGTCGCCCAGCGACTCCGCCTCAGCCTTCGCCGCCTCGAACTGCGCACGCCCCTTCTCGCTCAGCTTCGACGCATCGAACCCGTGCTCGGGGTTCAGGATGTTGCGGATGCCCACCGAGCGGTCCATCGCCTCGCGCGCCACCGCGAACGCCTCGACCAGCAGGTCGTCCTGCCTCGCCCTCTCCTGCTCGATCCGCTCGCGGAAGATATTGATGCGCCCGCGAAGCTCCGCGTCGGTGAGACCGCGGATCTCGGGCTCGAGCGCGCTGATCGCCTCGACCCGCGCCGTGTACCGCTTGACAAACCGCTCGTTGCGCGTCCCGATCAGCTTGTTGAGCACCGGCCCGATGACGGGGATGCCCTGGTTCTGCTTTGCCATGACTGTTCCGATCTCGGCGCGAGTGCGCCGGGGTGTGTATCCGAAGCCGACCGCGGGCAACCCCGCGCCGGCACGCCGACCTCTGAGCTGTTCAAGTGGGCGCGCGGTGTGCGCGCAGACGACCGCTCAGCACGCCGGCGGCGGCAGATCGATCAACGCCTCGCGCAGCGGCTCGACCGGCAGCGGCACCGCAGCCTC
>Ga0210110_1000173_pt1 | contig 22641 bp, 18 predicted proteins | sample China_Galinas_PW_2_FD_184865 | JGI IMG/M metagenome (GOLD analysis project Ga0210110, IMG submission 184865) | Wetland microbial communities from San Francisco Bay, California, USA, that impact long-term carbon sequestration - China_Galinas_PWB_D1... | ecosystem: Environmental > Aquatic > Marine... | reverse complement strand
GGTCCTCGATCGGGCTGATCCCCGGCGCGTATTCCGGGTCCACCATGCGGTGGCAGAAGTTGCAGTTGATGCCCTCGTAGTCGGTGTCGATCAGCCCCGAGCCGTCGGTGGGCTCGCTGCGTCCATCGAGCCACCCGGGAGGCGTGTGGCAGCGCAGGCACAGGTCCCCGACAAAATCGGCGTCCTGCTCGGCGATCGCCAGGCACGCCCGGAACTCCGGGTCGCGCATCGACTGACCCATCGGGCTCGCGGCCCACGGGCGCAGCGGCTCGTTCTGGATGTCGAAGTTGCCATGGCACGAGTCGCAACGGGTGGCGCTCACGATCGAGTCGGTGAGCTGGTTGGGCTGGGTGCCCGCCATCTCGAAGTCGTTGAGCGTGGTGGGGGCCTGGGCCCACGCCGTGCCCACGACGACGGCACCCCCGATCATCGCGAACAGCGCTGCGGGTCGGCAAGGACGGCTTGGCCGGCTTCTCATGATGTCTCCCCTTTCGGTCCGTGGGGTACGGTCCCGAGGCAGCCCATCTTATCGATTGATGAGTGATCTATCCAGATATTGGTCGGGATTTCGGGTCGGTCGGTGGAATCCCCGGCCCGCACACACGCAACGAGCCCTCGTGAGAGGGCTCGTCCGCTGTGGGGTAAGGAGGTGTCGCCGCCGGGACGCAAGCGGCCGCGGAGCATAGACCTTGAAGATCGAAAAGTCCAGAATGCCCCGCGGCTATCCTCCCGGGTTCCGAGAGGGGCGAAGGAGGCGGCGATGGCGCGGATCTGGATCGCGTTGGGGGTACTGCTGGCGCAAGCGTGGACGGGGGTCGGGGCGGCCCGGGCCCAGGAACGCCCGCTGGCGTTCGTGGGGGCACACCTGATCCCGATCGACGGCGACGAGGTCGAGCAGGGAGTGCTGGTGATCGCCGACGGGAAGATCGCGGCGGTGGGGCGTGCCGGCGAGGTCGAACTGCCGCCCGATGCCGAGGTGATCGACGCGACCGGTCGGGTGATCATGCCGGGGTTGGTGGACACGCACTCGCACGTCGGGGGGATCGGGGGCGCCGACGGGAGCGGCCCGATCCAGCCGGGCGTTCGGGTGATGGACTCGATCAACGTGCGCGACGCGGGGTTCCGGCGCGTGGTGGCGGGGGGGCTGACGACGCTGAACATCATGCCGGGCTCGGGGCACCTCTCGAGCGGGCAGACGGTGTACTGCAAGATGCGGTTCTGGCGCGAGCCCGACGGTTCGAGCCACGCGCGCGCGATCGAGGACATCGCGATCCGCGACACGCGGACGCGCGAGGAAGGCGGTTTCGGCGTCGGCACGGTCATGGGCGGGCTGAAGATGGCCAACGGGACCAACTCGCAGCGCAACCCGCCGTTCCCGGGGACGCGGGGCAAGTCGGCGTCGCTGGTGCGCGAGAAGTTCATCGCGGCGCAGGAGTACGCCGAGAAGATCGAGCGCGCGGACGGCGACCCGGAGAAGATGCCGGCGCGCGACCTCGACATGGAGGCGCTGGTCGAGGTGATGGAGGGGCGTCGGATCGTTCACCACCACACGCACCGCGCCGACGACATCATGACGGTGCTGCGTCTGGCCGACGAGTTTGGTTTCCGGGTGGTGCTGCACCACGTGAGCGAGGGGTGGCGGGTGGCGGACGAGATCGCGTCGTTCGAGGGGGTGCCGGGGCCGGACGGGACAGCGTGGGGTGCGCCGTGCAGCGTGATCCTGGTGGATTCGCCGGGGGGCAAGCTCGAGGCGCGTCACCTGGTGTTCGAGACGCCGGGCATCCTGGAGAAGGCCGGGGCTCGGGTGGCGTTGCACACCGACGACTGGATCACCGACTCACGGTATTTCCTGCGGATGCCGGCGATCTCGGTGCGTGCGGGGATGAGCCGCGAAGCGGCTTTGCGGGCGGTGACACTGAGCGGTGCGGAGATGCTCGATCTCGGCGATCGGGTCGGTTCGCTGACACCGGGCAAGGACGCGGACTTCGTCGTGCTCGACGGCGACCCGCTGAGCGTGTACACGAAGGTGCGCGAGACGTGGGTCGAGGGGCACCGCGTGTTCGACCGCGACGACCCGGACGACCGGCTGCACGCGGTCGGCGGGTACGGGGCCGCGGGCGAGAGCGAGCCGTACTTCTGCTGCTACCAGCACCTGATCGGGGAGGGACAGTGATGCGTCTGCTCACGTTTGCCGTTGCGCTGGTGCTTTCGTGTGTGTGCGCGCGCGGGCAGAACATCGCGGTGCGGGCGCGTGTCGTGTACACGGTGGCGGGATCGCCGATCGAGGACGGCGTGATCGTCGTGCGTGACGGGAAGATCGCGGCGGTCGGGCCGGCCGACGGAGTCGAGATCCCGGAGGGCGTGCGCGTGCTGCAGGCGACGGTGGCGACGCCGGGGCTGGTCGATGCGCGGAGCACGGTGGGGCTGAGCGGGATCCTGAACATCGATCACGACCAGGACCAGCTCGAGCACTCGAAGCCGATCCAGCCGGAGCTGCGTGCGCTCGACGCGTACAACCCGTACGACCCGCTGGTCGAGTACGTGCGGAGTTTCGGGGTGACGACCGTGCAGACCGGGAACGCGCCGGGCGAGCTGATCAGCGGGCAGACGATCGTCGTCAAGACCGTTGGCAACACGGTCGAGGAGGCGCTGCTGAAGAGCCCGTCGGCGGTGGTCGCGACGCTGTCACCCAGCGCCCGGAAGGGCGGCGGCAAGAGCCCGGGCACGCGCGGCAAAATGGTCTCGATGCTGCGGCAGGAGCTGATCCGCACGCGCGAGTACATGGACAAGCACGAGCGGGGCGACGCGGACGAGGGCGAGGACGGTGATGCCGACGACGACGAGGACTCGAAGCCCGGGGGCGGGACCGACCTCGAGAAGGAGGCGTTGGCGAGCGTGCTGCGCGGCGAGGTGCCGCTGATCATCACGGCCAACCGCGTGCAGGACATCGATTCGGCGCTGCGCCTGCGCGAGGAGTTCGCCTTCAAGATGATCCTCGACATGGGGGCCGAGGCGTACCTGCTGGCGGACAAGCTGGCGGAGGCGGGCGTGCCGGTGATCGTCCACCCGACGATGTACCGGGCGACCGGGGAAACAGAGAACCTCACGTTCGAGAACGCGGCGAGGCTGGCCGACGCGGGGGTCACCGTCGCGATGCAGTCGGGGTACGAGAGCTACGTGCCGAAGACGCGTGTGGTGCTGTTCGAGGCGGCGATGGCCGCGGCCAACGGGCTCGGGTTCGAGCGGGCGCTGCGGGCGTGCACGATCGATGCGGCGGATCTGATCGGCGTGGGCGACCGCGTCGGTTCGCTCGAGGTCGGCAAGGACGGCGACATCGCCCTGTTCGATGGCGATCCGTTCGAGTACACGACCCACTGCGTCGAGGTCGTGATCGATGGGGTCGTGGTCAGCGAGCGGGTGCGGTAGACTGAGTCGCACGTGGGTGGGACTCCGGAACAGATCGGTCCGTACGAGGTCGAACGCGAGATCGGTCGCGGGGGGATGGGCGTGGTGTGGCTCGCCCGCGACCCGCGGCTGGGGCGGTCGGTGGCGATCAAGGGGCTGCCGTTCCACCTGAGCGACGACCCGGACCGGCTGGCGCGGTTCGAGCGCGAGGCGCGGACGCTGGCGCAGCTGAACCACCCGAACGTGGCGTCGATCTTCGGGGTCGAGGAGCACGGCGGCGCGCGGTTCCTGGTGCTCGAGTACGTCGAGGGGCAGACGCTGGCCGAGCGGCTCAGCGAGGGGCCGCTGGCGATCGACGAGGCGCTCGAGGTGTGCGCGCAGATCGCGGCGGGGGTCGGGGCGGCCCACGACGCGGGCGTCGTGCACCGCGACCTCAAGCCGGGCAACGTGAAGTTCACGCTCGACGGGCGGGTCAAGGTGCTCGACTTCGGGCTGGCGAAGACCGGGGACGGCGTGAGCGGGTCGTCGATCGCGGAGAGCGCGAGCCCGACGCTGAGCGTGCCGACGACGCCGCCGGGTCCGGCGACGCGCCCGGGCGCGGTGATGGGGACGGCGCCGTACATGAGCCCGGAGCAGGCGCGCGGGCGTGCGGTGGACAAGCGCAGCGACATCTGGTCGTTCGGTGTGGTGCTGTACGAGTGCCTGACCGGGGTGTGCCCGTTCGCGGGCGAGACGATGACCGACTCGCTCGGGGCGATCCTGCACCGCGAGGTGAGCTGGGAGCTGCTGCCGAAGGAGACACCGGCCGTGGTTCGGCTGCTGCTGCGCCGCTGCCTTCAGCGTGACCGCAAGCGGCGGCTGCAGGACATCAACGACGCGCGGGTCGAGATCGAGGAGGCGATCGCGGACCCGTCGGGGACGGTGCTGGACCTGGCGGGGCGGGCGTTGGCAGAGGCGTCGTCGCGGCGAGGGCCGGGGCTTCTCGGGGCGTTGGTGCTGGCGCTGCTGCTGGGGGCGGCGGGGTTGGCGGCGGGGTGGTGGCTGCGGCCGGCGCCCGCGGCGGAGACGCTGTACCTCGCGGTGCCGACCGAGTGGGACGACCAGTTCGACAGCGACGAGTCGATTATCGATATCTCGTCGGACGGGCTCACGCTGGCGTACCTCGCGCCCGCCCCGGACTCGACGCCGGAGCGGCGGGTGTTGGCGGTGCACGTGCGTCGGCTGGACGAGCCGCGTGCGCGCTTCCTCGCCGGGACCGAGCACGCCGGGAGCGTCAGGCTCTCGCCGGACGGACGGCATGTGCTCTTCGCGTACTACGACCCGGACACAGACCGTGAGCAGCTCCGGCGCGTGAGCGTCGACGGCGGGCCGACGCTGACGCTGATCGACGACCGGACCGGAGACCTGTATTCCATGGACAGCACGGCCTGGCGCTCGGACGATGAGATCGTGCTGTTCGACGAGCCCCACGAGAGAATCGTGCGGGTACCGGCGTCGGGCGGGGCGGTGCTGGAGAGCGTCGATGTTCCTCTCGAAGAGCCTTGGGACTTCGCGACGGACCCGGTGCCGATCCCCGGAACGCGATGGGTGCTGTGCACGCGCCTCGATTTCGGGTCGGCGGGTGTGCGCACATCGATCTACGCGCTGGACCTGGAGTCGGGCGAGGGACGGGAGGTGATCGCGGACGGCGCGTTCGCGAAGCTCGTCGGGGCGGACCACATCGCGTTTACGCGCGGCTCGACGCTCTGCGCCGCGCCGTTCGACCGGAAGAAGATCGAGCTCACCGGGCCCGTCGCGCCGGTGCTGACGGGGTTGTACTCGTGGGAGTCGTTCCCGTCGCCGGCGTTCGCGGTGTCGGAGGCCGGGCATCTGGGGTACGTGGTCGGGACATCGAACGTGGGGGAACGGCGGCTGGTGACGATGGACCGTCGGGGCGAGGTCGAGCAGCTTGTCGACACGACGCGTCACTACGCCGGGTCGCTGGCGCTCTCGCCGGACGGCGAGCGGCTCGCGCTGACGATGATGGATGAGGGCGGGTTGCCGCAGGTCGCGGTGCTCGAGATCGCGACGGGGTTCCTGCAACCGATCTCCCGCTCGGAGCATCCGAGCATGATCCCGAGCTGGACGCCGGACGGGCGTGTGGTGTTCACGCAGTGGCAGAGCCAGCAGTTCGCGGAGCTGGTGGTCGTCGATCCGGGCGTGTCCGGTGAGCCGGTGAAGCTGGCGCCGATCCCGGAGGGCGGGCAGGGTGCGCAGTGGGGACCGACGTTCACGCCGGACGGCCGGTTCATGGTCTACTACCTGCGAGAATCCGGCGAGGACGGCGGGGACGGGCTCTACATCGTGCCGTTGGACGGCAGCGCCGAGCCGCGGGCGCTGAAAGCGACCGGGCATGAGGAGGGCCCGGCGCTGTCGCCGGACGGGAAGTGGCTGGCGTACTCGACCGACGCGTCGGGGCGCGATCAGGTCGTGCTGTGTTCGTTCGATCCGGAGCGCGGCGTGGGCACGCGCGTGCACCCGGTGTCATACGACGGCGGGATCATGCCGTTCTGGTCTCGCGACGGCGCGACGCTGTTTTTCCAGGATTCGTTCCTCGGCGATGTGATGGGCGCCTCGATCACGACCGAGCCGGCCCTGCGGATCTCCCCGCCGGAGAAGGTGCTTGAGGGCGATCTCATGCACATGGCGGGGTGGGGCGGGAGGATGGTCGTGGTTACGCCGGACGGCGAGCGGTTCATCTTCGTGCAGGAGCCGGAGGGCAGGGCGACGCCGACGCACATCAACTTCGTGCTGAACTGGGTGGAGTCGCTGGACTCGGCCCGATGAGGCCGGCCGGGGTAGGGGAATGAACGACGGATTGCTGCGTGACGCCGCCGCCCGAGCCGAGCGGTACATCGGCGCGCTGCGCGAGCGTCGCGTCGCGCCGACCCCCGCGGCGGTGGACGCGCTGGCGGGCCTCGGCGGCGGGCTGCCGGACGGTCCGACCGACCCGGCCGAGGTGCTCGCGCTGCTCGACGAGGTCGGCTCGCCGGCGACGACCGCCACCGCCGGGCCGCGGTTCTTCGGGTTCGTCATCGGCGGGTCGCACCCGGTCGGGGTGGCGGCGAACTGGCTGGCGACGGCGTGGGACCAGAACACGGGGCTCGAGGTCGCCTCGCCGGTGGGCAACCGGCTCGAGCAGTTCGCCGGCGAGTGGGTGGTCGATCTGCTCGGGCTGCCGGAGGGCTCGTGCGTGGGGTTCGTCACGGGCGCGACGGCGGCGAACTTCACGGCGATCTGTGCGGCCCGGCACGCGCTGCTGAAACGATCCGGCTGGGACGCCGAGCGGGACGGGCTGTACGGCGCGCCCGAGGTCAGGGTCGTGGTGGGGGACGAGGTGCACACGAGCGTGCTCAAGGGGCTCGCCTTGGCCGGGCTCGGCAAGGGGCGTGTGCACCGCGTGCCGGCCGACGGGCAGGGGCGGATGATCGCTGGCGAGCTGCCGGAACTCGACGGGCTGACGCTGGTGCTGACGCAGGCGGGCAACGTCGACTCGGGCTCGTTCGACCCGTTCGACGCGGTGTGCGACGCGGCCGACGGCACGGGCGCGTGGGTGCACGTCGACGGCGCGTTCGGGCTGTGGGCGGCGGCGTCGCCGGCGTACGCGCACCTGACCGCGGGCGCGGGGCGCGCCGACTCGTGGGCCCTCGACGCGCACAAGTGGCTCAACGTGCCCTACGACTCGGGTCTGGTGATCTGCCGGCACGCCGAGGCGGTGCGCGGGGGGATGGTGGCGTCGGCGCCGTATCTGATCGAGGGCGCGCCGCGCGAGCCGTACCACTACACGCCGGAGCTGTCGCGCAAGGGTCGCGGGCCGGAGGTGTGGGCAACACTGCGGGCGCTGGGGCGTCGCGGGGTGGCGGAGCTTGTCGAGCGGAACTGCGCGCAGGCTCGGCGGTTCGCGGACGGGTTGGCCGCGGCCGGGTTCGAGATCCTCAACGACGTTGTGCTCAACCAGGTGCTGGTGAGCTTCGGTTCGCCCGAGCGGACGCGGGCGGTCGTCGAGCGCGTGCAGCGTGAGGGCACGTGCTGGGTGGGCGGGACGGAGTGGCAGGGGCGCACCGCGATGCGGATCAGCGTGTGCAACTGGATGACGACCGAGGACGACGTGGACCGTAGCGTCGGGGCGATGGTGCGTGCGGCTCAGGCGTAGAGCCGTGCGAGGTCGCGCCAGAACGTGGGGTAGGTCTTCTCGACGCAGCGTGGGTTGCGGATGAACACGTTGGGGCGCCGGAGCCCGACGAGCGCGAGGCTCATCGCCATGCGGTGGTCGTTGTAGGTGTCGAACTCGACGCGCGGCGCGTCGGGCGACGTATCGATCCCTCCGTCGGGCGGGGTGATGGTCATCGCGTTGGGGTCGCCCTGCACCGGGTTTTCGATGGCGACGCCGAGGCGGGTCAGCTCGGTTCGGATCGCCTCGATGCGGTCGGTCTCCTTGACGCGGAGGGTCGAGAGCCCCTGGAGGATCGAGGTGCCCGTGGCGAAGCAGGCGCAGGCCGCGAGCGTCATCGCGGTGTCGGGCATGGGGGCGAGGTCGGCGAGGACGGGGCGGAGCTCGGCGGTGCCGCGGCAGGCGAGCGCGTCGTCGGCGCGCTCGACGCGCGCGCCCATCCGCGCGAGCAGGGCGATGAAGTCGGTGTCGCCCTGGACCGACTGGGGGGCGAGCCCGGTGATGCGCGCCGTGGCGCCGGGGGTGATCGCGGCGGCGCCCCAGAAGTAGGTCGCGCCCGAGGCGTCGGGCTCGACCGCGAGGTCGAAGGCGCCGAGTCCAGCGCCCGACTCGCCCGGGCCGACGCGGATCACGTGCAGGTCGTCGGAGTGGCGGATCCGTGCACCCGCCCGCCCGAGCAGTTCGAGCGTCATGCGCACGTACGGCTCGCTGGCGATGGCGCCCTCGATACGGACGGTGAGCCCGCGCTCGAGGAACGGGGCGAGGTGCAGCAGCGCGCTGACGAACTGGCTGGAGGTGTCGGCGCGGACGGCCAGGTCGGCCTCCGGCGGGAGGGCGATGGGGTGGACGCGCAGCGGCGGGCAGCCGGGGCGCCCGAGGTGCTCGACACGCACCCCGAGGCTGGCCAACGCCGCGGTCAGGTCGCCGATCGGACGCTGGCGCATGCGTTCGTTACCGTCGATGGTGACGGTGCCGGCGGCGAGCGCGGCGGCGGCGGTGAGGAAGCGGGTGGCGGTGCCGGCGTTGTTGAGGTTGATGGTGACGTCGCGCGCGGGCCAGCGTCCGCCGACGCCGCGGATCAGCAGGTCGGCGCGGTCGCGCCCGATGGTCGCGCCGAGGGCGGTGACCGCATCGATCATCCGCTCGGTGTCGTCGGCGCCGGTGAGGGGGTCGCGGAGGCGAGACTGTCCGCCGGCGAGGGCCGCCAGCAGGATGAGCCGGTTGGTGATGCTCTTGGAGCCGGGCGGGCGGACGGTGGCGTCGAACGCGCCCGGCAGCGGGGGGATGGGCAGCGGGTCGGGCAGCTGGTCGAGCGGGAGCGTCAGGTTGGCGGGCGAGGCGTCCACTCCGCCGCCCAGCCTACTCGTCCTCGGCGTCGCGGAAGACGGCGACGACGTCCTCGACGGGGACGACGAACAGGCGGTTGTCGCCCTCGAGATCGACGGGGATCGCCCGCTTGGGGTTGAACAAGACGCGGTCGTAGCGGCGGATGGGGTAGTCGTCGTCGTTGTCGACCTGGGTGGAGACGGCGACGACGCGCCCGGTGAGCGTCGGGATCTCGATCTTGTCGGGCAGGTGGATGCCGGTCTTGGTGGTCTTGCGGTCCTCGTCCTTGCGGATGAGGACGCGTTCGCCGACGGGCTCGATGACCTCGAGCTTTGGCTTTGAGGACGGGCGGGTCATGCCGGACTGTACGCGAGTGGCGCGCAGCGGGTGCGTGGAGTTCGCCCGGGCGGGAGGCTTGGGTTTTCGGGCGTTATCGGCGTCGGCGCGTGGCGAGCCCGGCGAGCCCGAGCAGCGCGAACGAGGCGGGCGCGGGTGAAACGTCGTACGGCGCGCCCTCCGACGACATGAAACCCTGAACGCCGATCTCGGTTGTGCTGTAGCTGGCGTCTTTGAAGAAGGCGGCATCGACGGGGTTGAAGACCATCGAGAATGTGCCGACCACGTCAACGATTATGGACCCGCGGAAGACCTCGAGGCGCGGGGACGGATCCTGGAGGAACCCGCCGAGCGGGGTCGAGGCGGCGAGCCCTTCGAAGGGCGTGCCGGGGAGAGCGCCGGCGAGCCCGTTGGGGATCGCGGTGTAGGTCTGGGGGCTGAAGCGGAAGCCGCCGGCGGACCCGCCGGGGAACCCCACGGTGGTGGGCGGGCGCCGCCCTTCCCAGGCGCCGCCGCTGGTCTGGGTGGCGGTCTCGACCGGGGGTACGAGCGTGCCCGGTGCGGAGATGAAGCCGGCGAAGCTGGACCACCCGTAGAAGCTGGAGAACCCCGGACCCAGCGTGTTGTCGAGGTACAGGCTGTACTCGACGAGCGATCCGAGCTGGTAGTGCTTGCTTGGACCGGGTCCCGGCAGGTTGGACGGCGTGTTGAGGACCATCTCGAAGCACTGGGCCTGGGCGGTGGCCGCGAAGCCAACGCAGACCGTCAGCGCGAGTGTGGTGCGCATTGCCTCTTTCTCCCCGCTCGGCCCCGGATGGAGGCCGGCGTGGTCAGGATACCGCGGGCGCGGGCGGGGTGGTAGGGGCGACGTGTGAATGTGGGGCAAAAAGAACCGGCCCCCGCGTTTGCGGAGGCCGGTGGTCTCAACCGAGGTTGAGCGCGTCGTGCCGATTAGCGGCGACGACGGGCGGCGAGGCCGCCGAGGCCCAGCAGCGCCAGCGAAGCGGGCGCCGGGGTGACGGTGTAGGTATCGGGGTTGTGGCCCATGCTATTCTGGACACCGATGACGGTGGTGCTGAAGCCAGGCAGGAAGTAGGCGGCGTCAACCGCGTCGAAGTCGAGGACCCAGGTGCCGACGACGTCGGCGAAGAACGAGCCGCGGAAGACCTCAAGGCGCGGGCTCGAATCCTGGAGGAAGCCGCCCAGCGGGACGGACGCGGCGAGACCCTCGTAGGCGTTCGCGGCGGTCGCGCCGGCGAGCCCGTTGGGGATCGCGGTGTAGGCCTGCGGGCTGAAGCGGAATCCACCGGCCGAACCACCGGGGAAGCCGGCGGTCGAGGGCGGACGACGACCTTCCCAGGCGCCGCCGCTGGTCTGAGAAATGGTCTCGACCGGGAGGTTGTGGGTGCCCACAGCGCTGGTGAAGCCGGCGAAGGACGACCAGCCGGCGAAGCTGGTGAAGCCCGCGCCCTGGCTGTTATCGAGGTACAGGCTGTACTCGATAAGCGTGCCCTGGACGTAGTTCGGGCCGTCGTTCGGCGCCGTGTTGATGACCATATCGAAAACCTGCGCGTTAGCCGCGGTGGTCAGGCCCGCGACGGCAGCGATGGCAATTGCAGCCTTCATGATGGAAATTCTCCTCACTATGACTCTTGTTTGGGGGATCTCTCCCCGTCTCTCTTCCGTTGACGAGCGAACAACTCGTTCCTGACCCACGGCCACTCTACCGGGGTGCAAGCGGATTTGCAAATCAAAATGGGCCTCTGAGCAAAAAGAAAACACCCCCCGGAGGTGGGGAAGTGCAGGCGTGGCCGGTTTATGTTCGGTCAAGCGCAGCGAAAACCCCCGCCCGGGTGGGCGGGGGTCTCCGGATTCACAATCGGAACCGTCGGCTTAGCGGCGACGGCGGGCGGCGAGGCCGCCGATCCCCAGAAGGGCGAGCGAGGCCGGGCCCGGGACGACCGTGTACGACGCGTCGTTGTTGCCCATCATGCTGGCGACGCCGATGACGGTGGTGTCGAAGGTGGAGGTCTGGAAGTAGGCGGCGTCGACCGAGTTGAAGGTGAGGTTGTAGGTGCCGGCAGCCACGGGTGCGTTGAACGAGCCGCGGAAGACCTCGAGACGGGGCGAGCCGTCCTGGAGGAAGCCGCCCAGCGGGACGGACGCGGCGAGCCCCTCATAGGCGGAACCGGCGTTGGCACCGGCGAGCCCGTCGGGGATCGCGGTGTAGGCCTGCGGGCTGAAGCGGAAGCCGCCGGCGGAGCCGCCGGGGAACCCCACGGTGGTGGGCGGACGACGTCCTTCCCAGGCGCCGCCGCTGGTCTGGGTGGCGGTTTCGACCGGGAGGATGTGGGTGCCCGGAGCGCTGGTGAAGCCGGCGAAGCTGGACCAGCCGAAGAAGCTGGAGAAGCCGGCGCCCTGGGTGTTGTCGAGGTACAGGCTGTACTCGACGAGCGCACCCGGGGCCAGATTCGACGGGTCTGCCGGGCTGGTGATGACCATGTCGAAGACCTGGGCGTTGGCGCCAGCGGTCAGGCCGGCGACGGCGGTAATGGCGATCGCGACGTTCTTCATTTGACGAATCTCCTCACAACTCTGTGGGGGACTCTCCCCCCCTCGGGTGTTGACGGTTCCGAGCGAAACGCACTCGTGACGAGGCGAAAGGTGCCTCGATTCCCCGGAGTTGCCACCAGAAACGGAGATTCCGACCTTGTTTTTGGACACGAGAGGGCGTCAGGCGGGCTTCTGAGGGTGTGAGCGGCGTTTTTTCCGGGCGTTCAGGCCGCCCGGGACGTGTCCGAGAGCGTCAGGAGCAGCGCCAGCGCCGCGAGCAGGACGATCCAGATGATCACGGCGCGGCGAGTGCTGCGATTGGCCCGGTCGGCTTCCCACCAGGAATGCGGGCGGACCCCGCGCATGAGGAACGTCAGCGTCCCGGAGAGGTTCACGCAGATGAGGTTGGTGGCGAGGAGCATGGCGGCGTGCCCGGCCTGTCCCCACTGGCCTGCCGACGCGAGCAGCCCGATCGCCACCGTCGGGGGGAGCAGAGCGACCGCGACCATCACGCCGACCAGCGTCATCGGGGCGCCGGCGGTAAAGGCGAGGGCGCCGGCCGCGCCCGAGGCGAGGGCCAGCGCGATGTCGCCCGGTCCGACGAGCGTGCGGGCGACGAGCTCGGGGGCGTTCGGATCGACCGGGATGACCAGCCCGATCGCCAGCGCAAAGAGGACGGCGACGGCCCCTCCTGCGAGGTTGCAGGCCAGGGCGCGGTGGATGAGCCTGGTGTCGCCGAGCGTGGTGCCGAGGGCCAGCGCGACGTTCGGCCCGAGCAGCGGGGCGATGACCATGGCGCCGATGAGGGCGGGGACGTTCCCCGCGGCCAGCCCGACCGTCGCGACGACCGCGCTGAGCAGGACCATGACGATGAAGACGGTGTCGAGGCGGACGGCCGAGGCGATGTCGTCCTCGAGCTCGTCGCGCGAGACGCGGGTGGGGCGCTTCTTCGGCTTGGTCTCGGGCGGCGCTTCGGGCGGCGGGGGTTCGGGCTTGGCGGGCTCGGGGAGCTTGGGGCGGGTCGCCTCGAGCGGGAGGAGCAGGGCGCGGTAGCCGTCGATGGCGCCGAAGCGGTCGTCGAGCGTGTCGAGCAGCGGCTCGGCCTCGGCCGCGTCGAGGAGCACCGTGGCGAGGAGCTGGTCGGCGTTGATCGGGCCGGCCCAGCGCGTGTCGTCCTTGCCGGTCTTGAGCAGCTCTTCGAGCTCGACGTCGTGGCGCTTCGGGACGACGACCTGGAGCAGACGGAGGGGCACGCGGTCAGTATGTCGCGCGCGGCCCCGGCGTGCGCGGGTCAGAGCCCGAGGCGCTTGCGCTTCTCGCCCCATTCGCGCTGCTCGCGCGTGTTGTCGGAGTCGATCTCGCCGCGCCCGGTGGCGGCGGCGGCCGTGCTCAGTTTGAGTTCGCGGATCGCCTCGACTTCCAGGCGCGTCAGTCGGACCGACCCGAGCTCGTAGTCGCGGAACGCCTCGACGCTGATGGGGACGATGGGCTCAATGAGGGCGCACATTGCGTCGGCGTAGTCGCGGATCTCCTTCTGGGCGTGCGCGTCCATGCGGAGCGAGAGGAAGCGGAGGATGTTGTGGAGATCGCACTTCCAGTACCACTCGGTGTAGGCCGAGACGGGCAGCCCGGCGCGGGCGAGCTCGCGCGACACGCCGCGGTCCATGAGCGACGTGTAGCGGGCGTACTGAGACTCGACGTGGTCGAGGTAGTCGAGGTAGTCCTGCGCGGTGGCGGCTTGGTCGGGGGCGTCGAGATCGAACGGCTCCTCGCCGCCCTGCCGGTTCGAGGGCGACTGCTTGCGGACCGCGTCGAGGGCCGGGTGGTAGAAGCGGTCGGGGACGATCGAGTAGCGGGCCGAGTACTCGTTGACGTTGGCGGTGCGGTGCCGGATCCACTGGCGGGCGACGAAGATCGGCATCGCGACGTGGAACTTGAACTCGATCATCTCGAAGGGCGTGGTGTGCCGGTGGCGCATGAGGTAGCGGATCAGCCCGCGGTCCTCGCTGACCTTCTTGGTGCCCTGCCCGTAGCTGACCCGGGCGGCCTGGACGATGGCGCTGTCGGCCGTCTGGCCCTCTGGCACGAGCCGCGGCATGGCGTCGACGAGGGCGATGAACCCGTGCTCGTGGACCTTGATCTCGAGGCGTGAGGCCCCGCCCATGACGTCGGTCAGGGGGGACTCGGGTTCGGTGCGGGTGATCGACAACTGCGCCGGCGCGGTCGGTCCTTCCGTGGACGTGGTCATGGGCGGACTGTCTCAGAAATGAGGCGCGGGCTCAAATCCGGACAGGAGGTATCACCAACCGGCGCGTAATGGACAGGTTGTCCAGAGTGGTCATACCCCCTCCGCCCTCGAGGATTCGGGCACCTCCCCCGCCGGGGGCGGGGGAGGGAGGGTCAGTCACCCTCGTACGGCGGGAAGAGGATCCAGTCGCCGTCGATGGTGTCGCGCTGGCGGGGGTCGGCGAGCATGGCCTCGACCTCATCGGGCCAGTGCCAGCGGGAGGCTTCACTGTGGGTGGGGTCCTCGGCCTTGGCGGGCGGGCGCCCGCCGTCGTCGTCGCGGTCGCCGCCGCGCGAGTAGAGGACGGGCCCGTCGGGGGTGAGTTTGTAGCACATCGGGTCGCCGGTGTGGAGGTCGAGCGGGACGGCGGGGAGCAAGGCCGGGACGAGTTCGTCGAGTGTGGCGGGGTACTCGCCGTGCTTGCGCCGGTAGAGCTCCAGCGCGATGGCGGTGAGCGTCGCGGAGCGGCGCTGGTTGGATTCGTAGACGCGGCTGGTCGCCGACTGGATCGCTGGGAGCATGATCTCGAAAAGGGCGTACTTTGCCCTGCCTCGGAGCGTGTCCGTTGCGCGGGTAACTTCGAGCCACACGGGGTTGGTTTCGCGCTCCCACGGCTTGCCGGCGAGCTGCGCCTGAACGTTGATCTGCCAGCGGTCGTAGGTTTCGACGGTCCACTTGCGGTCGCCAATGAGCGGGCCGACCAGGGGAACCACGAACATCGAGGCGGACGAAGGGCCCGTGTCGAAGAACCCGTAGCCGTCGGCCGAGAGGGAGTCGAGCAGTTTGAAGTTGGTGAAGTGCCCGTTGCCGTGCCCGTCGTCGGTGAAGCACCGCTGAACCAGGTCCATGAAGGAGGCGTGTTCGGCTTCGAGGTGGAGGGTGGCGTGCCCGCCGCCGAACCCGGCGATGCTGTGGGCGACGTGCTCGAGCTGAGCGTCGGAGAAGAACGCCGGGTCGTCGGCGAGCGCGTGGTCGAGGCGGTCAAGCGCGAGGTGGAAGGCTGCCATGCTCACCAGATCGCCGATGATGACCGGGTACTCCTGGGCATGTCCGGCGATGCCGAGGATCGCGTCCAGATCGGCGACCCAGCGATCGGGGTTGCTGTTTGTCTGCGCGACGTTCATGTCGAACGCGAGAAGGCGGGCGAGCGATCGCGTCTCGGTGAGCTGAGGGAGCAGGATCTCGATCAACAGGGGGTTGTTGCTGGGCGGGTCGAATGTTCGGGGCTCACGTCCTGACCGCTCGGCCTGGATGCGTTCGAGCTCGGCGTCGGGCCGGTTTGTCGCGGCGTAGCCGAGGGCGGGCATTCCCGCGGCGCGGCGGAGGATCGCCAGTCCGTCCTCGATCTGCGCGTGGTACGCCAACGCTTCATCCCACAACTCGTCACCGGGCTCTAGACAGTGGAGGTCCTTGTTCTCCAGCGTTTTCGGCGGTGCGGGGATTGCGCGCAGCGCCTCGAGATACACCGGCCAGGCCCGGTCCTGCTCTGGGATCGCTTCGATGGGGGCGTTGAGCTCGGCCGCGTAGTTGTGGGTGATCTTCGGTTCGCCGGCGTTGTAGCGGATGAACAGGAAGACGTAGATGGTGAACAGTCCGACGCAGAGGATGCCGATGGTGTTGCGCAGCATGATCATGGCCCTCCATGGTGCGGGTCGGTTGCGTTTGCGGGCGCGCCGGATGAGGCGGGCCGTGGTTTTGATCCGCCCGAAGTCGCGGATGAGGGTGTCGGCGTCGCGCCCGGCGTCGAGCCCGTCGCGGAAGTGGGCGGCCAGCTCGCGGGTGACGTCGGCCTTCTCCAGCCGCCAGAGGCGTGTGCGTTTGACAACCCGCTCGATGTGCGCGCGGACGGGCTCGGGCAGCCCCTCGGTGATGGCGTCGCGGTCGAGGCGTCCGGTGGCGCGCCCGCGGATGAGGTCGCGCATCGGGGTCTTGTACAGGGCCCGGAGCGTGCGGTTCATGCGATCGCCCCCAGGCGGGCCGGGAGGACGCCGATCGCGCTCATCGCGTCGGCCAGGGCACGCCACTGGGCGGTGTCGGTCGCGAGGCGCTTCGAGCCGCGGTCGGTGAGGGTGTAGTACTTGCGGTCGCGCCCGGTCTCGGCGGTGCGCCACTCGGGCTCGATGAGCCCCTTGGCCTCGAGGTTGTAGAGGAGGGGGTAGAGGGTGGACTGCCCCATGGCGAGCACGTCGCCCGTCGTGCGGGCGAGCTGCTCGACCAGCTCGTAGCCGTACATGGGGCGGTTCTGGAGCAGCTTGAGGACGGCGACCGGGCCGGCGCCACGCATCAACTCGCGTTCGATCTTCACGGGGAGGGCTCCTGTGTCACATACTATGTATAACAGAGTATACGCGGGCAGGGGCGGGGAGTTGCGGAGGATCCGGCATTCGGCATTCGTGGGAACGAAGACCCCTCACCCGTCTCGCTCGCGGACTCGCGATCCACCCTCTCCCCGACGGGGAGAGGGAGCGGGACTCACCGCTTGGGGACGAGGGTGACCTGGGTGGTGCCGTGGCGTGAGCCGCGGCGGTAGCGGAGTGTGACGATCTGCCCGGGCTGGTAGTCGGCGAGGACGCGGACGAGTTCGCCCATGTCGCGGGTGGGGCGTCCGTCGATGGCGGTGATGACGTCGCCCTTGATCAGGTCGAGCCCGGTGCGCCGGAAGACGACGTTGGCGACGATCGGCCCGTCGCCGGAGCCGGGCTCGATGGCGACACCGATGGATGCCATCCCGCGGTCGATCTCCTCGGGGACCTCCTCGAGATTGCGGAGCCAGGCGCGGTAGTCGCGTTCGATGGTGCGCCAGTCGCCGCCGAGCGTGGTGCGGAGCGTCTCGACGCCTGTGGGGTCGTTCTTGTAGTTCTCGGTGAATGCGGTGTAGAAGTCGAGCAGGCGCCCGGTGTCGTAGAGGTAGAGGAACAGGGCACGCACCTCGGCGTAGCGGGCCAGCGCGCGGCTCTGGGTGAAGGCGGGGCGCGGGATCTCGGGGATCTTCTCGATCGGCGTGATGTGCCCGGAGCGGGCGAGCCGCTTGGCGATGTTGGTGCGCCACGAGGGGACGGGGACGACGCGCCCGTTGACCTCGTCGAGGTCCTCGACCAGTGAAGCGAGCCCTTCCTGGATCCAGATGGGGTGGTGCTGCCCGAGGCGGGTGGCGTGGCGCCACTGGAGGGCGTGGAGGAACTCGTGCCGGAAGGTGGGCCCGAGGTCTTGGCAGACGAGTTGCTTGCGGTCGTGCGAGTACTGCCCGCCGACGCCCATCATGCCGGAGACGGCGCCGGGCCCGAAGGTCGAGACGGCCCACTTGAGATAGTCCTCACGGTTCGGAAGGATGACGCTGACCCAGGCGTCGGCCTCGGTCGTCTCGGCGAGCTCGGGGAAGAGGTTCTCGAGCCCGAAGCGGGTGACCTTGTCGAGCTCGGCGCGGGCCTGGGCGAGCGTCTCGGCGCCGAAGGCGCAGGCGTAGATCATGCGCTGGTTGTCGTCGCGCTGGTAGACGTAGCTCGGGCCGAGCGACTCACGGAGGTGCTCGAACTCGGCCGCGGCGCGGGCGCTCATGATCGCGTCCCAGCGGTCGATCAGGTCGCGGACGGCGGTGGTCTCGCGGGCGTCGGCGAGGTAGGGGTCGTGCTCGAGCTGGACGAGGTCGGAGAAGCCCTTGGCGACGGCGACCTGGAGGGCGGCGGCGGCCTCGTCGGTGCGGCGCTGCATCGACAGCGCGCACGCGAGGTTGTAGTGGGGGACGAAGTCGTCGGGGGTGAGCTCGAGCTGCTCGCGGAGGTTCGATTCGGCAAGCGCGTAGTCGCCGGCCTCGAAGGCGTCGAATGCCTGACGCTGGTACTCACGGGCGTCCTGGGCAGAGGACACAGGGGACAGGCAGAGCAGGATGGCGAGGATGAGGCGTGTCGTGGGCACAGAGATCCCCTCGCTTGCGCTCGGGCTAGTGAGATACCTTTGTTCGTTCGGTGTTCCGGCGGATGAGTTCGGCGATCGCCTCGGGGTAAGCCTGTTTTTCGAGCCCGAAGACGCGGGCGGCGAGGGATTCCACGGTGTCGTTTGGGAGTATCGGACAGCGTCTCTGGAGCAGGATTGCCCCGTGGTCGTACTCGTCGTCCACGAGGTGGACGGTGCAGCCCGACTCGGTGGCGCGTCCGGCGCGATAGGCGTCGAGGACGGCGCGGTGGACGCGGTCGCCGTACATGCCCGCGCCGCCGAAGTCGGGCAGCAGCGCCGGGTGGATGTTGACGATGCGTCCGCGGAACGGCTCGGTGACGCGGACGTATTTGAGGTAGCCGGCGAGGACGACCAGGTCGGCGTCGGCGCCGAGTTCGGCGAGGCGGTCGGCGGGGATCTCACCGGGGACGACATCGGTCGGGATGGCGCGCTCGCGCGCGATCTCGGCGCCGCGGCACTCGCGCGAGGCGACGACGCGGGTGACTTCGGCGTCGAGTGAGCCGGCGTCGATGCGTTCGAGGAGGTTGCCCAGTGTGCGTCCGGAGCCGGAGAGCAGGACGAGGAGGCGGGCGGGCACGGCTAGCCGGCGACGGCCTTGACGGCCTCGGCCTCGGACCTGGCGAGCGGGAACAGCTTGTGCAGGCGTGTGAGCTTGAGCAGGTCGCGGACGTCGTCGGAGAGCCCGTGGACGGCCATGGCGCCGCCGGCCTCGGCGGCTCGCTTGTGGATGGTGATCATGGCGCCGATGCCGGCCGAGGCGAGGAAGGTCACCTGCGAGAGGTCGATGACGAGGCGCCAGTTGCTCTTTGGTCCGGCGTCGCAGACCTCCTCGACGACGATGGGCGCCTCGCGGTCCGTGAGCTTTTCCTGGAGGAGGGCGGCGTGGGCGACCCCGTCGCGGACCTCGGCACGGACGTAGGAGGACTGGGCCATGGGCATACCAACTGTATCGGCGGAGTGCTCGCGGGGTTTCGGCGGAGTTCAGGTGTGGGGGGCCGAAGGGGGCGAGGCGAAGGGGATGGGCAGCCCCTCGGGCCCGACCGAGACGAGCGTCATGCTCGCGTCGGTGACCAGGCAGAGTTCTCGGGTCTCGGCGCGTTCGGCCTCGACGTGGATCTCGACCGAGACCGAGGTGGTGCCGGTGCGGGTGGTGCGGGCGTAGAGGGAGACGACGTCGCCGAGGTTGACCGGTGCCTTGAAGTCCACCCGCTCGATCGAGGCGGTGACCCAGCGGTGCAGCCCGTGGCGTCGGGCCTCGACGAAGCCGGCCTGGTCGATGTAGGAGAGGATGACCCCGCCGAAGACGGTGCCGTAGGGGTTGGTGTCGCGCGGCATGGGGACCACGCGGAGTGCGAGGTTGGCGTCGGGGTGGCGGTCCATGGGGCCAGCGTATGGTGAACGGGATGACCGAGCGTGAGGGCACAGGTGACAGGGCACAGGCCCCGGTGGGACGGCGACGCTGGTGCCTGTGCCCGCTGGCCTGCTGCCTTCTTCTGGGCGGGTGCACCTACCGCAAGGTTATCAGCTACAACGCCCCGCTGGCGGGGCTGCCCGGAGCGGTCAGCGGACGGGAGGAGACCGGCGACCACCTGCGTCTGACGGACCCGACGACCATGCCGGGCGGGCAGATCCGCGTCGAAAACCCGGACGGATCGGTGGTGCTGTACAGCCGCAGCCCCCGCCAGCTCATGCAACACATCTACCAGACGATGGAGAACGGCGAGCGGGACTTGTTCGTCGAGCAGGTCATGTGTGCGCGCACCCGGGCGGAGTTCCGCGAGCGGGGGTACGACCCGGGGATCGGGTTCGATGAACTGGTGCGGCGGCGCGACGACGTGCTCAAGCTGTTCAACGCGATGCCCCAGGGCGAGTACACCCCCGGGGTGCTGTGGGAGAAGCTGGGCGAGAAGACCTACCGGCTGAAGGTGACCGGGCTGGGGGCCCGCGACCTGGAGTGGTCGTTCATGGACATGGTGCTCGAACACGGGAACTGGAAGCTGCGCTGGTTCGGGCCCGGAACCTAGAGTGTCGTCAAACGGGGAGGGCACTCATGCAGGCCGAGGCGACGCGTGGTTCTGGGCTGCTCGGTTCGACGGATTCGTTCGCGTTGCGGCACATCGGTCCGCACGGCGACGACATCGCCGAGATGCTGCGCACGGTTGGTGCCCGGTCGCTCGACGCGCTGACCGACGCGATCGTGCCGGAGGGGATCCGGACGGGGGCGCTGGAGCTGGCGGGGCTGCCGGCGGGTGGTTTGAGCGAGCCCGAGGCGCTGGCGCGGCTGCGCGGGATCGCGTCGAAGAACCGGGTCTTGCGGAGCTGCATCGGGATGGGGTATTCCGGGACGGTGACGCCGCCGGTGATCCTGCGGAACGTGCTGGAGAACCCGGGTTGGTACACGCAGTACACGCCGTACCAGGCGGAGATCGCGCAGGGGCGGCTCGAGGCGCTGCTGAACTTCCAGACGATGATCGGCGACCTGACGGCGATGGAGCTGGCGGGGGCGAGCCTGCTGGACGAGGCGACGGCCGCCGCCGAGGCGATGAGCATGTGCTTCGGCGTCGCGGGCACGGGTCGGACGCGGTTCTTCGTCGATGAGGGGTGCCACCCGCAGACGATCGCGGTGGTGCGCACGCGGGCGGAGCCGGTCGGGATCGAGGTGGTCGAGGGCGACGCGATGTCGGCGGCGCTCGACGAGACGTACGCGGGCGTGCTGGTGCAGTACCCGACGACGGATGGTCGGGTCGAGTGCTACGAGGACCTCGCGGGGCGCGCGCACGAGGCTGGTGCGCTGCTGGTGGTTGCGGGCGACCTCTTGGCGTTGACGCTGCTCAAGGCTCCGGGCGAGTTCGGCGCGGACGTGGTGGTGGGGAGCGCGCAGCGGTTCGGTGTGCCGATGGGGTACGGGGGGCCGCACGCGGGGTACATCGCGACGCATGCCAGGCACGTGCGGAAGATGCCGGGTCGGATCGTCGGGGTGTCGAGGGACGCGCACGGGAACGTGGCGTACCGGACGGCGATCCAGACGCGCGAGCAGCACATCAAGCGCGACCGGGCGACGAGCAACATCTGCACGGCCCAGGCTCTGCTGGCGGTGATCGCGGGGTTCTACGCGGTGCACCACGGGGCGGAAGGGCTGCGCCGGATCGCCGAGCGCGTGCGCACACTGACGCAGGCGCTGCGGGTCGGGCTGCTCGACCTCGGGCACCGGATCGGCGAGGACCTGGTGTTCGACACGCTGCGGGTGCGCCCGGCGGGGAACACCGCGGGCGAGGTTCTCGACGCGGCGGTGGCGCGGGGGATCAACCTGCGCGACTTCGGCGACGGGTCGGTCGGGGTCAGCCTCGACGAGACTTCCGACGAGACGTTGGTGCGCGACGTGCTCGCAGCGTTCGGTGGGACAGGGGAAGAAGATGTCGCGGCGCTGGCCGAGCGCGCTCACCTCGACATCCCGGCGGCGTTCGCGCGGACGAGCGCGTACCTGACCCACCCGGTGTTCAACTCGGGTCACAGCGAGTCGGAGCTGCTGCGCTACATCAAGAAGCTGGAGAACCGGGACCTGTCGCTGGCGCACTCGATGATCCCGCTCGGGTCGTGCACGATGAAGCTGAACGCGACGAGCGAGATGATCCCGGTGACGTGGGGCGAATTCGCGGACCTGCACCCGTTCGCGCCGGCGGACCAGGCGGCGGGGTACACCGAGCTGTTCGCGGACCTCGAGAGCTGGCTGGCGTCGGCGACGGGGTTCGGGGCGGTGAGCCTCCAGCCCAACGCGGGGGCGCAGGGCGAGTACACGGGGCTGCTCGTGATCCGGGCGCACCACAGGGCTCGGGGGCAGGCGCAACGCGACGTGTGCCTGATCCCGACCAGCGCGCACGGGACCAACCCGGCCAGCGCGGTGATGGCGGGGCTGAAGGTCGTCGCGGTGGCGTGTGACGAGCGCGGGAACATCGACGTGGCGGACCTGCGGGCGAAATGCGCCGAGCACGGCGAGCGTCTCGCGGCACTGATGGTGACCTACCCCTCGACGCACGGGGTGTTCGAGGCGTCGATCCGGGAGATCTGCGCGATCGTGCACGAGCACGGCGGGCAGGTGTACATGGACGGTGCGAACCTCAACGCGCAGCTCGGGCTGACCTCGCCGGCGGCGTGCGGGGCCGACGTGTGCCACCTGAACCTGCACAAGACGTTCTGCATTCCGCACGGGGGCGGCGGGCCGGGGATGGGGCCGATCGCGGTCGCGGATCACCTGGCGCCGTACCTGCCGGGGCACCCGGTGGTGAAGAGCGGGGAGGCGGGCGAGCACGCGCTGGGGGCGGTCAGCGCGGCGCCGTACGGCAGCCCGAGCATCCTGCCGATCACGTGGATGTACATCGCGATGATGGGCGGCGAGGGGCTCAAGCGGGCGACGCAGGCGGCGGTGCTCAGCGCGAACTACATGGCCGAGCGGCTGCGCGGGGCGTACGACGTGCTGTACACCGGGGCTGGCGGGCGCGTGGCACACGAGTTCATCGCCGAGTGCCGCGGGTTCGAGAAGTCGGCGGGGATCAAGGTGGACGACATCGCGAAGCGG
>Ga0210110_1000170_pt1 | contig 22683 bp, 19 predicted proteins | sample China_Galinas_PW_2_FD_184865 | JGI IMG/M metagenome (GOLD analysis project Ga0210110, IMG submission 184865) | Wetland microbial communities from San Francisco Bay, California, USA, that impact long-term carbon sequestration - China_Galinas_PWB_D1... | ecosystem: Environmental > Aquatic > Marine... | reverse complement strand
TTCTGCTATTTCAACAACACCGCCACCGCAGCCCAACATCTTTCTGATTTTGGAAAAGTGGCCATTCTGGATATCGATTATCACCACGGCAACGGCCAGCAGGACATCTTCTACCGGCGATCGGATGTGCTGACGGTTTCCATTCACGGGCACCCGAAATTTGCTTATCCCTATTTTTCTGGATTCGATGATGAGCGGGGAGACAGTGACGGTGACGGTTTTAACCTGAATCTTCCCCTGTCCGAAGCGGTGGATGGAAAAAGATATCGTCAAGCCTTGGCCAAGGCCATTCGAAGGATAGTGCAGTTTGATCCTTATTTTCTCGTGGTGGCACTGGGTCTGGATACGGCCAAGGGAGATCCCACCGGAACGTGGTCCCTGACGTCCAAGGATTTTGAGACCAACGGTCGAATGATAGGGGAATTGGGACTTCCGACGGTGGTTGTCCAGGAGGGGGGATATAGGAATCGGACCTTGGGAACCAACGCCCTGCGCTTTTTCAAAGGTCTGGCCGAAGCCGTTCATGGATTTCCAAAGAGTGAACTGCGTTTGGATTTTCTCCATGGTGTCAAGTTTCGTTACGACCTGGAACCGGTCGATCCCGAGAGGATTCGCCGGCTGGTGGAGGTCACCGGTTTCTTTTATCCGAACGAAGTGGATCTGGCCGAGGAACTGGTAAAAGAACGGCTGTCAAAAGGGCCTGACAGCGGTTATCATTTTATCCTGGCAGAGTCTTATGGCCGTTTGGCCGGATATGGTTGTTTCGGTCCCATCCCCTGTACAGCCACCAGCTACGACTTATACTGGATTGCGATTCATCCGGACTTTCAGGGAAGGGGCCTGGGGAAACGACTGTTGAAAGAAATCGAGCGTCTGGTTCAAGAGGCGGGCGGAACGCGCATCTATGCGGAAACGTCCCAACGCCCTCAGTATGCCAGCACCCGGGCTTTCTACGAAAACCGAAGATACCGACCCGAATCGGTTCTGGAAGATTTTTATGGACCCGGGGAAGCCAGGGTAACATATTGCAAGGTCTTAAAGTCGGTTCAGAGAAAACAAGATGTAAAGTTTAAAGTACCTGAAGTGAACTAAAGTGCCTATTTATCCCGTATTATGCGGGGAAGTTATGAATTAGAGCAATGAGCTTAAGACCTATATCAGAAAGTGTTTGATTTCCTTGGGCGGAACACCGATGACTCGGACGATTTCATTCCCTTTTGGGGTTGTCACGTCAACTTCAACCGGGGTGTTTTCCGGAGCCTTGCTGTACCCTGCACAAATCGAAGCCGAAAGCATCATCGTCTCGTTTCTACCACCGTGCGGCATCAAAACGATGGGACCAGGAAACGTTTTGACCCTGATAATCGTGTCCAAATTCGGGTCATAGTATTTTTGTATATTTTCATTATCCTTCTGGGTTCGTCCGACAATTATTTTTGTATTCTTGTCTATCCGAAGATGCCGCCCATGTTTTAGAAGATAAAGCTCCCTTTCAGCATAGGTTTCCTGGTACTCAAAAAGGTCTTTAAGCCGCAATGCGTATCCTTTGTCCGTAAGGAGACACCCGCCGGCAGGAGATGGATAGTTCACAATTCCAAATTCTTTGGCAAGTTTCATCTGAGGCTTTCGGGACCTGCCCGATATGTCCATCAGTAGATCTCTATTTACCATCCCCTGTTGTTCGGGAATGGTTTCAGGAAGCTTTTTGGCGCTTAAGGGGCGCAAAATATAACCTTCAAAACCGGACCGTTTTTCTACATAGCGAAGCGAATTCATGGTTTGAGACATGGGACGCTGACCCAGCACTTCGCCGCTGAAAAGAAAATCAAATCCTTTTTCTTTCATTATCTTTCCCGCCAGGTTGAACATCAACGCGTGGCAGTCCATACACGGATTCATATGTTTCCCATAGCCACAATGCGGATTTGTCAGCATCTTCAGGTAGCTCGGTGTTATATTTTCAACCATGAGCGGTATTCCGGTATTTTTGGACGCCTGCTCGGCCTTTTCAGATGAAAAAAAGGGGGTTTCAAAGGTTATCCACTGAACCGCTATTCCCTGTTTTCGCAGCAGCATGCCTGACAGTGTGCTGTCCAATCCACCGGAACAAAGCCCTAAAGCACTCACTTTTTTTAAAGATAGATTCATGATATACGAAAACTCAACAACAAGAATGAGAGCAATATTACCGCTTCAGGTATGATTAAATTTTTGCTGAAAGAACTCGTGAATAAGGGCTCGTAATGAAAGAACCTGCCCGGACTTTTTATAAAGATCTTTGCTTTAACCACGGGTTTCATCCATAAAGTTAAATCGCTAATGGTTCTTTCAAAACGATCCCTAATTCACTCAGACAGCTTCCAGTCAAAAATTTAATCATACCTGAAGCTCCCGTTAAAGTGATCTGTTTCAATAATTTCAACGAATCTGTAAAGGAACAACAATGAACAAAGATAAGACCCGAGCCTTAAAAATTCAACACATTCTAAAAAAAACCTATCCTGAAGTCAAAACCCAGCTTCGTCACGCCAACCCATTTCAACTTCTCGTAGCAACCATTTTATCTGCTCAATGTACGGATAAACAGGTCAATGGCGTCACAAAAGAATTATTCAAAAAGTTAAGAACCCCCCATGATTTTGCAAATGCCTCCAACGAAACCATTGAAAATTTGATTCGACCCACCGGTTACTTTCGAAACAAGGCAAAGAATATCAAAAACTGCTCAAAACGTCTTTTGGAAAAATATGACGGTCAGGTACCTCGAACTTTGAACGAACTGGTAATACTTCCCGGTGTGGGACGTAAAACCGCCAATGTGGTTCTTGGGAGCGCATTTAATATTCCGGGTATTGTTGTAGACACCCATGTGGCAAGAATATCAAAAAGGCTCGGACTTACGGGGAGTAACAACCCGGTTAAAATTGAATATGACCTGATGGAAATAATTCCCAGAAAAAATTGGAATTTATTTTCATTGCAATTGATCTATTTCGGAAGAGCTATATGCAAAGCGAGAAAGCCGCTGTGTCCCACCTGCCCGCTATATGATCTTTGTGCTTATCCTGATAAAATTTTCAAGCCGGGATAAATCTTTTTGACTCAAACTTAGAATCCTAACTTTTATGTAAACTCACAGTATAGTCGTGTTTTCATCTAATGTTAGTAGCGAAGGATTATCGCCATGTGTTTTCAAAAAAGGCGATATGCTTATCCACTAGCACAATGTTTCGCAGTGACCCAATATTTAGGATGTATTGCACTCCCGTTTATACGATTTGAAATGTGCATATTCAACATCTACAATCTTCGGTCCAGAACTTCCCGGATTTTTTCTGCAATTTCTGCTATACGGACCGGCTTGCCAATTAAGGCACCAATCTCCAGATGCCTGGTATTATCTTCCGAAATTTTTTCATTGAATCCGGTACATAAAATAATCGGAATATCGGACCGGATAAGACGCAGTTCCCTGATCAACTCCATCCCTGTCATTTTGGGCATGGTTTGGTCGGTGATAACCAGATCAAACGTTTTAGACGCCTTTTGGAATATCTCTAGAGCTTTAACGCCGTTTGACATTGAAATGACTTGATAGCCGAATCTTTCCAGCATTGAATGCATCATTTCAAGCACATCTTCTTCATCATCGACCAGCAAAATCGTTTCAGTACCATGTGGGATATGTGTTTCAGTGGATATTTCAGACATGTTGTTGGATTGGGTATCCATCAGAGGCAGATAAACATCTATTGTTGTCCCATGATCCGGGTCAGAGGAAATGCAAATCATCCCTTTATAGCTTCGAATAATTTCATGTACAATATTCAGCCCCAATCCGGCACCTTCATTCCGGTCATTGGTGCGATATTGTGGATCGAAAATGTGCTTGACTTCAGTTTGCTCCAAGCCGGGGCCTGTATCTTTAACCATCAGCTTCAGGTAGCGTCCAGGGTTTAGATCAACTCCAAAAGATAGATCGCCGGCAGCCAGATCCACTTCTTGGAGGGTAACTTCCAGTTCACCGCCTTTTTCTTCCATAACCTGATATGCGTTGGTACAAAGGTTCATCAACACCTGCTGAATCTCAGATGGATCGGCCGCCACAGCGCCGCAGGTATTTTCAATTTCATAGCGCACGGCAATGGTCGCCGGCAGCGACGCTCTCAACAGTTTCAGTGTTTCTTTTATAATATATTGAATCTTTAAGGGCTTTCTCTGGTGCTCTTCCTTTGTACTGAAATTCTGAATCTGCTGAATCAGGTCTTTAGCCCGATCAGCAGCTTTAAGGACAGAGACCAGATTTTTTCTGGTTTTGCTGTTTTCAGGGACATCATACATGCACATCTCGGTGTATCCGATAATAGGAAAGAGAATATTGTTAAATTCGTGTGCGATCCCCCCCGCCAGGGTCCCAATGGATTCCATTTTTTGGGCCTGTTGAAGTTGCCTTTTAAGTTCGGCTTTTTCTTTCTCCAGTGAACTGATTCGCAATACCATATCGACCTGAACCGCCAACTCTGCTTTGTCTACGGGCTTCCCCAGGAAACCCGTCGCCCCGGCCTCCAATCCCTTAACATAGCTATTGGGATCGGATTGGATATCGGTCATCAAAAGAACCGGAATGTGTTTCGTGTTTTCTTCAGATTTCAGCGTCCGGCATACCTCGAACGGGTCTATCTCTCCTATTTCAAGATCCAGAAGAACCATTTCCGGAGACTCGGCCTTTGTGCTTTCTATCCCTACAACTCCTGATTGGGCAGGAATGACAAGACAATCAGGAATTAAATCCTCCAAAAAGGCAGAAATCGTATTCAGATCGTCATTATTTTTGCTAATCACCAATATTTTCTTCATAGATCACCATTTTGTTAAAAAACATCCTTTTCAGCAAAGGATTTTATCTGGTTTTTTGTATAACCGAGTTCCTGGAGAATTGAAACGGTACTTTCTCCAAAGCCCACCGGCAGCGTTCGAATCGAACCCGGTGTTTCACTCAGCTTAATCGGCGTCCCAAAAGTTGTGGTCTCCTTTCCGTTTTTTTGACTCATACCCATAACCATTTCTCTTTCCCGAAAAAAAGGATCCTCCAGCACTTCTTTAAGAGTTTGAATTCGTCCCCAGCACACATCAAGATCTGCAAGTTCGATTTCCCACTGGTCAAGAGTTTTTTTCTTAAACGTTCTGCGCATAAAATCGATGATCTCTTCCCGGCGTTTTTCGTCATACTGGAGTGCCCCATACTCCGGAACTCCCAGATGATCACAAAGATTTCTCCAGAAACGATTTTCCACAGCACCTATGGAAATGTATCGTCCATCGGCTGTTTCATAGGTGTTATAGAAAGCGTACCTATGAGAAAGCATGGATTCACCGCGTTTGGGGAATTCTGCTGTACGTTGATGCAAAAAAAGAGTCAGTGATAAAAAGCTTACCATTCCGTCTGTCATGGAAATATCGATATGTTGACCTTTACCGGTCCTGTTTCTGGCCCACAGCGCCAGAAGGATTCCAATGGCAGCGTTCATTCCTCCCCCTGCAATGTCCCCAATTTGGACCCCCGGAATGGATGGCGGCCGATCCGGTTCGCCCATAAGATCAAGAACACCCGAACAGCCCAGAAAATTCACATCGTGACCGGCTCGATTCCGGTAGGATCCGCTTTGACCGTATCCTGTGATGGAACAGTAAATAATTTTTGGATTGACGTTACGAACCGTATCATAGTCAATTCCGAGTCTGTTGACAACCCCCGGTCGAAACCCCTCCAGCAAGACATCCGCTTTATTGACCAGACGGAAAAAAATCTCTTTGCCTTCCTGGGTCTTCAAGTTTAAGGACATGTGCTCTTTGTTTCGATTGACCTCGGAAATGAAAAGATCGTCAGATAAAAAACGTTTGTTTTCCACTGAAATCACACGTGCACCATGGTCTGCAAGGATCATGGAACAAAACGGTCCGGGCAGCAAACGGGACAGATCCAGAACCAATATTCCGGACAACGCACCGTTATTTGCTGTGTTTTTATTTTCCATAGATTTTTCTGAGGCCAATTTTCAAAGGTCTCACTTTAAGCCTGTCGCAGACACAAGTTCTCCCACAAAGCTCCCGACAACAACTTTACTCTTTATTTTTACTGGAATTCTTCGTTTATCCGCAGTGACCCATAACTGAATTTTAGCGTCCTTGCTTTTTTCAAATACACCACCAATATGTTTCAGTTCGGGTTCTATGAGATACGTGTCGTACGTATTGTTTTTCAATTGGATGGTTTCTCTTTTAATAACGGAAAGTTTACCGATGTTACATTCTTTGCCGTCTGTTACCGGACGCTCAATGGTTGATTTTTCTTTGAAATCGAACAGTCGAACAAAATAAAAGGCAGATAAAGGATCGAATGATCCGGACAATATGTCGATGGGCGGCTGTATTTCTTTGAAGTTGGTATATTGTGCTTTGCTATTCTGCCAATCGAAATTTACAACAATATCCCTGTGGGATTTTCCTTCGCGCTGCTTTTTTTTATACAGTATCGAATGGGTCATTTCAGCGTTCGCATAGGCATCTATTCTGTCCCGCACCTTGTAGAAGGTATCGATAAAGGCATTCGATTTTGCCGTCAGTAAAAAATGGTAGGCTTGAACACCATTAATGGTTTCCATGGGAAGCACTTCAAGAACGCTCTCACCAGCCGGTATAATCGTCCATTTAAGCACAAACGTCAGTTTTTCACCCGGATAAAAAGGAAAATCTTTCTCACCGGCTTTGACGCAAAGACTTGAACCCAAAATCGCAATGACTGAAATGACGATGAAAATGATCGGCAGCCAGAGTTTCACTCTAATATTTAGAATAGATGAATACACCGTTTTTTTAAATAAACCTCGATCAAGTTTTGCACTCTTAATTTTCAGAATACCAATACGGTTATAACAAATGCGCAAACTCTGTCTGAATAACATTAAACAATTCCTTGCCGATGGCAAGCCCGAGATCGATAAACTGGGGACCGTATTTTTTCCCGGTATTCGTCCGGAATGTGCGCTTTATGTTGGCAAGCTTTTCCATTCCTTCCGGATAAAAATCCATAAATTGGGCAACAGGAGTGTTAGAAAAGGATACCATGGCCCAAACCGTATCTGTAAAGTTGTCAGGCCCCCAACGAAATTTATCGGCATCATAAAGGCAGTCGGACACAAGCGCACCTTCAGAGGTGCTTGCTTTTACGGTTTTTTTAAAGGCCTCATGGTTGCGGATCGCCCGGCAGATATCATCGACTTCATGGGATTTAAAGGGAAAAACTTGCAGAACTTTCCTTGCATAGGCAGCCCCCTTTACCGCATGATTGTCATGTCTTCGCTGAATATCATGGAGAAGACCGGCACATTGGACGATGATGACCCTCTGGTTGATATAATTGTCGGATCGTCCGGCAAGCTTATTTTCAATAATCATTAAAGCACCAGCATCAATCGCTACTTTTAATGAGTGTTCAATGCCGTGTCCAAAATCATCTTCTAAGTGCTCGGCAACAAAGGATCGCAATTTTTCGGTGAACGCGTTAGTCTCAAGATATTGTAGAGATAATTCATTTGCAAGAGAATGGTCTTGATAAAAATCAGGGGATGGATACTGAGAAACAATTTGGCGGGCTCGGTGGCGAATACGAGCATAAATAATTTCCATATGGTCCCATTTGTTGAAAAATTACTTTTAATTTGACCTCAAGTTTCACACCCTTAATTTTCAGCAGCGCCAATACAGAGCTGGCGGCCGGGAAAATTTTTAAGGTAAAATCTCATTTAGATTCAGATGGTTCTATTTAAAAATCGCTCAACTCAAATTGAAGTCAAAGAAAAAAGTTTACCGCAAACCTTCCATTTACCGTCTTCTTTAATCACATGGATGGTCTCATCAACCTCATGAGTTGAACCGATGCCAAAAAGTTTGGCAACAACCGGGTAAACAGAATTTATCGCAACTCTTATTTTACCGGTTATTCGGATTTGAGCTTCGGTATCATTTTTTGAAATGGTTTCGGTTTTTATGTGATAAAGTTTCTTTTTCAAAACATTAATATCAAAACCGCGCGCTCTGGCTGTTTTAGCAGCGGAATACAAATATTCATCGACCATATCGACATCTTCAGAAGCAAGCTGTTTTTTACAGATTCTTTTTGTCATTGATTTGTCAAGCAAAAAATATGATTTGCTAAATTCTACAACAGCTTTGTTCGGCGAATCTATAGCATCTGCCATAGAAAAAATTAACTGTACCACAAACCCGATGATTAGAACCAGTATAATACCTACGCTTCTGTTTAACTGGACCATCTAATTTACCTCCTATTATTCTTTAATTAAAGACTTACGTATTTTCAGGAAACTAAAATGTTCCGAAATTTTTGAAAATTTTTTGATAGCACGGAATAAATCATGAAACAAGGATAAATTGGCATACTCCTTTTGGACCATCAATGAATTCTTTTTCTTTGACACTCAGTCCAGTTTTTTTTATAGTTAAAACTTGTTCTGGATATCTTATCAACGCAACTTTGGTCGTTTCATAGCAAGTTCTGTTTTCCTAATTGGGCTTTTGGATTCACATGAATTATAAAGGTTCAAAGGTGCAGTCGCATCAGAAAAAATCTCCTGACGGTAAGCGAAGATCGTTAGGACTGTGTCTCGGGGCTTCTACAGTTTCCATCGTTCAGCTGGAGCAAAACCGGAATCCCAAGACATACAATCCGACAAAGCATAATAACAATCTCCGAATTATAAAAAGCTCACTCTATCCTCATGAAGGAGACCCCAAAAGGACCCTTCTTCGCCTTATCGACGGTCTTGATTTGAATGAATTCGATAGAATTGTTGCCACCGGCAGGCGATTCCGCTCGTTTGTCAATCTTACTTCAATACCCGAACCTGAAGCAGTGGAATATGCCTACCGGTATATCAAGCCGGCGGATATTCTCTGTCCGGCAATTGTCTCTGCCGGCGGAGAGACGTTTATGGTGTATGTTCTGAACCGTTTCGGCCAGATTTCCAATGTTCTTACAGGAAATAAATGTGCATCCGGAACCGGTGAATTTTTTCTCCAGCAACTGCGCCGAATGGACGTAACACTGGAAGAAGCTGCCCAGTGGGGTTCTGCGACCGAAGCGTATTCCGTCTCCGGACGGTGTTCGGTTTTTTGCAAGTCCGACTGTACCCATGCCACCAATAAAGGTATTCCTAAATCAAAAGTCACTGCCGGCCTTGGTCAAATGATGGCCAACAAAATCTTGGAGCTTTTAAAAAAGGTGGAAAGAAAGAACATTATCATCACCGGAGGAACAGCGCGTAACCACATGATGATCGAGCGTTTGCGCGAAGAAATTCCCGGGTTGATTGTTCCGGACGAAGCCCCCTATTTTGAAGCACTGGGAGCCGCTCTGTGGGGACTGGAACACGAAACAAACACCTTGACCGGTATATCTGAGTTGTTGAGCACCGAAGTTTCATCATTTGACACACTGCTACCCCTAAAAGATTTTTTCCACATGGCGGAATTTAAGACCATTGAAAAGGGAGAGATCCATCCCGGCGACACATGCATCCTGGGCCTTGACGTCGGCTCGACCACCACCAAGGCCATTCTGCTGCGAAAATCGGATGATGCATTGCTTGCCTCTGTTTATCTACGTACCAGTGGAGATCCGGTTGGCGCTTCCAGGCAGTGTTACCGAATTATTCTTGATCAGGTTAAGCAAAAGGTTCATCCTTCTGAAATATCCATAGAAGGTTTAGGCGTCTGCGGTTCCGGCAGACAGATTGCCGGGCTGCACGCACTTACGGACAGTGTGATTAACGAAATCATCGCCCACGCGGCTGCCGCCGTTTATTTTGATCCCCAGGTGGACACCATCTTTGAAATCGGGGGACAGGACGCCAAATACACTTTCATTACCAATTCAGTGGCTTCTGATTATGCCATGAACGAAGCCTGTTCAGCCGGAACCGGTTCTTTTTTGGAAGAATCCGCCCATGAAACGCTGGGAGTGAAAATGGAGGATATTGCAGACATCGCCCTCAAAGGCAAACATCCGCCAAACTTCAATGACCAGTGTGCCGCATTCATCACCTCTGATATAAAGACGGCCATTCACGAAGGGGTCGAGCATGAAAATATCGTTGCCGGATTAGTTTATTCCATCTGCATGAACTACTCAAATCGTGTCAAGGGGAACCGGCCGGTGGGAGAGAAAGTGTTTATGCAAGGCGGGGTTTGTTACAACCGGGCTATTCCATTGGCCATGGCGGCCCTTGTGGGAAAACCGATCATTGTTCCTCCTGAACCCGGACTCATGGGTGCCTATGGTGTGGCACTGGAGGTCAAAAAACGAATTGAAAACGGCCTGTTACAGAAAAAGGACTTTGATCTGGAAGTTTTAATAAATCGGCAGGTAACCTATGGGAAATCATTTATTTGCAAAGGAGGAAAAGAAAAGTGTGATCGCCGATGTAACATCGCCATGATAGAACTTGAGGGCAATACGTATCCATTTGGCGGTGCCTGTAACCGGTATTACAATTTGCGTCATAATATTAGATACAATGTAAAAAAATTGGACATGGTACGGGTACGACAGCAACTTGTCTTTGAAAAGTATGGTGCTCAATCAGTTTTCGATGCTGATCAGGATTTCCCCGATAAAAAAAGAAAGAAAGCCCAAAAAAGAATCGGTATCAATAGAAGTTTTTTAGTCAACACATATTACCCTCTTTATTCAACATTTTTTGCTAAACTCGGATTTAAAATTGTTGTTCCGGATTCCTACTCTAAAAAAGGAATTGACCAGAAAAATGCTCCTTTTTGCTATCCCGCTGAACTTACTCACGGTTTTTTTCATGCCCTAATTGAAATGAAAAACCCGCCGGAGTATATTTTCCTGCCGCATTTCAAGGCCCTTCCGATCTCGGATGGCAACTCCAGTTCACAGGTCTGTCCTTTTGTCCAAGGGGAAACTTACTACCTTCAAGCCGCATTTCGTCAAAAACTCAACGAATTAAATACCAAAGGAACAAAAATTCTTACCCCGCTTCTTGATCTGACAAAGGGTTTGGAAGCAGCCAAAATACCATTGATAGAAACGGCTGTTCAAATGGGGGTCAGGCGAAAATCTGCAATATCTGCGTTTAAAGCTGCCGTACAACGACAAATGGCATGTATGGCTGAAATGAGTCACATCGGGGAAAAGATGCTGCAACAACTCGAATCCGATCCCAATCAGATCGCTGTCGTGATTTTTGCTCGAGCTTACAATGGATTTGTTGAAGAAGCACACATGGGAATTCCCCACAAACTCGCATCAAGGGGCATCCTGGTCATACCTTTTGATTTTCTTTTATTCAAATATGAAAAATCAAAACGCCATATGTACTGGGGAATGGGCCAACGTATCCTTCAAGTGGCAAGGGCAGTAAAAAAACATCCTCAACTTTTTGGCACCTTTGTCACCAATTTTTCCTGTGGCCCGGATTCGTTTATTATTGGATACTTTCGGGACATCATGGGTCGAAAACCATCCCTGACGCTTGAACTGGACAGTCATACCGCCGATGCCGGCCTGGAAACCCGCATCGAAGCTTTTATCGATATCATATCTGCATACCAACAACTGACAGCAAAACAAAATGTTGATTCAAGGAAACAAAGGTTCATTCCCGCTCGTATAAAACTGGAAAACGGCATCCCCAAAGTCATAACTTCTTCAGGCGAAACCCTGCCAATGAAGCACTCACGAGTGAAACTATTGATTCCATCTATGGGGAAACTAACAACTGAATCTCTTGCGGCTGTATTTCGCAGCCTCGGTTTCAATGCCATCGCTCACCCTCCATCAGACGAAACCATTTTGAAACTTGGACGGGCAAATACGTCCTGTAAAGAATGTCTGCCATTGATACTCACCACCGGAACCTTGCTCAGTTTTATTCGAAACGAAAAAAAAGAGGACGAAATTCTGGTATATTTTATGCTTACCGGTTCCGGTCCATGCCGATTTGGCCAATATCGAATTTTTATGGAAGATCTGGTAAAAAGACAAGAAATACCGGATGTGGCCCTCTTTTCATTAACATCAGAGAATTCATATGCCGGACTGGGCAACAATTTTCATTTAAAAGCATGGTGTGGTGTGGTCGTATCCGACATCATGGAAGACATTCGATCAATGTTGTTGGCCAATGCTGTTGATGTAGAATCGGCGATCAAAATTTTTAATAGAGAATGGGAGTTAATTATTCGTAAATTTGAAAAAGGGGATTTTCCCCAGCTTGAAAAACAGCTTGCCCAGACAGCCGAACAATTCAGTGAAATTCCCCTGAAACATTCACCTCAATCAGTGCCGACGATCTCTCTTGTGGGTGAAATATTTGTACGGAGAGATGAATTGTCCAGACAGTATCTCACAGAACGGCTTGCAAAAAATGGATTCGCCACCATCTGTTCGCCCATTGCCGAGTGGGTGCTCTATTCCGATTACTTGGTGGATAAAGGACTGGTCGATTATACCATGTCAATGCGGGAGAAACTGTTATTTATGCTTAAAAAAATGTATATGGCTCGATATACAAGGCGTATCAAATCGATACTGGCAGGCTCAGGACTGGTTCATTCAGAACCGCTAAATATTAGATCCATTATTAACAACGCCGCCCCTCATTTATCACTCAATTTAACCGGGGAAGCCATTCTCACCGTGGGAAGCTCCCTTACTGAAATTGTAACCCACACCTGCGGCGTCATCGCCATCGGTCCATTTGGCTGTATGCCAAACCGTTTGGCAGAAGCCGTCCTTAGCGAAGCCATGACCCATGAAGGCAAACTGGCAACGGACCCAAACAACAAACAACTTCGATCAGTGCTCACCAGCCTTGACGACCTGCCGTTTTTGGCCATCGAAAGCGACGGTTCGCCTTTCCCTCAACTTATCACCGCAAAACTGGAAAGTTTCTGTTTACGAGCAAAGCGGTTGCATAACAAGATGTTAGACATCAAAGGCCAACGTAAAACCAGACTAAATTAAAAATTTCTTGACAGTTTAAGCAGATACATTTAGAGTCTATCGCTTCAAGATCACAATTGAATTAGAGGATAATGGTATTGAATTTATCCCTAATATGCTTTATAATAGTCAATTGATTTTTAGAAACGGTAAATGCACCGTTTCAGCCACGAGGGAGGGCCCAATAAAATGAATGAATTGCTGGCTCCTGGCGGCAGCCTTGCAATGGTTGAAGCCGTGTTGAAAAGCGGCGCCGATGCCGTCTATGTTGGGGCAAAAGGTTTCAGTAGAAGAAAGTGCGCCTGGGAACTCGAGGACAGCGATATCAAAGAAGCCGTGCATATTGCCAATGCCTTATCCGGCAAAATTAGAGTGGCGATTAATGCAGAAATTCAGGAAAAACATTTTATTAGAGTGTTAAGCAAAGTCGCTAAGTGGGCACAATATGGCGTGGAAGGAGTTATCGTCAAAACCCCGGATCTCATGCGACTCATACAGCGTAACTATCCGGAACTGGTTATCCATGCCAGTGTGGGATGTAATATTCAGACAAAGAAAGAAATGGAATATTATCGAGAAGCCGGTGCTACCCAGATTGTGGCCAGTACGGAAATTAATACCGTACAAAAACTGAAAGCATATAAAGAGGATGCGGATGATGTCGGAGTCCTCACAGAAATACTTATCCACGGAAACCGTTGTATCGGAGGTGTGGGCAATTGCCTGTTTCATGAAATAACCAGCGACTCTTATATTAAAAAAGTCCATCACGATGAAAACGGCAATGAGATTGTTGAATACGAAGGCTGGCCGGACAGAAGCGGCAGTTGTTTTAGATTTTGCCTACTTACCGAAGCCCAGAGAGAAAAACTGATGCTCCGTAAAGGAAAGAGTTCTGAAGAAATTACCCATATTAACGAAAAAATCCGACGGCATCCAAATTTAGCCTTTGCCATTTCCGGTGAGGAACTGAAACAATACGTTGATTTAGGTTTACAAACCCTCAAAATTCAGGGGCGCGAATATCCGGTGGCTTTAATTTCTGAGATGATTCATGCATACCGAACCCTTATCGATGGATTCCGGCAAGGTAAAGATCTTCTTGACCCCAAAATGTCAGCTGCCGATAAAAACATCAACCGCCTGGCAAAAGATCGTGACCGGGCCCGTATGGAGAAAACCAGAGAACTTCACAAAAAAATCAAAGGCATTTAAGTTAAACTCGTAATGCCTTCACACAAAAGCACCTAACATTTAAACGGCTCGGTTGACTTTATTTTCATCCGTAGCATTTTATTTATCTCAACTTCAGTCAACGATCACTATCGTTGGCGAGTTACCTGTCTATCCATTTGAATTAGAAGATAAAACTCGTCTATAAACCCACTGAAAGTACATATTTGGAGGATTGGATCATGACCAAAGTATACGTGGTTCGTCACGGTCAGACCGCCTGGAATCTTGAAGAGGTCTTTCGGGGTCGCATGGATATTCCTTTGGATGAAACCGGAAAAAAAGAGGTGCATTTGGCCGGTGAGGCGCTTAAGGACGAAACCCTCCATGCCATTTACAGCAGTCCCCTTTCACGTTCAATGGAAACTGCTGAAAATATAGCCAAATTTCAAGATATCCCTGTCACACCACTTGAATCCATTATTGATATCAGCTACGGCGAATGGGAGGGGGTCAGTCTTGTTGAGGTTCAGAAAAAATATCCGGATCTCTATGACCTGTGGTTAAAGGAACCCCACAATATAACTTTCCCCGGCGGAGAAAGTCTAGAGCAGGTACGGATGCGAACCCGGAATGCCATTGATGATTTGCTCGAAAAACACAAAAACGAAAATATCGCTTTAGTGGCCCATCGGGCGCCGAACAAAGTCATCTGTTGCAGCCTTCTCGGAATCGATAATAGCAATTTTTGGCGAATTCAACAGGATACGGCAAGTACCAACCTTTTTATTTATAAAGCCGGACAGTGGATTGTTTCGTATTTGAATGACACCTCTTATCTTAAAGTCTTGGGGAAACCTGCCCTGTCCGATTTTTAGCAGAATAAGTTGGATCGTAAAACTTTAGTTTTGAAATATTACCGCTTCAGGTATAATTTAATTTTTGCTGAAAGAACTCGTGAATAAGGGCTCGTAATGAAAGAACCTATCCGGGAAATTAATAAATATCTCAGCTTTAATTGGAAGTTTGATCCATAACGTTAAATCCCTATTGGTTCTTTCAAAACGATCCCTAATCCGCCCTGCCCGCTCGTGCCTTACGTGGCAGGCGGGTCAGACAGCTTCCAGCCAAAAATTTAATTATACCTGAAGCTCTTTTGAAATCGATTTGTTTCAAAGAACTAAGCTATTGCTTTGGATCAAAATAATTAAAGCTTCATTCAACTCTTTCTTTTCCTATGTATATCTGCAATTCTTCATGTTTTAAAAGGATAACCCTATGAAAAAAACCGGCGTATTTTATCACCCCAGTTTCAGCCGTAGAAGCTATTTAACCCGAGGCGCGCGGCTTGAAGACTTTCCAGGTGCCATCGATCACCTTCTGGCCAACGACAATATCATTCTCTACGAATCGCCCCCCATTGATGAGAAATGGATTCTGAAGGTACATACTCCGGAACTCATCCGAGGTGTTGAAGCGGATCATCTCTGTTCAACGGCCTGGCATTCGGTGGGAGGTGTGGTTCTGGCCGGAGAAAAGATTTGTACCGGGGAAATCGACAATGCATTTGCGCTCATCGGGGCAGGGGGCCACCACTCTGGTAAAGACTATTTTGGCGGCTATTGCTGCTTTAACGATGTGGTTATTACCATTACCTATCTTCGTGAAATTCATAACATTAAGCGCTTTGCAATCATGGATACGGACGCCCACCATGGAGACGGTACTCGGGACCTTCTAAGAAACGATCCTGATGTTCTGCATGTTTGCTGCTGCGGCATGGAGTCCGAATCACCCGACGGCACAAAAGTGGACATCCGGGCACCGGGCAGCTCTTGGGGATTCTGGGATCGAGGTGAAAAAATAGAAAATGTTGACCAAGGATACGCTGACAACGTGAAAAACGAATTCTATCCCCGGGTGAAGAATTTTAAACCGGAGCTGATTTTCTGGTATTTCGGATTTGATACCCACCAGGGAGATTACGGCAGCCTTGGATTGAGCGGCCGATGCTTTCAGGAAATTGCCCGCTTTATGAAAAATACCGCCGAAGAAATAACCGATGGCCGCTTGGAAGTGGTCTTGGGAGGCGGCTCCCGCACGGACATCGCTACCAATGTCATTCCACCTATAATTGAAATTCTGGCAATGTAACTTGTTAATATATAAAATGTTTTTTATTAGTTTCCTATCAAAAAATATGCTATTTTTTTGATGAGCAAGACCGCACCCGGGTTTTCGTTGAGGCGTACTTTTGGGTACGCCGCAGGCGGAAACCCGGGGAGAACGCCGCTCATCGGAAAAATGGCCATTTTTGGATGGAAACTATCACATTTTTCCTACCGTGATGAGATACAATGCTGTTTCGTCTTCACCGTCGATTTCCAGCAACCGATTGATATCATCATCAAAAAATGCGCCGATAGGACAAGAACCAAGATCCATTGCGGTGGCGGCAAGCTGGACATTCTGACAGACATGGCCGAGGTCCATGGGAATATAGCGTACAGCACGGTCGCGATATTTTACCATACATCTGAGCATCATAGCGGTCCAGATGAAAACAACCGCCGCACGACGCACCGCAGGCTGACCCAAACAGGCGGTGGTTAAATTTCTACTAACGCTTCCTTCTTTCAAGCGTTCCAAGGCAAAGGATGTGACATCGAAATGGTAAAGTCCCTGAGGTACGTCTTCAACATGATCAACATAAAGATAGGTTTCAAAGGGATAAAGCGCGCCTGCTGAAGGTGCGGTGCGAAGCAGATGAATTCCAACCCGCGCCGTAACCCCCTGAGCCGCCCAAAGCAACGTTGCAAGTTCATTCAAACTCAGAGGTTTCGAAGTGGTATCACGCTCAGACCGACGCCTTGTCATACATTGCCATAAATTCGCAGGATGGTTCAGGTCTGGCTGTGGTAGCTCAAGTCGTTCCGCATCCGGATAGTTTTTAATACTCTGAACATCCGGAATGGACCCAACACTGTCTTTTAAAGGTTTGTCCCGATGATATTTGGTGCCCTGTATATAACGGAAGGCCAGCCCCTCTTTGTATAGTGCCATGTATTGCTCCTTTCATTTTGAGACCTTCGAAAAACGTCCTCTTTTACACAATTCCTACGCCTGCCCCGTGGAATGCGGAGCCGATTCCTCTGGGGTCAGGCTCAAATTTCAATCCTCGAAATACTCAATGTATTCCTCTGGTTAAAATTTTCGCCTTCCTTGGCCTTGAATAAAATTGAACATTTCTCAAAGGTCTCATCTTAAATCGCCATGTGTTTTAAAAAAAGGCGATATGCTTATCCATTAGCACAATTTTTCGCAGTGACCCAATATTTTGGATGTATCGCACTGTTTTTTAAATGATCTCAACTTGGTCACACATCCTAAAATATTGGGTCACGCTGTGATGTCAAGGTTCATTTCGCCTTTTTTGAAAATATATGCCGATGGTCGCTTTCATCGAAATTCACTTGAAAAAGACCTTCCAAGCGACATAAGATAAGATTTTAGCAGAATTAAAGGGCTCGAAACTCGAGTCGAATTTTAAGAGGATTTGCAATTTTGTGTCAATGTTTTTAAATTAAAAAAACAATGGGAAACTTTGAAAACAAATCTCTGGAATTGGCCCTTGAAGCCCTAAAGCAAACTGATGAAGCTATCCAAAAATTTGTGTCACAAGAGTCTTTGCCTGAAGCTTTAGCCTGTAAATCCGGATGTCACTATTGTTGTTATAACCTTCCGATGGTAACTCCGCCTGAAGCGCTCCTGATCGGACACCATCTGGATCAGACGTCTACAGATCAGCAAAAACAGATATTAAATACAAAAATCCAAAAGATTCTTAAAAAAATAGTCGGTAAGCGTTCAGATGAAATTTTCATGATGCGGCATGAATTGCCCTGTATTTTTTTAGAAGAAAGCAAGTGTCTGATTTATGTGGTAAGACCCGTTGTATGTCGAACTTGCAGTTCGACCAGTGCAGCCCATTGTAAAATGATTTTCGAGAATAAAAATCATCGGGCCAGACTTAGAACTTATCCCCAAATGTATAGAATCCTCCAAACCGTACACTCATCTTTAATAAAGTTTTGCCGGGAAAAAGGGTATCAATCCGATGCATTACGTCTCGCAGAGGCTATAGAAGATTACTTTAAATATCCCAATGCAATTGATGCATGGTTTCAAGGCGAAATTATTTTTCGCACCCCCATATAACACGGATTTTTTTGACTTCCTCGGACTGGATCGTTTTTTTGCTAAATCGTATCTTGACAAACTTTCTTCGAAAGGTCATGGTTGCGCGGGACATAGAATTTATGTGCATAACAAGATGAAATTTGTTTTCTAATAATAAAATGAATGTGGGGGAACATGACTAAAGCTAAAACTGGTGATCGGGTAAAAGTTAATTTTGAAGGTTATCTTGAAGACGGTACGGTGTTTGGTTCTTCCATGGATGATGAGCCGTTTGAGTTTACCATTGGAGAGAAAAACATGCTCCCGGGTTTTGAAAACGCGGTGATCGGAATGCAAAAAGGAGACACCAAAACCATCACACTTCCCCCTGAGGAGGCCTATGGATCTCATAAAAAAGAACTCGTATCTGTTATGGAAAGATCAAGTTTTCCCCAAGAAGTACAATTGGAAGTTGGAAAGAGACTGAGAGTTCGCACAAAAGATGGAAAATATACCGTAGTTACCATAAAAGAATTCACTGAAGACAGTATCATTTTAGATGGAAATGATCCCCTTGCAGGAAAAACCCTTACCTTTAAAATCGAACTTGTTGAAATAAAACAATAAAATCGTATTGCGATTTTATCGTTTTAAGGAGTGTCTATGAATTGTATGTTTTGTGAATCAGAGATTAATGAAAATGATATTATACAAGAAGGACTTGATGCTAGAATAGCTGGTCAAAAAACATGCCCTTTGGAATACAATTGCCCGCAATGTATCCATGTTTGGGTTACTGAAGCCTGTGTAGGAAGATTCCCGCTTGACCCTTTCTTTGAGGATCCGGAAAGGAGAATGGCGCTTAGCAGATGCATTCGAAAGCTTTGTGAACAAAGCGATGATAACCGTTTACAAGGACCATTAAATCTTCAGAAGTTAAGCTATCTTTGGATGAAAAAATAAAAGGCCGCTACTGTTTCTGAACAGCAATATTTTGATACAATTCTTTTTTCGCCCCCTCGGGCACCTCAAATTGTTCATAAAAAACTCGATAGGTTCCGTTTGGAAGCCTGATCTTTACACTGTTTTCTGATGCTAAAGCCTCATCCATCAGACTTTCCAAGGGCGTTGGCATATCCTTATGAAAGGTCAGAAAAAGGAATGATCCCGAAGGACAGGAAACGCTCCCCAAAACCTTCCCATGGTCTGCGTAAACGTTAAAATCTTCCTTAAAATGACACGACATAGGTAACAATAAAAAAGGATCGCTCCACAACACCGGACAGGAATCATTCTTAACACAGCTTGCAACAATGACACCATGTGTTCTCACATAAGATGCTGATGGGCTGTTGTATGGATTCAGTATGCCGCCTATATGAGACAGATCGACAATCAGCAGAAGCTCATTGTCTATTACTAAGATGTCGTCAATCGATGCGCCACAGTCCGGGCGCATTTGAGTCAGGTCCTGAATGGTTCTAAATCGTTTGGGATTCGCAAGAGTCAATGGTTTCGAATTTTTCAGCAAAACGATTCCTCCTTTCAGAATACACATAGAGAATGTGGAAAGATGATTTATTATATTGGCAACAAACGATTTGTCAATAAAATGAAGATGCTTGACCAGGGTAAGCACATCTGATTTCAGTGCAGCGAAGCGACAGCGTCTTCCTCTTGAAAACCGAATGACTGTTTGAATGGCTTTAGCACGCGTTATCCCAACCCGAAAAAAATTATACCTCTAATAATCAATAGGTTAATTGAGTTATGAATTATTCCAAATCACTCAGTCACGGTTCGGCCTTACGGTTGCTTAAGCACAAGTTTCATTCGGTTGGAAAGAGATGTTCGCCGTCGGGGAGCGTTCTCCCTATCGGGATTCAAATGCGTTTGTCCTTGATGCTTGACCACTTTAACAGTTCTTTGTTATGATCGTTCAAATGAAATTACAAACCACTATCGTTTATTGGTTTGATTCACTGTTTTAGAAATATATTGCCCTGAAAAACGTAAAATTAACAATTTAGATACTAAAATGGAGGTGTGCCATGGGCATGTGGCTTTATGATGATTGTAAGGAAATGGAAGAGTTTCAGCATTGGCGTGGCGAAATAAAACGTTTGGAGAAAGAATATCTCGACCTTAGAACTCAGTTGCGAGATACAGAAGCAGACCTTAGATCCGATCCTACCGACGAATATCTCAGGGCCAAGGTAAAATACCTTAACAAAAGAATTAAGGGTATTGAAAAAATGGGGCCCCGGCTTGCCGCTGATCAACCTCTGGAAATATTCCTTTGGGCTCCACCCCACGGATAATATGAACAAAGCGGGTAGAAAGCATCATGCGGCCAAACAGACTTGACAGACAGCTTCGTATCGAGGGCTGGAACCAGCATGTATTGGAAAATGCAAAAGTAGGCGTCGTAGGTGATAACGACCTTTTGGCATCGCTTTATTTAATGTCGGCATCAGCCCTGGGTATTAACAATATGGTTGTTCTCGCGCCCGTATTAAATCCCAAACTCGTCGAAATAGCCAAAAAGTTAAACCCGCAATTTACGCTGACCCATGTGGAGGGATTCTACACCCATCCGGTTATTGCCGAATTATTCAATGGCTGTAATCTCATTGTGGATTTAAGTCATTATGGCCTGGCCAACAAGTTGTTAATAGAAAGAGGATATAGAGAGAAAATTCCGATCATTAGAGGGTATTGCTACGAACAGAATGGCGAACAGGGTTTAAAAGTATTTACCTATGTCAGAGGCCGTGAATGGGTAGAGCTTCAGCAGTTAATCTCCCCGTCTCATTTTCCAAACGGTCATTTTGATGACGGCGTATTGAATACAATCATCGCAGGTCTTACTTTGGATGAGACCAAAAATCTTTTGATGGGTCTTTCGGTTTCCGACAAACTGATATCCTACAAAAAGGCAAAAGCAACAGCAGTGCAAACCCGTCCCAACATACTGGTGGTTGGGTCCGGAGCGCTGGGTATTTTTGTGGGATTCGGACTGGCATATTCGGGATTTCGGCACATTACATTTATGGATCCTGATGTCATCGAGATGACCAACTTAAATCGACAGGTTTTATTCTATGATGCCATTGGCAGGAGCAAAGCTGAAACTTTAACCAAAAGGCTAAACAGCATCTTCAGCATGGATAACAAAGCGCAGGTATTATACTTTGATAAAGACACTGACATTGCACCCTATGATGTCGTTTTCGACTGTGTCGATAACTTCGAATCCAGAATAGTGTTGAGCGAAAAATGTAAGGTTCGAGGAAAGGTCCTGATTAGCGGCGGAACCAGTGTAGATGCAGGCCAAGTCGTGATTTATAACCCTATGAAAAACGGGGTTACACCTGCGGAATTGTTAGGGTTGTATGATATTGTTGAAGCACGAAGTCCCGAATCCTATCAGAGGGAAAGAGCGGCTTGCATCTATCAGCCGGATCCTTCCGTGATTATGACAAACCAAATAACCGCCGGATTTATGGTCGATGCATATAGAATGCTACTGGATGGCCAAGATCCCGACAATATTTTCTATGATTCTAATAATAAAGAGAAAATATAAGTTAAAAGGAGGAATGACAAGTGACTGATACTGAGATCAAAAAAACGCTTGAGATAGATGAAGCCGAAAAGTTGCTGCCGCTCGTCCTGGAAATCATACCGGGACATGCTGCGGAGGGATTAATTGATATATATGAACCCGGAAACTACGAAGGTAAATCTCTCCGTAAACTTTGCGACAGAACTTTGAACAAAAAGAATCTGAGCATAGAGGAACAGCTAATTGTGGAAGATGTCAACCGGCAACTTAAAGGCGGAAAGTTCCTATCGCGGGGGCAAGAGATCGAAGGTACCGCTTTGGAATATGCGGTATCAGAACAAACGGAGGCCGGAGAAAAATATCTTTATGTGCCGATTCGCGCAATTAAACCTCAAGAAGGAGGGGTAGGATTGTTGATTGATGATTCAAGAAATTCTTTCAATCCTGATGAATTCGTTAAGAGTCATATTCATCATCGGAATAATACAGGAGAGTTAAATAATGAAACAATTGTTTGATTCCGACCTGGAACTTGTTGTGGAATCAGATTTCATATACATGCCCCTGTTGTTTGATCCGGAAATAGAAAGAGAGATCCAGGACTTTCAGTCCGGAAAACCTCTGGAGACTCTTGGAAAGCCTACGACAAAAGGTATTATAACACTTAAAGGCAAGCATTTCATAAAAGCTCTGAATTTACACTCTTTCATAGATA
>Ga0210110_1000168_pt1 | contig 22904 bp, 18 predicted proteins | sample China_Galinas_PW_2_FD_184865 | JGI IMG/M metagenome (GOLD analysis project Ga0210110, IMG submission 184865) | Wetland microbial communities from San Francisco Bay, California, USA, that impact long-term carbon sequestration - China_Galinas_PWB_D1... | ecosystem: Environmental > Aquatic > Marine... | reverse complement strand
GCCGGTCGTAATGTAGATCAGCACGATGCCGAAGCCGACCAGCGCGCCGGTGTAGTAGTTCCAATCGAGGAAGCTCTCGAACGCGACCCCGGTGGCGTTGATCTGGGCGCTGACATAGATCGGGACGAAGATGACCAGCGCGCCGGCCGCGATCAGCCGCAACATGTGCCCCGAGTCGCGGAAGCGGCTCTCGAGGTAGTCGGGAACGGTGATCGAGTCGTAGCGGTCGGTGAGGCGTTTGAAGCGCCGGCTCATCCAGAGCCACGCGAGCCCGACGCCGAGCAGTTCGCCCACGACGATCCAGAGCCCCTTGAGCCCGACGGCGGCCCCCATGCCGGTCAGCCCGAGCAGCAGCCACGCCGACTCGCCCGTCGCCCGGGCGCTGAACGCGACGGAGAGGAACCCGAGACGTTTGCCGCCGGCGAAATAGTCGCGGGTGTCGTGGGTCCGCCGGGTGGCGAGGATCCCGAGGACCACCAGCACGCCGAAGTAGACGAAGACCGCGATGAGCTTCCAGGCCTTTGGACTAAGCATGACGCGCGGGCAGCGTACAAGACATCGCCGGATCGTGGTAGACTGTTGGGTTCCGAGGAGGGCTCGTGAACCGGCTCGAAGGACTGTCCAAGCTGACCGGCGCCGAGCGGTACGTCGACGACCTCGACGTGCCCGGGTGCCTGTGGGGCATGACGGTCCGCAGCCCGGCCCCGCGCGGGCGGATCCGCGCGGTCCGCTTCGATAAGTTGATCGACTGGTCCGAGTTCGTCGTCGTCGCCCACCGCGACATCCCGGGTGCGAACGAGGTCCGCCTGATCGAACTCGACCAGCCGGTGCTCGCGGGGGAGTCCGTCCGGCACGTGCACGAGGCCGTGGTGCTGATCGCGCACGAGTCGCGCGAGATGGTGCGCCGTGCGGTGCGGGCGGTGACGGTCGAGATCGATCCCGACCCGCCGGCGCTCGACTTCCGCGTCGATCCCACCCCCGAGCAGATCCAGCACGGTGACGACAACGCGCTGAGCCGCCTGCTGATCGAGAAGGGCGACGTCGAGGCGGCGCTGGCGTCGGCCGACCACGTCATCGAGGGCGTCTACGAGACCGGCGCCCAGGAGCACGTCTACATCGAGCCGCAGGGGATGCTCGCGTCGGTCGAGGACGGCGTGGTCGTGGTGCGCGGGTCGATGCAGTGCCCGTACTACGTGCTCAACGCGCTGACCCATGCGCTCGGTCGCGACGAGAGCCAGGTCCGCGTCATCCAGAGCGCCACCGGCGGCGGATTCGGCGGCAAGGAGGACTACCCCTCCAACATCGCCGTCCACGCCGCCCTCCTCGCGCTCAAGGCGAACCGCCCGGTGAAGATCGTCTACGACCGTGACGAGGACATGGCCGCGACGACCAAGCGCCATCCCTCGCGGGTGCGCCACCGCACCGGGATCGACGCGCACGGGAAGCTGGTCGCGCAGGACATCGACGTGCTGCTCGACGCCGGGGCGTACGTAACCCTCTCGCCGGTGGTGCTCAGCCGCGGGATCATCCACGCCGCCGGCCCGTACGCGTGCCCGAACGTGCGCATCCGCGGGCTCGCGCGGCTCACGAACTCGGTGCCCTACGGCGCGTTCCGCGGGTTTGGGGCGCCGCAGACCCAGTTTGCCAACGAGCGCCACATGGACGTGATCGCGCGCACGATCGGGCTCGACCCGGTCGAGTTGCGCCGGCGCAACCTCATCCGCGACGGCGACCAGACCTCAACCGGGCAGATGATCACCGACGGGACCGACCGGGTCGGGCTGCTCGAGCGGGCGCTGGGCGACGCCGAGGTCGAGCTCAAGCGGTCCGAGCACGCCTCGTTCAACGGCGCCAGCCCCCACCTCCGTCGCGGGATCGGGCTGTCCACCGTCTACCACGGCGGGGGGTTCACCGGCGCGGGCGAGGTCTACCTCGCGTCGAAGATGCACGTCGCGGGACTCCCCGACGGACGGGTCGAGGTCCGCAGCGCCAACACAGAGATGGGACAGGGGACGACGACGATCTTCACCCAACTCGCCGCCGAGCGGTGCGGGCTCGCCCCCGAGAGCATCGTGATCGCCACGCCCGACACCTCCCGCGTGCCCAACAGCGGCCCCACCGTCGCCTCGCGCACGGCGATGGTCGTCGGCAGGCTCGTCGAGGACGCGTGCGACGACCTGAAGCGCGTCGTCGGGCTCGACGCGGATGCACACGGCAAGGCGCTCAGCGACGCGATCCGTGAGTGGTGCGCAGCTCGCCCCGACGAGGAACCGGTCGGCAAGGCCCAGTACGTCAAACCCCCCCACGTCGAGTGGGACGAGGAGACCTACCGCGGCGACGCCTACGCGACCTTCGCGTGGGCGGTGTGCGTGGCCGAGGTCGAGGTCGATCTGCGCACCTACGAGTCGCGCGTGATCGACTTCCTCTCGCTCCAGGAGATCGGGCGGGTGCTCAACCCGACGCTCGCCCGCGGGCAGATCCAGGGCGGCACCGTCCAGGCGATCGGCTGGGCGCTTTCCGAAAACTGCAACTGGCGCGACGGCGCGATGGCCAACAACCAGCTCACCAACTACATCATCCCGACCGCCGCCGACGTTCCCCCGATCCGCGTCGAGTTCGTCGAGAACCCGTACGAGTACGGCGGGGGAGGGGCCAAGGGCATCGGCGAGCTGCCGATGGACGGGCCCGCGCCGGCCGTCGCCAACGCGATCGCCGACGCGGTCGGTGCCTCTGCCGACGCGATCCCACTCACCCCGGAGCGCCTGATGGCGATGATCCCCGATGCCCAGCTCGCCTGAGACCATCTCGATCGCGCTGACGGTCAACGGCGAGGCGCTCACGCTCGAGGCCGACCCGAGCGATCGCCTGCTCGACGTGCTCCGCTACCGCCTCGGGCTCACCGGCACCAAGGAAGGTTGCGGCGAGGGCGAGTGCGGCGCGTGCACCGTCCTGCTCGACGGGGTACCGGTCAACTCGTGCCTCGTGCCGGCGTGGCAGGCGCGAGGGCGCAGTGTCGAGACGGTCGAGGCGGTCGCGCCGGCGTCGCTGCGACCGATGCTCGAATCGGGCGCGACCCAGTGCGGGGCGTGCACGCCGGGCGTGGTCGTCTGCGCCGACTGGATCCGCAAGCACCCGGAGTTGCTCGAACGTCACCCGATGCGCGAGCTGATGGCCGGAAACCTCTGCCGGTGCACCGGGTACGACGGGATCATCGACGGACTGCGCATCGCGATCGAGGAGGACGACGAGTGCGCGTCCTGACGCCCACCACGCTCGATGAGGCGCGCCGTGCGTACGCCGAATCGCCCGACGCTGTGCCGATGGGCGGCGGGACCGACCTGCTCGTCCACTGGCCCAGCCACGTCGAGCGGCACGCGGGCACCTACCTCGACCTCTCCGGCGTCGCCGAGCTGCGCGCGATGCGCTGGACCGACGACGCGCTCGAACTCGGCGCGATGACGACCTACTGGGACGTGCAACGCGACGACCGCGTGTGGGACGAGCTGCCGCTGCTCACACACGCCGCCCGGCAGGTCGGGGCGGTCCAGATCCAGACCCGCGGCACGTGGGCGGGGAACATCGCGAACGGGTCGCCGGCGGCCGACGGCGTGCCCGTGCTCATGGTCTACGACGCCACCGTCACGCTCGGCTCGGCGAGCGGCACGCGCGACGTCAAGCTGGATTCCTTCTATACCGGGTACAAGCAGACGGTCATGAAGGCGGGCGAGTTGATCGAACGCATCAGCGTGCCCAGACGGCACGATCCCGCCGCGGAGCGACCGACCACCTTCGAGCGCTTCGAGAAAGTCGGCACCCGCGCGGCCCAATCGATCGCGAAAGTCGGCGTGGCGGTGGTCCGGCAGGATTCCGGCTGGCGCGTCGTCGCGAGCAGCGTCGCGCCGTTCGTCATGCGCTGCCCCACCGTCGAGGCGTTGCTCGATTCCGGCTCACCGCTCGGCTCGCCCGATGATCTGCTGACCGCGATCCGGGGCGACGTGAAGCCGATCGACGACCTGCGCTCGACGGCCGCCTACCGGGAACGCGTCCTCGCCCGCGTGCTGTTCAGCCTCGTCAAGGAAGAGAGGGCCCAGCGATGAGCGTTGCCCGTACCGACCCGGAACTGCTCGCTGTCTCCCGCGCCGATGCCCCGGCCGATCTGCTCCTGAAGAACGCCCGCGTCATTAACGTCTTCAGCCGCACGATCGAGGACGGGGACGTCGCGGTCTTCGGCGGGCGCATCGCGGGCGTCGGCTCGTACGCCGACGCGAAGCAGACCGTCGACCTCGACGGCGCCTACCTCGCCCCCGGGTTCATCGACGCCCACATGCACGTCGAATCGACGATGCTTCTCCCGCCGGCATTCGTCCGCGTCGCGGCCCCGGCGGGCACCACCGGCGTCGTCCTCGACCCGCACGAGATCGCTAACGTCCACGGCATCCCCGGCATCCGACTGCTCATGGACCAAGCGCTCGGGCTCCCGATGAACATCATGTTCGCCGCCTCGTCGTGCGTGCCCTCCTCGCCGCTCGAGACCGCCGGCGCAACGCTCGAGGCCGACGACCTCGCGCCGCTCTTCGACGATCCCCGCGTCGTCGCGATGGCCGAACTGATGAACTTCCCCGGCGTGATCAACGGGGTCCCCGAGGTACTCGAGAAGGTCGCGCTCGGGCTCGATCGTGCGCTCGTTGACGGTCACTGCCCGGGGCTCGGCGGCAACGCGCTGTGCGCCTACACCGCCGCGGGCATCTCCTCCGACCACGAGTCCGTCGCGCCCGACGAGGCGGCCGAGAAGCTCAACCGCGGCATGCGCCTGTTCATCCGCGAGGGCAGCGCCGCCCGCAACCTCGAAGCCCTTATCCCGATCGTCACCGCCGCCAACGCCGCCCGCGTCTCGTTCTGCACCGACGACCGGCACCCCGGCGACCTGATCGACGAGGGGCACATCGACCACATCGTCCGGCGCGCGATCTCGCTCGGGCTCGATCCGGTGACGGCGATCGCGATGGCGTCGCTGCACCCGGCCGAGCACTTCGCCCTGCGCGACCGCGGCGCGATCGCCCCGGGACGCTTCGGCGACCTGATCGTCTTCGACGACCTCGACGCCCCCCGCCCGCGACGGGTCTACTTCGAGGGCACACTGGTCGCCGAGGACGGGGCGATGGTCGCCGACTGCCCCGACCGCCCGGTGCCGCCCGACTTCCTGGGGCGGTCGGTCCACCTGCCCGCCGACCTCTCGCCCGAGGCGCTCCGTGTCACGGCTCCTGCCGGTCAGATCCGCGTCATCCAGATGGACCCGCACCAGATCGTGACGGGGCAACTCACCTCCGAGCCCCGAGTCGAAAACGGCGCGTGCGTCGCCGACACCGACCGCGACATGCTCAAGATGGCCGTGATCGAGCGTCACCGCGGCTCGGGCGCGGTCGGGCTCGGGTTCGTGCACGGGTTCGGGCTCAAGAGCGGAGCGTTGGCGAGCACCGTCGGGCACGACGCGCACAACCTCGCCGTGGTCGGCACCAACGACGCCGACATGCTTGTCGCGGCCCGTGCGCTCAGCGAGGCGGGCGGTGGGCAGTGCGTTGTGCGTGACGGGCGGGTCCTCGCCCTGCTCGAACTCCCCGTCGCCGGGCTGATCTCGACGGGTTCGCCCGCGGACGTTGCCGAGCGCCAGCGCGCCCTCTGGTCGGCGGCCGAGTCGCTCGGGTGCCCCCACCACGACCCCTTCATGCCGCTGAGCTTCCTGTGCCTGCCGGTGATTCCGTCGCTGAAGCTGACCGACCGCGGGCTGGTGGATGTGGGGCGCTTCGAGGTCGTTCCGCTCGCCGCCGACGGGTAGCGCCGGGGCAGCGTCCGACACCCGCCTGAGCGGTTGTTCCCCCCCGCTCGAAGGGCTAGCATCCCCAAACATCCCGTTCGGGTCGCGTGCCACGGAGCCGGCGCCGCGCCGGCCGGCGCCCCGGACCGGTCGGCGGCCCCGCGATGCACGACTACGCCCAACCGGTGATCTACCTCGGGATCGGGCTCCTGCTCGGCGTTGCCGCCATGATCGTCCCCTCCCTCATCGCCCCGCGCGCCCGCGGGAAACAGGCACGCAAGACCTACGAGTGCGGCGTGGACACCATCGGGTCGGCCTGGATCCGCTTCGGCGTCTCCTACTACCTGTTCGCGCTCATCTTCGTCGCCTTCGAGGTGGACATCCTCTACCTCTTCCCCGTCGCCCTGATCTTCGACGACCCGTCCTTCGGCTGGCGCTCGTTCGCCGAGGTCACGGGCTTCCTGGTCATCCTGTCGCTCGCGATCGTCTTCGCCTGGCGGAAGGGGGTGATCCGTTGGGGTCGATGAACCGCGACAACCGCCCGGCACCGGCCCTCGTCCCCGCTCGCCTGACCGTCGGTGGCGAGACGACGCCCGTCGGACCCGACTCGACCGACCAGGACATCCCCTTCGAGGTCCGCCCGTACGTGCGCCTGGCCGTCCTCGACGACCTGCTCAACGCGGCGCGGGCCAACTCTCTGTGGCCGCTGACCTTCGGGCTGGCGTGCTGCGCGATCGAGATGATGGCCGCCGGCGCCTCCAAGTACGACCTCGACCGCTTCGGCGCCGGCATCTTCCGCCCAAGCGCCCGGCAGGCCGACGTGATGATCTTCGCCGGCACCATCTCCCGCAAGATGGGCCCGGTCATCAAGCAGCTCTGGGACCAGATGCCCAACCCCAAGTGGGCGATCGCGATGGGCGGGTGCACGATCGACGGCGGCCCGTTCAAGTACCCCAACCAGTACGCCATCTACGAGGGGGCCGATCACCTCGTCCCTGTTGACGTGTACATCCCGGGGTGCCCGCCGCGCCCCGAGGCGCTGATCAACGGCATCCTCGAGCTTCAGAAGAAGATCAAGGGCGGAAGGAAGGGGCGCTCGTGACGGGCACTTCCGCGCCTCCCAACCTCCGAGGTCTGGTCAGCGAGAGCGCCGGCGGCGACTACGGCGCCACGGGGTTTCATCAGCGCCACACCGCCGAGCCGGGGCACATCGTCGAGATCGCGAAGCGCTTCCGCGAGAGCGGGTACGTGCTCGAGATGATGACCTGCGAGGACCGGCGCGAGGACCTCGACGCGATGCGCCTGGTCTACACGTTCAATCGCGCGGTCGCCGACCGGCATGTCGTGTTCGTCACGCTCCCGTTCGGGGGTGAGGCACCGAGCATCACCGGCGAGTTCCCCTCGGGCGACTGGTTCGAGCGCGAGGTGTTCGACATGTACGGCGTGCGATTCGGCGGGCACCCGAACCTCAAGCGGATCCTGCTGCCCGACGACGCCGACTTCCACGCCCTGCTCAAGGACTTCGGACGCATCGAGGACGCGGAAGGGGGCGGCGAGTGAACGCCTCCCAGTCGATTATGCCCGAGCTCGAGCGCGCCCCGGGCGACGAACGCTACTACCTCAACATGGGCCCGCAGCACCCATCGATGCACGGGGTGCTCCGCCTGCTGCTCACGATGCGCGGCGAGCGGATCATCAAGTGCGAGCCGATCATCGGGTACGCCCACCGCGCCCACGAGAAGATGGCTGAGAACCGCGCCTACATCCAGTTCCTCCCCAACACCAGCCGCGTCGACTACCTCAGCGGCATGATCTACAACATCGGCTACTGCCAGGCGATCGAGAAGATGTGCGGCATCGAGGTGCCCGAGCGGGCAGTCGTTGTGCGCGTGATCGTCAACGAGCTCAACCGCATCCAGAGCCACCTGCTCTGGTTCGGCACGTTCCTGCTCGACCTCGGCGGGATCACCCCGTTCCTCTACTGCTTCGACGACCGCGAGGAAATCCTCAGCATCCTCGACAGAGTCACCGGCTCGCGCCTGACCTACTCGTACGGGCGCTTCGGCGGGCTCACGCGCGACATCGACGAGACCTTCACAGAACAGTCCACCGCCTTTATCGCCCGCCTGCGCTCGCGCTTCCCGATGTACACCGCCCTCGTCCACGACAACATCATCTTCATGGAACGCTGCAAGGGCGTCGGCGTCATGACCCCGGAGGTCTGCGCCCAGTACGGCGTCACCGGCCCGTGCCTCCGCGCCTCCGGCGTCGGGTACGACGTCCGGCGCGCCGAGCCATACGGAGGGTACGAGCGCTACGACTTCGAGATCCCGACGCGCACCGCCGGCGACTGCCTCGCACGCTTCGAGGTCCGCATGGACGAGATGGAGCAGTCCTGCCGCATCATCGAGCAGGCGCTCGCCGATCTGCCCGACGGCGACGTCCGCCCCAAGAAGCTGGTGAAGAAGCTCAAACCGCCGGTCGGCGAGCACTACTTCGCGGTCGAGGCCGCACGCGGGCACTTCGGCATGTACATCCTCTCCGACGGGTCCGACACGCCCGCCAAGATCAAGCTCCGCACACCCTCGTTCTCGAACCTCGCGGCCATGGAGCGCGTGCTCGAGGGCACCATGGTCGCCGACACCATCGCCACCACCGGCAGCATCGACATCGTCCTCCCGGAGATCGACCGCTAGGCATGCCCGAGACCCTGCACGCCATCTTCGCCAACCCGTTCGTCGCCGTCGCGATCGGCGTGGGCGGCGTCATGGGCGTGCTCGCCTTCAACGCCCTGTTCTGCATCTGGCTCGAGCGCAAGGTCTCGGCGTGGATCCAGCTCCGCATGGGACCGATGGAGGTCGGCTTCCACGGTACCTTCCAGACCGTCTCCGACATGGTCAAGCTGCTCGGCAAGCAGCTCATCATGCCCGCCGGAGTCGACAAGCCGCTCTTCCTCTTCGCCCCGCTGCTCGTGTTCGCCGGCGTGGTCGCGGCCGCGTCGTTGGTTCCGTTCTCGAAATCGGTCGTCATCGCCAACCTCGACATCGGTTTGGTGCTGATCTTCACGTTCGGCGGGTTCGCGGTGATCGGCATCTTCATGGCCGGGTGGGGCTCGAACAACAAGTACGCTCTGCTCGGGGCGATGCGCTCGGTCGCCCAGAACATCTCGTACGAGATCCCGCTGATCCTCTCGGCGCTGTCGGTGGTGCTGATGATCAGCGCGATGGGACGCGGGTACGACACCGGGCACGGGCACACCGACCTCAACGGGATGAACCTTGCCCACATCACGCTGGTCCAGGCCAGGCACGGGATCTGGTTCGTCCTCTTCCAGCCGCTGGCGGCGTTGATCTACTTCATCTCGACGCTCGCCGAGACCAACCGAGCCCCGTTCGACATCCCCGAGGCCGAGAGCGAGCTGGTCGCGGGCTTCCACACCGAGTACTCGGGGATGGGTTTCGCACTGTTCTTCTTCGCCGAGTTCGCCAACATGCTCATCCAGGCGATGGTCATGACGGTGCTGTTCTTCGGCGGGTGGACCGGCCCGCTGCTGCCCGGGCCGGTCTGGTTCTTCGGCAAGGCCTACTTCCTCGTGTTCGTGATGATGTGGATCCGCTGGACGTTCCCGCGTCTGCGCTTCGACCAGCTCATGACGTTCTGCTGGACGGTGCTCATCCCGCTATCGATCCTCAATCTGCTCGTAACCGCGTTCGTGATCAAGGCCACCTGACGTGTCGTACCTCTCCACCATCTTCAGCGGCTTCTGGACGCTCGTGACGGGCATGAAGATCACGGCGCGCGAGATGCCGCGCAAGGCGGTGACGCTGACCTACCCGCACAAGAAGCCGGAGTTGAGCGACGCGTACCGCAGCGCCATCCAGCTCGTCCGCTTCGAGGAGACGGATTCGCACGACTGCGTCGCGTGCATGCAGTGCGTCAAGATCTGCCCGTCGTTCTGCATCACGATCGAGGGCGAGAAGATCGAGGGGATCAAACGCCAGCGGGCGAACCGCGTCGAGATGGACTTCGCGCTGTGCTCGCTGTGCGGGCTGTGCATCGACGTCTGCCCGACCGACACGCTGGAGTACTCAAAGATCTACGACGAGGCGGGCGGCAACCGCGGGTGGACCTACGACCTGCTCGCCGAGTTCCGCGAGGGCGAGGAGGCGTGGATCGAGCGGATGCGTGCGATCGAGGCCAAGGAAGCCGCCGAGAAGGAAGCGAAGCGGAAGGCGATCGCCGAAGCCAAGGCCGCGGCTGCGACGAAGAAGCCCGCCGAGGAAGCCGCGCCCAAGCCGCCAGACGAGGGGGCTGCGGGCAAGCCGGCACCGCCGCCGGCGTCCGACCTGCCGGAGGACAAGCCCGAGGAGCCCGAGTCATGATCGCCGAGGGGCTGGTCGTGTTCCTGACGCTGTTCGGCGCGATCCTCGCCGTGACGCAGCGCAACATCGTCCGCGCGCTGTTCGGGCTCGGGGTGGCGCTGGGCGGCGTCGCGCTCGCGTTCCTGCTGCTCAACTGCCCGTTCGTCGCCGCGATGGAGGTGCTGATCTACATCGGCGGGATCACGGTGGCGCTGGCGTTCGGCGTGATGCTCAGCTCGACCGGGCGGATCGAACCTCCGGAGGGAGCCGGGCGCCGCGCCCTCGCCGCCGTCACCGCGGTTGCGCTGTTCGTCGCCCTTGCCGTGGTCATCTGGACCGCCGACTTCGCCCAGCCCGCCTCGACCGTCGAGCCCGACTGGTCGGTCGGGTACCTCGGGCGCTTCCTGCTCGACCGCTTCAACGTGGTGTTCGAGCTGCTCAGCGTGGTGCTGCTGGTCGCGATTATCGGCGCGATCGCCATCGCCGCCCGCTACGACAGCCCCGACCCGACCGCGTCGGAGGAGGACGAGTCGTGACGGTCCACGGGTGGGTGTTCTTCTCATTGATGCTCTTCGCCCTCGGGCTCTACGCGGTGCTCTCGCGGCGCAACCTGATCGCGATCCTCATCGGCATCGAACTGATGCTCAACGCGGCGAGCATCAACTTCATCGCGTTCAACCGCTTCGTCGCCGATGACGCCGCGATCGGACGGATCATCGTGCTGTTCATCATCGGGCTGGCGGCGGCCGAGGTCGCCATCGCCCTGTCCATCGTTCTCAACGTGTACCGGCAGCGCCACGAGATCGACGCCGAGGCGCTCGACGAGCTGAAGGGGTGAGATGGGCTACGAGACGCTGAGCCTCGCCTGCGTGCTCGCCCCGCTCGTGGGGTTCGCCGTGGCGCTCGTCGGGTTCCGTACGCGCCACAACGTCGCCGCCGCGATCGCCACGGTCTCCGGCGGCATCAGCGTTGCCGCCGCGGCGATGCTCCTCGTCCAGATGCCCCACGCGGTCGTCGAGGCGCGCTGGTTCACCATCGGGCAGACGCCGATCGAGTTCGGCATCCTCCTTGACGGCAAGACGATCATCATGGGCGGCGTCGTCGCCCTCATCACTTTCCTCATCCAGCTCTACTCGGTCTGGTACATGAAGACCGACCCCGGCAAGGGGCGCTTCTTCGCCTTTCTCGCCTTCTTTGAGTGGTCGATGCTCGCGTTCGTCTTCGCGTCATCCCTCCTCCAGACCTTTATCTTCTGGGAGCTGGTCGGGCTCGCGTCGTTCCTGCTGATCGGGTTCTGGTACGAGAAGCCGTCGGCCGTCGCCGCCGCCAAGAAGGCGTTCCTGATGACGCGCATCGGCGACGTCGGGCTGTTCATCGGGCTCATCCTGCTCTTCCGCGCCACCAACACGCTCGACCTCACGCAGATCCTCGGCATCTTCGCCCCCGAGGGCGCACCCGCCTCGATCGCGCCCGACCGGGTCGAGCTGATCGCCCTGCTCCTCTTCGTCGGTGTGATCGGCAAGAGCGCCCAGTTCCCCCTGCACACCTGGCTGCCCGACGCGATGGAGGGCCCCACCCCCGTCAGCGCCCTGCTCCACTCGGCGACGATGGTCGCGGCCGGCGTCTTCCTCGTCGCCCGACTCCACCCGCTCTTCCTCGACGCCCCGGCGACGATGAACCTCATCGTCGCGGTCGCGACCTTCACCGCCCTGCTCAGCTCGACCATGGCGATGGTCGCCCGCGACATGAAGCGCATCCTCGCGTTCAGCTCTATCTCCCAGCTCGGGTTCATGCTCATGGGGCTCGGGGCCGGCTCGCTGTTCGCCGGGTTCTTCCACCTGACCACCCACGCCTTCTTCAAGGCGCTGCTGTTCATGACGGCCGGCTCGTACATCCACTGCGCCCACTCGAACGACATCGTCGCGATCGGGCGTGCCGGGGCGGCGAGGAAGCTGCCGGTCACGACGTTCGGGCTCCTCGCCGGAGGGCTTGCGCTGGCCGGCATCCCGCCGCTCGCCGGCTTCTTCAGCAAGGAACAGATCATCGGTGCGATGGGTCACTACCCGCTCTTCAAGACCGGCGCGTACGTCGCCGCCTTCCTCACGGCCTACTACACCTTCCGCATGATCTTCCTGATCATGCGCCCCAACGTCGATTCGGCGATCGAGTCGGAAGCCCCGCACGCCGAAGAGCACCACGCCCCGCACGAGACCTGGTTCCTCCGCGTCCCCATCCTCGTCCTGAGCCTGCTCGCGATCGGAACGGGCTTCCTCGGCGGGCGCATCGGGCACGCCCTCGGCATCGAGCACGTCCACGAGGCGTCCATTGGCGCGATGGCGCCGGCGATCATCATCGCCCTCACCGGTGTCGTACTGGCGTGGCTCGACTTCGGGCGCCGCGGCGCCCGGCAGGTCGGCTTCATCGCCTCGGTCCCCGCCATCCAGAAGATCCTCGAGAACCGCTGGTACATCGACGCGGTCTACAACGCCACGATCGTCCGTCTCGCCGTCGGCGTCGCCCGTGCCTGCTTCACCACCGAGACACGCGGTCTCGACGGTGCGGCCGACGGGGTCGCCTACGGGACCTCCGGCGCGGGTCGAATCATCGCCCGCTCGCACGCCGGGCGTTTCCAGTCCTACGTCGCCCTCGCGGGCGTTATCGTCGCCGCACTTACGCTCTACATCGCTCTGCGCTGACACCATGACCGACTTCCCGATCCTCACCGCCACCATCCTCTGCCCGCTCGCGGCGCTGGTGCTCACCGTGCTCACGCCGGGGAAGAACACCGTCGCGATCAAGGCGGTCAACGCCCTGCTCGCGCTGGCCAGCGTCGTGCTCGCGCTGATCGCCTGGACCGGCTACGACTACAACGCCGGCGGGTACCAGTGGGAAGAGTCCGTCGCCTGGCTCCCCACCCTGCACATCCACTACACCGTCGCGGTGAACGGCACCGGCGTGCTGCTCAACATGCTCACCGCCGTCGTCTTCTTCACCGGCGTCCTCTCCATGTGGACCCTCGAAAACCGCGTCAAGGAGTACTTCGCCTTCATGGCGACCCTCGTCGTCGGCGTCTTCGGCGTGTTCTCCAGCCTTGACGTCTTCGGCTTCTTCTTCTTCTACGAGGTTGCCGTCCTCCCCATGTACCCCCTCATCGCCATCTGGGGCTCCACCCGCAAGGAGTACTCGGCGATGAAGCTCACCCTCTACCTCATGGGCGGCTCGGCCCTGCTCTTCCCGGGGCTCATCGCCCTGGTCATCGGCGCGGGCTCGGCCGACGTCCGCGAGATCGCCGCGGTCGGATTCTCGCGCGACTTCCAGATCTTCCTCTACCCGTTCGTCTACGTCGGGTTCGGCGTGCTGGCGGGCATGTTCCCCTTCCACGGGTGGAGCCCGACCGGTCACGTCGCCGCCCCCACCGCCGTCTCCATGCTGCACGCCGGCGTGCTCATGAAGCTCGGCGCCTTCGGCATCCTCCGCATCGCGATCGGGTGCCTGCCCGAAGGCGCCGCCTACTGGGCCCCCACCGGCGCCACACTCGCCACCATCGGCATCGTCTACGGCGCCTTCGTCGCCATGCGCCAGAACGACTTCAAGTTCGTCATCGGCTTCTCCAGCGTCTCGCACATGGGCATCGTCCTTCTCGGGCTCAACATCATGGCCGGGGGCGGGCAGTACGCCGACACCGCCCACGACGGTGCCGTCTTCCAGATGTTCGCCCACGGCATCATGACCGCCCTGTTCTTCTCCTCGGTCGGCTTCATCTACGACCAGACCCACGACCGCGACATCCGCAACTTCGGCGGGCTCGCCAGCCAAATCCCCCTCGCCTCGTCGATGTTCATCATCGCCGCGCTGTGCGGCATGGGTGTGCCGGGCTTCGCCAGTTTCTGGGCCGAGCTGCTCGTCTTCATCGCCGCCGTGCTCACCTACCCCGTCCTTGGGATCGCGGCGATCATCGGGCTGATCTTCACCGCCGCCTTCGCCCTGCGCGTGCTCGGGCTCGCGATGTTCGGCCCGCGCAACCCCAAGTGGGAGAAGCTGTTCGACTCCGGCCCGTGGGCCCTTGTCCCGCGCGCCACGCTCGTCGGCGTGCTCGTGCTGTTCGGCTTCTTCCCGAACCTCGCCCTCGATCTGATCCGCGCCGGGGGAGGGGGCTGAGCCATGGGTGACCTCACGCTGTTCACCCCCGAAACCGTCGTCCTGCTCGGAGCACTGCTCGCGTTCGCGCTCAGCGTGATCGGGGCGCCCTACCGCGTCGGGTGGTTCGTCTCGCTCGTCGTCGCCGCGGCCGCCGTCGCGGTCACGATCGTCTTCCTCCACGCCACCGGCGAGCCGTTCTTCCCCGGCATCTACCGGGTGGACGCGTTCAGCCAGCCGCTCAAGCTCGGCATCGCGGTCGGTCTGCTGCTCACGCTGCTCGGCGCGGGCAACCCCGGCACCGTCCGGCGACGCAACCGCATCGACCTGCCGGTCTTCCTCTTCTTCGCCGCACTCGGCATGATGATGCTCGTCAGCGCGACCGAGCTGCTGACGCTCTACGTGGCGCTCGAGCTCTCGGCCTACGGGCTCTACATCCCCGCCGCACTCCACCGCGCCCAGCGCACCGGCTCCGAGGCCGCCGCCAAGTACGTCCTCTACGGCGCCGCTTCGTCCGCTATCACCATCTACGGCATCTCGCTGCTGTTCGGGGCGACGGGAACGACCGACCTCGCCGGCGTCGCCGGCGCGATCGGCACCCCGCTCGGGCTCGTCGGGCTGCTGCTGACCCTCTCCGGCGCGCTGTTCAAGCTCGCCGTCTTCCCCTTCCACGCCTGGGCGCCCGACGCCTACCAGGGCGCCCCCCACCAAGCCGTCACCTTCATCGGGACGGCCTCCAAGGTCGCGGCCGTCGGCGTCCTCGCCCGCTTCATCTCGCTGGCCAGCCCCAGCCCCGGGGCGCTCACCACCGCACTGCTCATCCTGTGCGTCGCCTCGATGACCGTCGGCAACCTCGCCGCCATCGTCCAACGCGACTTCAAACGCCTGCTCGCCTACTCCACCGTCGCACACGCCGGGTACATCATGATCGGGCTGAGCTGCTCGACCGACCTCGGCGTCTCGGCCGCGGTCTTCTACACCCTCATCTACGTCCCCGTGGTCTTCTGCGCGTTCCTCGTGGTGTGCGTGCTCGGGGCGGACGGCTCGAACCCGGACAAGGCCGCCATCGCCGGGCTCTACCGGCGCTCGCCGCTTCTCGCCGCGACACTGCTTGTCGGCATGTTCGGGCTGGCGGGGATTCCCCCCACCATCGGCTTCGCGGGCAAGTGGGTGCTGTTCAGCGCCGCGATCGACCGGCACCTGCTCTGGCTCGTTGTCGTCGGGGCCGTCAACGCGACCATCAGCCTGTACTACTACCTGCTGATCATCCGCGAGGCCTACCTCACCCCGCCCGCCGACGACTCGAAGGTCCGCCTCGCCCCGGTCGCCTCGGCCGCCGCGTGGATCGCCATGGCGCTGGTCGTCCTGGGCGGCGTCTTCCCGCGTCCGATCTGGGACCTCGCCGAGAACGCGGCCCGCGCGCTCGCGATGAACTGAGCGTCGGCGCGCACGCCGGGCACATGTAACACGTTACGGAAGAGCCCCGGTTCCGGACGGTTCACGCTGACCGCGGCGCGCGCCCGATCTATGATTGCGGACACACGACTCGTCTGCGCCGCGGCCTCCGCGGCGCCGGCCAAGACAGACCGGAAGGCCAGCCCCATGCCCGACGCCACAATCGCCACGATCGAAGGCAACGAAGCCGCGGCCTCGGTCGCGTTCCGTCTGAGCGAAGTCGCCGCGATCTACCCCATCACGCCGTCGTCCGGCATGGGAGAGTTGGCAGACGAGTGGGCCGGGCAGGGCAAGACCAACATCTGGGGACGCATCCCCAATGTGACAGAGATGCAGTCCGAGGGCGGCGCCGCCGGCGCGGTCCACGGCGCCGCGATGGCCGGGTCGCTCGCGACGACGTTCACCGCCTCGCAGGGCTTGCTGCTCATGATCCCCAACATGTACAAGCTGGCCGGCGAGCTGACGCCGTTCGTCATGCACGTCGCGGCGCGCGCCATCTGCACGCACGCCCTGTCCATCTTCGGCGACCACTCCGACGTGATGGGATGTCGGCAGACCGGCTTCGCCATGCTCGCCTCGGCCTCCGGACAGGAGGTCCATGACATGGCCTGCGTCGCCCACGCCGCGTCGCTCGAGAGCCGCATCCCCTTCCTGCACTTCTTCGACGGGTTTCGAACCTCGCACGAGGTCTCGCGGATCGCGATGCTCAGCGACGACGACCTCCGCGCGGTGATCGACGACGCGGCCGTTGACGAGCACCGACGGCGCGCCCTCACCCCCGACCGCCCCGTCGTCCGCGGCACGGCCCACAACCCCGACACCTACTTCCAGGCGCGCGAGGCGTGCAACACCTACTACGACGCCTGCCCGGGCATCGTCGAGAAGGTCCTCGACCGTTTCGCCGCGCAGACCGGGCGCCAGTACAAGCTGTTCGACTACTACGGCGACCCCAACGCCGATCGCGTGATCGTGCTGATGGGCTCGGGTGTCTCGACCGCCGCCGAGACCGCCGAGGAGCTGAACAAGCGCGGCGAGAAGGTCGGCGTCATCGCCGTCCGCCTCTACCGCCCGTTCTCGACCGAGCACCTCGCCCGCGCCCTGCCCTCTTCGGTCAAGGCGATCGCGGTGCTCGACCGCACCAAGGAGCCGGGTGCCCCCGCCGAGCCGCTCTTCCTCGACGTCTCGGCCGCCCTGCGCCAGCTCGACGACGCGAACGCGCTGCCGTGCGGCGAGATGCCGCGCCTGGTCGCCGGTCGCTACGGTCTCGCGAGCAAGGAGTTCACGCCCGCGATGATCAAGGGCGTCTTCGACGAGCTCGCCAAGCCCGAGCCGAAGCGTGAGTTCACCGTCGGCATCGTTGACGACGTCACGGGCCTGAACATCGACTACGACCCCGCGTTCGAGATCGAGCCCGACGATGTGCTCCGCGCGGTCTTCTACGGGCTCGGGGCCGATGGCACCGTCGGCGCCAACAAGAACACGATCAAGATCGTCGGCACCGAGACCGAGCGGCACGTGCAGGGATACTTCGAGTACGACTCCAACAAGTCAGGGTCGTGGACGATCAGCCACCTGCGATTCTCACCCCGACCGATCCGCTCGACCTACCTGGTCCGCACGGCCCAGTTCGTCGCCTGCCACCAGTTCAACTTCCTCGAGAAGCGCGATCTGCTCGAGCGGGCCGCCCCCGGCGCAACCTTCCTGCTCAACAGCCCCTACGGGCCAGACGAGGTGTGGGACCACCTGCCGCGCGAGGTCCAGGACTCGCTCATCGAGAAGAAGCTGAAGTTCTACGTGATCGACGCCGCGACCGTCGCCGAAGAGGCCGGCGTCGGGCGGCGCATCAACACGATCATGCAGGCGTGCTTCTTCGGGCTCTCCGGCGTGCTCCCGCGCGACGAGGCGATCGAGAAGATCAAGCAGGCCGCCAAAAAGACCTACGGCAAGCGCGGCGACGCTGTCGTCAACGCCAACATCCGCGCGATCGACGCCGCCCTCGACCATCTGCACGAGGTCACGGTGCCCGCCAAGGTCACCGCGACGCACGGGCGCCCCCCGGTCGTCGCCGACGCCGCACCCGACTTCGTCAAGCGTGTCACGGCCGTCATCATGGAGGGCAAGGGCGACCTGCTCCCCGTCAGCGCCTTCCCGGTGGACGGGACCTGGCCGACCGGCACCAGCAAGTGGGGCAAGCGTTCCATCGCCGCGTCCATCCCGATCTGGGACGAGTCGATCTGCATCCAGTGCAACAAGTGCGCGATGGTCTGCCCTCACGCGGCGATCCGGGCCAAGGCCTACGAGCCGGGCGACCTCGCCGGCGCACCCGATACCTTCAAGTTCACCGACTACAAGGCCAAGGACCTCAAGGGGCTCAAGTTCACCATCCAGGTCGCCCCCGACGACTGCACCGGGTGCAACCTCTGCGTCAACGTCTGCCCGTCCAAGGACAAGTCCAACCCGCGCCACAAGGCGATCGACATGGCGCCCAAGCTCGACGTCATCGACGCCGAACGCCCCAACTTCGACTTCTTCCTCGACATCCCCGAGCTCGACCGCTCGCGGGTCGTCCGCCTCGACGTCAAGGGCTCGCAGTTCCTCACCCCGCTCATGGAGTTCAGCGGCGCCTGCGCCGGGTGCGGCGAGACGCCGTACGTCAAGCTGCTCACCCAGCTCTTCGGCGACCGCACCGCCGTCGCCAACGCCACCGGCTGCTCGTCGATCTGGGGCGGCAACATGCCGTTCACGCCCTACACGACCGACTCGTGCGGGCGCGGGCCCGCGTGGGCCAACTCGCTGTTCGAGGACAACGCCGAGTTTGGGCTGGGCATGCGCCTGGCGATCGACGCCCTGGGCGACCGCGCGAAGGGCTCGCTCGAGCGCCTCGCCCCGCAGATCGGCGACGTGCTCGTCTCCGAAATCCTCGGCGCCAACCAGCGCACCGAGCCCGGCATCACCGCCCAGCGCCAGCGCGTCGTCGCCCTGCGCGAGAAGCTGGCCAACATCGACAACGCCGACAGCCACAACCTCAACCTCCTCGCCGACTACCTCGTCCGCAAGACCGTCTGGCTTGTCGGAGGCGACGGGTGGGCGTTCGACATCGGGTACGGCGGGCTCGACCACGTCCTCTCCATGACCAAGGACATCAACGTCCTCGTCATGGACACCGAGGTCTACTCCAACACCGGCGGGCAGGCGTCCAAGGCCACCCCCATCGGCGCCGCCGCCAAGTTCGCCGCCACCGGCAAGACCACCGACAAGAAGGACCTCGGGCTCATGGCGTTGCACTACGGGCACGTCTACGTCGCCTCGGTCGCCTTCGGCGCCAAGGACGCCCAGACGGTCAAGGCGCTGCTCGAAGCCGACGAGTACGACGGACCCTCGCTGGTGATCGCCTACTCGCACTGCATCGCCCACGGGTACGACCTGCAGTTCGGCGCCGACCAGCAGAAGCGCGCGGTCGAAAGTGGCGTCTGGCCGCTCTACCGCTACGACCCGCGCCGTGTCCTGTCCGGCGACCCGCCGCTGACCATCGACGCCCCGGCCGGCAAGATCCCGGTCAGCGACTACATGAACTCCGAGACCCGCTTCCGCATGATCGAGCGACTCGACAAGGAACGCTTCAAACGCTTCGCCGCCGAGGCCCAGCACTGCGCCGAATCCCGCATCGCCATCTACAAGCACATGGCCCAGCTCCGGCTCGGCGAACCGCACCCCGCGCCGGCAGAACCCCGTCGTGTCCCGGCCCGGGCCGCGAGCAACGGAAAGGACGGTGAGTGATGGCAGACCTCGGCACCACCTATCTCGGGCTCGAACTCGATCACCCGATCATCTCGGGCGCCTGCCCGCTGGCCGACACGCTCGACGGCGCCCGACGCCTCGAGGACGCCGGCGCCGCCGCCGTCGTCCTCCGTTCGCTCTACGAGGAGCAGCTCCGCGCCGAGGCCTTCGCCACGCACGAGTCGCTCGTCGCCTCCACCGAGTCGTTCCCCGAATCCACCACGTTCCTCCCCGAGCCCGACGAGTTCATCCTCGGGCCCGACGAGTACCTCGGGCACCTCGCCCGCGTCCACGACGCCCTCGACGTCCCGGTCATCGCCTCGCTCAACGGCGCCGCGCCGGGCCCGTGGCTCGACTACGCACCGATGATGGAGCAGGCCGGCGCCGACGCCCTCGAACTTAACATCTACGAGGTCGTCACCGACCCGGTAGACACCGCCGAGCTGGTCGAATCGCGCCTCGCCGAGATTGTCCGCGAGGTCGCCTCACGCACCGCCCTTCCCATCGCGGTCAAGCTCGCCCCGTTCTACACCTCGTTCGCGAGCGTGGCCGCCCGCGTCGAGCAGGCCGGCGCCAGGGGGCTCGTCCTCTTCAACCGCTTTTTCGAGCCCGACATCGACACCGAGAACATCGAGGTCGCTCCGCACCTCGAGCTCTCCAGCCGCTCCGAGCTGCTCCTCCGCCTCCGCTGGCTCGCCATCGTCTCGGGACGCATCGACGCCGACCTGGCCGTTTCCGGCGGCGTGCACTCCGAGATCGACGCCGTCAAGGCGGTCATGAGCGGCGCACGCGCCGTCCAGATTGTCTCCGAACCGCTCAAGGGCGGCGCCCACCGCTTCGGAGAGATCCGCGACGCCCTCAACGACTGGCTCGACGAGCACGAGTACGAGTCGGTCAGCCAGATGCGCGGCAGCATGAACTTGAACCGCTGCCCCGACCCTACCGCCTTCACGCGGACCCAGTACATCCGCATGATCCTCACCTGGCGCCCGCAGGACTGACCCCGAGACACCCGCACCTCCGGCTTCTTCTTTGCGGAATCCGTGCCCGTTCCACCACAGCAAAGCAAGCCACTGACCGGATGCCCGGCCAGTGGCTCTGTTTCCGCTCCCGGGTCTGACGGCGTCTACTCCTCCGGCTCGTTCAGCAGCGACCGCAGCGCCTCGCGGTACTGCGTCAGCGCCTCGTCGGTCCGCCCCTGCGCCTCGTAGATCATCCCCAGGTAGTACCGCGCACGCGCCGGCTCGGGGTTCAGCTCCAGCGCGCCCAGCAGGTACGCCTCGGCCTGCTCCATGTCGCCCAGCTTGTACAGCGCGATCCCCATCACCTGCTTGGCCCGCCTGTGCTCGGGCTGCGCCTCGAGCAGCGTCGCCGCCAGGTCGCGTGCCTGATCTGCGTCGCCGGTCGCCAGGTCCATATCGGCCAGATCCAGGCGGATGTCGAAGTCATCGGGGTCGAGCTCCAGTGCCTTGAGCAGCTCCTCGCGTGCGGCCTTCATGAGCCCCTTCTCCCGCAGCAGCCTCGCCGCCGCCCGGTGCCGCGACGCCTGGCTCTTCGGGCTGCCCGCGTTGACCGTGCCCGCCTTGAGCCGGTCGGCCAGCTCCGCGTCGTCGATCTCGCCCAGCGCGTGCCGGATATAGCTGTCCAGCACGTGCGGGTAGTCGGGACCCCGCGTCGAGATCACGTGCGCCAAGTCGCCGTTGTTGTCCACCACGATCGTCGTCGGGAACACGATGAGCCCCAGCTCGGCGTAGAACGAGCGGTCGGCGTCGAACGCCAGCGGCGCCGTGATCCCCTGCTCGGCACGCAGCTTCTCGAAGTACGGCTTGTGCACCACGTCGGCCGTCACGAACACCAGCGACACCAGGTCGGGGTCGAAGGTGCCGACGACCTCGGACGCGTCGCTCGCGGCCAGTTCACTGCTGCGCTGCTCGGCCGAGAGGTACACAAGCACCAGCACCCGCCCGTCGAACGCCTCGCTGTCCACCGGTTCGCCGTCCATCGTCGGCAGCTTGAACCCGGGTACCGCCTCGCCGTTCTTGACGTTTCGCAGCTGATCCGCCGCGCCCGTCAGCGCAATGACCCCGACGCCCAACGCCGCCACCCAACCCGCCAGTCTTCCTGATTTCATCACAGCCCCTTTCCGGTGCTTTCCAGTTCGCTCAGGGTGGTTCGGACTTCGAGCCCGGCTCCGAGCGCACACCCGGTACCAGGTCCGTCCCCCTCCACGCCTCGTCGTCTTTCTCTTCCGGGTACTCGATCGGCTCGAACCGGTTGTACTCCAGGGGCTTGTGGCACCCCGAGTCGCACCGCCCGCCCGTCTCGAGAGCGGCGTACCCGATCGGCAGCGACCACTCCGCCGGACCGAAGGTCACCGCGTCGCGGATGTGATTCTTGCGGTCCGACGCGTGCGCATCGTGGCACACCCGGCACGTCCGCCCCTTCTCGCCCTGGTTCACGTGCACGTAGTGCAGGTTCTCGTCGCCGTTGCGGAACCCTGTGACCGTGTCCGAACGCTCCAGCAGCACCATGTCGCGGTCGTGACAGCTGAAGCACAGCGAGTACGCCGACTCGCTGAACGGGTAGTACACGTCCGAGGGGTACTCGGCCTTCAGCAGACGCTCGTGCCCGCCCCCGTGGATCTCGTGGCACCCGACGCAGCTGTTCTCTGCGATCGCACCGTGCAGGCTCGTCCCGTTCTCGATCAGCGCCTTCATGTTCTGGATCACGCGCCCGTCGTCGAGCTTGATCTCCTTGTCGTGGCACTCGAAGCACAACTGCATGGAACGCTCACGCAGCAGCGCCTTGTTCTGCGACGCGTGCGGCGAGTGGCAGTTCAGGCACCCGCGCTCCGTCGTCACCGCCGCGTGCTTGGTCGTCGCCGTCCGGACCTCCTCGGCGATGTCGCCGTGGCACTCCATGCACAGATCGGCGGGCTCCTCGGTCAGCAGCCCAGCCACCTCCGTCGCGTGCGGGTCGTGGCAGATCCGGCAGTCCTCCAGCGCCGGTTCGTGCTTCACCGGGCTCGAATCCAGCTCGGCCGCCGTCACTACGTGGCAACGCAGGCACAGGGCGCGTCCGTCGGCGGCCAGCAGGTGCGCACGCGGCGCCGAGTGCGGCTGGTGGCACGCCCCGCACGCCCCGGCAGACGCCGGACCGTGAACCTGATCGTGCGCACCCGTCACGTCCTCGTGGCACGCCTTGCACGAATCGGCGTATGTGGGCCCGCGCAGCATCGCCGAGCTGGAACTCCCGTGCGGGTTGTGGCACGCCAGGCACTCGCCGGCCTGCACCGGCGCGTGCACGATGTCCCCCTCCGGGATATCGACGACGTGGCACAGGGTGCACGTCTCCTGCCGGTC